>OGWZ01000977.1_pt1 | contig 28889 bp, 28 predicted proteins | sample 1576141 | NCBI WGS metagenome assembly OGWZ01 (sample SAMEA3541512, study PRJEB24748) | human gut metagenome | biome: human gut; feature: human-associated habitat; material: faeces | place: China | collected 2012
CACCAGGGGCAAGCCCCTGGACCCCGGGTTTTATGGCCGCTCGTTGCCACTCGCTGGTTTTTGGGATCGTTATCCCTGGTACGATAGTGGGACTATTTCCTCCGGTATGCTAAGACCGATTTGGGACGCATTTTCCGGAAAAAATATGCTGAAAAGCATTTTTGCAAAAGAAAGTTTCCAAATCAGGGCATGTAGATAGGTGCCGTAATAGCCCCACGACCGAAACAATGCGGCACAACCGCCAAAACGAGCGAGCGACAGCGAGCGGGCCATAAAAAAACAGGGGTCCAGGGGGCAAAGCCCCCGGCGCTCTTTCCTCCGGCTTTCTCCGGAGAAAGCCGGGCTCCCGCCCGGAGTCGGGCGGGAACCCACCTCGCAGGGCCCACCCTGCGGAGGGCCAGAAAGGCCCACAAAAACACCCCCCGCCTGGCACCAGGCGGGGGGCTGTCATATAGTATCGATGGAACCCGGGCCGCCGGCTCGGGTTTGCCTCTCACACAAACACGGCCTGTACCAGGACCATGTAGAGAACCGTCCCCCCTGCAATGCTCAGGAGGATGTTGTGCTTCCACTTATGGAGCACCCCCACAAAGAGGATGCCCAGGATCTCCGGCAGGCCGTGCCAGGAGGTAAACACTGCGTCCTTCAGGCAGAAGATCACCAGCAGGCCAATCACCGCGCTGGGCAGCACTGTGCCCAGGTAGCGGATGAAGGCCGGAGGCTGCTTCCCCTCGGGGAAGAGGAGGAAGGGGAGAAACCGGGTGGTCATGGTGCCCAGCACCACCACCGCAATGGTGAGAATCTGTTGGGGTAAGGTCATGTCTGAGGCACCTCCTGGGGAAAGGTCTTGCGCAGGGCCAGAAAGGCCAGGATGATCAGGCCCATGGCAGGCAGCAGGAAGTGGTCGCTGCCCAGGACCACCAGGCACAGGGCGGTGCACCCCACCCCGATGAGGGCGGGGCGGTGGTCCTTGTTCTCCTCCCACTGGGTGAGGAACATCACCACGAACAGGGCGGTCATGACGAACTCAATCCCCGTGGTGTTAAACTGGATCAGGTACCCCAGCAGGGAGCCCAGGGTGGCCCCTGCCACCCAGTAGATCTGGTTGAGGATGGTGACGAAAAACATGAACCACCCCCGGTCGATCCCCGCCGGCGGGGTCACGGCGCAGTGGATGGAGAAGGTCTCGTCGCACAGGCCGAAGATGAGGTAGGGCTTTTTCCACCCCAAGTTCTTAAACTTGTCCAGCATAGACAGGCCGTAGAAGAGGTGCCGGGCGTTGACCATCAAGGTCAGCAGGAAGGCATGGAGGGGCTGGAAGGTGGGCAGCAGCAAGAGGTTCGCCGTCACAAACTCCATGGAGCCGGCAAAGATGAACATGCTCATGAACAGGGGGTACCACACCGAAAACCCCTGGCTGCGCATGAGAAACCCATAGGACATGCCGAGAAAAAGGAAGCCGACGCAAATGGGCAGGGTATAGGGCAGGGCAGCGCGAAAGGCTGCGGTTTTCCCCCCGGGAGGGTGGGTGCGGGGCACGGGTTGGGCTTGCATGGGGCATACCTCCTTGTGGGTCTTGCTTTTTGGGCAGCGCTTGGGTATAATGAGAGCATTATAGCGAACAAAAATTCAAAATACTAGACGATTTGTCCGGTATATCTTACGACCATTCGATATATTTGTCAAGTCTCTGGAGGAGGAAACAACCATGGATTTGGGCCAGCAGATTGGAGCCAACCTAAAACAGCTGCGCACGGAGCGGGGCCTTACCCTGGGGCAGCTCTCGTCCCTGGCGGGGATCAGCAAGGCCATGCTCTCTGAGCTGGAAAAGGGGAACGCCAACCCCACCATCAACACCCTCTGGAAAATCGCCAACGGCCTCAAGGTCCCCTACACCCGCCTCATGGAGGGGGCGGAGCCCACCGCCACCCTGGTCCGGCGGGAGGAGGTCTTCCCCCAGACCGAGGAGGGGGGGCACTACCGGGTGTTCTGCTACTTCCCCGGCGGGTCCCAGCGAAACTTTGAACTCTTCTACATGGAGCTGGACCCCCATGGGTCCAACACCTCTGCCGGGCACCTGGCCCAGCCCCAGGAGTACATCTATCTGCTGCAAGGGGAACTGGCGGTGGAGACCGGAGGCGAGACCTACCTCCTCTCCCCTGGCGATGCCCTGTCCTTTGACTCCACCGTGGCCCACACCTACCGCAACCGGGGGGAGACGCTGGTCACCGGGCTGGTGATCAACTACTACCACCCCAGCTGAGAAAATTTTTCCAGCATGAACCGCCCGCCGCCAGGACACACTACGGCTGGGAGCCCGGGGAAAACCGTAGCCCGGCCTCCCACATTCCATGGACTGCCCAAAGGGTGGTTCCGGGAGGTTTCCCCATGAAAATACTCGACAGAATTGCCCTGGTCCTGGTCATTATCGGTGGCCTCAACTGGGGCAGCATCGGCTTTTTCGGTCTGGACATGGTGGCCGCCCTGTTCGGCGGCTCCGCCAGCGGGCTGAGCCGGCTGGTGTATATCCTGGTCTGTGTGGCCGCCCTGTGGTGCATCACCCTCTTTTTTCGGGAGGACCGTGTTGTCCGGCGGCCGGCAGCCTAAGGACGGATAAGGCCATTCTTCCTCCGCCGATGCCGCGGATCCCATCCGCCAGAGACAGCTGCGTCCCCAAGTCAAATGCTGACTTGGGGACGCTTTTTTGTGCGATCGTTTCTGCAGATCACAGGGTCCAGGTTCTCTGGTCGGTGTGCAGCAGGTGGTGGGCCTTCTCCGACAGGGGCTGGCCCAGGTACTCCCGGTACAGGGCCTGCACGTCCGGATTCTCGTGGGAGAAGCGGATGGGGCTCTCCGCATCCAGCTGGTAGAGCTGCTGGCCCCGCTGGGCGGCAAAGTCCTGGCCGTCGTGGATGGGCTGGCCGCCCCCGCCGGAGCAGCCGCCGGGGCAGGCCATGACTTCCACAAAGTCATAGTGAACCTGCCCAGACCGGAGGGCGTCCATCAGCTGCCGGGCAGAGCCCAGCCCGGAGGCCACCGCCAGGCGGACGGTGATCTCGCCGATGGTGAAGCTGGCCTCCCGCCAGGGCTTCTGGCCCCGGATCTCCTGGAAGGCATCGGCGGGCGGGTTGCTCCCGGTGAGCTGCCAGTAGGCGGTGCGGAGGGCGGCCTCCATGACGCCGCCGGTGACGCCGAAGATGACCCCGGCCCCGGAGCCCCGGCCCAGGGGGCTGTCAAAGTCCTCCTCGGGGAGGGCGGCCACGTTGATCTGCATGGCCCGGAGCATCCGGTCCAGCTCCCGGGTGGTGAGGACCACATCCACATCCTGGCTGGCTGCGTCGCTGACCTCGGGGGTGGCGGACTCGTACTTCTTGGCGGTGCAGGGCATGACAGAGACGCAGAAGATGTCCTCCGGGGCCTTGCCCAGTTTTTCGGCATAGTAGCTCTTGGCCACGGCCCCGAACATCTGCTGGGGGCTCTTGGCGGTGGAGAGGTTGGCTGCCATCTCCGGGTACTCGGTGCGGACAAACCGCACCCAGCCGGGGCAGCAGGAGGTAAACTGGGGCAGCTCCCCGGATCCGGGTTTGGTGAGGCGCTCCACAAACTCGCTGCTCTCCTCCATGATGGTCAGGTCGGCGGAGAAGGTGGTGTCAAACACGTGCCGGACCCCCAGGGCGCGGACGGCGGCAGCCAGGCGGCGCTCTGTGGCCTGCTCCGGGGACAGGCCCAGGATCTCTCCCCAGGCGGCCCGGACGGCGGGGGCGATCTGGAAGACCACCTCTTTGGTGGGGTCTGCCAGGGCGGCAAAGACGGCCTCGGTGTCGTCCCGCTCCCGCAGGGCGCCCACGGGACAGTGGGCCACGCACTGACCGCACAGGGCGCAGTTGGCCTCATTCATCCGCAGGCCCCCCCGGATGCGCACGGTGGTGTGGGCCCCGGAACCGGTGACCTCCCACACCCCCAGGGACTGCACCCGCTCGCACACGGAGACGCACCGGAGACATTTGATGCACTTGGAGCTGTCCCGCAGGATGGGCAGGGTGGGGTCCCAGGGCCGCTCGGACGCCTCCTTCCGGAAGGGGACAGACTGGATGTTCATGGCCTTGGACAGGGCCTGGAGGGAGCAGTTCCCGCTGCGCACGCAGGTGACGCAGTGGTCCACGTGCTGGGAGAGGATGAGCTCCACGTTGGTCTTACGGGTGATGCGCACCCGCTGGGTGTTGGTGTGGACCACCATGCCCTCCTCCACCAAGGTGTTGCAGGCGGTGGCCAGCTTGTCCACCCCCTCCACCTCTACGGCGCAGATGCGGCAGGAGGCCACCTCGTTGATCTCCCGCAGGTAGCAGAGGGTGGGGATGTGAATGTCTACCTGGCGGGCGGCGTCCAGAATGGTGGTGCCCGCCGGGACCGTGACGGTCTTGTTGTCGATGGTCAGGGTTACCATGTTTCCCGCCTCCCTCCTTTAAAGCCCGCATGGCCGTAGTGGTCACAGCGGAGACAGCGGCTGCACTCCTGGGCCATCTCCTGCTCGGACATGCAGTTTTCCATGAGTTCAAAGTCATTCTTCCGCCAGCTGGCCTCCCGCTCGGTGAGGTCCACCCGGCCGGTGGCGTGCTTGAGGCGGAAGGGGGCGGGGGGGATCTCCAGGTTGGCGGAGATGTCCGTGTGGCAGCCCAGGTACTCGTCAATACTGGCGGCAGCCACCTTGCCGGCCGCCACAGCCAAAATCACCGTGGCCGGGCCGGAGACGCAGTCCCCGCCGGAGAAAACCCCCTCCATGCCGGGGACGCTGCCGTCGTCGGCGGCCACAATGTTGTTCCGGCTCACCGGCACCCCGGCCTGGGCAAAGTCCTTGGCGTCCACCGCCTGGCCCACGGCCATGAGAACCACGTCGCAGGGGATGACCTCCTGGGGCTGGTCGGCATCCCGGGGGGCGGGACGGCCGCCCCGGACCTCGCCAATCACCTGGGGCTGGACCACAAGGCCGGTAACCTTGCCGTTCTCATCGGTCTGGATGGCCACCGGAGCCTTCAGGGGAAGGACCTCGCAACCCTCGGCCATGGCCCCTTCGATCTCTTCCGGCAGGGCGGTCATATCGGCGATGCGGCGGCGGTAGACGCACTTCACCGACTTGGCCCCTAGGCGGACGGAGGTGCGGGTGGCGTCCATGGCCACGTTGCCGCCCCCCACCACCACCACGTCTTTCCCGGTGAAGTCGGGTTTCACGGAGCGGATGGTGGTATCCAGCAGCTGGATGGCAGAGAGGACGCCCTCGGCCTCCTCCCCTGGGATGCCCAGGCTCTTGTGGAGCCCGGCGCCGATGGCCAGGTACACGCTGTCATAGTCCTCCCGGAGCTGGGGGAAGGTCACGTCCTGGCCCACGGTGGTGTTCCTGTGGACCTCCACCCCCGTGGAGAGGATGGCGTCAATGTCCCGATCCAGGTAGGAGGCGGGCAGACGGTAGGCAGGGATGCCGTACCGCAGCATGCCTCCCAGCATGGGCTTGCGCTCATAGACCGTCACCTTGTGGCCCATGAGGGAGAGGAAGTAGGCCGCCGTGAGGCCGGCAGGGCCGCCGCCCACAATGGCCACCTTCTTGCCGGAGGGCGGGGCCAGGTGGGGCACCGGGACCTCCCCGGCGTGGTCCACGGCAAACCGCTTGATGCCCCGGATGTTCAGAGGGGAGTCCACAATGGTCCGGCGGCAGTGGGACTCGCAGGGGTGCTCGCACACCAGGCCACAGACCGAGGGGAAGGGATTGTCCTTACGGATCAGGCGGATGGCGTCGGCATACCGCTCCTCCCCCACCAGGGAGATGTAGCCGGGCACGTCCACATGGGCAGGACATAGCTCCACGCAGGGGACGCTCTTGAAGTTGGCGGTGCAGCTGCCCTGGTTCACGTGGGCCAGGTAGTCGTCCTGGAAGGCCACGTAACCGTCCAGCACCATCTGGGCGGCCTCAAAACCGATGGCACAGTCGGCGCTGTCCACGATGGACTGGGCCGTGCGGAGGATGGTGGCCAGATCCTCCTGGCTGCCATGGCCGTCCAGCAGCTGGTCCAGCAGGGCGGACAGCCGGTCCAGCCCGATGCGGCAGGGGACGCATTTGCCGCAGCTTTGGGCCAGACATAGCTTCAAAAAGGCACTGGTGAGCTCTACAGGGCAGTTTCCGCAAGGGGCTGCGGAGATCCGCCGCTCCATGTCGGCGTAGAGGTCGTCCACCGTGCGCTGGGAGTTTTCCCAGGGGGTGATCCGAAGTCTGCTCAAATCAATGATCTCCTTTCCTCTCCTCTGGTTTGGAGAGCGATTCTATGAAAAATGGTTGTTTTTGTGCCAAAGGCCAAAAATATCAGGAAAAAATCATAGGGTTCCCTATCATACAACACTATATCATAATCGCCTTCGACAAAAAATGCAACAAGAATTTTTTGTCTTTCATTTTGGCCTCTCACCTTGTTTTCGCAGACAGCATTTCCCCTGTGGATGAACCCCACCCATACCGCGATGTCTAAATGGTGAGGCTGAGAATCAAGGCGAGAACCAGGAGCCCAACCGGTACGATGTCAAGCATCACCAGGCAATTCTTGACCTTGACCAGGCCCTGCCGGGCGGCGGGAATGCGATAGCGCTGGCCGGTCTCTGCCTCCCGGCGCAGCCCCCGCAGATGCATGGTATCCACGGAAAAGGCCAAGACCTCCCGCCCGATCACCACCACGGCCCAAAGGGCAAAGACCACGGCCCAGACGAAGAGGGAGCGGATCTCCGCAGCCAGCAGCTCCTCCACCCCGGGGCCGCTGCGCAGCAGGAACACCAAGACAAAGAGCACGATGGGCACCACCACCAACTGCCTGACCGCCACAGCGATGGCGTGGGAGAGGCTGTAGGGCACAAAGTCTGGATAATGGGTGCTGACGGCTGCGGCCCAGTGGACGTCATCCTCCCCGGGGACCGGGAAAATCTCTACCCCGTTTTTGAGCCCTGGGATGGGATGGGCCGGGGGCTTTCGCCTCTGCGGCGCCCCCTCTGGGAGGAAGCGCATACTGTAGCCTCTGGGCGGGGTCTCCGTTTTTCGGAACACGGTGAAGCTGCGGAAAATCCGCACCGCTTCATAGCCCTTGCGTGCGTAGGCATCCAGGAAGGCCAGAAACCCCTCCCGGTCCTGCAAGTCGATGCTGTGGATGACAACGCGATAATTCATAGACCTTCTTCTCTCTTTCCTAGTAGGCATAGGTATGGTCGATACCTCTATGATATATGACGCAGGCAGAGGGGAATTGCAACAGGATTTTTCCCGATGCGGCCCAATGTGTTCTGTCAGGGCTTCCCTATCCCTGGAACGGCAGGGGCCGCATGTGTCCTTATCATAATCGAAAGCGGCAAACTTGCAAGGGCGTTCGCCCGCTTTCTGCGGGTATTTCCTTCGCATTTTGTGCCTGACCCTACCCAAGGCAAGTAGAAACCGGTCCCACGAAGGGCCGGGAGAGCAGAAAACCCCTCACCGAATCCCATAGATTCCCAGGGGTGCCCGTGGTATCCTATCCTCAGCATCCAGGCCGGGAAGGATTCCCTCACCTTTCTTCTAGGGATTGACCACAGGCCGGGAAACGCGGTATAATACTTCGTTCCCAGTCGATTCCCCGCCTTTTGCAGGCGGGCCGGAGATATTCTATCAAACCCAAGGAGGAAGCAAACCCATGCAAGATTACCAGAAAGGCACCCAGTGCATCCACGCTGGCTACACCCCCGGCAACGGGGAGCCCCGGAACATCCCCATCGTCCAAAGCACCACCTTCCGCTACGAGAGCAGCCAGGCCATGGGGGCCCTGTTCGACCTGGAGGCCGAGGGCTACTTCTACACCCGTCTGCAGAACCCCACCCTGGACCGGGTGGCCGCCAAGATCTGTGCCCTGGAAGGGGGCACGGCGGCCATGCTCACCTCTTCCGGCCAGGCGGCCAACTTCTTCGCCATCTTCAACCTCTGCTCCGCCGGGGACCATGTGGTGTCCTCCGCCGCCATCTACGGGGGGACCTTCAACCTCTTCGCCGTGACCATGAAGCGGATGGGCATCGAGTTCACCTTCGTGGACCCCGACTGCACCGAGGAGGAGCTCAACGCCGCCTTCCGCCCCAACACCAAGGCCGTCTTTGGGGAGACCATCGCCAACCCCGCCCTCATCGTCCTGGACTTTGAAAAGTTCGCCAAGGCCGCCCACGCCCACGGGGTGCCCCTCATCGTGGACAACACCTTCGCCACCCCGGTCAACTGCCGCCCCTTCCAGTGGGGGGCCGACATTGTCACCCACTCCACCACCAAGTACATGGACGGCCACGCCAACTGCGTAGGCGGAGCCATCGTGGACAGCGGCAAGTTCGACTGGACCCAGTACCCCGACAAGTTCCCCGGCCTGTGCACCCCCGATGAGAGCTACCACGGCGTGACCTACACGGAGCGGTTCGGCCTGGGGGGCGCCTTCATCACCAAGGCCACCGTCCAGCTGATGCGGGACTTTGGAGCCATCCCCGCCCCCATGAACGCCTACCTGCTCAACGTGGGGCTGGAGACCCTCCACCTGCGGATGCCCCAGCACTGCGCAAATGCCCTGGCCGTGGCCCAGTTTGCCCAGAAGCACCCCAAGATCGCCTGGGTGAGCTACCCCGGCCTGGAGGGGGACAAGTACCACGCCCTGGCCCAGAAGTACATGCCCAAGGGCACCTGCGGCGTGGTGACCTTCGGGGTCAAGGGGGGCCGCCAGGCCGCTGAGACCTTCATGGCAGGGCTGAAGCTGGCTTCCATCGCCACCCACGTGGCTGACGCCAAGACCTGCGTGCTCCACCCCGCCTCCTCCACCCACCGGCAGCTCACGGAAGAGGAGCTGGCCGCCGCCGGCGTCTCCGCCGACCTCATCCGCCTGTCTGTGGGCATCGAGGACATCCAAGACATCCTGGCCGACCTGGAACAGGCCCTGGCCCAGGTGTAATCCCGGCAGCGGAATGCCCTTCCCGCCTGCCGGGGACCTTGCCCAGCCTCGGCCGGACAAGGCATCCATCACTCCATCGGTAGGAGGGATCTTCCATGACAACGTCATCCGCTTCCAAGAAGGGTCTGCTGTTGGTCCTCGCCGCCGCCCTGCTGCTGAGCATTGGCGGGCTGTGCGTGAAAATGATTCCCTGGCAGCCGCTGTCCATCAACGCCTTCCGAAGCATCATCTCCGTCGGGATCCTGCTGGTCTTTGCCAAGGCCACCCATAACCGGTGCAAGCTCACCCCCGGCGTGCTCATCGGGGCCCTGGGGGTGTGCGGGGCTACCACCTTGTACACGGTCTCCACCAAGCTTACCACTGCGGGCAATGCGGTGCTTCTGCAGTTCACCGCGCCGATGTTCGTGATTCTCTTCATGTGGCTGGTCTTTCGGGAGAAACCCAACCGGCTGGACGTGGGGGCCTGCCTGCTGATCTTCGGCGGCGTGCTCTGCTTCTTTCTGGACAGCCTGGGCAGCGGCCGCTTTGTGGGCGACGTGCTGGCGGTGGCCTCCGGGGCGTGCTACTCCTGGGTGTTTATGCTCAACAAGCTGCCGGGGGGCAACCCCGTGTGGGCTACCATCTTGGGCCAGCTCATGGGGGTGGGCATCGGCCTGCCCTCCCTGGTCCAGGAGACCCAATTTGACGGCACCTCCCTGTTTTACGGCGTGCTGCTGGGCGTGTTCCAGCTGGGGCTCGCCTATGTATGCCTGACCACGGGCATCCGGTACGTGAAGCCCATCACAGCCTCCCTGGTCACGGGGATCGAGCCGGTGCTCAACCCCATTCTGGTGGCCCTGGTGGTGGGGGAGGTTCTCACCCCTCTGGCCCTGTTGGGTGGGGCCATCGTGTTTGTCAGCGTCATGGTTTACAACGTGCTGAACCTGCGGCTGGAAAAGCAGCGAGCGGCAGTTCCCACCCAGGAACCCGACCTGTCCAGCAGAAAGGAGTAGCCCCATCCTGAAGATCCTCTACCAAGACCCCGCCATTGTGGTCTGCGAAAAGCCCTTCCGGGTCCTCTCCACCGACGAGCCCGGGGGGATGCCCGATTGCATCCGCCAAGCCCTGGGCCGGCCGGAGGCAGAGGTCCGCACCGTCCACCGGCTGGACCAGGTGGTGGGCGGGCTCATGGTCTACGCCCTCACCCCCCAGGCGGCCTCGGACCTCTCCCGCCAGATCCGGGAGGACCGGTTTTTAAAGGAGTACCTGGCGGTGATCCACTGGCGGCCCCGGGAGGAGGAGGGGACCTTCCTGGACCTGCTGGGCCGCAACCCCAAGACCCGAAAGACCTACGTGGCCAAACTCCCCGGCAAGGGCATCCAGCAGGCCGTCCTCCACTACCGGGTGGTGGACAGCCGCCAGGGGTTCTCCCTGGTGTCCATCCGGCTGGAGACCGGGCGGACCCATCAGATCCGGGCCCAGTTCTCTTCCCGGGGCCTCCCCCTGGCGGGGGACCGGAAGTACAGCAAGTATCCCGATCCCCCGGAGTGGCAGATCGCCCTGTGGTCCCACCACCTGGCCTTTACCCACCCGGAGACCGGCCAGGCCATGGATTTCCGGTTGGATCCCCCTGGGGAGGGGGCCTGGGCGCTCTTCTCCCACCCGTGAGGGGGAAGGACCGTGCTGGACCGGCGCCGGTCCATACCCGACCACCTGCCAGGGGCAGCACGAGGCTGCGGACCCTTCAGGTGGGCGGCTCAGAAGCCACCTTGGGGCGCAGCGCCCCGTTGCCCCGCCGGCCCTCTATCATCGGTAGGTGGCTCCGTTGGAACCGTTGCAGGGTGGACCCTGCAACGTAGGTTCCCCGCCGACTCCGGCGGGGAGCCCGGCTTTCTTTGGAAGAAAGCGCGAAAAATCCTGTGCCATTGTGATGCAGAGTAGCAGATAAACCTCGGAGCCCTTGGAAATCAATGGGTTCCGGGGTTTTCTTTGTTCTGTTTCATTGCTCCTCGCACCTTGATTCTCTGCACAAAACAGCATAAAATAGCATGTCAAAACCTTTTCCGTCCTGTCAAGATCCTGTCAAAAAATGAGATGCAAAAGAGCCGCCCCGGAGCACATTCCGGAGCGGCTTTTCTGATTCGGTCAATGTCATTCTACCTCGTAACCGTTGGCCCCCATAAAATACTCACGGCCCAGGGTCGTTACAAATGCGCTGTCACAGTCCCCGTCTGTTTCGATCTCCATCGTGTAGACTGTGGCGGCGTGGCCGCCTGCAAAGGCAAGGGCGGCGGTGAGTAGGATTGAAATCAATGTTTTCATTGTTCTTTCTCTTTATAGCCCTGTTCTTTAATGTTGTGTAGCCAGTTCCAAAGGAATTCGTCAAGGTCTGTTCTGAGTCGCCTGGAGTAAAGCAGCTGGCCGCTTTCGTCTCTCTTGTAAACTTCCTGGTATACACCGAGGTAGTCGTTTTGGAATGTGAGGGGCTCCACCGATCCGGTGGACCAGTCCACGGAGACTGTCATGTCCGGGTCTCGCATGGCATCTCCGTTTTGCCGTCCGTAGTGCGTGAGGGAATAGACGGGGCGGCCTTTATAATCGCTGTAAAACAGGTACTCTGCGACCAGGTCCATAAACCCCTCTGCCGTAAATCTGCGGTGGCTGTCACCGTCTGGACCCATGCCATTCAAGTATGGCCGGATCATCTTAAAATTGGTGGTCCCGTGCCTTGTTGCGTTCATGGTAAAACCTCCTTGTTTGTTCTGTGGCTTCCCACGACTTCCCCGGCTGGCTGCCGGGAAGTTTCGACCGGTTGCCGTCCGGTCATCGTCAGGCGGGTTGCGTATTTTTGACGTAGAATCTGCCGTTTTTGGGCAGGCACTTCTCGATGAAGTCTTGGGCCTCGAATGGGAACCGGAATACAGCAACAACGCAGGCTCTGGTTTTTCCGTCATCTTGGTGTTTCCCGTCGATATCGTAACAGACGGCCCATGTGCAAGAACTGATTTGCTCGTTCATTTTCTTTTCCTTTCTGCCCTGCCATCGTCAGCACTGGTGGGGCGGTTCCAGTGGACCCCCGAAGGGGTTTCGGCTGTTGGGTGAGTCCCTGCTTTTCATGTCCTGCCGCCTCCTTACGCTGTAGCGGTTTCGATGTCCTGGGTGCCACGGCTCCGGAAAGACTGGCTTCCGTACTTGGTGCGGATCTCCGCCATGGAGGACTTGCCACGATACCAGCGGGAACCGGCCTCGGCGTGGTGCCAGTACCATTTGCCCTTGCTCTTGGACCAGCGACAACCGGCCGCCTTGAGCTTGTCCTTGTTGGCTTTGGTGTTGCCACCGATCCAGAGCCAGGACCCGCACAGTTCAATCTCCAGGCCGTCCAGCCTCAAGAGAATGTCGAGGATCTGCCGGAACTCTTCTGCGGTCTCGGTGGTGGCCTTCGTCTTGCCGGTGGTGTCGGCCTGGGCCTGGGCGTTGTGCCGGCGTTTGAGGATCTCAAAGAGGGCGTCGTGCTCGTTGTTGATCTCCTGCATGGCCTCTGTGCTGCCGCCGCAGTCGGGATGGTGCTGCATGGCCAGGCGGCGGTATGCCCTCTTGAGCTCGTCCAGGGTTTTGACGTCAGTAAAGTATTTCATGGTGTTCTCCCTTCCGGCCTGCTGGCCTGTCTCGGTGGCTGTCGTTTAGCTTGGCTTTATGGTAGCACGTTGTAACGTGTAAAGTCAAGCCATGATACTGACCAAAAGGTGGGGCTGCGTTTTGTGCAAAATATACACTTTACAACGTGCTGAGCACTATGTACCATAGTAATTAGAATTGGAGGTGATCCGATGAACGAGGAACGCAAGGTATCTGCAGCAAAGAGGGCCAGCAACGATAAATGGGATGCGGAGCATATGGCATATCAAACGGTTAAGGTTCGGCGGGAGCTGCTGGAGGAGTTCCGCGTTGCCTGCAAGCTGCGAGGGGATCCCGTTAACGCTGTGCTGCGGAGAGCAATGGAGGACTACGTAGAGCAGGCAAAGACTGCGTCAGGACAGCAGGAAACACAAGAGCAGGGAACAGACAAGGGGCAGGCATAACGCCCCGCAGAGAGCAACACAAGAGGCCTGGAGAGGGGCAGTAAACCCCCTTCCGGGCCTCTTTTCCATCTAAGATATTAGACACGTGTCGAAAAAGATTGAGGAAAATAATTTAAAATAAATTTGAAAAGCCCCTCCTTTCGGAAACCCTGGAATGTATAATTGATTCATACCCTTAGATTGGGAAAAGTCTAGATTTACTAGATTTCAGGAAGGGAGGTAAGCCAGATGGCACAGACAAGAAAGGTAGAATCCGCTGAAAAGCTGATGAAATATATAGATGATTTCATTAAATACTGCGAGGAAAACGGCGAAATCCCTTCCAACTACAATCTGTGCAAATTCCTCTCGGTGAGTGCGGCGACGCTGAGTAGGTATGAGGCGGGGGAGGGGAATTATAGAGGCTACGAAATCCCCTTCAAAAACCTCAGACAGTACAGAGAACATAGACTATTAACTATGTTAGAGGGCGATTCGAAGAAAGCAGCAGCAGCAATCTTCCAGCTGAAACAGCCATTTAATGGCGGCTATGTAGAGTCCACGCAGCAGGTAGACCAGGGCGCAACCGTTACCCTCAAGATCGAGGGAGTGGGCGGAGTCGATGCTTTCAAGTAGCAATTACAGACTGCTTGCTATATAAGCAAGCATAACCCATTGAGCCCCAACGGATTGCAGCACAATTACACAGATATTACAGGATGCAGCAGGCCAGAGCAATCAAGCAGGCCGGCCCGCCGGGGTGGCTGGGTGCAATAAGACCCTCCCGCCCTGGGGGTGGGGGTGGTGTGGCGCTGGCTGGGTTTGGGGTATACCCCCCTACCCCCTACCCTACCTACCACGGGGGTGTGGCGGAAAAAGTAGGGGCTGGTTTCCAGCCGGGGGTGTATAAGATAACCCGCATTCTCCAGACTTCCTCCTCCAACATAGCTATCTATGATAACTATACAGGGGTACCCGGAAAATCAGGGGGTACCTAGAAGGAACGGGTCCCCAGGGTGAAATAATAATCGGGCCGTGTGGAAGGCACACAAGGCGGGTTCAAGTCCCGGAGGCCCGAAGCAGTTCTTGGGTGTTCTACCTCAGTGAATACTCAAGCGGTGCGGCCTGAGAGAAGCCAATACATCAACCAGAGGGTCGAGGAGAGCGGAGCACAAATAGCATCCCCCCAACCTACTGTAAGAGGAAAAGGACAGTCAGTAAATTCCTTGGGACATTGAAGATCATGGAGAAGTGTTTCCGGGGCGCAATCCAAATGAAAGTTCTACCACTATGCTTAGACTGTACCACAGAACAGGCGGTCTGACAAACAAGTAGGAGATGGAGTCCATCATGGGAAAGTATCGATATACTGGGCAGTTATTGTGAGATATGATACTTTCCTCGTACTTTACACACAAAGTGTAGCAATGCTACAAGTGAGGCTCATAAATCACGCCAGTCGGCTTTCCTGGCCGAAACCTCCCAGAGTTTGGCGTTACATTCGTTCAATGGGCCAAAATTTTGGAGAGTGCAGACAACGCTTTCACATTCCTGTGACAGTTTTACCGCAGCATTGTATGTGTCGTTGTCTGCTGGAGCATAGGGGGGCGTTTCGATGAGGGAGGATGCGAGTGCCTTTGCCACCGGATAGTCGAGGTCGTTTTGCGCCAGGATCCCTGCTGCAAAGGGAATTCCCATACGCTGCAGCTTGCGGTATATAGGAATGCCGCTTCCGCCGCCTCCGATGACGAACACGCGCGGTTTTCCGAGGACAGCTTCCAACTCTGCACTTCCGAATAAAGCATTATAACTGCCTTTTTCCAGGCCATATAACTTATGGATAACATTGCCGGAAAAAATCCGCTCCGGTGTGTCCGGCGGCCTTACTTCATCATGGCTTACGCAGACCACTTTGTCGGCGATTTTTTGGGCTAGATCTAGCTCATGCAGTGACATAACAACCGCTAGGTTTTGTTTGCGTACCAATGTTTTGAGAATATCCAACAACTCGATTTTATGGCGGATATCAAGAAAGCTGGTGGGCTCGTCCAGCAGAATAATATCCGGTTGTTGGCACAGCGCACGGGCCAACAGCACTTTTTGCCGTTGGCCGTCACTAACCTGAGTGAAAGGGAGATCAGCCAGGTCTTCTCCGTGTACACAAGAAAGCGCCTGCATAACCAGCGCTTCGTCTGCACGACGCAGAAGGCCGAACTGCCCCGTGTATGGATACCGTCCCATACGCACTACATCGGCACAGGTCATAAGCTCCGGTTCTATGCGCTCTGTAGTGACAATGGATAGCTTGCGAGCAAGCTCTACGCCGGAGAGTTCCCATAAAAGTGCCCCGTCCAAAAGAACGGCCCCAGAAACCGCAGGCAGATGCCGGGCAAGGGTTTTGAGCAGAGTAGATTTGCCTGCACCGTTCGGTCCAATGAGCACCATAATTTCTCCACGTTTTACATGCAGAGCGATGTCACGCAGAAGTGCGTGTCCGTGATAACCAATGGACAGACATTCTGTGCTAAGATATGTGTTCGATTTCATAGGCTACTTCCGTTTTTGCGTCTCTGTCGAGATATCATCAGCGCAATGACGACCGGTGCGCCGAATACGGCTGTGACAGAGCTGATATTCAATTCCGTAGGGGCAAATAATGTCCGTGCCAGCAAATCACAGAAAAGGCAAAACACCGCGCCTCCCAGCATACACGCTGGCAGAACAGCTAACGGTTTCGCTGTTTTGAGCATACCTTTTACCAAGTGCGGCACAGCAATTCCGACAAAGGATACCGGCCCGGCAAAGGCAGTAACACAAGCGGCGAGTAGACTAGAAAGGAGAATCAGTTCCACACGAAAGCGCTTTACATTAACGCCCAAGCTACGGGCATAGCTTTCTCCAAGTTGGTAGGCCTCCATGGGTTTTGCCAGAAGCATTGCCAGAATCAACAATATGAGGCAGATTCCTGCCATGTCCCGCACATTGCTCCACGAAATGCCAGAAAATGAGCCTTGTGACCAATTATGCAGGTTTACGATGTTGGCATCTTCGGCGAAGGTGACTACGATGTCGGTAATGGCAGAGCAGATGTATCCGATCATCACACCGCCTACAACTAGCATGGCTGTACTATGTACCCGTCGTGAGAGCAGTAGAATAAAGCCCATGGCCAACAGAGCCCCGAGGAAGGCGGTCATAATCATAGCAGCCGAATTCATGGCGATACCGCGTTGGAGCAGAAATATCATGGCAAGAGCGATGGCCAACTTTGCACCGGAAGAGATCCCTAGCACAAAGGGTCCAGCGATGGGATTGGCAAAAAATGTCTGCATCTGAAAACCGGAAACGGACAGAGCAGCGCCCAGGACCATACCAGCAATTGCCCGGGGAAGGCGTATGTCCCAGACAATGAGAAAGGCGGTGCGGTCGCTGGCATCACCCTGGAGTATCTGCATAACCTGCGAAGGGGTTGTGCCAGTGCTTCCTATACAACTGTTAAGAAGCAGAAATGCCACGAGCAGCGCTGCCAATACGACATAGCTGATCCACACTCGTTTCCAACGCATAATTTTAATCCACCTTTTTACTGTAAACGGTATAGATATTCAAGATCCCCTGGTTCGTTTTCTGTCAGGATAGTGTGAATCTCCAGGATCATCTGTCCCAGAGCCATGCTTTCTTGGAACATATTTTGTCCTGTACACCAAACATCTCCGTTTTGCACAGCTTTAAAATCCGTCAACAACTCACTTTTCTCCAGCAGTTGTTCCAAATCTTTCAATTCGCCATCAATTGTACTGTTGTATATAAGTACATCGGCGTCCTTTGCAGCGGCATAAAAACTCTCCATATCCATATTCATGGTTGAAAGCGCATTTCCGGTATCTGTTAGATCCTGAAGGGCATAGATCCCTCCGGCCATACGAATCATCTCGGATATATAGTCACCGCTCTTATGCACGTTGACTGTTCCAGTAGAGTTGATGTAAAAAAAGGCCACAGTTTTGTCCGTCGACGGCTGTTTCAGTATAGGTTCTAATGCGGCGGTGGCTTGTGAAAAAATTTGCTCGGCTTCGTCCTCTCGACCGAGCAGTACACCGTAAAGTTTGATCCACTCCATGCGCCCGAGGGGGTGTGCTTCATAGCTGGAGCGTTCCACCAAAACAGGTATGCCCAGCCTCTCAAGTTGCTCTTTAATCTCTGGCGTATGATATATCATAGTAGACTCCACGGCAAGATTACAGCCTTCGGAGAGAATACGCTCATAATCGGGAGCGTTGTATTTTCCGGCATAGAGCATCTTACCGTTCTCGATGGCCTGTTTGGCCTCTGGAATATACCAGCCATCGGCGTCGGTACCAGAGAGACGGACGCAGTCCAAACTGTCCAGAGCACGAAAGAGGTCCATGGCTGAGGTGGCGACAAGGTAGATATTATCCAGAGGTTGCTGCAAAAGCACAATATTCTCATCCAAGTCTCCTGGCGGCGTTATCCCCTCTGGTACAACCAAGTAACGGTCATTGGCAATCGTGACAAGCCTGCATCCGTTGGCATACTTATCCACGGAAAATTGCGTGGCGTATGTAAGCTCCATAGGAGATACTGGTTCTGCCACACTTTTAGACGCAGTTGTGTCCGTGTTGCATCCGGAAAGCAGTAACAGCATACTCAAAGCGGCCAATAGAAGCGCTGCCAGGCAGCGCGGGCATCTCATTGCGTGACCTCCTCTAAGCTGCCGGAATCAAATGTCAACGTATAATCAATCTCGTGTGGAACGCTCATGGCAACGGTGTTGGCCGTGACGGACAAAGGGGTGTCAAAGGAAGCTACGGGAATCTCAAAAACAGAGTTTCCCTCATCGTTGACTGGAAGGTACTTCTGGTTCTCCACCTTCATGTAGTCGTAGTATGGGCTGCTCCATTCAACGGTGGCGTATACGGAGCCGTTATCCACATGCAACGTTGCAGGACTTTCAACAGTAGCCCTGCCGGAACCGCCTTCCAGTAGGACGGAACAGGTATAGACGCCGTCAGCCAGGGCAAGCGGCTCAGAAGGATCTTCCAAAGGCCGAGGGGTGGAAACACTGACTTTGTGGTCATACCACGTTCCCTTCGTGCCCAGGATGGCAAGATCAAAGGTTTCATCTAACGCGGAGACAGGGACATCGAAACCGTATACCTCTTCACGGATCCCATCGGAATAGGTCACGGTGTCTATTGTAGGTTCCAGCCACATAGCCTCCGTTTGCTGCGCCTCTTCAGCCGTTCCTGGGAAGAGATGAACAATGTTTTTGGAAACAAGACTAATGTGGATGGACATGGCCCCGTCTTGAACAGTCAGCGTGCCCCGGCCCTCGCAAGCTTCGTTCACGCGGAACATGCTGCTGTCGGTATTGAACTCGGCAGAATAGACACCGTCAGCCAAGGCAGAGGTTTCAACAGATTCTGTGGCAGCCGAGGTGTTTTCTGGCCTGGCACTACCGCATCCGGCGAGCACTGCAAAGGCCAAGAGCATGGGGATCAAGCGAAAAAGTGCTTTCTGCATAAAAATTCCTCCTTGCATACTATTTAAAAATCAATAGGCCGCCGTGGCGGCGACTATGTCGCTACGGCGGCCTATGTGAGGCGACTTATCCGTTTAGACTGTCAATGGCAAACCCGGCATGACTGACGTACAGCTGCTGAATTTCAGCAATGCTGCCGAGGCCAGAAATTTGAGTGTCAACGCGCGCAAAGCCTGCTGCGGAAAACAAGCTCTTCCAGGAATCGGTGTCGTCTCCAGCCATGTCATTGTTGGCGTGATCTCCGGCCACCACCATCAGCGGACGCAACACAACCTTAGTGTAACCGGCGGCCTGAACGGCTTCGATCACAGCTTCCGCGGAAGTTTCCTCGGGTTCACCCTCTACGGTGCCAATGAAAACATTGTCGTAGCCAAGATTATCCATCTGCGTCTGCATCTGGCTATAGCTTACCTTGGCTACGTGGGCAGTCCCGTGTCCAAGAAATACAAATGCAGTTCCGTCTGCGGCGGCAGCATCCAGGCTTTCATAACCGGCATCGGTCACGGCTGCGGTGGTAACCGCCTTTGCCACAAGTTCCTTGTCGGCGTTGATAATACTGGCATCGTTGCCCACCTCACCAAGCAGAGGCTCGGCTACCGCTACGGTCTCAAATCGGTCACGGTACTCGTTGACCGTTTCCATCATTTCATCATATTCTGCGCCATGCATCAGGTGTGTAGGCTGGATGACGAGGTTTTTCACTCCGTTCGTTACTGCACGTTCCAGAGCCTGCTCCATGTTGTCGATGCACTCGCCATCGCGGGCTTGAATATGGTTAATGATAATCTGCGACGTAAAAGCACGCCGGACAGACCAGTCAGGATAAGCCTTTTGCAAGGCATCCTCAATGCCCTTTATATCCTCGACACGGCTGTCGTTGTAGGATGTGCCAAAACTGACCACGAGAATTTCGTTCTCTCCGATCTCATCAGCGTTGCGGGCATCATCGCGGGAGGCGTCGCCGGTATCAAGTCCGAAGTAGTCGGGACTGGCATTTTCACCGGAGACGAGAGCTTTTTGACCGTCTGTCAGTGCGTCCCAAGCCTCTCTGGCTGCAGTGCACTGCGCATCGGTGTCTTCGGTGCGTTGCTGGACATAGATGGCATCAATCAGGGCTGCGACATTGTCTGCCGCTGCTTGATCTGCGTTGGCAGTTTCATTCTGCGCACCGGATGAACTGGTATCTTCGGAATCTCCGTTGCCGCAGCCCACCAGTGTTGTGCTAAGAAGAGCAATTGCCAGAAAGATCGCTGTTAATTTTTTGCAATTCATGATATCCTCCTCTTTCTTGGCCTCCATAGAGGCTACAGTATTTTCGGCTGAACACCGTGGCGGCAGAAAACAGGTACGAAAAACAAACACGTCCCCATTTGTCAGGCGAGTGGATAGAGGAAAACTGCATATCTTCGTCAAAAAAGGAGCCTTTCCTTACGAGGAAAGACTCCTGGGCAACAAAAATAAAGCCTCTAAGCGGCTTGCCTTCGGTACGACCAAGTCCTCGTGATCTGGGGGCATCTCTGCTCCCTGTACCAATGAACGGCAGGTTTCCTGGCTGATGGATTTACAAAGTATGCCGCCTTCCCGATTGCTCAGTGACTGCGCTTCTGCGCATGGCAAACTTCTCCCCAATCACAGTGACGAGATCGTACAGGATTTGCACCTGTTTCCCTTTTAACCCCTGCCTTCGCACATATACTGCAACGCAGGGGCACCGTCCATTTTACATTCTGCTAAGGTGAGTATAGCAAATTCGGCGTGGATTGACAAGAGCGTTTCAAAATTTTATAATAAAAGAATCAATTCAATATCTCGTGCGCAGTGCTTTCCGCCTGGCTTCAGCTGGGATGGGGAAAGAGAATAGGGAATCAGGTGAGAGTCCTGAGCGATCCGGTCACTGTAATTCGGCAAGTACGACCCACAAATGCCATTGCTTCTTGCGAGAAGGCGCGGGCCGTTGGGGAAATCCCGCCGTTCAGCCAGGAGACCTGCTGCGCACGGTTTGAGACAGGGTGTTTCCGAAGAAAGCAGCCTGGTCGAGTGCCCATGGCTGTGGGGCTGCCCTGTGGTACGTTGGACTTTTGGGGGCAAATTTGACCGTGCTTTCTTCAGAAAGCACGGTTTTTTGAATAAATTGGAGGCAGACATGGCCTTTGAACATTACATACAGAATGGTGCGCGCAAGCTGCGCTGTGGGTATACCACTGGAACCTGCGCGGCCCTGGCTGCGGCCGGAGCTGCGGAACAACTCTTGACTGGTCAGGCACCGGAGCGTGTCAGTCTGGTAACGCCAAAAGGTTGGCAGGTAGAGGCTGAGCTACTCCACACCGCGCTTGTCGGCGGTGTCTCAACGGCAGCCGTGGCCAAGGATGCCGGAGATGACGTAGACGTGACAAATGGTATGCTAGTATTTGCAGATGTCTGCCTTTCTCGACATCCTGGTATCCGTATAGATGGCGGCGAGGGAATCGGCCGTGTGACAAAGCCGGGGCTGGATCAACCTGTAGGCGCGGCGGCAATAAACAGTGTACCTAGGCGTATGATCACGGAACAGGTGTCTTTGGTATGTGAAGAGGCGGAGTATTCCGGTGGCCTGCAAGTCATTATCCGAGTTCCTGGAGGGCGAGAACTGTCCCGACGCACCTTTAACCCGCAACTGGGTATAGAGGGTGGGCTGTCCATCCTGGGCAGCAGTGGAGTGGTAGAACCCATGAGCAACCAAGCTCTTGTTGATACCATAACGCTCTCTATCCGCCAGGCTCGCGCCGAGGGGGCAACCTGCCTTATTCTTGTGCCAGGAAATTATGGGCTGCATTTTATACAGGAGCACGGGTTTGACCGACGGGCGCCCATCGTTAAGTGCGCAAACTTTATTGGGGATGCGCTGGATGCAGCTGGGGCCGAGGGATTCTCCTCTGTGTTGTTGGTGGGTCATGTGGGAAAGCTGGTCAAACTCGCCGGAGGCGTCATGAATACACACAGCCGATATGCCGACTGCCGCACGGAGATCTTCTGTGCCCATGCGGCAGTTTGCGGTGCAGATACGGCACTGTGCCGGGCGTTGATGGACGCAGCGTCCAGTGATGGCTGCATAGAACTTCTCGATACGGCCGGGTTGCGCGGGGCCGTGATGAGCGGGATACTAGCTTCTATTGATCAGCACATGAAACATCGGGTTGCCGGAAAATATTGCGTAGGCGCGGTTTTGTTTTCTAACCGCTATGGTCTGCTTGGGTACACGCCTACGGCTGCAGATATCATGAAGACTTGGGAGTGAGAAAATGGTACATTTTGTGGGGGCGGGACCGGGGGCGCCGGATCTTATCACGATGCGTGGCGCACATCTGTTGCGCAATGCTGGGACAGTTGTCTATGCCGGGAGCCTTGTGAATCCGGCCTTGCTGAGTCTGTGCCCAGACGGCTGCACGGTTTATAATAGCGCAGAAATGACGTTAGAACAGGTGGTCGATGTTCTGGTGCAAGCGGAAGGAGAAGGGAAATCTCCGGTGCGGCTACATACTGGCGACCCAAGCCTATACGGTGCCATACGGGAACAAATGGATGCGTTGGATGCATTGAACGTACCCTACGATGTGATTCCGGGTGTTTCCAGCCTGTGTGCGGCGGCGGCAGCTCTGCCAGGGGAATACACTCTGCCGGGTATAACGCAATCGGTTATTATCACCCGAATGGCCGGGCGCACATCGGTACCCCAGCAGGAAAGCGTAGCCAATTTGGCCGAGCACGGCTGTTCCATGGTTGTGTTTTTGTCCGCTGGGATGCTGCCGGAACTGCAATCTGCGTTGTTGAAGGGCGCCTACACTGCCGAAACCCCCGCAGCGCTGATCTACAAGGCAAGCTGGCCAGAGGAACGCATCTGCCGCTGTACGCTTGGTACTCTGGCCCAAACGGGACATTTGGCAGGGATTACAAAGACGGCGCTGGTGCTAGTAGGCGAGTTTTTGCGCATGGAACCTGCGCCGCGAAGCAGGCTGTATGATGCAAGTTTTTCCACGGAATATCGAGAGGCCGAACCATGAATTGTAGCGAGGATTTTGGCAGTGGAAATATTGAGTTGATTGCCTTTACCAGCCAAGGCTTTGCGCTCGCCCAGAGGTTGGCTGAAATGCTGGGAGGAACGGCTTCGCGCTGTGGGGAATCAGAATCACTGGCTGTTTGGACAGCGCGTTGTTTTGGCTCAGCGCGGGCGCTGGTTTTTGTAGGTGCCGTGGGGATTGCGGTGCGGGCTGTGGCATCGCATATAAAAAACAAGGCATCGGACCCAGCCGTAGTGGCAGTGGACGAGTGTGCCCATTTCGCCGTACCCATACTGTCTGGCCATCTCGGTGGGGCTAACGATCTGGCCAGGCGAATTTCAGAGCACATAGACGCGATACCGGTTGTAACCACTGCCACTGACGTGAATGGAGTATTTGCCGTGGACGAGTGGGCAAAAAGGCAAAACTGTGTAATTCCTGATCCCGGGAAGATAAAATCTATTTCAGCTCGTCTGCTCGCTGGCGGGACTGTGACGCTGCGCACGCTTTGGCCGGTACTGGGAAATCCGCCATCGGGCGTCGTAGTGGCGCAGGCGGATGGTGAGTATGACTTTGCACTTACGATCAAACGCAAAGGGCGAGACGTACTTCGGATTGTTCCGCGCATCGCTGTGCTGGGAGTTGGCTGCAAAGAGGGGACATCCCGGGAGGCAATAGAGGAGGCGTTCAGCGCTCTGCTGGCTAAGAGCAGCCTATACGAACAAGCGGTTTACAAAGTATGCAGCATCGACCGAAAGGAACGGGAGCCGGGCCTCTTGGACTTCTGTCGGGAACGTGATTTGCCGTTCGTCACCTTTACACCGCAAGAGCTGCAGCAGGCACAGGGTAACTTCACGCCATCCGCCTTCGTGCAGCGCATTACCGGCGTGGACAATGTTTGTGAGCGCGCCGCAGTCCTTGGCAGCGGTGGGAAACTATATGTGAAAAAGGCAGCTGGTAACGGTGTAACTCTGGCACTGGCGCTTTCTCATTTTGCGCCAAACTGGAGTTGGCGCTGAAAGACGAAGGAGAGATATGATGAAAGCGGGCAAAGTAACGCTAGTCGGTATCGGGCCTGGCAGGGCCGGTGGCATGACTGCCGATGCGCTCCAAGCGATGGAAGAGGCCGATGTGCTATGTGGCTACACGGTATATATTGATTTGGTGCGGGAGATGTTTCCGGAAAAAGCGTTCTATGTGACTTCCATGACCAAGGAACGGGAACGTTGCCGTTGGGCGTTAGAGACCGCCTACTCTGGGCAGAGTGTAGCGCTGGTATGCAGCGGTGATGCTGGAGTTTATGGAATGGCAGGGTTGTTGCTCTCTATGGCTTCTGAAGAAGAGAACCGGCCAGACATACGGATAGAAACCGTGCCTGGAGTGACGGCAGCAACTGCTGGGGCGGCAATACTTGGTGCACCGCTGATGAACGACTTTTGCGTTATTTCCCTCTCCGACCGATTAACACCTTGGAGCGTTATTGCATTGCGATTGCGCGCTGCGGCACAGGGTGACTTCGTCATTTGTCTATATAATCCTGCCAGCCGTGGCCGTCCAAAGCACTTGCACAGGGCCTGCAAGATACTGTTGGAGGCTGGGAAGAAGCCGGAGACGATATGCGGCTGGGTGAGGAACATCGGCCGCAATGGGCAGGATAGTGGCATCCTGACACTGGAACAGCTGCTATCTTTCCCGGCGGATATGTTCACTACCGTATATATCGGCAGCAATTCCACGCGTGTGACCAACGGCCACATAGTTACGCCCAGAGGCTACCATACAGAGAAATCCAGACCTTGCAAAGAGTAATAAGGGGACGTCTGATGAAACTGCTTATTTTTGGCGGAACCTTCGAAGGGCGGCGACTTGCCGCCGACGCCGTAGCAATGGGTGCTTGCTGCACAGTCAGTGTTGCCACTGAACTTGGGGCCGAAGAACTGACCGGGATATGTGAACTTGTAGTAGAGGTGGGCCGGCTCGAGGTCCCAGCTATGACGGAATTGGCCGAAAAAGCGGACCTCTGCATAGATGCAACCCACCCCTATGCCGTGCGGGCCTCTGCCAATATCCGTCAGGCTTGCCGTGCAGCCGGTGTGCCGCTGGCCCGCGTCACCCGTCAGGGTAGCGAACTCAACGGCGCTGTGGTGATGCCAGACTGTACCACTGCTGCGGCGTTTTTGGCCGGGACAGAGGGGAATATTCTGTTGACCACGGGGACAAAGGAACTTGCTGCGTTTTCTGGCTTGGATCGGCATCGCCTCTACGTTCGTGTCCTACCGATGCACGAGAGTATTTCTCTCTGTGAAGCAGCGGGGATCGCCCATAGCCACATCATAGCCATGCAGGGTCCGTTCAGTCAGAAACTGAATGAGGCGATCCTTTTACAGTACGGCATAGATTGGTTGGTGACGAAGGATGGCGGAGGCCCAGGGGGATTTTCCCAAAAACGTTTGGCTGCGGACAGCGTGGGTGCGCGTCTCGTGGTGATATGCCGCCCGGACGATACCGACGGATGTACTGTGGAGGAGATCCGAACGCAAATCGCCCAGCTGCTGGATCAGGAAAAAAGGGGGAAGCAATCGTGAATGTGACACTGTTGGGCATGGGCTGTGGGACCGAAGCGCTGACCATCGAGGCCAGAAACGCTCTGATGCAAGCCGGACTAATCGTAGGTGCGCAACGGTTGCTGGACACCTTACCAGAGGACTGTTCGGGGAAACGAGTTGCTGCGGTAGCATCTGCGGATATTGTAAACTGTATTGTTAAAGAAAACTGTAAGGAAGTCTGTATTGTTTTCAGCGGAGACAGTGGATTTTATTCTGGTGCTCGTGGAGTCTTACCGCGGCTCAGCGGGCATACTATACGTATGCTTCCAGGCATATCCTGCGTGCAGGCGCTGGCTGCGGCACTGAGCCGCCCATGGCAGAATTGGCGTTTGGCATCAGCGCATGGGACGTTTTGTGATCCTGTGGCTGAACTTATGCAAGGGGCCCCTGTCCTTTTCTTGACTGGTGGCCCAGATGGTCCGGCCACGCTGTGTCGTGCCATCGATGAGGCCGGACTAGGTGAGCTTTCTGTAACCGTTGGCGAGGATCTGGGATTTCCTACCCAGAAGTTGACCTTTGGAACAGCGCGGGAATTTTCATCACAGAAATTCTCTCCCCTAAATGTTCTTTTGGCGGAAGCGGTTCCTATGCCGCCGAGGCGTGCACCCGGCTGGCCGGATGCGTGGTTCCGGCAGGAAGAACGTGTGCCGCTCACGAAATGCGAGGTGCGGGCTGCTGTGCTTTCGAACTTGGCGGTCAACCCAGAGATGGTCTGCTGGGACATCGGAGCCGGTACTGGCAGTGTTGGGATCGAGATGGCGGCACTGTGCCGGGAAGTCTGGGCTGTGGAGCAGAGTGCTGAAGCGCTTGCTCTGCTTCACCGAAACCGAAAAAACTTGCACGCCTACAATCTTCATATCATTGGGGGCACCGCCCCGAACGTTCTTTCCAAACTACCCGCTCCGAATGCTGTCTTTATAGGAGGCAGTGGGGGACACATGGAGGAAATTCTGCAGGCGGTTTATGCGGCGAATTCCTCGGCGAAGGTCTGTGTTTCAGCGATACGTTTTTCTACTTTGTACACGGCATATGAGACAATGCGCAGGCTAGGGTATGAGGTATCTGTCACACAGTTATGTATCAACCATAGCCATGACCTTGGGGGAGAGCCCATGCTGCGGGCGCAAAACCCCATTTTTCTCATCCTTGGTGAACGGGAGGGAACCGTGTGCGACAATTGATGTTAGCGGCGCTGCATAGTGGCGCAGGAAAAACCGTTGTAACGTGTGCTCTGCTTACTGTTTTACGCCGGCGAGGTATGCAGGTACGGGCGTTCAAGTGTGGCCCGGACTATATTGATCCGATGTTTCACAGCCGGGTATTGGGAGTGCCCAGTCGGAATATAGACCTCTTTCTACAGGGGAAAGCAGGCGTCCGTGCGGCGTTTAAGGCCGCAGACGGCGATATAGCCATCGTAGAAGGCGCGATGGGTTTTTACGATGGTGTGGCCGGTACTGAAATTGCCAGTGCTTGGGCCGTGGCGGAGGCAGCGGATATCCCAGTGGTGCTGGTGCTGCGCCCGCAGGGCGCAGCACTGACGCTTGCCGCGCAGCTGTGTGGCATACAGCAGTTTCGCCCTCGCAGCCATATTGCTGGGGTGTTGCTCAACGACTGCAAGGCATCACTGGCGGAATATCTCTCTCCAATTTTGCAGAGAGAAACCGGTTTGCCAGTGCTTGGGTACTTGCCCCATTGTGCAGAAGCTGAACTCCCCAGCCGGCATCTTGGACTTTGGACGCCCGAAGAGATCAGCAACCTGCGGGAACGCAATGAAACTTTGGCTATGCGCATGGAGGAAAGCGTCGATATACAGACACTGCTCTCTCTGGCCAACGGGGCCCCAAGGGATACGAATCTCTCTTCGGTTTCTGCTGTTGTCCCGCGCTGCCGCATTGCCGTAGCACGGGACGAGGCTTTCTGCTTCTACTATGAGGACAACCTTGACGCCCTTCGCATGAACGGTGCAGAACTTGTATTTTTCAGTCCGATGCGGGACGCTGCGCTGCCAGTGAACTGTGGTGGAGTATACTTGGGTGGAGGATATCCGGAATTGTATCTTCCGGAACTGTCTGCCAACGAGAGGATGCGTACCGAACTTTGCTTGGCTGTACTGCGCGGGATGCCCACGGTGGCTGAATGTGGAGGGTTCCTCTATTTGCAATCGGCAATGCGTGCCGAGGACGGGCGCCGCTGGGAAATGGTTGGCGTATTCCCAGGAGAGGGATTTCCTACTGGAGGACTCCGGCGTTTCGGATACCTGACGTTGACTGCCGAGACAGACAGTTTGCTATTTAAAAAAGGCGAGTGCTGCCCTGCCCACGAATTTCACTATTGGGATTGCAATGCGAACGGGAAAGATTTTTCTGCGAAAAAATGGAACGGGAGCCCTTGGCGCTGTGGGTTTGCCGGACCGAAGCTGTATGCGGCCTTTTCACATCTGCATTTCGGGGGAGGACTCCCATTGGCACGGCGCTTCGTAGACGCGGCTGCGGAGTATGCTGCACGCGGCGTGAGAAAGGGATGTTGCGCAACATGACAAAAGATACCCGTCATGAGGCAGAGAGGAAATTGCTCCAGCTGATAGAATCCATCTCCCCACCAGATGCTGCTGCGGCAGATGCGGCGCGAATGCGTTGGGATAGCCGGGCAAAGCCGTTAGGAAGTTTAGGCGAACTTGAGACGGATATCACCCGCATTGCGGCCCTAACGGGCAACCCCATGCCAAAACTTGTTCCACGAAGTTTGCTGGTATTTTGTGCAGACAACGGGGTGGTGGTTCAAGGAATCAGTCAGAGTGGACCGGAAGTGACTGCCGCCGTGGCCCGCGCATTGGGCGAAGGACACAGTACCGTCTGCCACATGGGTGCCATTGCCCAGTGCCGTGTGGTACCGGTGGATATCGGGATGCGGTTGTTTGATCACGGCCGGTTCCCCGGTGTGGTAAACCGGTGCATACGCCGCAGTACAGCAGATTGTTCTCAGGGGCCAGCGATGAGCCGTCTCGAGTGCATACAAGCAATTTTGTCCGGGGCCGAGTTGGCCATGGAGCAGGCGAGCGCCGGAGATCGGCTGCTGTGTACAGGAGAGATGGGCATAGGTAACACGACAACGGCAACGGCTGTTGCCTGTGCGCTACTAAACCGTGGCCCTAATGAGTTGACAGGCCGGGGGGCTGGACTCTCTGACGCTGGCCTGGACCGTAAGATTCGGACCATTGAAGCTTCCCTGAAGCGAAATAACCCGGACCCGGCCGACATAGTGGACGTATTGAGTAAAGTTGGTGGATTAGACATTGCGGCCATGTGCGGGACTTTCCTGGGTGCTGCGGCTTCCCGTGTGCCAGTTGTTATAGACGGTTGCATTAGTGCGGCGGCAGCGTTGTGCGCTGTGCGCATGGCTCCACATGCCAAAGCTGCAATGTTGGCCAGCCACTGTTCAGCAGAACCTATGGCCGGCGCTTTGATGGATGCGTTAGGACTGTATCCGGTCATCAGCGCTGGACTGCGGCTCGGGGAAGGAAGCGGCGCGGTGGCGTTGTTGCCGTTACTTGATATGGCTCTGTCTGTGTATCGTGACGGCGATGGTTTTGGAGAGTTAGGGATAGCGCCTTATGCGCCACAGTAACAGTACAAAGGAGAAGTCGCAACGTGTTACAGCTTGTGATTGGCGGG
>OGWZ01000980.1_pt1 | contig 28820 bp, 25 predicted proteins | sample 1576141 | NCBI WGS metagenome assembly OGWZ01 (sample SAMEA3541512, study PRJEB24748) | human gut metagenome | biome: human gut; feature: human-associated habitat; material: faeces | place: China | collected 2012
ACATACTCTTTCTATCTTTGATCTCTGCCATCTTTGCGTCGTTCATTCGGGAGTTACCGTTGATGTTAGAGTATCCCAAATAACCACAGACACGGGAGATAATAGACAGGTTACTAGAGCCACAATAGGGGCACGTATTACCCACATTAAAGCTATGCTGATGACAGTCCTCACAGTAAGCCGCATCAAAGTTCACGCCCTGATAGAACCCATGAGCCATACCTCGAAGGATCGTGCTCGTGAGAGCCAGCTTATTCTCAGGGTTGTCAATACGGACATACTGGATGTGGCCTCCCTCAATAAGATGGAAAAGCTCAAACTCAAGATCCTGCTTTTCAAAGGGAGTAATGTCAGCAGACACATGGATATGGAAGGAATTGGTGAAGTATTCCTTACCCTCAAATTCATCCTTAAGGTTATTCTTTGCACAATACTCATGGTACTGAGTCATCTGAGTGCCACAAAGGGACTCTGCAGGGGTACCATAGAGTGCATAGAGATAGCCGTCTTCCTTCTTAAACTCCTGCACTGCATCGTAGATGAACTTAACGACATCCTTAGCCGCCTTCTGTCCCTCAGGAGTCTGAAGATCCTTACCGCCAGTAAAGAGAATAGCAAACTCATTCAAGGCAGAGATACCAAAAGATGCGGTCATGTACTTAGTAAGCTCACCAACTTCATCTTCAGGATTAAGGAAGCCCTTATAGAAACCTCCCTGACAGAATGCCATAGGATTCGTACTAGCCTTGACATGCTTGAGCATCTCATAGCGACGCTTAAGGAACCCTCGAACCTGTTCAAGGTTCACCCTAAGTTCATTCCAGAAGTCGCCCTTAGATGCCTTATAGATCAACGGAAGGTTGAGAGACACGGCACCAATGTTGCATCGACCAACGGACACATACTCGTTAGTCTCAGGATCCTTCCAAGGAGTGAGGTACGCTCTACACATAATGTTCATAATTAATCGTTAGTTAATTACCTGTTTATACAGCTGTATGTTTCCATACAGTTCAGACTATATCATCTAGACTATTGGATAGTCTAGTACCACATTTCAGAGACACTTGTCCCTTACGCCTTTCTTGGCTAGTCGTTAGACTCACAACGAAAGATTTGAATACCCAACTCAGGGAGCTTACCATCAAAGAAACGCATAACAGTCTTCACGCGTTCTCTGGGGATCCCAAGGCTCTTAGCACAGTCAGTCATGCTTTCGAAATAAACCTTAGGAGTGGTGTTAATGTACACACGTTGCTTAGTAAACTTGCCCTTACGGTATTCTTTGTTTTGAAGGTAACCCTTCTTGACATTCTCAGAGTTAGTGACCCATTGAAGATTGGTGTACACAGAATTAGTCTTGTCACCATCAATGTGATCTACGCACTCCTTGTTATCGGGATTAGGAACGAACAGCTTAGCAACCTCTCTATGAATGTAGATCTTCTTACGACGGACTACACCTTGTCTTCTCGTGAAGAGGTCAGCGGTAAGATAACCGTGATTGCTAGTTCTGATGGTAATGAAATGCTTCATTCGCTTAGACCACACCCTACCAATGTTAGAGATAGAGTACGCATCTTCCCAGCCGATAATGTCTTTAAAAACTTCTTTCATAATATCCTTCGAAATATTCGATTAGATTGTTGTCAGTACGGGATTGTCTTCGGCTTTACCCGCTAAGAGTTTCCCCGTTTAATGGTATTTTAAATGGGCAGTAGTTATCGACCCATTGGATGAATCACGCATTGCTTATTAGACGCCCTGTAGGTTTCAGACACAGTGCCATTAGGGGCGTTAATAGCTAGAAAATCAGGGTACATGCACTTACTGGAGCATTCAACAGCCTTCTCAAACACATTAACATGCTCGTCACTGCCGTGTTGTTCCCAATCGTAGAGGTACACGAGCTTAGGGAACACAACTTGTTTACCCCCATGGCCCTTCATACGGGTCTCAAGGATAGTCTCACAAATCACCTCAAGAAACTCCTTGTCATACTCAGGGAGATCATTGCTCCACTCACCAAACGTAAGCGTAGTGAATGCAAAGTCACCACGAGAACACGGAACAGTGTTTAGCTTTAGTTCAAGAGACTGGAAGCCCTGCCCCAACTCACGCTTGAGTTCTTGCATAGCCATTTCACATGCTTCATCGAACTCCATATTACACTGGTCAAAGTATTTCTTAAACGCGTGGTCATACGTTTTCTTAGCATACGGGAGGAGAGTCTTGTCAATCTGCGGGATAGTGAATCCACCGAACTGCTGTGCAGTAGCTACAAGGGTAATGTCACCAATTACCTGAAGGGCACTAAGGACACTCGTAGGCTCCGTATAGGTGACATTGGACATGCTAAAGCCACCCTTAAGAACAGTGGCCATGTCAAAGAGGCAACAGTTGATGGAACCAAAGATCATATCTCGAAGGTCATGGATGTAATACTTACCGACCTTAGTAGCCTCTTTCTCTTCCTTAGTAAGGTAGAACTGCTTGTACAGTTGCTTAGTCAGGTAGCCCTTAATGAGGGAGCCTTTGGTAGACACAAGGGAACTATCGAAATTAGCGTTTTCCTTGTCTCCCAAAAGGAGAACAGTGTCAGCCTCATTCTTAACAGCTTCGAAAGCCTTAGCGTAGGTGTTCTTATAGTCCCTGAATTCCTTATAAGACTCTCCGATCTTCGGTGCGTACTTACAAAGAGCTTCAATGACAATAGCGTGTAGCTTTTCAGTAGGCACCTCAGCATAGTTGCTGTAGACAATGCTCTCGATGTAGCCCCTAATCTTACCAATGTCATACTCAGAGTACGTAGCGTTAGCCCTCTGGGCGGCCTTATGAATAGCTACTTCAATCTTGTCCCAATCCCAGCCTTCATGGGTACCATCTTTCTTTGTAACGTTCATATAACTCCTAGTTTTATATTTATTAAGGAGTTATCTAAAGCAAAATAGTTTTAGATAACCCCATATATTATTTAGTAAGTTCCTTGTAGTTCACGATTGTTTCAACCAAAGGATTCAATCGAGAGTTACTTTGGAGATAGCAACCGTCTTTCTTATCCGACTTGAATTGAATACCGATCATATCCTTAGCCTTTATATTGATTCCCTTAGCACGTAAAGTAACGATGCTTCCAACACTTCCCCCTGCGATCTTAACAGACACAGCATCTGCCTTAATGTCAGTGACAGTTCCGGCATTAGTAACATTCACGAGCTTAGCAGTAAATAGACTTTCATCCTTCTGCTCATTAAATACACGGAATGTAACTGAGATGTCCGCAGTACCATCATTCGGGAACACTAGAGCACCCTCACCCCCTGTAGCACTTGATCCAGGGATTACCTGAACCTTATCATTCAAAGTAACATCTCCTTGATCCTTAGAGAACCCTACAGGGCAGTTACTCCATGTATCGTTCACTGTGTACCGCAGGGCAGAGTACCCATCATTATCTTGAATGAAGCGTTGCATACCCTCTTTGAAGAACAAACGATCCTCCACAACTCCCGTAGGAGCATGAATATGTGTAGTGAACGGAGTCTTAGCATCACACTGAAGTTTGCTAATTCGTAACGTACATGGAGTTTGAGCATCCACGGGATAAATACAGACAGCGAATTGCTTTGCATCTGTTGGTACTGTGAATTTATTAATAATCGTTTGGGAGCCTTGTACATTCTCTGAGACAAAGAAGGATTCAGACTTAACCCATCCCTGAGAGAACGTAGGAACGGTGTTGTTTCTACTAGCTAGAATCTTAGGATTAGCTTTACCATCACCCACCCACTTCATCAAGGCCACTTCAAAGCCACAATCAGGTGTCTCACCTACAAAGGATACTGAAAGAGCTTTACCTCTCAATAGAGCAGTCTTTTCAGGAGACATGATCTTATGGAAATCAAAGTCAACAATATCCGTGCCATTGGATAGAATTTGAATCTTACCATCAGCTACACCCGCCTTAAGGTTACTCAAGGCATTCAAGCCCCAACCATCAGCCATTGTAGATGCGTCTCCTGCTGTACCATCAGCAATTGGAATAGTCATCTGTGTGAGCCAAGAGGTCGTGATAACACCAGTTCCAAAGTAGTGTCGAGTACTCTTTAAAGCAATACCCGAATCCAATTGGAATTGCAAGCCGCCCTCACCGGTACGAGACTTCTTGGTACTTTCTTGGATTAACAGACAGGTATTACCTTCAGTTCTATCCTCAAGCAACAACGGATCATCGAAACCATTGTCAACCATAACACGGAAATAGGTCAGGGCTTTAGCATTTACAAAGTGGTCAATGACTAGACGATCTAACGTATCACCCGCCTTGTAGTGCTTTTCGACAGCCATAGGATTACCGTTCTCATCGGTTAGAATACCCTTTGGTTTACGAAGCTGATCTAGTGCTTGAATCCAAAGGCGTACCTTACCGTCTGAAGGGGCAACACCAGACATAGCGACTACTGCCACTACATTGAAAGAGCTACCACCTGTAATATTCGGGTCTTTGTCATCAGTTTCCTGAATACCGTATGCCTTATGGATACGATCTACTTCAAGATAAGCTCCACCATGAGTCAATTCATCATCAAAGAACAATGCACCTGACTCTTTAGGAACAACTTCAAGAGGTTCATCCATACAGGCGTAATAGCTGATTCCACGAGTAGGCAAGATCAGGTCTACTGCTACATCACCATCATGATAGTCATCAAGATGGATGTATGGAGAACGGAACAGGATGCTTGTGACATTGTCGTAGGCTTGATTTCCAATAGTCTCTACGTGAATACCCCGCCCTTCTCCTGAAGATAGGTTACTCATAAGAGCGACCTGATCTAGCGTATCAACCGCTATAGGTGCTGTAGGAGACTTAAAGGTAGTATCAATAGCGTCTAACTCAGCTTTAGTAGTAGCCGCTTCAATAGCCTTATTCATAGCCCATTTTTGAGCATAAGAGTCTTCACCAGTAGCAATAATTTCTAGAAGAAGCGTTCCTAGTTGTTCTCTAGTAATCTCATGGAAGGTATTGTCTGTGGCTCTAAAAGTGACCTTCTCACCCTCAGGGGCAGATTGAGCCTTAGTAACAAGACCCACCACATCCGTCCATGCCCTAGTGTTCGCATCAGCAGTGAAGCCTAGGGATGAGGGAACAGTAGCTTCATTATTGCGATAGTTCAAGTAAGCTGATTTAACAGCCTCATCCTTTGCTATCTTAAGTTCGGCAAGAGATACCTCAGGAATAGCTTTAATCTGAAACCGCCGCAGGGTTTTCGTCTGCGTTACCTCTTCGCCGATTTCGTTTTTCTCCGTCACTTCTTTGGTGACGGGATCAAGCTCTTCGATGTAGGCGTTGTTCTCGTTACACCACACCGCGGCTTCCGGTGGGTATTCGCCCTCGAAAATTTGTCCGATTTCAAAATTCATGTTCTTCCCTCCTTTCAATAGCCACTAGCACGCCAATCCCATCCCTGATCACCGCCCTCGTACCTCGAGATTCTATTCCCCGTTGTCGTTCTACTAGGCCTATTCTCGTATGCCGCAACCCTGTCTGGATGGCTCGTATACCCGCTAGAAGGTTGTACATTAAAAGTATAGTTTTCATTTGAAAATGGTTTACTAAAAGTACATGTACTGCCTGTACCGCGACCACCTTGCTCAATCCATCCATCAGACCATACGCGATGCCACTCTGTCCCGCTTTTCCACGTTTGAGCGACGTAAGCATTCGGCCGTGGGAGCGCATCAACGTCATCTTGCACCTGCGAAATGTCCGCCTGCACCTGCGCAACGGTCGTCAAAACATCGGCCATGTCCACAGAACCGAGGTTCGTCGCCTGCCCCGCCACGACGACGCAAATCATCCATTCGTTGGATTCGGGTTGGACGGTAGTTGAGCAACCGTAGATAGCGTTCGAGCCGGAGGCTTTAAATCCTACTTTAATTGCGTAATCCCTCCCGCCTGACGAATTTGCGCCAACTTTCCCCGTTGTTATCGTGTAAAATCCACCGGTATTTTCATTTTTAGAACCAGAACTAGACTGTGCACTAATTGTTCCCTCTATTTCAGGAAGCCCTGCCCGATGGTACGTGCCGACATTTTTACTCTCGATAGCAACCTGCATGAAAGGTGCGAACCTAGGCGTTCTAAAATACGTAGAGTCGTCACCGTTCGAGTAGTATGGACAATAACCGCCGTTAGCGGACGCAATACTCTGCCATTCCGCTTCAGTCTTTACCCAACCCTTTGAGGTCGCATAGGCGAAGAAGTCCTTGTAAAGCGAACGGTTGTAGGTCGCGCCGTCGCACTGGATCGCGCCGTCAGGAGGCGTCTGGTACGGCCACGCGAACAAGTGCCCCATCGGAAGCGTCGGCTTGATGTCACTGCTTATCAAGAACCCCGAGTCATTAGTAAGCTGAGACGTTTTTGTCGGAATCATTGGCTTGATGTCACTGCTTATCAAGAACCCCGAGTCATTAGTAAGCTGAGACGTTTTTGTCGGAATCGTTGGCTTATTCTTGATGTAGTCTTTCTGAGTGCTATCTGTCTGACTCCAATCTGCCTGAATCTGACCTGCGAAAGCTTGCCCTGCATAAACCTTAGCTCTATTAGCTTCACTCTCAGCTCTATCAGCTTCACTCTCAGCTCTATCAGCCTCTTGCGTAGATTTAATCTCTGAAGCCTTAGAGGCGTTCTCAGAGTCCTTAGCAGCCAGCTCAGAGGCTTTTGCATTGTCTTCAGATACCTTAGCATTACCTGCACTCGTAGATGCGCTAGAAGCACTATTTTGAGCCGATTGAGCACTACTCTTAGCATCTGCCGCCTGAGCCGTAGCATTTTTCTCTGCTTCCTTAGCCTGAGTCTCTGCATCACTTGCTACCTTAGCACTACTAGATGAGATATTTGCGTAGTACTTAGACGAGTACTCAGAACCATCGACAGTATCACCTAGCTTGATTGCCCAATCCTTAGCTAAAAGAGCACTATCGGAAGCGCTAATCTCAGAAGTCTTAGCGTTAGCCTCTGAGACCTTAGCGGCATCTCTAGCTTTCTCCGCATTTAGCCTAGCCTGATAGACACCTTCTACATCTTCTTTGTAGTGCTTAAGGGTAACAGCATCGTTGTCCTCAATAGGAGTCCCTACGTTGGTGATACGGTGTCCCCTAGCATCCCAATTGCCCTCTTTGTCACCAATAATGGCGTCATTGATGGCATCTCTGCCTTCTTCAGCAATATGAATAGTCTGAATGGCAGACACATCAAGGTCTTTAGCCTTGAGAACCGAAGCGTCCTTAAAGGACACGATACGGTCAGTAGCAGACGTATATCTGCGAATAATGATTTCAGTACCACTAGCGGGAGCAGTATTGAATCTAATGGTAGTCTTATCTACAAAGAAGTAGTCTTTAGTGGTGTCACCGTAGTCACCCCCAAGTTTCTCTCGGGAGTCTACGATGACCTTCACAAACTTCTTTGCTAGATAATCAAAGGGCACACTGAAGTCTGTAGTAGACCCATTGCCCTTATAGTTAGCAATAGTAGAAGCCATTTAGTTAATTATCTTCTTGATCTGTAATGTAGTTAATCAAAGATTGCTGAATAAAGGGTGCATTCGGAGTGACAGCTTTCAAACTTCTGCCGAAAGACTTTGCATATCTCTCTCTATCACCTTCTGTATAATCATCTTCATTTAGGACTCCTGCATTAAACAGGTTTCTAGTGTCCGCCTGAAGATTATAGATACCTGTAATAGTTTGAGCCGCAGGAATGTTTGCAAGCGAGCTGTTGAAATTCAAGTGCTCAGCCTCTTCATCTAGGATATAGCCTTGATCGGCAGTGGACTTAATGCCAGTATTAAACCCTGCAAGAGAAGCAAGCATAGCAGGCATAGCTAGAATACTAGACCTACTCATACCGTTAATGCCAACATTCAGGATAGTAGTCCAATCTGAATCGCTTAAATCAGAGACACCGAACACTCGTTCATAATACTTCTCCCTCTGTTCATCATTCATACCCGAAGCAGTAGCAAAGGTCTGACCAAGAGTAGACAAAGTACCAAGGGCACCCGAAACAAGCCAAGTCATAGCTTGACCTGCGGCATCCCCCTCTTCAAACCTAAGTGCACTCTTAGCCAATCTCTTGTTATAAGATCTAATAGCAAAGCTCTTAAACTGAGTAAGCAATCCAAGAGTTGGGGAATTCTTAGAGCCTCTCCACATATAAGCATCAGTTAGACTCTGTCTCTGGATAACCTCAGAGGCAACATAGTCACCCAGTCTACGCATGATGGTCATGCTCTTTACATCGTTTGCAATAATCGAGTCGTATACATCAGGCTTTACTCTGATCCTACCAAATTTGTCGATCTCAGTAGCCTCCTTAAAAGCCTTAGTGAAATCAGCAAAGTCCTTAGTATTGATATTGAGCCTATTAAGGGTCTTACCATCTAGGAAGGCAACCTTTCCTTTCATACCATGAGCATGTCTAGCAAATTGTCCAATAAAGATATCCTGAGCTGTAGACACAATGGTATCTTGGGACTTATTGAGATACTTAGTAAAAGGGGAATTAGTAGCTAGCCATTGAGTACCCGCAACCAATCTAGCCTTATACTTATCATCACCAAACCTATCTAGGTTTCTATCGTAGATCTCAGTCCAAGATCCTCTTACTCTAACCTCCTTACCGAAGGCCATGTCTCGAAACTCATCCCTTTCCTGCTTAGTCATGCCACCTTTAGACCAATCCTTGATCTTGTCAGGCATACCCGGAATAGACTTAAAGAAGAACGAAGCACCAAACTCTTTAATACCCTCAGCAATCTCAAAGTGATTAAGGGCACCCATAAAGGCATTATGAGTAAAGAATGTAAAGTGCCTAAGAGCATCAGCAGCTGCACTACCCCAAGAAGAAGCATCTTCATTATCCATACCTGATCTACCATAGTAGTCCGATAGGTAAGCCCTAAAAGCCTTAGCCTGAAGATCTCGCTCGTCAACAGAGGTCTCCTTAAGGTACTCCCCTAGTTGCTTATCCATGATGTCTGAGAACTCCTTGAAGCTCTTAACACCAAAGGCGTCATTGAGGCCCATGTCACCAGATATACGCATATTGTATCCGTTCATGGTTTCTACAATGTTTGTCTGAAGCCTATTAATAGAGAACCCATCATTATCCTTAATAGTGAATTTCCAAGGGGTTCGTTCGTGTTGGTAGTTGTGGGGCATGCCTTCACCCTTAGGGTCATTCATAAGACCCTTTTTGATGGCCTCTGATTGATCCACATAGCCCAAGGAATCGTCCCAAGCCTTCTTTTTAACCCAAGCAGTAAAATCCTCCTGATCGGTGGACACCTTAACCTTAGTGTCCTTGGCAGGAGTATCCTTAGCCTTAGCCGCCAGTTCTTCTTCATATCTAGCCCTAAGGAGCTTAGTGTACTCAGGATCCTCAAGAGTTCTAAGGAGTAGCTTGTAGACACGTGCCCGTGCTTTATTTACTTTCTCCCCATAGGAGCCTGTAAAGGTGTTGAGGAAGTCAGACACCTTGTTCTTGCTAAGCCAGTGGCTTTCGAACTTATCATTAGACACAGCGGATCTAGCAAGGGGCTTACCATATTCGATGTCACCAGTTGCCTTAAGTTTCCTCATAGCATCCGTCTCACCAATCATACCCCTAGATTGAGCCATGTCACCCCACTTACCGTAGAATGCACCCATTCGCTCAATGATCTCTTCAAACAATTCATTACCGTCAAGATCGGTTGTATAACCGTCTCTTCGTCTACGAATCATTTCATCAAGATCGTCACGATCCATTCTGGTCGAATCAAGGAGTTTGAGGATGTCGTCTGCTACGATGTCTACATCTCGCTCACCATTCTTTCTATAGAAGTCTCTAGCTTCCTCAGCGGTGCGAGTAGTCTCAGCATTATTGAATTGCTTGAAAGTAGTTCTATCGCCTCTCTCAGTCTTACCTAGGGAGTCCCAAATCTTCCTGACAGCTTTACCCGCACTAGTCTCAGTTTTTACTTTATCAATGGCGCCTTGAACAGTAATTGTAGGGAGTTTCCCCTCAAGGTTCTTAAGAGCACTATTGAATGCCTTATGAATCTGTGTCTTCTCAATAGCCTCAGGAATGCCAGTCTTCTTAAAGACGTCCTTGGCACCTGAGGCAATCTTTTCAGAGTACATTCTGGCACGCCTAGACGCATCCCCTAGCTTAGTAGCATCATCCTTAAACTTAGTTGCTCTAGCGATTCCCTCAATGGATGCACCAAAGGCCATGCCTGTGGCCATATCCATAAGAGCATCGTTGTCGTCACCAGAGGAATAGTTATTGAGCTGTCCAGATGCAACACCCATTACGGCGCCGTATCCAATCCTACCAATAGCGCTACTAGAGCCAAAAACAGGCAGTGCGGTAAGAGGATCGCCAAACATAGCACCAGTGCTAGATACAAGATTGTTCCAAAGGCCTGCTTGTCCCTGAGCATCTCTATACTCCTGTACACTTTTAATTACTTCGAGGTTACTCTTAAAGTCCTCACTGGAGGATGCACCCTTGAGGACTGCTCTATATCTATCTAGATTATAGCCAAGTTGCTTAAGAGCATCCCAACGCTCTTCATCAGTTGGGACATAGGTATTTTGAGCAAGACCTTCCTCATACCCGTAAGCCTTTCTAAGCTCTACGGAACCCCACTCATTAGTAAGACCTCCTACAAAACCAACTTCAGGCTTTGGCTTCTTATGTGCTTCTTCGTATTCCTTTTCTTCAGAACCTGTGAGACCTCTAGCGACGACAAACTTATCTGTAAAATAAAGACCGGGGTTAACGGTTTTCCACCCAATATCTTCTGGAGAAGCGTCGGGAAAGATAGGCATTAGTCCTCCTTATTAAGGTATTCTGTATAACCCTTGACGTTATGGACAATCTTTCTGACTAGCTTATCAACAACACCAAGAGGCTCAACCTTAGTTCTAGATTGTTCATCAATATACTTCATAAAGCCCTCATGAATACTCTTTCTATCCCATCTAGCCAGTAGAGACCTAGTGTCTGCGTCAACAACTTCAAAAGAATCCGTCATAGGGTTGTACCCTTTAATGACACCTTCTTTTGCGTCCTTCTTAAGGGTTTTGATTTTATTGGTTACTTCTTCCTCAAACCAATCCCTAGTAGCCTCAGGTCTGACACCTTTAATCATGAAGAGCTTTGAGGGTACCCTAGAGTCATCAATAGAAATAGTTTCTTTGTCAAGATCCTCTCTGGATCTATCCATAGCGTCCCTTCTAGACATGCCAACATTCATGTAAGCATAAGTCCTGTTAACCATGTAGCTTTGAGAGTACAAATCTCCCTTAGCATCCTTGGCTAGATTGTCGTAGATCCTCTGTTGCTCCTGTCGACCTTCCCTAGTTTCGCCTAGCTTCTTCTGTTGCTTGAGGGCACTCACACATTGGTTATAGGTCATTCCAAGTTGGTTTGCATTCATCATTGCAAGGAGAACGTCCATATCATAGGATCCCATACCACCAAAAGCTGTAGCAAACTGCTTAGGGTTAGACACATAAAAGCTATACATCTTATCAAGATAAGCAGGCTTTTCAATACTAGCGGCATTAGAGTTCTCAAGGGATAGAATGTCAGCCTTAATAGCCCTAACAACATTGTTACCTACCTTACTGAGATAGCTAGAAGCAGGGTTATAACCACCAGTCGGATTACAAGCCATCTCTAGGATGTCATTTTCAGTGATTCTCCCATCCTGAACAGCAAACATGAACTCTCTATCAATATGCTCTTTAGTAGTCCCTACGACATTCTCAGGATTAGTCGGAAGACCCCTAAGCATGGACTCAATATAGTAATTCGCATTGAGGGATCTACCTTCTTCCTTAAGAGCATCAATTGAGTTAGCTGTGTTCTTAGCAATCAAGGCTCTCTGTTGATCCCTAGCACTTTGTAGTGATCTAGTAAGGTACTCTACTTCAGCACTTACAACACCGCCTGCCCTGTCCTGTGCAAGAGCAAGCTCCTGCTCGATAGAACCTGTATCGCCATTAGCTACCCAATTGTCAACCTTAAGAGCCTGATAAGTCCAAGCTTCAGCATCAGCCTTCCATGCGGCATTGCTCGCAGTTTTGAGAGCTTTGTCCCAAGCAACAGCACCTACCATATCCTTTACAGAGCTCTTACCATCAAGAAAGTAAGGCTTCCAGTTCTCCAACTGCTGTAGGATATAGACACCATCCTCTCTACCTGCAATGTCCTCAAGAAGTCCAGAGACCATAGTTGCTTTATCTGCAGGGGAATAGTGGGCTAGTTTGGGGTTCTTTTCACCATCAAAGACATCGAGGATAGTGCCTACAACGTAGTTTGCATCCTTAGAGAGGTCATTAACAGCACCCCTAACATCCGCCAAATCAACAAGCTTAGCCTGTTCCACAGACCACTTGTTGTTAGACTGGATGTTCTGCAACAGAATCTTCTGTCTACTTTCAGGACTATCCGCATAGAAACCCTTAGAGAACCAAGAGTCTTCATTAATGTCGTACCCAAAGGAGTCTCTAACATCCTCCATGGCCTTACGAACATGCTTGAAATACTCTGCGTCGACTTCTTCAGGGGACTTTCCGTTAAACTCGTTTCTGTTTACTCTATCTTGGAAATCCTGTTCTGCAAGACTAAAAGCCAACTTACCATGTTGGTACTTAAGTCTAGACATTGAGACAGGGTCATACTGGAAGGGAATGTTGTTGTTCTTAACATCATTCTGGTATTCCTCAAGTGAGTGAGTACGCAGATACTCATCAGCTTGCTTAAAAGCCTTTTCCTTATAGGCGTCCGCTACAGTACCAATCTTTTTAAAACCTTCCGCAACAGTAGACAGCCAATCAACTTCTTCCTGAGGAGGCTTAAGGCGATCCTTAATGTTAACCTGAACACCCTTAGCCTCCCCTAGCTTAGCCATGCCCTGACTAAAATAGCTCCAATTGTAGAACTCTTGCTTAGCAGAGGAAGCCCCTGCACTATTCTTATAAGCCATTAGTAAAAGTAACCTCCTCGTTCTCTAGGTAGTACATTAGAATTATAATAATTAGACCACTGTTGAATGAAGTCAACATAGGGCTTATACTGTTGGTAATTAGCCATTACGTTACCAAGAATGTTACCACCAGTATTGGATGCAATAGACGCACTAGAGGACGCTCCGCTCATACCAGTAGAGGCAAGGGCACCTGCCAGTGCCCCTGAGGACAGGCCCGTAGAAGCGGCAGTAGTAGCACCGCCAGCAACTACGCTATTAGCCGCAACACCGTAAGAAGACAGGAAGCCAGAACCTAGAGAGGTGCTAACAGCCCCTGCACCACCGATGCCTGCAGAAGCACCCGTAGCAGTAGATGCCGCGGCTGAAGAAGCGGCACCACCAAGTGCACCACCAACGGCACTACCAATACCTGCAGTAGCGGCACCCAAAGCGGCACCCGTAGTAACACCTTGGAAGAGCTGTGCATACAGTTTAGAGCCCTTAATAAAGCTATTAGATAGGTTATCTCTAGCCTGCTCTACAGCGTTCTTAGTCTCAATGTAGAGAGTCTCCTTTTGAGACCTAACGTTCCACACATCAACCTCATAAGATTCCTTTAGAGTAGTCTGCTGTCTAAGATTCGTGCCTCTAATAACCTGCCCAAGTTTATCTTGAGTCCTGCCTTCCAAACCCGATTCAGCCTGAGCCGCCTCAACTTGTGATTGATTTTGGAAAGCGTTCACCGACAGGTTGAAAAGGTTGCCTACAGCAGAGTCATAAAGGGATCGCTCTTGTCTATTCAGAGCGGCTTGATTGTAGTTGTAATTAAGTTGCATGTAATACATCTGCTTCTTAAAAGCCTTAATCTGATTTCGATTAGTCTTTGAAGCACTGTACAATGTACTACCACCGCCAACTACTGCACCAACAGCGGCACCAACACCGATTACGACACCACTCATTCTTTAATCAATTCCTTTCTATTAGTTGTTAATAGCATCCACTCTGGAGTAAACTCTTTCTCACATTCCCTTAGGTCAACCTTATCAGTCCTAAAGCACATCGTAATGTGCGTGTCTTCAAGTGCCCTAAAGGCTTGCCTACGACCACTCTCAGCCTGAATGACGTTGTAACCCTTAAGCCTCCCTACAGTATTCCCTAGGGTAACATAACAATCCCCACTAACAATTACAGTAGTAGGGATCTGGATGAAAGCTCCAATGATAGCTACATCCTTAGGGATAAAACAGGTTCTGTAATACACCCCTTCATAAACAAAGTGTTCAATGGGGATCTCAACTTCATTACAGACACAACTCTCCATAGCATGAATTGCGATGTCACAAAGCATGTTATTCTGCTCAGGAGTTAAGGGTTTCAACTTCATACGCTACTATTCCTTCTAATGTAAAGACCTTCCCAACCACCTGAAATCAGGTTAATAGGTTGGACATTGTCGGAGCAGACAGTAATGACTACTTCATCATTATTGTCTTGAATTGGGAACTTAAACTTACCCGTGTAAACCTTGTTTGCCCCCAAGATAGTCGGAGATTCACCAAGGTTCCTACCAGTAAACCTATACTTAAAGTGCTTTTTCTTAAGGTCGTTATCAACCTTGCATTCAAATACACCAGACTTACTATAGTTCAACCAGAAGTATCTAAGCTGTAGCCTACCTTCAATCTCAGAGATAACATCTCCAGTATCCGTATTCCTCTTAATGGACTGCTTAGAGAGAGTCACACAGAATTTGTAGGTAAGACCCACAAACACCTCGACACCCCTCATGTCCCCTTGGAGCCTAAAGACACCATTGGAATCCCAGTCAGTAACCTCAGTAACGGAACCGTCTTTAGTGACAATGAAATACTTATGATCCTTAGTGGATGGGATAGCATCGTAGATATCCATAAGAGACACCTCAGTATAATCCTCATAGTCACTGTACTTATTGGACTGAGGAATTACATACTTCTTCTTACGATCCATAAAGAGCCTAGTAGGCTCATCAGAGAAGTCAACAGCATTACCTGTCAACAATGCTTTCTCTAGATACAGACCATTCGGAGAGTTAATAAGAAGATAAATCTCTGAGTCAACAAACTCCGCTAGAAGAACCTCAGAATTCTTGTTTGCAAATTCCCACTTGAACCATGCCTGTTGTTCACTAGTGGCATTAACAAGAATAAATTTATAACAGTATACGATATTAGGGGTAGTAGAAGAGATAGCCGTAACTACGTTCTCCGTGGTGTTCCCAGAGAGTCTAGTGATGCCCTTAGGAATGTACGTAGGCACATGTGCGGCTACGTCTTCAGCATCCTTAAGGTCAGCCACGTCCTGCAAGGAGTAGTAGCGCATCACAGAACAGTAGTTTACTCGATCATTCACAAAGAAGATCGAAGGGCCAATAGAGATAGGTTGAATATTCGTATCATAGTCAAAGTTAGTGATCTGGTCACACTTGACACTCTTAGGGGTCAGGACACCATCACTAGACAATACAAACTGACCTTCACGGGAGAACAACATAAGCTCTCTTGCAAAGGGCACAGCATGAGTCAGAATGGCAACCTTATTAGAGGAAACCGAGACATCAATAGGGTCAGTGTCTGCAATAGCCGCAGAGGACTTAAACCAGAAATTAAAGAAGTCGTTGGTTGCACTAAGGATAATAGACTCATCCGAGATTACCCCTAGGCGATTACGGTAGAAGAAGATGTCATTGATCTTCCTACCAATAAACGAAGGATCAGGGTTAGTGTCTTCATTACCCGCACCTCTATCAACCCACGGGAGCTTCTTAAGAAGAAAACTTCCATCCTCCTGCCTAACAATAGCATGAGGCATATTCTTAGGGTTGATCTTAATGGGAATCCTAGGTGCTACAGTTTCCTTCCACACCTTATGCTTGTCGTCCCACTTTACATAGAAGTCGTCATCTTCGGAATTCTTTTCTCCAGACACCTGCATGATGTAATCCTCAGGTGCAATCGGAGGGAGCTTATTAACAGCCGTAACCTTACCAGTGTAGGCAATAGCGTTCTGGTTACCAAAGCCGTCCTTAACGAGGACATTAGGAGGATCCCCCCCAGACTTAGACTGAATCGTAATAACAGAGTCGCCAACTAGGTCTACGTTATAGGAGCTCATGCTTTCACTAGACCTAGAGTAACCCATATTAGCTCTACCTCCCACCTGATTCAAAAGGGCATCATAGGTACCACCAACGTCAGGGCCACCTCCGTCAGGTCTCTTACCGGTTTTAAGAAGGGCATACAGTGCTCTTGCAATAAATGCAGTAGTAGTCTGAATAGCTTGCTTAGCTTCACCACCGTCAGGGGTAATGACGCCGCACATATACTTACCTTCGACATAAATGGCGTAAGTCTTAGCATACTGGGCATTCTTGATGTACACCAGAGCAGTATCCTTTTTACCCGCTGGGGACTCACCTTCTACAGCGTCTACCTCCTTCTCAGTGTTCAAGACAAAGGTGTAGTCAGCAACAGTAACTGCCTTTAGTTTGCCCTTAGGATCACTAGTGGTAATGTACTGTTTTGACTCATCATCTTCAAACGTGCATGTTTTAGGCTCACCATTAAGATCAAAGATTTGATATTCCCCAGACCCCATCTGGAGAATGTACTTTTCCTGTTCGTCTCTATTGATTACATGATACTTCTTCTTTGTAGCATCAACACGGTCGGACAAATGCTTGACTGCAAGAGTCGGAGGTCTCTTTTGGAGACCCTCAACTTCATTAGGGAACCCGTTGATAAGCTCAGTTACCTGATCGGGGAATCTGATGATGTCAGGTTGTTGAGAGACACCACCTTTGAATGAATGGATGCTTTGAGATACTAGAGGCATGTTTAGCTCCTCTGAGTCTGTTGGCTAATGAACTGGTCATCATTGAGGATGTTGTAATTACCATCCGTAAGTTCATAGTCTACAATGTCTGCATAAGCCGCACTCTCTTCCAATTGAAGATGTGCATCAATATCAGCAGAGGTAAGGTACCTCATCTGAAAGACTCTACTGGCTCTAACAGTAATATACTTTCTGAAGACCTGAGGAAGCTCCTCAAAAGGAAGCTCCTTGACAAGTTCATCCAGAGTAATGCCTTCAGGGAACTCTAGAGCCCCTGAATCAAGATCATAAAAATAGCCTTCTCTGCTTACGAACTTATAGCTAGTAGAGACAGCCCTAAGGAAGTCTCTACCGTAAGCAACTTTGTTAGTAAAAGAGTCAGGCTTCAAGGTAACACTGGTGAGAGTGTTAAAGCTGTACCCCCTAGACTGGATCTCTTGACTGACAGCCTTAAGGATTCTTACAGCATTCAGAACATCCACATTAGCATCATCCTCAAGAGAATTAACAGGACTAGAGCCTACGGATGACAAAATTTCATTCACTGCATCAAGTTCAGTGCTAGGAGTGACAATCATTATTCTTCCTTGTTGTTATTCTTTTCGACGGTTCTTCGAGGCTTAACAGGCTTTGCAGTTGCACTAAGGAGACCCAGTTTCTGAGCCTCCTCGGGGGTAAGCTGGTACCCCCACTTGTGCACCTGACAGAAGTAAGTAGTCTCGTAAGCCTTCTTTACTTCTTCAATGGTCATCTATTATTCTTCCTGAATGGCCTGAACAAAGATACCAACGGCTTCAGGACGAAGACCACCGTGGCCCATCGCCATCTTGGCAATGATCTGGTCAGCCTGATATTCGGCACGGCGAGCACGTTCCATAGCAAGATCCTTCAGCTTAACCGTACCAACAGCGGAGCGGTGGAACACGATACCCTGAAGACCCGCAGTCTTGATCTTGGCATTAAGAGCATGCTTACCATCAACACCCTCATTCAGGAGGTGCGGAACTTCAATGACTTCAAAACCGCAAATCGTCTGGAGCTTGCCCGTGTTCGGGTCAAAGAGAGCATGGTAGTTAGCGGCATCGGGCATGAGAGCCTTCATCACAGCAGAGTAGCCTTCAGGCGTCAGAAGGCAATAGCGGTCACCCTGCGGGACGTAGTTCTTCGTCATCTGAGCACGAGCCGCAAGGAGACCCTCAAGGATCTTATTGCCATACTCAGCTTCCTGAGAGATAGCAAGGCCAGTAACGAACTCAAAAGCCTTACCCGTACCGAGAACCTTGTCAGCGCCCGTACCATTGTCGGGAATATTACCGTCCTTGAACGTAGCGTCCTTAGCGGCCTCATTGGCAAGTTCATTGATAATAGCGCAGTCAGCACCCATAGCGAGAGCTTCGCCGAGCTGGCGGGAATACTCGACTCGAACGTCATAATGGTTCATCGCATCGTCGATATCCGTGATAAGGCAGTCAGCCGTAAGGAGACCGTCGATAGCAATGATACGTTCATTGTGTTCCATCTTCTTACGCTGGTCATCAAGGGAGTTACCCGGAGCAAGATACTTAGCACGGGTACGACCCATCACAGCGAACGAGGCACTCTTACCATGCGAGATCGTTCGAACCTGATGACGAGACATCATAACGGAGGTGCGGGAGAAAGCAGTCAGAACTTCACCCGTGAAGACCTTCATAAAGAGTGCATCACGATCGCCCGCAGAGAGAGCCTGACCAGGATTAGAAATACCAGTAGTAGCAAGAGCAGCCATTTTTAATTATTTTCCTTTTGAAATATATAAGATTTGTTGTTTTAGATAAAATTAGACGCTAGTGGCCCACATTCTCTGTTCGACCTGTCGGGTGTATTCAGGATCCCTGCCATAGCGCTTATCACTCATAGCCTCGATCACTTCAGATTTGTTTGCAAACCCCTTAGGACGATTCACAGGAGTGGCCGTACCGCCATGAATAGACTTATTAGCGGTACCCATCTTGGAAGTCATCTTAGACTTCATGCCTTCAAGCATGAGGGAGACAGCTTCCAGATTATTGTTGTCGATTGCTCTGTTAAAGGAGTCAATCGTCTTCTGAGGGAGATTCTTGGATGCCCAATCGACAATACGATTGTACTCCTTAGTGCCCCCTACGGAATCATAAACAGCTTCAGTGAAGCGAGATTCAAGAGCCTTTCGACTCTCAATGAAACCCTCGATAACCTCAGAAGGATAACCCGCCTTCTCAAGTTCAGCAACAGTTTCATCAGAGAGCTTACCATACTCCTGATATTCTCGGACAGCCTTATTGAAGTCAACACCCTTTTCCTTAAGGGAGGTCTTCACGGCATCAATAGCCTTTTCGTGCTTGTCTACTTCTTCCTGAAGATTCTCTTGATCTTCATTTCGATCATGAACAGTCACATCATCAGCGTGACCTTCAGTTCCATTAGCTTGTTCTTCATTATGTTCTTCCCCCGACTTTTCGTTCTGAAGAAGGGGGTCTCCAATATCAGGGTCAACCTCAATCTGAGTCGTAGAAGACTCAATGATCTCGATACCCTGTGCTTCAGCCTCCTCAGTGAGAGACTGAGGTTCATTAAAGTCAGTCATTAGTTATCCTTTAGTTATTCAGGTGCCTGCTGTGCTAGTGTCCTAGCTGTGCTTCATTGACAGCCTTCTGTGCACCTGCGTCAATACCCTGTTGCTGGGCGTATTGTTCCATAGCGGCCTGTTGTTCTGCCTGAAGTTCTTCAGGAGTCTTAACTAGACCCGTAGCGTCAATATGAGCCGCCGCAAAGATCCTAGTAGCAAGATTGCCGACATTAAGAGCCTGCATAAACTCAGGGAACTGTTGCATCAACTGCAAAGCCTGAGCTAGATTATTAAGATCCTGCCCTCGACCAAGGGCATCAATACCCGTGATGATGGTAGGTTCAATCTCTGCAATACTCTCGTCAACAACAGGGAGCAAACCCTGAGATTGCATCTGATTGTAGATACAAGCAACAAGAGGAAGCTGTAGCTCCTGAGACAGGAGAGAATAGACACCACCTAGGGTATCCTCTAGCTCACCCGCAACGTACCTAATCTCTTCTGCGGTAACTCTGTCTCTACCCATAGCACCGCTCTGGACTGCAGAGTTCAAGAGGAACGCATAAGACAAACGAGACTCAATCTGTTGAGCAGTAGTGAGTACCGTCTGCATATCCATGCTCTTATTAAGTTGCATGGGAACAACGTCCTCCATACGACCCCTAACAAAAGCACCGTTCGCCGCCTTAGCCAAAGCCCTGATGTTGGTCTGACAAGAAGGAGACACGAGGTAGAGAACCTTAGAGGCAATCATAGAGATATCCACAATGCTCTTAGAAAGGTTCTCAAGAGAGACAAGGTCGCCTAGGTAATCCTCAACAAAGGATCTACCGTAGTGCTCACCGTCCTTCTTGTTGAATCTAAGAGGAATCCAAGGACTCTTGTTTGCAGGATAAGTCTGCTCACTACCTGCGACAGGCTCACCTTCAATCTCCTGATAGGATTCCCACTGATAGGTGTCGCCACTAGCTACTCGGTAAATGTGAGTATAGATGTCGACCTTTTCGTTGATAGTCGGTTCACCAGAATCTGGGAGAACAGACTGCATTGAATCAGGAAGACTACCACGGGAAACAGTGTCCTTAGCAACAATCTGAAGGACATTGCCAATAGTGTCTCTCTGAACAGTGTACTCACGAAGAGTATAGCACCTCATGCCACCTTCAGCAGGAGGCAGGAACAGAAGCGCATTGCCTGCAATGATAAGTTGCTTAATAGCTTCAAACAGAGTCGGTCTAAGAGACTGAGACTCCATATACTTAATCATCTGCTGTTCCATCATGGACAAACCGTATTCGATATTGTCCTTCAACTGGTCATCAGCAGACTCATTAAGAGCTACCGTAGACTCCGAGTCCAACCCCAGTCTAAAGAAAGGTTGATTAGGAGGCAACAGAGAAAGAAGAAGTTTAGAGGCAAGATTATTAAGACCCCTAGCACCCACAGAATTGTAAGGAGTGGAATAGTTAGTACCACCATCATCAGACTCCTTAGGAAAGAGCATAGGGATCGTGTAGGTCGCACACTTTTCTGCTCTCTGAGTGTATGGGTCTCTGTCTGTCGTGAGTTTGTCATAGGTCGTCTTAGCTCCTTCAAGAGGGATATTACCTGCGGTATGTTCACTAGTTGCCATTCCAACCGTCCCATCCATCATTCAATGATTGATTACCAACCATCATAACCCTCCATCTTAGACAAGGTTACGGCCTGCACCTGCAGACACCTCAGCATTCCCCGCCTTCTTGATTCTAAGTCCCTTCTTGCCCTTACGGAGCTGGACCTTTTCGGTTTCTTCCTTCTTCTCAGCTTCACCCTCAGGGTTCGTAAGCTCAAGCTCAGGAGCAGGCGTAGGTGCCTCAGGGGCACCGCCACCACCTTGGTAAGCACCGAAGGTAGAGATCTTGGCAACCTTCTTAAAAGCCTTCTTAATGGAACCAAATCCCATTATTAAATTTCCTTGTAAAAAGTTTTGTATGAAGAGTAACCCAAGTGTTTCTCAAAAGTATTTTCCAACATCTTGTTGTTGAGCGTATTAGCATTAGAGAAGGCTAGGAGTTTTACGTCAATACCTGCTCTCTTTTCAAGCACATAAGCCATTGCTCTAGACAAACCCAAACCCTTTTGGAAAGCTACAGAACACTCTTCATTTAGAAAAGTTACTCCCTCAGGTGCATACCAAGGTCTCCCCCTAGACACTAGGGATGCACCCGAGAGAGCATTTTCTTTGTTATAGAAAACAAGGATGATGAAGTCTTCAAATTCACCACTAATGACACCCTTAAGAAACTTACGCACTACCTTTACGTCAGCATATTTCTTAATGAAAGGGAGGGAGGCAGGGTCATCTTTGATGATCTTTGCACCCTTGTCGATGATCTGCTCTAGGATGTCTCCATCACTGGGTTGTAAGACACCAATCCTAGATACGTTACTTAGGGACGTTAGTCCCTCTTCCAGAACCCACATAATCAATCCTCAGAGCCTTCTTGCCCTTGTTCTTCTTGTGTTCTGCAGTTTCTTCAGCACCCATTTCAGGAGCCTCAGGTTCGAGCACAGGTTGCTCAATGGCAGGAGCCTGAACCTTAACGTCGGGAACCTTAGGTTTACTAAAGAGTCCACCCATTAATTATCTCCATTCTGTTTATCGTGTTTATGTCTAAGGTAGGTAACAACCTGTTGAATGCCTAGAAGAGTCTCATTACTCTTTTCATACCAAATCATCTTTCGAATGTCAAAGACATCCTCAAGTTTCTCAATGAGATCCTTAGGAACATAAGGAAACTCTTCTTCCTCAACAACGTTGTTTTCTTCTACTTCTTTGTTCATGTCTTCCTCCTACCTAGGACTATTGATTTAATTAAAAATAGCCCTAGGGGTATTAGTATTGATTAAAAGGGGTTGTACTTCTTAGGTAGACCCTCAGATTCACTTAAAGGGTAATCTTCATAGTGCAAGATTCTAGCCATTGTTGCCTCTCTAATGGCATCCTCTTCAGTAAGACCCTGAGACTTGAAGGCCTTCAAAACCTCAGGCCACCATTCAGAATCAGGGTGCCCATTAAGGAGCTTATTGGCTTTCACAGGGCCATAAGTGGGACACCCCTTATAGCCGTCTGTAACGTCCCCTACTAGGGTCTGGTAGCACAGCCATTTCTTGGAGTCCTTCTCAGTGATGTTGTGCAAGACATCATTACCGAAATCATAGAAGTAACCGGGGATTGTCTTGAAATCCTTGTCCATAGACACTGCGACACAAATATCTTTATAGACAGGACTAGTGCAGTAGATACCCACAACATCATCAGCTTCAAGATACTTGACTATATGAGAAATGTAGGTTTCTTTAATCTTGTCTACAAGACCCTTGTAGCAACAAGGTTTACGATTAGATCTCCTATTGGACTTATAGTCAGGATTGTAGGATTTCCTAAAGTTATCCTCATCGGAGAAACAGAATACATAGGTAAGCTCTTCACCAATAAAATGCTTAGCCAGTTTCTCATCAATAGCAATAAGCATGTCGGTAAAGTAATCCCATGCGTCATCTACTTCGGCATGACAAGTCCAAAGGCCATCACCCCAGTCGATATCCTTCTGGACAGCAGAGGATGCCTTAAAGGCTATAATATCACCGTCTACAAAAGCATATCTCATTATTCACAAGCCTTAAGAATAGCATATGCCTTACAAGTGAGCTTCCAATAATTAGTGACCTCGCTATAGTAATTAAGGCAAGTAATGTGGCCCCTAGAGGCCGCCTCGGCAATCAGCTTTGCATTCTCACGACAGAAGTCCGCCTGAAATTTCGGATTGTTCTGGTCAATATACTTAAGAAAACTAAGATACTTATTCATTTTCTTTCTGAGGTCCCTCACAGTAAACACTCTCTTCTTCCCAATCAACTTCATAACCAAGACGTTCAAGAATCTCATAAAAGATTTCTTTGTCAGTCCAGTCTTCATAGAGTTTACAGGGATTTGGAATGTGCATAAAAAGCAGTTTGCCATTCAATCGAACTTCGGCACCACCTGCAGTCCCAAAAACAGGATCCGTCTTATAGAGCCACTTAATGTCAACAACACTCTTTTTGGGGTTCTTACACAAAGCCATTACCTCCTTAGGTTCATGCTTTTTAAGAACCTTTTCAATCTCTTCTACGGTCATAGGTCTACGAATCATAACCACTCCTTAGTGACAATCGAACCAGTTGGTACCAATCTTACCTTCGGTGTCCAACTGACAGTTAAAATTAAAGAACTTCTGAGTCTGCCTCATGGATTCCTGTGCAATCCTTACGCAGTCCTCTGCGATTTCCTTTGTACGACAGGCAACCTGAACCTCATCCTTACCGTTTCCCATATTGCTACGGGTGTCGGACTATCTCTTTACAGCCTATTGGTATTAGCTGTAGTAGGCATTTCGAGACTAGGGGAATCTCACCCCTAGCCCCTACGGTATATACCTAGTCTCTACACTTCCATTCTCGAATCCACTTACAAGCAGAGGAAAACGAGACACCAAAGACTTCTCCTAGTTTAGTACCGGTACACTTATAAAGTTTCCAATACTCCTTAGCTTTAGCCTTTCTATCAGCATATCTAGTGGAGTTATGTTCGACTTTATGATCGACGATCTTAACTAGCTCAAGATGACTAAGGTTACAACAGGCACGATTATGACACTTGTGATGAATCTCATAGCCTTCAGGGACTTCGCCTTTAGCTTCTTCCCATACGAGTCTGTGAGCCATAATCAAGGGCTTTCTACCTTTACCCTTATACCTGTAATCTCTAATCCTTAGATAACCATCATGATTCAGTCTATGTGATGTGGAGACTATGCAACCGTTTTGATCCTGAATCAAGACCATAGGTTTACCACGCATAGTTCCTCCAATGTTTAGCTCGGGATTGCCCACGTGGGGTTTCCCCGAATTAACCTACTTTAATGTGCACAATGTAGTTTATGCACCCATGCCATCATGGCAAAATCACCGTCCCAACCGTGCTTGTACCCAGCTTTACGCATATTCTCCTCAACAAGGCATACCCATTTCTTGCAGATAAGGGCACCTGCAGATTGCAACAGGGTATTCAGAGCCGAGTGAGGGCTTCGCACATAAACAACGCGACGATCAAGCCCAAGAATACTGTGAGTAATACTAAGATTACTGTTATCAGGGTGAGTACGTTTCCTCCAAGTTACCTTATTGACACCTTCGACCCATTCAGAGGATGTGATGAGAGTCCTTTCAATATCTGAACAGAGTTCCTTATAGGCAGGTACTGCATTAAAGAACCTCTCCTTAAGAGCCTTACCGTCCTTTGCAGTGCCGTTGATGACTTCTCCGAGCTTACCGTCGCCACCCCCGTACATCATGCAGTAGATCATAGTCTTCGCTTGATCTCTTGTAGGCAACCCTGCCATCTTCTGATTATGAGTATGAATGTCACCATTCAAGATCTCATTTACGTATTCCCCATGGTCATAAGGGTATAGAAAATGAGCAAAGCACCTAAGCTCAAGACCTGAAGCGTCGATGCCCGCCTCATACCATCCAGTAGGGACTCTAAAAAGAGACCTACATTCCTCCCCATAAGGAGATCTACCTGCAGGTACCTGTGCAACATTAGGATAAGCATGAGTTGCACGACCAGTGACAGCCCCATTAGGATTAACAGAACCGTGAATGCGAGTGTAACCATCAGGATCCTTCTTCATCAACTTTAGCCACGCATTGTCACCTTCAGCAAGCTGTGCAATACGCTTGTTAATAAGCAAATACTCCAAGATGTCCTCAGTAATGTCAATACCCTTAGCAGTCTTCAGAGTCTCTTCGTCAACCTTAGGGGCACCCGTAGGAGTCATTTCGGTAGGCTCCCAGCCTCGATCCATGAGAACCTTTGCAATGTGTTGGCGACTATTGGGGTTAAAGGTAACCTCTTCATACTGAGGATAAGGGACACCTGCCTTAATGCCACGCTTAGCGTTATCTCGCTTGTAGATCTTGTCTCCCTTATAGACAGTCCAAGACCCACCTTTTGAAACAAGGTTCTCATAAAGAACCTGTCGCTTACCTGACAATTCGGAATAGAGTTTGACTGCTTGGTCTTTATCAAAGACAAACCCATTGCGTTCTTGCTTAGCCATCACCCAAGCAATGTCATGCTCAAGTTGGATAGCCTTCAGGGGATACCCCTTAGCCATCAGCTTATTGAAGAGCTTAAGGGTAACCACAACGTCCTGCTTGTTGTACTCATACATCTCATGAGTGAACTTGTCCCATGCGTCCTCATGTTCGCCATAGGTGCCCTTCAGTTCACCCATACGGTAACCATAAGCCTTCAGGCTGTGGGAACCATAGAGAGCCTTAGGGAGCTTTCCAGAACGCATAAGGCCAACGTCAGTGTCCTTGATGTTCGAATAGATCAGACGAGCAAGCACAAGAGTGTCAATACAGACATCTCGAACATCAAACTCAAACCTCTCACCCTTGAGCTTCTTAAGAGCAGGGATGTCAAATTTGCAGATATTGTGACCGACGATGTTGTACCCGCTAGTACCATACTCATTCAGGGCATCAAAGAACTCATCAAGATCAGTGTAGCCAGTGTACAAATCAGTATAGGAGTCGTACAACCAACCACACCAAAACCTCTTGGTCGTATCAAGCAACCCATCAGTTTCAATATCGAATACAATATATTTGTCTTTAATTGTCAGCATTTTCTATTCCTTAAATAGCTTTGCTTATTTCTTAAATAGCTTTGTTAAAACTCAGATTCAAAGGGGCAATCTTCAGACCCCTGTGGGCAATCCTTGAGTCTCCCTGTTTCAGGGTTATACTCAAGGTACCCACTGACACCAGTAAGGCCGCAAAAGCGATTCTTCAAGACCCTAAGAGTCAATACATTAGGATTATCACCCTGTTGGTTTCTCTCAAGACCAATCACCATGTCAGAGAGCTGTGCAATAGCTCCAGACCCTCTAAGTTGACTAAGGGATACCTGTGCCCCCTCTTCGTGTCCCTTCTTCTCAGGACGCTTAAGGTGAGACACTACGAACATGGTGGCTCCAGTCTCTTCCACAAGTGAACGAAGGTTTGTCATGAGCTTGTCAATAGCTTTACGCTCACCACCATCCTCATCGGCATCCATGCCAGAGACCACAATGGAGATATGGTCAAGGAAGATACGCTTGCATCCTAGGGACACAATCATATACCTAAGTTTGCTAAGCAGATTACCTGAATCAAGAGACCCAAAGTGGTCGTACAGGAAGAAGTTTCCGTTTCCAATAGTCTCCGAAAAAGCGCGGCTTCGCTCGTCTTCATCTGCACATTCAGGATTGAGTATGAGTCGCTTGCTAAGATGAATTGACATGAGTTCCATCCCAGTTTTGCGAGTAGACTCTTCAAGAGCAACAATTCCGCATAGTTCTCCCCTGTGAACGCCAAAGTAGTATTCGAGTTCTCTGAGAATTGTGGACTTGCCCATACCACTTCCACTTGTGAAGACATACAGTTCACCATGTCTAGCTCCTTTAGTTTTGTTCTGAAGTGCAACCCAAGGGTACTCAACAGAGTCCTTCAGGTCATCAATATCGGTAACGCACTTCTCATAGAGGTCTGCACCTGAAACGATTCCGTCGGGTCTATATGGCTTGGCATTCCATACAGCTTGAAGAACCTCAGGACCCTTGCCTTCACTAAGGCATTCATTAGGATCCTTACAAGGAAGATTAGCAATATATGCCTTACCTGCAGGCAGTATCTTTGCACACTCTTCACTTGCTTTTCTACCCGGATCATCCATGTCAAACATCAGGATGACTTCTTCGAAATTTCCTAAATACTCAAGGTTGGCCTCAATAGCCTTCTTTGCCCCTTGTGCCCCATTAGGGATACTCACAACAGGCCACTTGTTACCCTGAAGTTGGCTCACAGTAAGACAATCAATCTCACCTTCAGTGATGACGATCTTCTTGCCACTAGCCCACAATTGGGAACCATAAAGCCTATTAGAGATACTCCCAAGGACAGCAAAGGACTTATCGGGGAACCTGAGCTTCTGCCCCACAAGGTTCCCCGAATCGTCGTAGTAGCACGCTACTTGGCAAGGCTTCCCTTTGTAAACGGTAGAAAAATACTTGAATTTAGAACAAGTATCTTTACTAATACAACGCTTAGTAAGGGAAACCTCTTCAAGTTCTCCGAGAGGAATACAATCCTTAGACACTCTAACCCTCTCACTCTTCACAGACCCATCAGGTCTAAAATAAGTATTACAAGAATAACAAAACCTATGGCCATCACTAAAGACGCCACAGGCGTCAGAGGAGCCACACTTAGGACAAGGTTCATGATAAAGGAATGTACTCTCTTTATTCATCTTTTATCGACCGAGTTTACAACGAAGGCTCTTCCAACCGAACAGGTTTTTATGGTACCGCATGTCTCCTGCCCAAATACAGGGGTGCTCCATGGGTGACATATGACCTGCATCGAGAAGTCTTCGTGCCAACTTCTTGTCCTTGTGTTCGTCAGGACAAGAGCCGTCATGGTTGTTATAAGACACTCTAGCACAGCGTGCAGAGGAGATCAGCATGAGATCCTCAATGAGGACTTCAGAGGAACTAAACGAGTTCATGCAATGACTGTCGACTTCCTCTTGGGTGATAAAAGGAAGACTAACGTACTTCCCACAAATACGGTAGACACTAATGATCTTATTGCCTACCTTGTCCATCTCACCCTTAATAGCCCTTGCAAGATCCTGCATCTCAGGCTGTGCATCACTGGCAAGCCTAAGATTAAGGAAGTTATCCCAATCAGTAGCAGTCACAATCACGTTAATGTACTGGAAGGGCTCAAGGATTCGGTTAATGTGTTGCTTATGGATACCGAGCTTTTCCATACACTTGGCCGTTTCCACGGCGTTACGGGCCGCGTCAAGCCAAAGATTATAGAAGTCTGTAGCTACATCAATAGGAGCCTCTACATCCCCTACCATACCAGCTTTATTCATGTAGACCTTAGTCGGGACTACAGGCTTGCTATCAACCTGTTCAATAACCTTATTCACAGGGATAGCACGAGAGCTACTAGCATTGCGACTGAAGCAATTATGAACCGTAATACCGTTTGCCAAGAAGTTATGATAATCAGAGGAAACCGAAATATCGAAAACCTCTTCTTCACCAACGTATTCAATCGAATCAACTTCCACAGCCATGAGGTTGCACTGACTAGCACCTTGCCAACCTTGTCGGCTGTGCCTGATCTTATGGCACTCATTACAAAGAGCTACCACATTATCAATGTCAAAA
>OGWZ01000989.1_pt1 | contig 28648 bp, 21 predicted proteins | sample 1576141 | NCBI WGS metagenome assembly OGWZ01 (sample SAMEA3541512, study PRJEB24748) | human gut metagenome | biome: human gut; feature: human-associated habitat; material: faeces | place: China | collected 2012
GCGCCGATGGTACTGCAATGCAATGCGGGAGAGTAGGTGGCTGCCTTCTTTACTTGAGGTCTTCAGAGTCGAACGACTTTGGAGACCTTTTTTTTGTGCCCATAGGTGAGTATGGCATCCTGCAGGGGGTGCAGCGGTCTCCGCTGCACCAACCAAGCAATCCCGTTTTAGTTTGCATTGCTGCGTGTAAAACATCCGTAGCGGAGGTCTCCGGCCTCCGCAGCACCAAGTCAAATCCATTTTTGAAAGATATCATTGCTTTCTGCGGAGGCCGGAGACCTCCGCTACGTATGATGCTATAGTGGCTGCGTGGTACGAATGGATGCTATAGTGGCTGCGTGGGTATAGCAAGAATGCTATACCCTCCTATGGTTAGCATTATATATAACTTGTACGTGAAAAAATCTGCCATATCTTCCAGAAATGGCGTAACGGGTTGATGGTGAATAGGATAAGGGCTGGAAGATAACTTGACAGAGAGGGCTATCTTCCAGCCATCTCCCAGCTATTTACTGGTCATCTGCCAGCCATTTACTTGCCATCTGCCAGCCATTTGCCATACTAGGCAACTATCAATAACTCTAATTGAATGTTATCACAACTAATAAGTCAATTAATAAATTGCCTTATCTGTTGGTGATTCTACCGCAGAGGTAGTTAATTCTGAGCAAATCACAACCTTGCCATAATTCAATCGTTTTGTACATGTTGTATAATTTAGCTATAACGTTGTTCCGCGGACGGAGTCCGGTAAGCCGTGATTTAGTAAGTTTTTAAACGTTGTATAACATTAGACTCGTACCATACTGCAGCCTGCGCCATTACGTTCTTCAACTCCTCGATGAACTGCATGTAGTTGTTCTGAGTGATGGCGATATGTCGCTCCGGGTGTTGTCCGTCGTGGTCGCCGCTTGTCAAATGGATGATGCAAAATGTGCGGTCGATGTCGTGATGGGCTACAAAACCTCGCTGCTCCAGAACTGCCACTGTGCGGTCGAAGTCCGCCGGAGTGGTCGGTATCACCTGCAACACGCTCCATGGGTATTCCTGAGCCGTGAGTAATGTTTGTCCTTCCTGCTCACTAAGCAGGAAGGAGTGAATTGTGCTTGATGTTTTCATACTGCAAAGTTAAATGAAAGTTGTCGGATATGGACTTCTTAACGACGATTTTTTTCTTCTGCTCGCTTCACTACGTTTATAAAATACACATCGTTGGTTGGTGATTCTACCGCAAAGGTAGTTAATTCTGAGCAAATCTCATCAATATACTCTTGCAGATATAAAACATAAGTACGTGAAAAATCTGCCATATCTTCCAGGAATTTTTGATAGATATCATTGCTTGCTGCGGAGGCTTTCACCTCCGCTACGAATGGTGTATATCTATACGGTATTTTATTCGTTAGTTTATTCTTTATTGTAAATATATACGCTTTTATGGTGTAAAATGTTGTATATATGCAGAAAATGCAGTAACTTTGCATATCGTAATAGTAAATAGTGATGTATAAATATACGTAATGTTTCAGGATGAATACAATGGAAAATAATAAGAACGGAATTAATTGTGAATGTGTAAATGCTGAGAAATCCGTAAATGCAGGGAACGCTGCAAAAGCTGCAAAGGCGAAGCACACAGCAACCGCGCATTTGAAGAAACGCCCGTCGGCGTTGCTGTCATTCACGCCAATCGCGTTGCTCGTGATAATGCTCGTTGCGACGATACGAGCGTTCGGCAGCGACTCGCTGGCAGGAGCGTCGCAGGTGACATTGATAGCCGTATCGGCGTTCTGCGTTCTCATTGGCATGGGCTATCTGAATGTGCCGTGGTCAAGTTTTGAGAAAGCTATCACGAAGAACGTGTCGAGCGTGTCGAGTGCGCTGATAATACTGCTGCTCATCGGAGCTTTGGGCGGCGCATGGATGGTGAGCGGTGTGGTGCCCACCTTAATATATTATGGTATGCACATCATCCATCCGTCGGTGTTCCTGGCGTCCACCTGCCTTATCTGCGCCCTTGTCAGTCTGATGACCGGTTCGTCGTGGACCACCATCGCCACCATCGGCATTGCGCTCATGGGAATTGGCAGAGCGCAAGGCTTCGCCGACGGTTGGGTGGCAGGAGCGATAATCTCCGGCGCTTACTTCGGCGACAAGATCTCGCCACTCTCCGAGACAACCACCCTCGCCTCGGGCAGTCTGGGCGTGCAGCTCTTCAGTCATATACGCTACATGCTGCTCACCACCGTGCCCTCGATAACCCTCGCGCTGATAATCTTCGCCGTGGCAGGACTCACTATCGACACCACGGAGACGCAGGAAGTAGCCTCGTTCATGGCAGCCCTCGACGGACGCTTCAACATAACGCCGTGGCTGCTCATAGTGCCCGTAGCCACCGGCGTGCTCATCGCGCGCAAGACCCCGCCAATCGTCACCATCTTCTTATCGACACTGCTCGCCGTGGCTTGCGGACTCATCTTCCAGCGAGAGGCGTTGGCAGAAATCGACCCGTCGATGTTCAAGGCGGCGATGATGAGTGTATACGGCGAGACGACTCTGAGCACATCGAACCCGATGCTCACCGAGCTCGTGTCTACGCGCGGCATGGCAGGCATGACCGACACCATCTGGCTCATCATCTGCGCCATGTGTTTCGGCGGAACGATGGCAGCAAGCGGAATGGTGGGCGGCATCACCAGACTGTTCATCCACATGGTGAAGGGTCGCACGTCGCTCGTGGCGTCTACAGCCACTACCGGCGTGATGCTCAACGTAGCCATCGCCGACCAGTATCTGTGCATCCTGCTCACCGGCAACATGTTCCGCGACGTTTACGACCGCGAGAACTACGAGCGTCGCCTGCTTAGCCGCACCACAGAGGACGCCGTGACCGTGACCTCAGTGCTTGTGCCGTGGAACACCTGCGGCATGACGCAGAGCACCGTGCTCGGCGTGGCGACGACCACCTACCTGCCCTATTGCTTCTTCAATATCATCTCGCCGATAATGAGCGTCGTTGTGGCGGCAATCGGCTACAAGATATTCCGCAAGGGCGAAACGGAGCAGACGGAAACGGCTGCTCCGGAGCTTGCAGCGGTGAATTGCACGGCGTAAGCTGCGTCTTGAGTGCTAAATGACTTAAGTTTCGGATTTATATGACAAGCTAAAATAATTGCATAAAAAGGCTTTGAGTATTTCCGTATATCACGGAAAATGAGTAAACTCCTCCATACAAGGGATAACTATGCCCTGACAAAACAAAAACGACTAAAATTACGATAAAACTCCGGAAAAAAGCAGACGAGGGCAATCTTGGAAGGCATACCCTCGTCTATAGATATTGAATTCTTAGAATTAAACGACACCCCTATCTAATCATTTGTCTATTTGCCACAAATAGAGTGAATCCACGAAAAAAGCTCATTCAAAGCATAATCTCCAGAATGAGGACGATTCCATGGAAACTTGAAGTTTACATCCTTTCCCTTGTTTTCAAGCTTGGTTGCCAAGTTGATGGGAATAGGAAAAGCGGTATCTCTGTCAATGGCTCCATGACGGATGTACCAATAAGGAGCAATGCAAGAACCTTCTTCATCCATCATGCGCATCGGATTGAGCAGCCTTACATTCTCTTCAATAGCCTTGTCAAGAACAGCCTTCTCATTTCCTGTAGCCTTTGCCAAAGAATAAGAAGTAAAATTAACAGAACTGCCCTTGCTGTCACCAAACTCCTCGTTTTCTCCGCTGGCTTTGCTTCCTGCAACGCCCTTGCTGTCAAAAGCAGGCACACCTTTCAATGCAGTCTTTGTTGCAACAAAAGAAAGATACTTATTCAAATCAAGCCCAGTAATGTATTCTCCCTTAGACTTACTCATCATAGGCAGCTTCTTTGGTGCATTTTTTGGCATATCCATAGGCATCTTCATGCCACCATTCACAGGGGCAATGAACTTCATGCCAGAGGAAAATGTAAATCCAATGCTGTCAGGTATGTCCGCACCATAATCCTTTGCTTCCTGCGCACTTTCCGTCAAAAGTTGTTTGATGTAATCACGATAATTGCTTGCGTCCAAGGCTGTTCCGTCTTTCTTCTTCAGCCCCAAACTATTAATGTAAGAAGGAAATTGAGCAGCCAATTCCTTTGAAACTAAAGTTTGTTCACTGCTAACTGGCCGAATCTTACTATCTATTCCACCATAAAGCCACTCGTATGCCATATCAGCATGGTCAAGATCCACGATAGGACAAAAACAAACAGAGGCGAAAACATCATCCCTGGTGTCGGCTGCACCCATAGCTTTAAGCAAAGGAGCATACGATGGATTATTGCCAGTGGAACCCAACAAAGATGACATGGCACCTCCTGCACTGGTTCCATCGGTGATAATGCGCTCGGCATCACCTAACATTTCCTTGTCGAAGAAACGAAGGTAACGAACAGCAGCCTTCAAATCGAGCAAGCCCTTTGGAGCACGACCTGTATAAATCGTCTTCCCTTTTTGAGCAATCGTAGAGTTCCTGCCTCTTGCACCAGGTATAACCACAACATACCCCTCAGCTAACGCTCTACCAGAGGCATCACCCTCATCAATCATCCTTGGTGCAGCTGCCATGTAGCCTCCCACATAGTTAGGCATAAAGATAGGAGTGGATTGCGTTGCACCCTCAGGCACAAACACATTCATGTACTGATAAGTAGAGTCTTCTACATGAGTAACGTAATATAACATTGTGTAAGCAGTATAGCTAACCTTCTTCCCAGTAGGAAGGGTAACAGACCCCGCCACGCCTTTCGAAGCATCAAACACCAACTTAGGTGTAGGCTTCTTCGCTGCCTCGGCACATACACAAAGTACCAAAGCCAGCGATGCTACAAAAAACTTCTTCATTGTTACTTAATATATTTGAATGGTGCAAAGGTACTATAAAATACACAAAAATAGAAAAATAACGCTATAGAAATTACGTTTGTTTTGCGACAAACGATCCGATTACCGCAGTGTGGTAACACCGTTATCGCAGCGTGGTAATATCGTTACCGCGTATTGGGAATATTGTTACCAGTACGCGGTAATACCCGTTTCAAGCACATATATTATCATACTAATGCAGACGGCAGCGCGGCGACGCTGAAACCCTTGGGCAATCACCTCGACAACATGCCGTACACCTATACCACGACATGGAACGCAGAAAAGACAGTATACTGGAAGGACGCTCAGACGCATGCCGACTTCTATATGTATTATCCCTACACGCAGACGGTGGCAAGCGTGAGCGCAATGCCGTTCGGCGTCAGTGCCGACCAGAGCAGTCTGGGCGCATACAAGTCGTCCGACCTTATCGTAGGCTCCACGCTCGACGCCGCTCCATCGGCATCGCCGGTGAACATCTCGGCACGTCACCTGATGAGTCAGGTGGAGATAGTGCTCAAGGCAGGTGCCGGATATAGCGAAAGCTCACTCGCAGACGCAAATGTGTCGCTGAAGATGAACAATCTCGCCACCTCCGCCACCGTCGACCTCGCCACCTCCAAGGTAAGCGCCAACGGCAGCGTGCGCAGCCTCACGCCCTATAAGGACGGCGCCGTCTACCGCGCCTTCGTCGTGCCGCAGACCGCCACGGGCAACAACCTCATAACCATCACCGTCGACGGTGCCGACCACAACATCTCGAAGACCGTCACCTTCGTCGGTGGCAAGCGTCACACGCTCACCGCCACGCTCAGCAAGGAAGGCGGCGGACTGAGCGTGAGCATCAGCGCATGGGAGAGCGACGGCGTGGATTACGGCGGTGTGGCAAGCTGACGCAGTAAAGAAACAAAAAAGGATTAAAAGAACATTGCATTTGATATGACCCATACGAATCACAAGAACTTCCATATATACACAGCTGTACTGATGCTTTGCATTCTGCTTGCTGCCTGCTCCGACTCGTTGTTCGACGGCGACGGCGGCAAGCTCAACGGCGAAGACCGCATACAGCTATCGGGCAGCATCGAGCAGTTGGCGCTGACACGTGTCAACGACAACGGCTTCTGCGACGGAGACGTGATGGGCGTCTACGTCGTCGACTACAACGGCGGCACGCCCGGCACTCTGAAACCCAGCGGCAATCGTTGCGACAACGTGCGCCACACGTTCGACGAAGCCAACAACCAGTGGGAACCCGCCTACGACATCTACTGGAAAGACAAGCACACGCACATCGACGTTTACGGCTACTATCCCTTCGCCAACCCCGAGAGCATCGACGACTATCAGTTTGAGGTGCAGAAAGACCAGAGCCGCGCTTCTGCCGACGGCGAGATGGGCGGCTACGAGGCGAGCGACTTCCTTTGGGGCAAGGTGGGCGACGTGGCTCCCACGACCAGCATCATCCGTCTGCCGCTGTTCCATCGCATGTCGAACGCCCGCGTCACCCTGATTCAAGGCACGGGCTTTGCAGACGGCGAGTGGGCTAACACCGAGAAGATAGTGCTTGCGCCCAACCTGGTGCGCAAGGCGAGTATCGACCTTGCCACCGGCGAGGTGAAGCCCTCAGGCAGCGTGGAGAGCACAGCCACCATCCCCTCGCGCGTCGACGACGAATGGCGCGCCATCGTGGTGCCGCAGACCGTCAGTGCAGGCACCACGCTCTTCAGCATCACCATCGGCGGCATGCCCTACAAGTTCGTGAAGAACGAGGCGCTCACATACGTAGCCGGCAAGATGATGAACTTCAGCATCCGTGTAGACAAGAAAGTAGCCAGCGGACAGTATCACCTCACACTCGTGAACGAGAGCATCACCCCGTGGGAGAACGACCTCGTGAGTCACGACGCCACAGCCAAGGAATACGTCATCGTGAACTCTACCGCCGGACACCTCAAGGAAGCCATTGCTGCTGCCAACAAAGACCTTACCAAGCTGAAGCACCTCAAAGTGAAAGGCACCGTCAACGCCTACGACTTCCACATCATGCGCGACAGCATGTTCGCACTTACGGCTCTCAACCTGAAGGAAGTGAGAATAAAAGCCGGCAATTGGAAATCTAAAATTATGTGCGAGGACGACGAGATGCCTACCCAGTGCTTCGAGTATAAACGACTCCTGACAAGCATTGTGTTCCCTGATGTGCTAAAGAAGATCAGAGGTTCTGCCTTCCATGCAAGCGGACTTTCCGGATCTCTCAACATTCCGGAAGGCGTGACCGACATCGAAAACGGAGCCTTCGAGAATATCCCCACACTCAACGGCACGCTGTCGTTGCCGTCTACGCTCAAAAGAATAACCGGCGTAAACACCTTCATTGTATACACGTTTCGTTTGCGAACTGAAGTTGCCCGACGGCTTGGAAGAAATCGGAGAACAATGCTTCATGGGTTGCACCGGCTTCTATGGCGAACTGAAACTGCCGAAACATTTGAAAAAACTTGATAATGGAGCTTTCGACAATTGCAAGAATCTCTCTGGCAATCTCGAAATTCCGCAGACACTTACCTCTATCCCGAACTACGCTTTCAGAGGATGCGGGCTTGGCGGCAATCTGCAACTGCATGATGCTATCGGTTCTATCGGCACCAGCGCATTCGCCAACAACGGCTTCAAGGGCGAACTCGTCCTGCCGAAGGACTTGAGAACCATACCCGACGAATGTTTCTACAACAACGACTTCTCTGGCGAACTGAAGTTGCCGAAGAATTTAGCAAGCATCGGCTCAAGAGCTTTCGCTAACAACTGGCGACTGATGGGCGTGCTGGAGATACCCGAAGACGTGGTGAACATATCGCCCGGCGCCTTCGCCGAGTGTCGCAGTCTGGAGAGCATCGTCTTGCCGAGCGCTCTTGAGACCGTAGGCTCAGACCAAGGCTATGGCGGAGCATTCAAAAACTGCTACGGCGTCGGCTCTATAGTATGCAAGGGCACCATGCCGCCCTATGTGCAAAGCGGCGCCTTCGACGGCGTGGCAAAAGACAACTTCACGCTCGAAGTGCCCGAGTCTGCCGTTCAGCAGTATCAGGCAGCCGGCGGCTGGTGCGAGTTCAAGCGCATCGCCGCCCACCACGAACTGGTGTGCCGCCCGTCGGTAGCATGCGCGTTGAGCACACAGCACAAGCAGACCCTTGTCATAAACGCCGAGGGCGAGTGGGAAGTGGAGAGCAAGCCCGACTGGTGTGAGATTGCGCCCGCCAGCGGCAACAAGAAGACCGAAGTGACGCTCACCATCAAGAGCATGTCGAAGAACGCGAGCGACCGCGAGGGCAAGATAGTGTTCCGACTGAAGAACAAAGACTATACCCACGCGTGCACCGTCTCGCAGTACGGCTACGAGTACGGCGAGGACGAATGGATAACCCTGCAGAAAGCCACCAAGGGACGCAACGGCGGCATCAACATCGTGCTGCTCGGCGACGGTTACAACGCCAAGGACCTTGCCAGCGGCGACTATCTGAAGCACATACGTCAGGAAGTGGAATACTTCTTCGGCATCGAGCCGTACAAGACCTACCGCGAATACTTCAACGTATACACCGCCATACCGCTGTCGACCGAGAGCGGAGTGGGCACGGTGAACACCATACGCCACAACCGCTTCGGCACAACCTTCACCGGTGGCGTCGGACTGAAAGCCAATTACGACGAACTGTTCAGCTATGCCCTCGGTGCGCCCACCGTCAGCAAGGAAAACCTGAAGCAGACCCTCATAATCGTCGTGCCCAACACCACCGACTACGGCGGCATCTGCCAGATGTGGCCCGACGGATCGGCTATAGCGTTCTGTCCGCTCAGCACATACGACTATCCGCTCGACACGCGCGGCGTGGTTCAGCACGAGGCAGGCGGTCACGGATTCGGCAAGCTCGGCGACGAGTACATCTACCACAACGCCTTCATCGACGCTTGCGGCTGCAGCTGCTGCGGACACGTGCTGGAGTTCAACAGCGCGAAGGCGCTCGGCTGGTACGACAACCTCTCGCTCACCGGCAAGATGCACAACGTAGGCTGGAGCCACCTCATCTTCGACGACCGCTACAGCGACATCGTCGACATCTATGAGGGCGGCTATATGCACAACCGCGGCGTGTTCCGCTCGGAGCAGAACTCATGCATGAACAACGACATACCCTACTATAGCACCATCAGTCGCGAGAGCATCGTGAAGCGCATCATGAGATACGCCGGCGAGACCTTCTCGTTCGAGGAGTTCGTCAGAAACGACAAGCGCGACGCCGGAACAGCGACACGCAGCATGGGCACAAGCTACACGCGCACCGCCCATACCTATCAGCATGCGCCGAAGATACACAAGGGCAGTCCGCTACAGATGAAGAAAGTGAGAAGACATCGCTAAGAAAGTCGTCAGTAAGAAAACTCTAAAACGAAGATTTATGAACAACCATATAATAAGATGTGTCGCACTGGCGTTGGTAGTGCTCACGCTGGCGGCTTGCGGCGACGATCTGGAACCTGTTACGCCGCAAGACCCTAAGTCGACACCCATGACATTCGTCGTAGACTATCCAGGGCAGACCCGCGCTACAGCCACCGACTTCGAGCGCAACGACCGCATCGGTCTGTACGTAGCCGACGCGAAAGAGCCGCTGGAGCTGGCAGGCAATCTGGTGAACAACGAGGCGCTCACCTTCGACGGCAACAAATGGGAAGCCGGTCGCACTCTGTATTGGGACGAGGGGACGTACAACGCCTACGCCTACTATCCGTACATGGCGGATGTGACGAGCGTAACCGACCAGCCGTTCAGCGTAAGCACCGACCAGAGCACCCAAAAGACAGCTACCGCTCTCGGCGGATACGAGGCGAGCGACCTTCTCTTCGCCACAACCAAGGACGTCAAGGCCTCTGATTCGCCCGTAAGACTCACCTTCAAGCACATCATGAGCAAACTGAAGATTCGCTTGATAAAGGGTGAGGACTTCGAGGGCGACATGCCCACCACCGCCAAGGTATACATCCACAACACCGTGCCCACAGCCACCATCGACCTTCAGGCAGGAGTGGCGACACGCTACGTTAAGGGCACACGCCAGACCATCGTAGCCCACCAGGACGGCGATACAAGCTATTCGGCGATAATCGTGCCGCAGCGCATCGACAACCGTCAGCCGCTCGTCGAGGTGGAGATGATGGGCGTGAGCTATCTCTTCGAGAGCAAGTTCCTTTTCAAGCCCGGTACGGAGCATCTTGTCAACCTCGTCATATCCGAAAATCCCGACAAGGTGAAGATATACATTGGCGGCGAGAAGCAGAACTGGTAATAAAACGATTCGTATGAAGAAAACTACCGGCATATTGTCAGCCGTAGCGCTGGCGCTCCTCCTATGGGCAGTGGCTTTATGGCTGCTGCCCTTTGGTGGTTATAAGAAAAACATGAAGGAGACGCGCTACGGACTGAACGAAGGCATGGAGGTTGTGGAGCAGATTGTGGCGCAGGGTCAACGCCAGTATGTGGTGGAAGACGCCCAAGGCAACACGCTCTTTCGCATTCCTCTGCGCGGATGTATGATAGACACGCGCTTCCGTGGCGGCAGACTCCGCTTCCGCGAGATGGCTACTGGGCGCGAGGGATACGTAGACACTAACGGAATGGTGACATTCACGGCTGGTGCTTCGGCGCAAGCAAAGGCTGTGGTGCCCGAAGACGAACTGACGAGGCAGAACATGGATATGGAGAATAGGTCTGTAGAGTCGGCAGGTCATTCCGACAGCAAGTCGCGCCGTGAGAGTAAAGGACACGCGGTGAAGCTCACGCAGACCGACATACGCAAGATAGTGCAGAGCAGTCCGTTCTACAAAGAGGCGGCGAAGATATTGAAGGGCAAGCTGACGGAGACCGATGCCTCGCGCCGCCGTCAGATACTCAACTACTGCGAGCATCTGCGCACGGCATACACCACGAAGGACATCGACTTCCTCAGACAGGTGTTCAGCGACGAGGCACTCATCATCGTTGGCAATGTGGTGAAGGAGTCGGCTACGACCGCCGGCATTGGGTCCGACTCGCGCGTTACTTACGCACTGCACACCAAGCGCGACTATCTCTCGCGACTCGCCAAGGTGTTCGCCATCAACAAGACAGTCGACGTGAAGTTCTCCGACTTCCGCATCATGCGCCATCCTACGAAAGACGGCATCTACGGCGTTTCGCTGCGCCAACGCTACTGTAGCGACCGCTACTCGGACGACGGTTGGCTGTTTCTGTTGTGGGACTTCCGCAATCCTTCAATGCCGCTCATACACGTGCGAACGTGGCAACCGTCGGCAACCGTCGGCAGTTCGGAAGGAGTGATAGACATCTCCGACTTTAATCTTGAATAGACAAAGCAGGTCGGCTCTAATCTTAGCCGACTTTAATCCTGAATAAAAAGACATTGTATTATGCTAAACGATAGTTCTCGGACAATAAGTATAAGCCGGACGCTACGCAACGCGATGCTTTGTGTGGCGTATACCGTCGCTTTATGCTGTCTCTCGTTGCAAGACGCCAGGGCAGCTGTGCCGTTCTTGTCTGCAGCAGAAGCCGCAGATGCGCCAGCGCCTGCCGACAGCACGTTCTCGGTAGAGAGCTTCCGTCAGTTGCCCACCGATGTGAGCGCTTTCATCGACGCTGTGCGCGACCTTAACGACGAAGCGTGCGCCCTGCTGAAGGTGGTAGCCCCAGCCGACTTCGCTTTCTCCTCGCCGTTAGGCATCGTTGAGCGTCGCGACAAGGTAGGCGAGATATGGCTTTTCCTGCCTAAAGGCACAAAGAGCATAACGCTGAAACACCCGCAATGGGGAGTGCTGCGCGACTATGCGTTCGGTACAAAGCTGGAGAGTCGCATGACATACGAGATGCGTCTTCGCCTGCCGCAGGCAGCTGTCGTGGAGAAGCACGACACCGTTGTGTACACACAGACTATTGTAGACACTGTTACCGTGGCGCCACCGCGTCGCGTCGTGCCATTGCATCTCTATACGTTGCTCACAGCCTCGATGCACACAGACGGTCCGTCGTGGGGAGCGATGATAGCCGTGATGAGTCGTCACGGTGGCTACGTTCATGCCAGCACCAATCTGCGCTCTGGCAAGAAGACCGTAGGAGCGTGCAACCGCGAGGGCTATAGAGACGGAGCTACTGTGAAGCCATACTATTCGGGTAGCACGCATACTTCGGAATATGCCGTCACAGCGGGTTTGATACACCGCATAAACGCCAACTTCAACGTCTTTGAGGGAGCCGGTTACGCCAAACAAACTACCGCATGGCAACTCGCAAAAAGCGAAGGCGGAGGATGGTTGCGCAACGACGGACTCACACATAAAGGCGTGGCAGCGGAGATTGGCGTGCTCTTTACAAAGGGCAGGCTGAGCGTGAGTGCCTCTACGCTTACAATCGGCGGCAAACAGTGGCAGGGATGTGTGGGCATAGGCATACGCATTGGAAAGAATAATGTGATAACGAAACCCGCCAAGCGTTGAGACTGTGTTTCTATATAATATATGTGAAAACAACTTGAGATATGAATCATAGCTTACATTATAATAATATGTTCAATCGGCTCTATATCACTTTCGTGGCAGTAGTGGCGCTCTTGTGTTCGTGCAGTAGCGACAAGCCCGACAGCCTTGAGCCGCACTTGCAGACTCTGCCGGCTACAGACATAACCCGAACGGAAGCTACAATATTAGGACGGTGTCAAACGGACAATGGTGCGGATATGCCGCAGTTGTGGTTCCGCTATGGAGCCGACGAGAGTATGAGCGAACGTTCGGAGGCGCTTGACGCTGCGGACGGCAGTGTGAGCATGCGCTTGCGTAATCTCACGGCAGGCACCACATATTATTATATGTTGCAAGGCGGCAATGGCACCGCCGTACTGTCGGGCGAGACTCTCAACTTCACAACACTACCGAATCTGCAGCCAACTATCGGCGACGTGAAGGTGCTGAGCAGCAGTCCGAGGAGTGTGATTGTGGGCTATAGCATTGCTGACAACGGCGGCGACGAGATAACCGAAAGCGGTTGCCGCATATCGCGTCAGGATGGTGCTGCGATGAGCGGCGGCGAGAAGGAAACAACCATAATGCAGGCAGACGCAGAGGGCGCTGACGGATTCTACCGCTTGCGCATAGGCAATCTGCAGCCGAGCACGGCATACACAATATGCCCGTTCGCCAAGAACAGAAACGGCGTGGCAGTGGGCGAACCGCTTTCGTTCACAACTCCAACCGCTGTGGTTTTGGATGAGGCAGGCATGCTTTCGGTAGTCATAGGCGACGACATCTACAAGTACACCACCATCTCTATAGCCGGACCGCTCAACGGCGACGACCTTCGCACTCTGCGCCACATGGCAGGACGCGGCATAGACGGTAGTGCTACAAACGGGCGACTTGCCGATATAGACATATCAGGAGCACGCATTGTCGCAGGAGGCGGCGTGTATGACGCTGCGCGCTATTCGGAGGACGACGTCGTAGGAGTAGGACTGTTTGCCGCGTGCAACAATCTGAAGAATATAAAGTTGCCGATGGACGTGGTGAGGATAGAAAAAGACGCCTTCCTCAACTGCTCATCGCTGCGCAGCATAGTGATACCGGCTACCGTAAGCAGTATCGTTCCGTCGGCTGGATGCACATCACTTGAAGAGATAAGCGTGTCGGGTGCCAACACATCATACACAAGTAGTGACGGCGTACTGCTGAGCGGCGACGCCAAGAGCATATTGTGGTTCCCGATGGGCAAGCGAGGTGACTACGCATTGCCAGCCACAGTGACAGCTGTAGGTCCGTACGCCTTCCGCGACTGTAGCATTGAGAAGTTCGTGTTTCCGGCAGGACTCACCAAAATAGGCGAATGTGCTTCTATAACAGTAAGGTAAGAGATGTTGTACTGCCTTCAACACTGAAGATGTTGCCGACCGGCGTGTTCCAGAAATGTGCCGACCTGCCGACTGCATGTGCCGAAAGGCAGGAAGAAATACTATCGTGCGAATGCAAAATGGAATGTTTTTGATAATATCGTAGAAGAATGAACTCACCAGAAATAGAAGAACTCAAGCGTCTCGTAAAGGAGAAATACGAGGACACACTTGCTACGTCCACCGACTTCGAGGTGTTCTCGCTGATGCTTAAGAAGAAATACAATGCAACCGTGTCGACATCCACACTGAAGCGTCTTTACAACTATGTAGGCGACGAGCACACGCCACGCGTGGCTACGCTGAATGTGCTGGCGCGCTATATTGGTCATGCCGACTACACTAAGTTTGTGGCATGGCTGAAGACGAGTCCGTGCTACAACTCGTCGTTCTTTAACGCCAACCAACTCATGAGCAGCGACCTCAATCGCGGCGACAAGGTGGAGATAGGCTGGAGCCCCAACCGCATTGTGCGACTTGAATATCAGGGCGACAGCCGATATGCCGTGCTCATGTCGCACAACAGCAAAATGCTGCCTGGCGACAGTTTCGTTACGGGCTGCTTCATCGCCGAGCAACCGCTGTATCTGCCGTTCCTCGAGCGCGGCGGCGAGCGCACACCGCCGTTCGTAGCGGGTCGCAACGGCGGACTTTCGATAGTTAGGGTTGTTAAAGAATCGTGCTGATGAACGACAAGGAGAAACGACCCACATCAGGATTCGTGGCAGGCTTTGGCGGCGAGTGCGGCTTCAGCGGCGCGCAGCACGACAGCGGCTTTTCGAACATTAGCGAAGTCTATGTCTCGAAGTCGGGTTTTTCGCGCTTGCTCTCTGCCGTGAGATACGGCAAGCGCTATATGCTGAAGTGCTTGAAGCCCGACTTCGCCTTCACGCCCGTATATCGTCAGGCACTCATGAAGGAGTTTGAGATAGGCTTGCAGCTCGATCATCCCAATATCTGTCGCACCATAAGCATGGAGCCGGTAGAAGAACTTGGCGAGTGCATCGTCATGGAATATGTAGACGGCGAGAATCTTGAGACAGCCGTCACAAGCGGCACGTTTACTGAAGAAAAGGCGCGCAAGATTGCCGCCCAACTGCTTGACGCGATGGAGTATATGCACGCCAAGCAGACCTTTCATCGCGACATAAAGCCGTCGAACATCATGGTGACCCATCGCGGAGGCGACGTTAAGCTCATCGACTTCGGACTTTCAGACAGCGAGACCTTCTGCGTGCTCAAGATTCCGGCAGGAACAATCGGCTATATGGCGCCGGAACAGTTGCTGCCCGGAGCCAAGAGCGACCCCAGCGCCGACATCTATTCGTTCGGCAAGGTGCTCGAGTTCATGGCTGAGGCTGTGCACAGCAAGAGTCTTGCGAGAGTAGGGCGCATGTGTGCCGCCGCCGACCGCGAGCATCGACCCTCCGACATCGCTCAGATAAGACGCTTGCTGGCAGGCAAGAGCAAGTCGTTCGCCATTGTGAACGCCGTGCTCGTTGCGCTGATAGTGCTGCTGCTTGTTGTTATCGGTGTGATGACCAACGCACGCCAAGACACACGCCCGGAAACTGTTGCTACAGATTCGGTTGCAGCAGATGGCGTGAATAGAGTGGTGGACAGCAATCTTTGGTGATCATTGGTGATTATTGCGTTTGAAAGCGCAATAATCCTTCTTTCTTCAATAATATTCTGCCCGTAACTGCGTTATTAGTTATATGCAATGGACCGACCAAATACGTAGAGTGAAGATATTTCTTGTGCTCGCCGCGGTGATTATCGCCGTGGCATCGCTTGTCGTGTCGCATATCCTCATACGCGACCTCGCCAGGGAGGAGCACAACAAGATGGCGGTCTGGGCTGAGGCTATGCGCACGCTGAACAACGCCGACGAGAACACCGACATCAATCTGGTGCTGAAGGTGATAAACGGCAACAACACGATACCCGTCATCGTGCTCGACTCGAACGGTGACGTGCAGGCTTACCGCAACATCAATCTGAAAACATGCAACACGGCAGCTGACTCCGTGCGATGTGTGGAGCAACTCGGCAAGGAAATGCTCGCCGAGCGTCAGGTGATACGTATCGCGCTTAACGAAGACGCCGACAGCATATCGCACTCCGACGAGTACATCAATGTCTGCTACGCCGACTCCGTCATGCTGCGCCGACTCGCCTCCTATCCTTATATACAGCTCGGCGTGGTGATGATATTCGTCGTCATAGCCATCTTCGCCCTGCTCACGTCTAAACGCGCCGAGCAGAACAAGGTGTGGGTAGGACTCTCGAAGGAGACGGCACACCAGCTCGGTACGCCGATATCGAGCCTCATGGCGTGGACCGAGATACTGAAGGAGACTCACCCCGACGACCCGCTCATACCCGAGATGGACAAGGACGTGAAGCGCCTGCAGCTCATCGCCGACCGCTTCTCGAAGATAGGCTCGCTGCCCGAACCTGTGGAGACAAATCTGAAGGAGATAATGCAGCACGTGGTCGACTATATGGACCGCCGCACGTCGCGCAAGGTGCAGATGATATGCCGCTTCCCCGAGGAAGACGTCATAGTGCGCATCAACGCCTCGCTCTTCGAGTGGGTGATAGAAAACCTCTGCAAGAACGCCGTCGACGCCATGGAAGGCGCCGGCACCATTACGCTCACCATACTGAAGAAAGGCGCACGCGCCGTAGTCGAGGTGGCAGACACCGGCAAAGGCATACGCAAGAAGGACATCGGCAACGTGTTCAAACCCGGATTCACCACGAAAAAACGCGGCTGGGGATTGGGCCTGTCGCTCGCCAAACGCATTGTAGAAGAGTATCATCACGGCAAAATCTACGTGAAAAAGTCGGAATTGGGCATCGGAACTACCTTTAGAATAGAACTTTTCTGGTAATCAGTTGTGTAATTCGCAGAATATTCGTAACTTTGCACACCAAATGTGTAATTTAGAATCGCTTAAGATAGATTTAAAGGAGTTGAACGAGGGTCTTACAACCTTGAATTTCAACCTGGGCGACGCTTATTTCGAGTCGTTAGACGAGGACGAAATCAAGCGTGGCTCTGTCAGTGTGTCGTTAAACGTGCGCCGCACGGAGAACTATTTTGAGCTCGACTTCCACACCGCAGGCTCGGTCGTTATTCCGTGCGACCTCTGCCTCGACGATATGGACCAGGACGTAGAAAGCGACGACCGCCTTATCGTCAAGTTTGGAGAAGAATATTCCGAAGACGATGACCTCATCACCGTCGACGAGCGCGAAGGCGTACTCGACGTGGCATGGTTCATCTACGAATTTATAGCACTCAACATTCCCGCTAAGCACGTGCATACACCTGGAAAATGTAACGCGGCGATGATAAAGGTTCTCGAAGAACACTCAGCTACCCGAAGTAGTGGCGAGAATGAAGAGGCAGCGGTAGATCCGCGCTGGAATGGATTAGAAAAATTAAAAACAATAATTAAAGATTAAAGAAAAATGGCACATCCTAAAAGAAGACAGTCAAAGACACGTACACTTAAGAGAAGAACTCATGATAAGGCAGTAGCTCCTACATTGGCAGTATGCCCGAACTGTGGCGCTTACTATGTATACCACACAGTTTGCCCTACTTGCGGTTACTATCGTGGTAAGGTGGCTATCGTTAAGGAAGTTGCTGAATAATTACAATGGGTAAGATACACGCAGTAATCACAGGCGTTGGCGGCTATGTGCCCGACTATATCCTCAACAACGAGGAGCTGTCGCGCATGGTAGACACCAGCGACGAGTGGATTATGACCCGTGTCGGTATCAAGGAACGCCACATCCTCACAGAGGAAGGCCTCGGCACAAGCTACATGGCGCGCAAGGCAGCCAAGCAGCTTCTGAAGAAGACCGGCGTAGATCCTGACACAATCGATGCGCTCATTGTCACAACAACAACCCCCGACTACAAGTTCCCTTCAACAGCTTCTATCGTCCTTGGCAAACTCGGACTGAAGAACGCTTTCGCCTTCGACCTTGAGGCAGCATGCTGCGGATTCCTTTATTCGCTCGACGTTGCCGCTACCATGATCGAGAGCGGACGCTACAAGAAGATCATCGTTATCGGAGCCGACAAGATGTCGTCGCTCGTCGACTATACCGACCGCGCTACATGCGTGCTGTTCGGCGACGGAGCGGGCGCAGTGCTCGTTGAGGCTACCGAGGAAGAGAACGTAGGCGTGCAGAACTCATTCCTGCGCACCGACGGCATCGGCCTTCCGTTCCTTCACATGAAGGCGGGCGGTTCGGTATGTCCGCCGTCACACTTCACAGTGGACCACCGTCTGCACTACCTCTATCAGGAGGGACGCACCGTGTTCCGCTACGCCGTTACCGACATGGGCAACGACGTCGAGGAAGTGCTCAAGCGCAACGAGATGACTACAGAAGATGTCAACTGGGTTATCCCTCACGAGGCTAACCTCCGCATCATCGAGGCTGTTGCTAAGCGCATCAATCTTCCGCTCGAGAAGGTAGTTGTGAACATACAGCGTTATGGCAATACAAGTGCTGCCACAATTCCTTTGGCTTTGTGGGATCACGAGCGTCACTTGAAGAAGGGCGACAACATCATCTTCACCGCTTTCGGTGCAGGTTTCGTTCACGGCGCTTCTTACTACAAGTGGGGTTACGACGGCGCTACAGTTGCCGGTGCACAGTAAGCACACGTTTCATTTATACAAAAGAGCATATACGGCTTGCGATTCTTCAAGCCTTATATGTTCTTTTTGCGTTTATGCCCCGTTAAACGGCTTTCTTAACCAATGCTAAAAACGATTATTCCGCATACATGCTATACATTATTTCGCTATATTTGCAACATGTAAAACCTAATCTACACCTTATGAAAAAGTCTGTTTTCATATTATTGTGTATGCTGTGCAGCTCATTCACTTTCTGTACTGCACAACAATTGGACATGCAGCATAACATGTTCCGTAGCGGTGATGTCATAAAGAAGGTGTTGTGTACGTTGACGGAAGAGAGTACGGACTGTAAGGAAACAAAGCTATGGACAATTCATGGGAAGGATGACGATATGTCGGTTTTACAGAAATTCTACCAATCGAATGATTCTCTCCGCAATATATACTTCTCTGAACGGAATGCCTTAAATCATTTCTCTCTTGAGAATAATGTCTTGAAACTGTCAGTAAAGGAGGACAATCAAACATACATACGTTATGACCTGCAGGAGCCAATTCTCATGTTTCCTTTTTCTTATGGCGACCGTATCAGTGGAATGTTCCACGGCACTGGCACTTTCTGCGACAAGCTACGTGTGCGCTCATGTGGCAGCTATTCGCTTTGCGCAGACGAACTGGGATCTCTTGTTACGATTGATGGTGACACGCTGCATAACGTGATATGCCTGCATACGCTCCGCTATGAGAACGTGAGTTATTTCCCACGTGAGCAAGTGCCGTCCGACTACGGCGTTTTTACTGATGACAGCATACGGGCATGCATAAGTAGTGACACACTTGTATTGCAGGAAGACTTTTGCAGATGGTACGCACCGGGCTATCGCTACCCCATAGCTGAGCGTTGCCGGTATTCATATAGCGGACAAGTCATAACAGAATATTCGTTGTTCTGTCCTCTTGAAGAGCAGGAGAACCTTGACCTTGACGAGGCAAACATTGAGATTCGCCAAAAGGTAAAGGACGGGACGTATGTGCCTTACAGAAACCCGTCAAATGTGAACAGCGACAATATTATGGACTATCATTGCAGCATGGATGACAGCGGCAGAAACATACATGTGGAGTTCACCGTCAACAGCCCTGCGTCGGTGTCGTTTGTCCTTTCCAATTCTGAGGGCATGGCATTCAGAACCTTCTCCGGCAACTACCAACCTGGAGAGAATCACTCCGTTGACATCAGTTGCGCCGGTTTGCCAAGAGGTCAGTACGTCCTTTATCTTAACGCTAACGGTAGCGTGTCGTCCGAGAAATTCAATATACAGTAGTCCTTGATGTTCAACACGTAATAAGAATATAAGGTATGAAAAAGGTCTTGCGTTATATTTGGTCTGTCAAACATATAATACTCGCAGTATTGTCTGTTATATTTGTGTCTGCGGCTGCGTATTCGCAGAACTCTGCCACCGACCTTATCAATGAGGGCACTCTGAAAGTGCCTTATACGCTTTCGGACGGCACAGTGCTGCCTTCGCCTGAAGCTGCTAAGATGCGCCGTTATGTAGACCACCCCGTAGCCCTCAACACCGGCGTGCTCTCAGTAAACATTCCTCTTTACACCATGACTGTCGGCAGCTACAGTCTGCCTGTAGCTCTTTCATACCATGCAGCAGGAATCAAGGCCGACGACGAACATTGCGAGACCGGTCTCGGATGGTCGCTGCTTGGAGGAGGATGCGTATCTCGCTCTGTGCTTGGCATTCCAGATGAGCAAGCCAAATCTCATATATCTCTAAATGAAACAGACCCCTCTTTCCTTACCGATATTCTACACTACAAAAAGGATGCGTGGTATGACCGTTACAGCTATAGCTTTGCCGGTTATTCAGGCAGTTTCATCATAAAGGGCAAAGAGATAATACAATTGCCTCAAACCGACCTTGTCATCTCGTTCTGTGGCAGCAATGATGAAGGTGTACACGATTTTTGTATTACTACGCCTGATGGCGACCGCTATTACTTCACGGAACGTGAGCATACTGACTACAGGTACGTAAAGAAAGTCTACGTGATACCCGAGAAAACGGATCCATCTTATAAAGCGGTAACGGCATGGCATCTCAGCCATATGATAACCGCCAATAACACAGACACTGTCCGTTATGAGTATTCCAAAGAACCGTTCTCACGTTGCGATTTTCAGAAACCGGCAGACTACCGTAGCTTTTGCAAACCCTCCTGGGGAGATGCCACGGAGAGTAGTGGAGGCAACGGCAGTTATTGTATGTCGCCGTCCGTTCATAGCGAGTATCCTGATAAACGAATCATTTCAGCCGTCTCTTCGCGTACTTGCCGCATAAAGTTCACTCATGCCAAGTTTTCCAACACAAGTTATCATACAATCAATGGCATGTATGTAATCTCTCCTAACGGTGAAGAAGTAAGAAATGTTTCGTTCAACTACACGTCTACCATTGACGGGCGTGTATTGCTCAGCGATATAACCGTAAAGGATGGAGACCGGCTTGTAGACAAACAGGAGTTCTCTTATTTCAGAGGACAGGATTCGAATCATACGGACCTTTTCGGTTACAAGAACTACAATCCCTCACATCCGGAAAGGAGAAGTTTCAGTGTTCTTGATACGGACGGCAAAATCAGTATGCTGCGTATTCCGTATTTTGAATCTGCTAAAGGCTACACTCTGGAAAAAATAACAGACGGCCTTGGAGCTACGACAACGTTCGAGTATGAGCAAAGCGTATGTGATTCTCTTCTCCTTCCCAACGACAAGAATGTCTCTGGCAACAATCAGAACGAAACCGGAAGCAACTCCAATACAGGCGGAAATACGGCAGGTGGCAACTTAACGTTTAAAACCGACTGGGAAAACGGTCCGGCTCCGGAAAAACCTGTTGCAGGAGGATTTGAAATTATACCGCTCACTAAAGATTCGGTATACTATAATGTCTCTATAGGTCTCCGTATAAAGTCGGTTACCGTATCCGACCCGATAACAAATCGCACACGTATACGTGAGTTCACCTACAGTGATCCAGTATGCACTGTTCCGCTGAAAAAACTCGGACCTTCTTCGTTCATCTCCATTGGCGGCACCATCACTTACGACCAATTTAAGTTTGTTAACTACACATCCGGTGCTACGTTTGTCACTTCATGCCGTACCCCCGGTGCTCAACTTGAAAACGCCACCGTATACTATGGCTGTGTCACAGAGAAGACAAGCGGCACATCATTGGACAAGCCAGTATTGACAGAATACAGGTTTGACACATCCAATGTACAAAACACTTACAAGAGCAAATCCAATAAAAACGGCATCATAGCATTAAATACAGAACGTTATTTAGGTTATCCCATCTATACTTCCAGGATGGACATCGATGCTCGTCTCTCTGCGGAACGTGTTTTCGGACCTCAACTCATTAACGGATATGTTCAGGAGTCATTCTGGGAGAAGGCCCCACTTGTCTGCAAGACAACTTATCGCTACACGGACAAAGGCTATGAGCCAATGGAACGCATAGAGAACCGTTACAGCACAGACGGTGGCACCCAAATAAATACAGGTCTGTATGTAGAGGGACTCACACGCAATGTGAAGGCAAACTTTCTACATGAGGTTTATGAAAGCAACGATGATTTCAACTATTTCACCGTTTCTGTCATCAGTGGCAGGTTGTTTAAGGATTCAACCATAGTGACAACTTTCAACGAAGATGGAACATCGCGTACCGTAACGGCAGCATACCGGTATGACGGACGCGATAATACACACCGTCTTCATGGTGCTTCCTTAACTGACAGCCTTAAGGTTTCCGATTTGCATGTTCTGCAGTCCGTACGCTTGAGTTGCGGCAATTCGTCGGTGGAGCGAAACTGGTACCGTTCTGCCAATATAAATACAGAGTTCTACAAAGCAGTGAGCAGTAGGGGCATGCGGATGCTTCCGGTTTTAGAAAAGTTTATTTCTGATAATAAGGACACTATCCTTGTAAGGAACGACTATGCCGATTTCGGAACATACGGTGGCGTGTGTCCTGTTCTCGCCCGCATCATGCACAAAGGAACGGAAGTGGCACGACAGGATTTTCTCGGCTATGACCGTCGCGGCAATCTTCTCGCCACACGCATAAACAACGGCGTTCCTACATCATACGTCTGGGACACAGAGGCCTCATTGCCCGTTGCAGCTATTAAAGGCGGTTTTGTGACTGCACTACAGAAAACATCTGAGTCAGCGCTGTCTTCAGATTCTGTCCTCGTCACTCGTTACGCCTACAGACCTCTCGTGGGCTGTACCGCCATATCCTATCCCAATATGCGTACCGTCAGCTATGGTTATGATGGGGGCAGATTGTCAACGATATCAAACACAAACGGCAATGTGGTAAAATCATACGACTACGCCATATATGCCGAAGAACCACAAGAAGGCTGTAATTCGGTGACAGAGCATACCTATACGTCAGCAGGAAAAGGTACGTCCGTCACCATGTCAACATATTATGACTCTTTTGGATGTCCGGTAAACGTCGTTGCCAAAGGTGCTTCAACGGACAATCGCAATCTTGCAACCTTGACCGAATATGATGCGCTGGACCGTACCGTGAAGGAATGGTTGGCTGTTCCTTGCAGTGCGGTGAACGGTCACATATCCCAATGCGACTTTCTCGGAAAGTCTGTATCAGAGTATGGTGACAGTCTTGCGTTCAAGGAGTCACAATACGAACTTTCACCGTCCGCCGAAGCTGTACGCGTCTGTCCGCCGGGTGTTGCGTTCAGCAAGCGACCGTACACAACATCCTTCATCGGAAACAGATATTCGGGCGCTATGTATCGTTGTAAGCGCTTTGTCCCGTCAAACGACTACACATTACGCGCCCTTGGCAATTATGCCGACGGCGAGCTGGCTGTCGTAAAGACTGTGGATGCAGACAACCGTACCGTATTAACCTTTACGGACTGGAAAGGCAACAAGGTGCTTGAACGCCATATCATAGATGAAAAAGATGGCGTTATGGCTGACACTTATTATGTTTATGACGCTTTGGGCAAACTGCGTTTTGTGCTTCCACCAGCCTTGAACGACATAACGAGAAGCATAGTAAAGTCTTGGGATATACGATCAAGTGGGGCTCTCCGTCGGTATGCCTATTTCTACCGCTACGACAACCGCATGCTTCTTGTAGAAAAGAAACTCCCCGGTGCAGACCCTGTGTACTATATCAATGACATCACGGGAACCCCCGTGTTCTGTCAGGACGGCAATCTGCGCAATGGAAACAGATGGAAATACTCCATCCCCGACCGTTTCGGACGACCCGTTCTGGAAGGTCTGTGTGATGCCCCCGACGCAGCGGCTGTGAAGCAGATGTTCGTACATGTGTACAAAACAGACTTCGCCAATACCGCATCCTCAATCTGCGGCACGGGATATTGCCCCAATATAGCCCTTAAGACTCCGTCTTTATTGACAGCTATCTATTATGACGACTATCGGTTCTTGGCTCTACAGCAGTTTAAAGGCTTAAACCGTATGGGCAGCCGTAACGCCCGTGGTCTGAAAACAGGTACGATGACAGCTGTTCTTGAGCCGATTACATCTCAAGGTGATTCTGCAAACAATACCAAGACCACACCTTCAGAGATATGTTCTGTCGTTTCCTACGATAGTGAAGACCGCATTGCCTGTGTAGAAACTTCCAATATCTTAGGCGGAAAAGACCGCACCGTCACAGACTATACGTTCTCTGGTAAGCCGTCGTCTATGGCAATTACGCACACAGCATCTGGTAGGTCGACGACAGAAGAGAGCTATAGCTATACCTACGACGCCCTTGACCGCCCCCTGCAGACCCGTTATTCCATAAACAACGGCTGCAGCGTAACGCTTGCAGACAATCAGTATGACGAGTTCGGACGCTTGCAGACAGACCGTCGTAACGGCTCTGCGTCACTTGCCACTGAATACAGCTACAACATCCATGGTATGCCAACACGCATCAGCACTCCTCTATATACGGAGAGTCTGTTCTATGAGCAGTCGCACAATGGCTCTACGCCACAATATGGCGGCAACATTTCAGCTATAGACTGGTCTGTAGCCGACGAGAGCGATACGTACGGACAGCGTGGCTATATATTCAGCTATGACGGAATGTCGCGTCTGACGGCTGCCGGTTATCTCAAAAACGGCAAGCGCAACGACCATTTCTCCACCTCCTATAAGTATGACCTTATGGGAAACATCCTCTCGCTCCGTCGTGAAGGATTGCTCAACAGTGGCAACTACGGAACTATTGACGATCTTACCTATAGCTATAAAGGCAATCAGGTGGTGAAGATAGACGATGCTGCGGAAGAAAGCCCCAGCTACAAAGGTGCTATGCATTTCCGCGACTATGCCGACGAAGAAACGGAGTATACATACGATGCTAACGGCAACATGCTGACGGACAGCAATAAGGGAATCACAAGCATTGACTACAATGTATTGGATTTGCCACAATGTATAAGTACAAAATCAAGGGCTTTATTTAAAGAAGACTCCAACGATACCATATACTATACATATTCGGCAGATGGAACAAAACTACGCTCCACATACAAGAAGGCTGAGTATCGTGTATATCCGTATAATCCAGAAACCTCTTTAACCTCTTTTAATGTTGAGACAGGTTTAAATGTTGGTACAGTCGGTATGGCGAAGCCGATAGCTAAACGTCTTAAGACCAAATACTATTACTGTTCAAATCTCGTCTACGATAATGACAACATTTCCGCCATTCTCTTCGACGGCGGCTACGCAAGTGTGGATGACGACAATGGAATAGTCATGCATTTTTATGTGAAGGACCATCTTGGCAGCAACCGTCTGGTGGTGGACGGCAACGGCAACATTGAGGAAGTGAACCATTATTATCCTTTCGGCGCACTGATGGGCGACCGCTGTGGCGTGAGCCGAAACAACTACAAGTACATAGGCAAGGAACTTGATACTATGTACGGCTGGAACATGCAGGATCATGAAGCAAGATGGTATGATCCGGTCGTGGGTAGGTGGCATTCTATAGATATGTTAGCAGAAAAGATGTTTTACGTTTCTCCATATGCTTATTGTTTTAATAATCCAGTTAAACTGTTAGATTCGAATGGGGAAATTCCAACAGCTAAAGAAGGCGCGATAATAGCAGAGCATGTTTACGATGGTAAAGTTGGGGAAAAACTATGTGGTGGATGGAAAATGTGTGCAGTATATACCCAAAAAAACAATGTCTCTTTTCGTGGAGGGTTATATGCTAGATATGATAAAAAAGGTAATATTACAGAATATGTTTTCGCTACTGCTGGGACTTATATGGAAAGATCCAAGAGGGGAGAAAAAAGTATTATAGAAGATTTTAAACAACCATTTGGATGTTCTGAAGATATGAAAGTATCTATTGCTACTGCAAGAAAAATATCAAAACAATTAGGTGATAAGGAACTGACTTTTGTTGGTCATTCTAAAGGTGGTGCTGAAGCGGCAGGTAATGCATTAGCTACAAATAGAAATGCTTTACTATATAATCCAGCTGCCATTAATTCTTTTGCTTATGGATTAGATGTTTCTAAATACACAGGAAAATATGGAAGAGGCATGACAGCTTTTATTGTAGAAGGAGAATTCTTAAACACATTTAATAAAACGGTTTTAATAGCTAAACCCATTGATAAGATTGTAAAATTACCAAAACAAAAAGGCAATTCTTTTTATAATCATTCAATGGAAGCAGTAAAAAAAGCATTATATGAAGCACATTATAATTAAAATATTAATTCTTATGTTGATAATAGGTGGGTGTAGTCAATTCTATTCTTCAGAGGAAATTGATTGCACTGATATAAGACTCTTTAACCAGACCCCAGCTTGGGAGCTGGTTAAAGCCATTGAAAAAGATGACAGCAAGAAGATTAAGGAGATATTGCATAAGAATCCTAATCTTCTGAATTACCAAGAACCTGTTTATGGAATGTCACCTATCCGAAGAGCTGTCGGAAGAAGAAAATATGCTGCAACTAAAACTTTAATAGAGTGTGGAGTAGATTTAAACTTGCATTCAAAAGATGGAGAAGCACCAATTTTTGACGCTATATCTTATAGATGGGATGATGGACCGACTATTGATGATGGTATGTTGAAGATTTTATTGAAATCTGGAGCGGACCCAAATATTATATATGATTATAAAGAAAATAAAGATGGATATGTAAATGTAATAGAATATGGCACTACCCCTCTGATGTATGCAATAGCATATTCTTCTGGTTATAACTTAGTTAAAACACTTGTTGAATATGGCGCAAAAGTAGATACTAAAACTCCATTGGGAACGACAGCGGCAATAGAAGCTTTACGTTCAGAAGATATCCAGAGTGCATATTATTTGATTGTATCAAAAAATGCCAGTATTACAGAACCATATTATTATTATGAGTTTGGAACATCCGAAATTGATTCGAAAAATCCATTTTTTCCTGTTGATTTATTGCTGTACTTAACTTATACACTTGATTCAAAAGAGTATCTAATGAAAAAAGCGATAATAAATAAATTCAGTGAGCATGGCATTAATTATCAAAAAAGGAAATCTAAAATTCCAGAGACGGTATTAGAAATGATAAAAAAATCATATCCTGAGACTTGGAAAGAATATGTGGCAAAATACTGAATTTAAAAGTTCGTTAAAATTTGAGTATATGGCTGGCAGCCTAAGGCTGCGTAGCCATATACTCAAATTTTAACGAACTTTTGTTGCTATGGGTATTTCCTATAAAAATAGGCTACGACACAGAACAGTCGTAGCCTATTTTCATTATGTAACAAACTATTACTTCACGCCATCCTCTTCGACGGCGGCTACGCAAGTGTGGATGACGACAATGGAATAGTAATGCATTTCTATGTGAAGGACCATCTTGGCAGCAACCGTCTCGTGGTGGACGGCAATGGCAACATCGAGGAAGTAAACCATTATTACCCCTTCGGTGCACTGATGGGCGACCGCTGTGGCGTGAGCCGAAACAACTACAAGTACATAGGCAAGGAACTTGATACTATGTACGGCTGGAACATGCAGGATCATGAAGCAAGATGGTATGATCCGGTGGTGGGTAGGTGGATGGTTACAGACCCTCTGCAGGAGAAATATGCAAGTGTTAGTAGTTATTGTTATACGAATAACAATCCAATTGTTTATTACGATTCAAATGGAAAGGATGCTATTTTAATAGTATATCCAGATTATCCCATCAATATTTACAATACTCCAGAAATAAATATTCCGTTTATAGGGAAAATACCCCAACAAAAAATAAACATAAATGTTGTAGGCCATGCTGGAGTTTTGTTAATAAATAACAAGACTGGAGTTACCCATTATTATGAGTATGGTCGATACGACACAACGGATGGTACAGTAGGTTGTGTAAGAAAAGTTGAAGTCTCTAATGTTACTATTGGAAAAGATGGAAAGCCGACTATAAATAGTTTGAATAAGGTCCTTGGATACCTATCAAAAAATGCAGGACATGGTGGTCGAATAGATGGGGCTTATATTATAAGCAATGAATTCGAGAAAATGAACAACTATGCTAATTCTAAGTTTATGGAAAGTAATCCAAGTGATGGTAATGCCTTCTATAACAAGAACAGAAGACCTTATTCTATAATAAGGAATAATTGTGGTACATTTGCTGTAGATGTCATTAATCAAGATAAATCAGTTGATGCACCTTATATTATTAATCCTACTCCTGTTAATATTGTTGACGAATATCAGGAAGAAGGTAATGCAGTAGTTAGGTATAATCCCAGTAATGATACAACAACTATAGGTAAAGGAGATGAATATGATGCGAAAAATTATTAAGCGACTATTTATATCTGCAATCACTTTTATTCTTTTAATCTTTGCAATATTTATATCTATAATTGATATAGAAGAAGCAATAGAACCTCCAAAGGGAGCTGTTAGAATAGGTGATTTAAAGGATATTTATTGGC
>OGWZ01000990.1_pt1 | contig 28617 bp, 19 predicted proteins | sample 1576141 | NCBI WGS metagenome assembly OGWZ01 (sample SAMEA3541512, study PRJEB24748) | human gut metagenome | biome: human gut; feature: human-associated habitat; material: faeces | place: China | collected 2012
AAAAAGAACATATGCCGGTTGAAAAACTGATGCAGCTTGTCGCAGAAGGAAAAGTTGCCATCTGTGCAAATAAAAAACATACCTGCCTTGATCCGGAAGGTGTCGGAAGCATGCTCCGTACCAAGATCAATGTTAACTTAGGTGTTTCCCGCGACTGTAAAGACTACGATATCGAAATGCAGAAAGTTATGAGTGCCGTTAATCTCGGCGCAGAAGCAATCATGGATCTTTCCAGCCACGGTAATACCCAGCCATTCCGCCAGAAGCTGACTCACGAATGCCCGGCTATGATCGGAACCGTACCGGTTTATGACAGTGTTATTCATTATCAGAGAGACCTGGCAACTCTTACTGCACAGGATTTTATTGATGTTGTCCGTCTTCATGCTGAGGATGGCGTGGACTTCGTCACACTTCACTGTGGAATCACAAGAAAAACCATCGAACAGATCAAAAAACATAAACGTAAAATGAATATCGTAAGCCGTGGAGGAAGTCTTGTCTTTGCATGGATGTGCATGACCGGAGAAGAAAACCCATTCTATGAACATTACGATGAAATCCTCGACATCTGCGAAGAATACGACGTAACTATTTCTCTTGGTGATGCCTGCCGTCCTGGATGTCTTGCCGACGCAACAGATGTATGCCAGATTGAAGAACTTGTACGTCTCGGAGAATTGACCAAACGTGCATGGGATCATAATGTACAGGTTATGGTAGAAGGACCTGGACATGTGCCGCTGGATCAGGTTGCTGCCAACATGAAAGTGCAGCAGAGCATCTGCATGGGCGCACCGTTCTATGTACTCGGACCTCTGGTAACAGATATCGCTCCTGGATATGACCATATCACAGCTGCCATCGGTGGAGCTGTTGCCGCTATGAGCGGAGCTGCTTTCCTTTGCTACGTTACACCGGCAGAACATCTTGCTCTTCCAAACGTAGAAGATACCAAACAGGGAATCATTGCTTCTAAGATTGCAGCCCATGCCGCTGATATTGCAAAAGGTATCCCGCACGCACGTGATATCGATGACAAGATGGCAGATGCACGCCGTGTTCTTGACTGGGATGCACAGTACGCCTGCGCTCTCGATCCTGAAACAGCAAAGGCAATCCGTGACAGTCGTAAACCAGAAGATGACCACAGCGATACCTGCAGTATGTGCGGAAAATTCTGTGCTGTAAGAAGCATGAACAAAGCACTTGCCGGAGAATATATTGATATTCTGTAAGCTTAAAGATTACTTGCAAAAGAAGAGAATCGGAAATTATCCGGTTCTTTTCTTTTTCACTAATTTTCGCTCTATTTGTTCTATAAAATATAGCACTTTGCCAGTGGTAAATTTTCGGGTTTGATGTATAATTATTACACAGCAAAAAGGATGCAACGGGAGGGAAAGGTTTATGAAAAATAAAATAATGTGGAAAGATGTTACTCTTATTGTACTTGCTATTCTCCTTATTTTTTCTATGTGCAGAATACATACACTCAAACAGTCGAACAAAAAACTGTACTCACAAAATTTGGAGCTGAATCACCAGCTTGCCACACTGAAAGAAAAGAATACAGGTTTAGAATCAAAGCTGAACAGCGAAGAAAGTATCACAGATGAAAAAAAATCAGACAATTCTCAACATTAAAAATTGAGGAGAAGTTTCCAGATCCTGGATTCTTCTCCTCGTTTTTATTTATCCAATCATTTAATTAACAGATCTCTGCTCCTGCCGGCATCTTCTTCTCCGGTGTCATCAGCGCAAGATTACCATCTGCATCTTCTGCGCAGAGCAGCATACCTTCTGAAAGCACTCCGGCGAGTTTTGCAGGTTTCAGGTTCACAAGAACCATAACCTTCTTACCTACCATTTCTTCCGGTGTATAGTGTGCTTTGATTCCGGAAACGATCTGTTTTACCTGACTTCCGATCTTAACCTGTGAGCAGAGAAGCTTCTTGGATTTCTTGACTGCTTCGCAGGAAATGATCTCGCCTACCTGGAACTGCATCTTTTCAAAATCTTCAAAAGTGATCTCCGGTTTTGCTTCAATGTCGATTCCTTCTTCTTCCTCTTCCTTTTCTTCTTTAACCTTTGGATGAAGCTCTCCTACTTTTTTCATGACTTCTTCCAGGTCGAGTCTCTGGAACAGGATTTCCGGTTTTTCTACCACATGTCCGCCACCAAGCTGTGCAAGAATCTTTTCAGCTGTTTCCGGCATGAAGGATTCCAGAAGTTTTGCACCTTCGGAAATACTCTGGATCAGATTCCAGAGTACTGTCTCCAGACGGTCCTTCTTACTTTCATCCTTTGCAAGTGCCCAAGGCATTGTCTCATCAATATATTTGTTACAGCGTTTAAACAAACTGAAGATTTCTGTGATCGCATCTGCTACACGCAATTCTTCCATTTTTGCTTCTACGAGCTTCGGCGTATTTTCTGTTACAGCTTTCAGATCTGCATCTACTTCTTCTGTAACACCTTTATTTGTCACAGTTCCGCCAAAGTATTTATTTGTCATAGAAATAGTACGGTTTACAAGGTTACCCAGTGTATTGGCAAGATCGGAGTTCAGTCTCTCTACCATCAATTCCCATGAAATTACGCCATCATTTTCAAACGGCATTTCATGCAACACGAAGTAACGGACCGCATCTACTCCAAAGAAATCTACCAGCTCATCTGCATAGATTACATTTCCTTTGGATTTACTCATTTTTCCATCACCCTGAAGCAGCCACGGATGTCCGAATACCTGCTTCGGAAGCGGAAGTCCAAGTGCCATCAGGAAGATCGGCCAGTAAATCGTATGGAAACGGATGATATCTTTTCCGATCAGATGAAGGTCTGCCGGCCAGTTCTTATTGAACATTTCATCGCTTTCACCATCACAGTGATATCCAATACCAGTGATATAGTTAGTAAGAGCATCAAGCCATACATAAACAACATGCTTCGGATCAAAGTCTACCGGAATTCCCCATTTAAAAGAAGTTCTGGATACACAAAGATCCTGAAGTCCCGGAAGAAGGAAGTTGTTCATCATCTCATTCTTACGTGCTACCGGCTGGATAAATTCCGGATGTGTATTGATATATTCAATCAGTCTGTCTGCATATTTGCTCATCTTGAAGAAGTATGCTTCTTCTTTTGCAGGCTGTACCGGGCGTCCGCAGTCCGGACATTTTCCATCTACAAGCTGGGATTCTGTGAAGAAGGATTCGCATGGAGTACAGTACATTCCTTCGTAGTGTCCTTTGTAAATATCTCCCTGGTCATACAGTTTCTTGAATATCTTCTGTACTTCTTTCTCATGATAATCATCCGTTGTACGGATAAATTTGTCATAAGAAGTGTTCATCAGATCCCAGATTCTCTTAATCTCTCCGGATACGTTATCTACAAATTCCTTTGGTGTAACACCTGCTTCTTCTGCTTTTAATTCAATTTTCTGTCCATGCTCGTCAGTTCCTGTCTGGAAAAATACATCATATCCCTGACTTCTCTTATAACGTGCAATTGCGTCTGCCAGCACGATTTCGTATGTGTTACCGATATGTGGCTTGCCTGATGTATAGGCAATTGCAGTTGTAATATAATATTTTGGTTTGTCTGCCATGATTCTTTATCTCCTTTTTCTATAAATTAAAAATAGTGCACATCTCTGGCACATAGTGCCTTTTATTTAACAAAGACTTCCTGTTAAATAAAAAACCGCCTTCTATAAAATATAGAAGACGGGATTATTGCCGTGTTACCACTTCTCTTCATCCTTCCCTCACAAGAAGAATCTCACCGGGTACAGTCTGCTGTTTTTGGCAGTCCATATCTGCACTCGCCGCTGTAACGGGCGGAACCCATCGCATGCTTGCACAGGAAACTGATTCGTTGCTTCCTTATGTTCACCTGCGCTGCTCAGAAGCCATCTTCAGTCTTTCTCCAGCCATCCCTCTCAGCCTCTGCGGGACTTCTCTGTAAACATTCAAAAGACCTACTCTCTTCGTCATCGCTTTTTCCATATCAAAAAAATCGTATCACAGATATCAGAAACTTGTCAAGGCGTATTTGACACCAGATAGTCTTTTTCCTTCAATACCTGCTCGATCAGATCCAGTGTCTCTTCCGAATCCGCTTCAACTGTGTGATAATGATAGTTGGAAGTGATATTCTTAAGTGGACTGGACTTTCCACTATGGATCCCTTCCATGAATTCTTTGACATTTCTCCGCGATGCCACATCAAGAGGTGCTTCCATATGTCCATAAATCCGGTGATTGATCATTACATTTACCACCTTGCCTCCCAGATCCACGATCGAACAAAGCTCATCCTCCATCTGTTCATCCGTATGACTGACTTTGAACACTCTCGTTACCGTATGCGGTGCATTCAGAATATATCCCCGGTTGGTTGAAATGATATCATATCCGGCTGCACGGATCAGCGCAATGTCCTGTACAATGACCTGACGGCTTACATCATATACCTTCGCCAGTTCTTTCCCGGGTACCGGAACCTCACTGCTCTTTATTTTGCTGACAATCTCTTCTCTTCGTCTGGAACCTGTCATCCCGATATAACTCTCCTTTTTCTGCAATTCTGCTCTGTGCCTGACGTATTACAGACTTTCCTCTTCTGTCTGCCAAATCCTGTCTTCACTCTTACTGAATCCAGACCGGCTTAAATAGCATGCAGATTCTTCAGCGAAATGTCAAGGACAGGAGCTGAATGGGTAAGTGCCCCACTTGATATATAGTCTACTCCAAGAGACGTCAGACGGTCAATATTTTCTTTTGTTACATTTCCGGAACATTCTGTCTCTGCACGTCCGTCAATAATCCTGATTGCCTCCTTCATATCCTCCGGCGACATATTATCCAGCATAATAATATCTGCTCCCGCATCAACAGCCTCACGCACCATATCCAGATTCTCAACTTCTACCTCAATTTTGCGGACAAACGGTGCGTATTCCTTTGCCATTTCCACCGCCTTTGCCACACTTCCTGCCGCTCCGATATGATTGTCTTTTAAAAGCACTCCGTCGGAAAGATTATATCTATGATTATATCCTCCACCGACACGGACCGCATATTTTTCAAAAATACGCATATTCGGCGTTGTCTTTCTGGTGTCCAGAAGCTTCGTCTTCGTTCCTTCCAGAAGCATTGCAACCGAATGTGTATAAGTCGCAATTCCACTCATTCTCTGCAGATAATTCAGTGCCACCCGTTCCCCTGAGAGCAGCGCACGGATATCGCCTGTAATAATCCCCATCAATTCTCCTTTTTTCACTTCGTCACCGTCTTTACAATAGAAATCTGTCTTCACATTTTCATCCAGAATTTCAAATACTCTGTGAAATACATCCAGCCCGGCAACTACTCCATCCTGTTTGCAGATCAGCTGCACCTCTCCGGTCACCGCTTCTTTCATCACCGCATTGGTGGTTACGTCCTCACTGGAAATATCCTCCTGCAGTGCTTCTTTTATCAGATGGTCTACATTCAATGTCATCGTAATCTTATTCATTTCTTTTTCCTCATTCTAAACAGATCTTTTTCTTTTATATTGCCTCTTTACAGAACAGCACAGGATTTACTGCATTTTCCACTCCGGAAATCTTATGTGCCGCACGTTTTGCAAACACCAGGCTCTCAAGCAGAGAATTACTTGCCAGACGGTTCTCCCCATGGACGCCATTGCAGCTGGTCTCTCCAACCGCATACAGATGCTCCATCGAAGTTCTGCTGTCGCTGTCTACCCAGATGCCTCCCATGAAATAGTGTTGTGCAGGAACAACCGGGATCCACTCTTTTGTCACGTCATAGCCTTCTTCCCGGCACCGCTCACAGATATTTGGGAAATGCTCCAAGATCGTATTTTTATCAATATTTTCCATGGAAAGCCATACATGATCCGTTCCATCTTTTTCCATTTGTTCCCGGATTGCTTTTGTCACCACATCTCTCGGAAGAAGCTCATTTACAAAACGTTCTCCGTCTTTATTATAAAGAACTGCGCCTTCTCCACGGACAGATTCTGAAATCAGAAATCTTCGCCCCGGTTTTGAAGAATACAAAGTTGTCGGGTGGATCTGGACATAATCCAGATGCTCCAGACGGATTCCATGCTTTCTGGAAATATCAAGCGCATCTCCTGTCAGATGTGGAAAGTTTGTAGAATGCTGGTATCTTCCTCCGATTCCACCGCTTGCAAAAATCGTATCCTGTGCATAGATCTTCATCTCTTCACCGTCTGCCGTCTTCGCTAAAATACCTGCACATTTTCCATTTTTAACAATTATGTCTGTCATAGTTGTATATTCGTGTATTTGTACATTTTTTCGTTTCTTTACATGCATGAGCAGTTTACTCGTAATCTCTTTCCCTGTAATATCTTCATGGAAAAGAATCCTTGGTCTGGAATGCGCACCTTCTCTTGTAAATGCAAGATTTCCGTCTTTTTCAGCGAAATTCACACCATATTCAATCAGATCATGAATAATTTCCTGCGAGCTGCGGATCATAATATCCACTGATTCTTTCCTGTTCTCGTAATGACCTGCGCGCATTGTATCTTCAAAATACCCCTCATAATCCTCATCATCCCGAAGTACACAGATTCCACCCTGTGCCAGAAATGAATCACTGCTTTCCAGATCTGACTTGGTAATCATAAGGATCTGTTTATCCTCCGGAAGATTCAGTGCTGAAAACGCTCCACCAACTCCCGTTCCAACGATCACTACATCTGTCTTAATCTCCAACTTTATCCCTCCAATTCCGGTTCTCTTAGCCGGTCACCTGTTGTTTCTTATTTTTGATTTTCCGGTTCTTTTATTTTGCAGCAAGCTCAAGCATTTTCTCTAACGGTTTTTTGGAATTTTCCCGAAGTTTTGCATCTACGTGAACCTCATTTTCACCAGTCTGCAAAACATACAATATCTTCTCCAGCGTATTCTTTTTCATATTCGGACATACCGGTAGCTTGTCCGGATAATAGAATGTCTTCTCCGGGTTCTGTTCCTTCAGCTTGTAACCCACACCCTCTTCTGTACAGACAATAAATTCCTGACAATCACTTGCCGTTACATACTGGATGATTCCTGATGTGCTTCCCACGTAATCTGCCATCGCAAGAAGTTCTGCACGGCATTCTCCGTGTGCGACGATCTGTGCCCCCGGATGTCTCCTTTTCACCTCGGCTACATCCTCCGGTTCCATCCGTTCATGAGTCGGACAGAATCCATTGTTGTAAACAAAATTTTTTTCCGGCACATGATCGGCTACAAAATGTGCCAGATTCCGATCCGGAATAAAGAAAATATTCTTGTTCGGAAGTTCTTTTACGATCTTCACTGCATTTGCAGATGTCACACAGACATCCGAGTATTCTTTCAGTGCTGCCGTTGAATTGATATAGCAGACAACAGTAAGATCATCATACTCTTTCCGCATCTTCCGGATCGTCTCCACATCTGCCATATGTGCCATCGGACAGTCTGCTGTCATATCCGGCATCAGAACCGTTTTCTCCGGATTCAGGATCTTCGCACTCTCCCCCATAAAAGAAACGCCACAAAATACGATTGTCTTTTCTTGGAGCTTCGTTGCTACCTTGCTCAGGTAAAAAGAATCCCCTATATAATCTGCTATTTCCTGCACCTCCGGCCGCACATAATAATGTGCCAGAATGACAGCATTCTTCTCTTTTTTAAGCTTCTGTATCTCTTCCACCGTTGTCATAACGTGATCCTCCCTTACTGACTCTTTTCTCATCTCTGGTCTTTTTTCAGCATAGTGCACATTATAGCACCACGCTTTACATCTGACAAGACACTTGTTTTATTTCTGTAAAGTTTCGTTTGAGATACATATTTTCAGAATCAAAATCATATACATAGAAACAACATCATTTCTTCTGGAGTTTTATGTTTCATTTAATTCTTAAACACCGGAAAAAAATTTTTCTGATCCTTCCCTGTTGTCTGCTGGTCATTCTGATTTCTTTTCTGTCTGGCAATGCATTTTGGAGCTCCCTGCATGCAGAATCCTCCGACCGGCAATTCCGTACTTTCACACGTAGTCTCTTCCAGACAGAAGTATCCGCAAATACCATCAGCCTTCACTATACCTTGCGTTCTCCTTCTGACTATGGCATCGCGGACATCCCGGCTACATACGGCAGTCTTTCTTCCGATCCCGTTGCTGCAAAGGCTTCTGTCAGAAATGTTCTCTCTTCTCTGCAGGAATTTGATCCCGACACTCTTTCTTCGGAAAATGCACTAACCTTTAAAATCCTGGATACCTATCTTAAAAATGCATCCACAGGGACAGATTATCTGCTTTATCAGGAGCCTCTCGGCCCCGTATCCGGTATCCATACGCAGCTGCCTGTTCTGCTCTCGGAATACAGCTTTTACGACACACAGGATGTAGAAACCTATCTGGCTCTCTTAAAAGAAACGCCTTCCTATTTTGATTCTGTCATCCGGTTTGAGCAGAAAAAAGCTGCTTCCGGTCTTTTTATGCCGGATTACCAGGCTGATTCTGTTCTGGACACCTGCCAGTCTTTTATCGATATGGGTAAAGAGAATTATCTAGTCAGTACATTTAACGAGCGGATCGCGTCACTGGATCTTTTACCTGAAAACAAAAAAGATTCTTTTCAGAAAGAAAATATAAAACTTGTAACAGAAGAGATTTATCCAGCTTATCAAAATCTGATCACCGCTATCAAATCGCTGAAAGGAAAAGGAATGAATGAACAGGGACTTAGCCATTTCCCTTATGGAAAAAAATACTATGAATATCTGGTGCGTCAGACTACCGGCTGCAATGAGTCCATTTCCCGTCTGCGACTGATGACCAGGGCACAGATACTGGAAGATCTAAGTGCCATGCAGAAGATTCTCTTCCCTGCTGACGCAGCACTTACCCAGGCATCTGTTTTGGAGCAGACATCTCCTGATTCCATGCTGGACGATCTCAGGTCCAAAATCACAGATACATTCCCGAAAATTCCTGATGTTGATTTCCAGGTCAAATATGTTCCGGAATCCATGCAGGATTATCTAAGTCCCGCTTTTTATATGATCCCTGCCATTGACAATCTAACGGAAAATGTCATCTACATTAACAACGGGCAGACCGCCTCAGGGTTGAATCTCTACACAACCCTTGCTCACGAAGGCTATCCCGGACATCTGTACCAGACCGTCTATTTTTCTGCTTCTGAGCCGGATCCTATTCGAAGCATTCTTGATTTTGGCGGATACGTTGAGGGCTGGGCCACCTATGCGGAAATGATGTCCTACTACCTTGCACCTCTCCCTAAGACTGAAGCATCCCTTCTCCAGAAAAATAGTTCTGTCATTCTTGGACTTTATGCGCTTGCAGACATGGGAATTCATTATGACGGCTGGTCTGTAACTGATACAGTCCGCTTTTTCAGCGATTACGGGATCAATGATCCAAATGCAGTACAGAGTGTCTACAAACTGATCATTGGAAGTCCTGCCAATTATCTGAAATACTATATTGGATACCTGAAATTTTATGAATTGAAAAAGGAGATGGCAGATGCCCTGGGAAATCAATTCTCCCAGAAAGAATTTCACAGGGCGGTACTGGATGTGGGACCGGCGCCATTTAAGATCGTATATGATGAGGTGGAAAAAAATTTATTAGATTGATCCTATTTCACACAAAATAAAACTATCCTGTGAGAATCCGAAACATTCCCACAGGATAGCCCATCAAACACATTTTATATAATTTACACTTGAATCTACAGATCCAGTTTCAGATCATTTTCCTTGATCCAGCCACATTTTCTCATCGGAATCGCAATCGCCCAGGAAAGCACTGCCGGAAGAATAAAACAGATCAGCACCAGACCTGCCCAGTCCATTCCGGTGATTGCAGCTTTGGTTCCTTCTGCAATATCATTTACCCAGCCAGTGTACACACCAATCTGTCCGACCAGTCCGCAGGTTCCCATTCCGGATGCCACTGCCGCACCGTTCATCTTCAAATGAAAGATACAGGTTGCGACCGGACCGGTAATTGCGGATGCCAGTGTCGGCGGAAGCCAGATTCTCGGGTTTCTCACAATGTTTCCCATCTGGAGCATCGAGGTTCCTATTCCCTGTGCAAAAAGACCACCCCATTTATTTTCCTTAAAACTCATAACCGCAAAACCAACCATCTGTGCACAGCAGCCGGCTACAGCAGCACCTCCTGCAAGCCCGGTAAGTGAAAGTGCCGCACAGATCGCTGCACTGCTGATTGGAAGTGTCAGCGCAATACCAACAATCACAGATACGATAATTCCCATGAAAAATGGCTGTAATTCAGTCGCCCACATGATCGCAGTTCCTACGGTACTTGCCGCTGCTCCGATCGCCGGTGCACATCCCAGTGAAAGCAGAACCCCCACACAGATCGTCACAAATGGTGTCACAATAATATCTATTTTTGTTTCTTTTGAAACCAGTTTTCCAAATTCTGCTGCAAAAATCGTAACGACCAAAACCGCAAGAGGTCCTCCGGCACCCCCAAGTTCATTTGCTGCCATTCCGACTGCCGCCAGTGAAAACAATACAAGTGGCGGACACTGAAGTGCTACTCCAATCGAGATTGCCATCGCAGCTCCGGTTGCTCCTTTCGCATAACCGCCTACTGTTACAAGGATTCCTATACCAAGCTGTTCTCCGAGTGTGCTGATGATCGTACCGATCAGAAGCGATGCAAACAGTCCCTGCGCCATTGCACCAAGCGCATCGATTCCGTATCGCTTCGCTGAAAAGATAATATTTTTCTTTCTTAGAAACTCTTTCATAACTTTCTCCTGCTCCTGTCATTCTTTTAGTGTATAATCTACTGTCTTGTCACATGTGATTACTGTGCAATATTATCCACTGTTTTGCAGAATCCGTCAAGAAGATTTTATTTAAATCTCTTATCTTCGCAAAAGTATGATATAACTGATATGACTAAAAAGTAGGAGTGTACATTTTTTAACTGCACACTCCTGCTTTTTATTTCTTATTTTTATTCTTTATGAAAATATACATGATAAGCTTCCATATCTACTTTTGGAAGAGGGATCATCTTCATTCCATTCGCTTCAAACTGTAATTTTCCATCAACCCTATGAATTTCTTCTACTGCCGGTGCTGTAAGGAATTCTTTTTCCTCTGAAAGTGCCGCAAGAATATATGGCCCATATGCAAGATTGACAAATGCCGCATCAGACTTGTTATCCAACACACGGAATTCCATCGGAAGTTCCAGTCGGATCACATCTCCGGCTTTCGGATCTGCATCAATTACCATATAACCATCATGAAGTGCTGTATCTGCAAGAACTTTTCCATTTACAGACACATTAAAATCCTTCTGTCCCCATGCCGGAATATGGATTTTAAGAACTTTTTTCTGATCCTTTTGGCAACGGATTTCCATTACACCTTCTTCATCCACACTCTGAAGTTCGATCATCGTTTTTCCATTTTCGTCCGTCAGCACGGAATCTACAAGAAGGTTAATGTAAAGCGCATCTTCATCCTGCGCATAAATATTTTCCATATAGCGGAATCTGCTCTCCATACCGGTTCCATGACAGCAGGAATTCTCTGAAAGGAAGAATTCTTTTCTGCCACCCGGACCAAGTGGAAGAAAATAAGTCGTTCCACCATCACATTTATGACTACTTGATGTCAGGATATGATTTCTCAGCGTATTATCATAATAATCCATCAGATTGCCGCTTCGCGTATATTCAAATAACTGACTGGTCAGGCGCAGCATATTATAACTTGCACAGCTTTCAGCAGCCTTATCCGTAAGATAAGAACACGTTGTATTTGCACGATGGAACATCTCAGTCTCACCAACCCCACCGATACAATATGTATGTCCACCAGTCACGATATTCCAGAAATTCTTTCCGATTTCCCAATAAATCGCATCACCAGTTGCCCGATACAGATCCATTGCACCGATAATCTGCGGAATATGCTGGTTTGCATGCATATCCTCCAATGTATCGCATTCTTCTTCCATCGGATAGAATAACTTTTCATTTTCAAAAAGTTTTGCAGCCTTCAGATGATTTTCTTTTCCGGTCAGCTCATAGACTTTTACCATTGTTCCAAGCATACCACCAAACTCACCTGCAATATACATTGCCCACATTTTATCCAGTGTTTCTTTTGGCAGACGGGAAAGTCTGTCATATACCCAGTCTCCCATCAAGTCCAAGATCTCTTTTGCTGTCTCATTTCCGGCAAGTACATGACAATCATATAATCCGGACATAATCTTATCCAAAGTATAATACGGAGCCCAGATTTCCGGATACTTGGTATATACTTCCAGAAGATCGAACTGTTCCTCTGAGTATGCACTTAAAAATCCTCTGTGATATTTGCCGGTTGCCGCAAATGCATCCTGGCACTTTTTCAGCTCTGCTACCATGTAATTGACTTTATCTAAAAATTTTAGATTGCCGGTTGCTGCAAATGCAAGTGCAATACCTGACAGATAATGTCCTGTCGTGTGCCCTTTCAGTTTACAGCTTTCCTCATCCCAACCGGTCATCGGAGGTGCCCCTTTTGTATCCAGTCCGGTCGCTTTGCGGAAATTATAAAGCATCTGGTCATCGTCAATTCCAAGAAGATATTCTTCCATCAGCTTCTGGTATTTATAATAAAGAGTTCCTTCTTTCAACCGAACCTGTCCAAGTGGAAAATAACCCACTTTTTTCTCCGGTCCTTTTACTGGTACTATTTCCTTTTTATAATGGATCTCTGCAGATGCTTCCTTTTCTGTTCCATCGATCACACCTGCAACTGCAACCACTGTCTCTTCTTTTGCCGGCTCATATGTATTCCATTTCACCGGCATTGTCATGCGGCGTCCATCTTCTGTGTATACGATCACAACAGACGGAAGATGTGCTTCTTCACCGACCAGTGCATTAAGGACGACTTTACGTACTTCTTTTACGATATTTTCTTTTGCTTCCTGCAATACGGTCGCCACATATTCTCTTGACTCACTACATCCTTCATATGTTGCGGTAACCGTCAGTGTAACTTTACGGTTTCCCATACCATGCAGCGGACGATGTACCTTTCCTGTATTGTCAATAAATCTTTCTTCCCCTGTCTCCCAGGTAAATTGAGCACCATATTTTCCATTCTCCGGGAGTGTAAGATCGTCATCTACTGTGCTCAGATTCCCAATATAAATTGCATCCAAATCTTTTTTAATAATTTCTGCTGCGTTCATGTTTTGCTCCTTTTCGTATAAAAATTGGATTCGAACCATCTATAGACTATATTCTATGTTTCTCTCCATTCTTTGTCAAGATTTTGCACATTTTTTGTTAATTGTAGTCATTTTTATTGTGCGATATATACATTTTTCAAAAAAATCTGAATACAACATTCGATAATTTTTATATACAACTTTTATTTATACAAGTGCTGCCAGCCACACACTCGCTGCAAGCCCTGCAAATGTTGCAATAAGTGCTCCGGCAAGAGTATACCTGGTTTTTTTCACCTTTGCTGACATAAAATACACAGACATCGTATAGAAAATCGTTTCCGTACACGCCATCGAAATTGAAGCGATCATTCCGTTTCTCGAATCCGTTCCAAATTCCTTGTAGATATCAAGCAATAATCCCGTTGTGGCAGAGGACGAAAACATTTTCACAATCGTAAGCGGAACCAATGCCCCCGGAAATCCAATCTGCTCCGTCACATTTCCAATTATTTCCGATATAAATTCCAGAAAACCCGATGCACGCAAAATCCCCACTGCCGCCATCAATCCGATCAACGTCGGCATCAGCCGCACGACCGTCCAAAATCCACGCTTTGCTCCCTGAATAAAAGTATCATATACATTCACTCCTGCAAAAATTCCATATATAAGAATGGACAAAATCATAAAAGGGACTATAAAGTCAGATATGTATAAAAAAAGGCGCATAAAAACAGCTCCTGGCGAACCACTTTACTAAAAAGTATATTCGCCGGAGCTGTTATTCATTCCGTTTGCTTTATAAAGAAAACTTTTCTATTCCTCATCCGCATACTTCGCAAACCGCTTCTCATTCTGACGGATCACATAATAATACATCACGATCAGCAACGCACTTGCCAGGATCCATGCCGCCGGACTTGCCATGCATACTCCAAAGTAACTCTTCTGCCCTGCCGCGATCATGGCAACAACTCCCCTGCCAACCAACTCAGCCACACCAGCCATCATCGGGAGCAGTCCATATCCCATTCCCTGGATTCCATTCCGGTAAACATTTACAACGGTAAGCGGAATAAAGAAAGTACCGACGCATTTCAGGTAAATATCCACAGAATGCATAATTTCTGTCAGATCCCCAGACAGGAACAGATACGTCATATATTTCCCAACTGTCATAATGATCGCCGCAACTACGACTGAATAGATACTTCCCATGATCGTAATTGACTTAAATCCCTGACGGATCCTTTTGATCTTACCCGCTCCAATATTCTGTGCGCAATAGGTTGCCATCGTGGTTCCCATCGCAACATATGCCTGCGTCACGATCTGCTCGATCTTATTCGCTGCGGTAAATGCCGCTACCTGTGTGGAGCCAAGCAGATTCAGGGCAGTCTGTACCATCATGGTTCCGATCGCTGTGATCGAATATTGAAGAGCCATCGGGATTCCGACTGCAAGCTGGATCTTCAGCAGATGTCCGCTCGGACGCCAGTCCTCCTTATGTAAATGCAGGATTGGAACCGCCTTCACAATATATACCAGACACAGGATTCCCGAAATCCCCTGTGAAATCACGGTCGCCCATGCCGCACCGGCTGCGCCCATGTGAAACGCAATGATAAATACCATATCCAGCACAATGTTGAGCAACGCCGCAAGAATCAGGAAATATAGCGGAACCTTGCTGTTACCAAGTGCCCGCAAGACACTGGATAAAAAGTTATATAGCATCTGCGCCGCAATTCCACCACAGATTACCATAATATACGCATAGGCATCCTTGAAAATATCATCCGGTGTCTTCATAATCCCAAGAAGCGGTTTCATTGCCATCATTCCGAGCACAGTCATAATAAGAGACATAATAATCGCCAGAATCGCGGCATTTCCTACAGTCTTGCGCATTGCTTTCATATCACCCGCGCCAAATTTCTGTGCCGTAAGTACGGTAAATCCTGCCGTCATTCCCAGTATAAATCCATTGATCAGAAACATGATCGTTCCCGTACTTCCAACAGCCGCAAGTGCTTTGGTTCCCACGAACTTTCCTACGATAATCGTATCTGCCATACTGTAGAACTGCTGAAATACATTTCCAATGAAGATCGGCAGTGTGAAATTAAAAATAATTTTTCCCGGATTCCCGGTCGTCAAATCTTTCTGTAATGTTTTCATATATTCCCTCTGTTTATCTTATTAACATTTTGCCTTTCGTCATTATAGAAAAATGTATCTTAAATTGCAATTGTCGTTTTCACGAAATTTCCCCTGTTTCACAAAGTATTTCCCGTTTATTTGACGGAATCTTTGACACCCCAGATTCTATCCTCTATAATAGTTTATATAGAAAAAAATTATCATTTTCAGGAGGCATTGATATGAAACCACTGCCCTTTATCATGCAATATGTCAGGCGATACAAATATCGCTATATTGCCGGAATCCTTACTCTTTTTGCTGTAGATGCGGCAAGTGTATTTATTCCAAAACTTACCGGTATCATTACCGATGGTCTTACCACGCGCAGCATTACCTGGAGTTCCATTCGTACCTGTCTTCTTGGGATCTTTCTGATTGGTCTTCTGCTTGCAGTCGGCCGTTTTTTGTGGCGTTATTTTCTTTTTGGAACCGCACGTATTATCGAGCGTGAACTGCGTAATGAAATGTTTTCCCATCTGGAAACTATGGATGTGGAATACTACAACAGCCACAAAACAGGTGATCTGATGACCCGGTTTACCAGTGACTTAAATGCGGTCCGCATGGCACTTGGCCCTGCTGTCATCTGCATCTTTGATTCCGTAGTCATGACGCTCCTGGTCGTCTGCCAGATGATGTATTATGTCAATATAAAACTGACCCTTCTGGCACTGATCCCGATGGTCATCATCTGCCTCGGCTATATGCATTATGGAAAGGTACTGGATGACCTCTACACCGAACGTCAGGACAGTGTTTCCAATCTTGCCGACTTTGTACAGGAAAGCTTCTCCGGGATCCGTGTGATCAAGGCCTTTGTTCGCAAGCAGGCAGAAATCCTTTCTTTTTCCAAAAAGAACCAGGATACCATGGATAAAAGTATGCGCATCGCAAAGCTGGAAGCCATCCTGATCCCGCTTCTGGATGTGATCATCGGATTTTCCAGTCTTGTCTCACTCCTTTATGGGGGATACCTCGCCCTGATCGGACAGATTACACTCGGACGCTTCGTAGCTTTCAATCAGTATGTCAATATGCTGGTATGGCCGATGCTCGCCTGTTCGGAAGCTGCCGTCATGTTTTCCCAGGGAACTGCATCCATCCGCCGTGTACAGGAAATCCTGGAAGCACAGACAAATGTAAAAGATACTGCTTCTGTCACAACTTTAGATACCCTGCACGGGGATATCCGTTTTGATCACCTGACCTTTACGCACCTTGGAAATACTTCTCCGGTACTGCATGATATCAATCTGGACATCCCATCCGGGACAACCCTTGCCATCATCGGGCGCACCGGCAACGGAAAGTCCACTCTGGTCAATCTCCTGCTCCGGCTTTACAACACCGAGCCAGGCATGATTTATCTGGATGACCATGATATCAACACAATTCCGCTGAAAACTCTGCGTGAAAATATTGCTTATGTACCACAGGATAATTTTCTTTTTTCCGATACTCTGAAAGCAAATATTGCATTCGGTACAAAATCACAGGATATGAGCCGTATTATCGCCGCAGCAAAATCAGCCTGCATTCACGATAATATTGCAAATTTTCCGGACAACTATGATACGATCGTCGGCGAACGTGGCGTTACGCTTTCCGGCGGTCAGAAACAGCGCAGCTCCATCGCCCGCGCCCTGATAAAAAATGCACCGATCCTGATCCTTGATGACTCCCTTTCCGCTGTCGACACCGATACAGAAGAACATATCCTACATAATCTCAGGGACGATCGTAAAGGAAAAACAACAATCCTGATCGCACACCGAATTTCCACGGTACAGCATGCCGATCTGATCATGGTACTTGAAAACGGGGAAATGAAAGAGCTTGGAACACACACCGAACTGATTCAGAAAAATGGTATTTATAAAGATATGTTTGAAAAGCAACAGTTGGAAGCTTCCATTGGAGAACAGGAGGTTGCCATAAGATGAAACGACTTTTAAGTTATCTAAAACCGCATAAATGGGTAATGACCCTGGCAACTGTCCTGGTTCTCTTTATCATTGCTGTGGAACTTTACCGCCCGATCATCATCGGAAATGCAATCGACCAGTATATCAACGGTTATTATCATCCGTATGTAGAAGCCGACGTTTCCGCTTCGGACGCTGTAAACTGGAACGGTCTTGTACTGTCGCGCGACCAGGCAGTATCTAAGGCGGATTCTGCTTCCTTTTATCAGATTTTTCTCTGGAAGGATCACTATTACATGGCAGAAAATCTCACCCGCGCTGAATGTACTGCACTACAAAATGCCGATACATCTGTTTTAAAAAATTATGTCAGAGAAGGTGCACAGAAGCTTACTTCCAATGATCTGAAGGTTTTAAGACAAAATGATTTTAAGGGGATCTTAAAAGCCGGAATCCTGTTTCTTCTGCTGCTTTTTAGCGGATTTTTCCTGAACCTTGCCGACACCTGGCTTTTACAGAAGATGGGGCAGCAGATCGTGTACAAACTGCGTGAAGAAACATTTACACATATACACAGCCTGTCACTTTCTTTTTTCAATATAACACCAGTTGGCAAGCTCGTAACACGTGTATCTAACGATACTGAAGCAGTCAACGAACTGTTTTCCACCATTCTTGTGAAACTTTTTAAAAACGTTGTTAAGATTATTGGTTACGCTGTTGTCATGCTCTCAATTAATGTGAAAATGGCAGGTATATCCTTCCTGCTTTTACCTCTGGTTGCAATCCTGACTTTTGTTTTCCGGCATCTCTCCAGAAAAGCTTACCAGATCACAAGAAATAAAATCACAGAGCTGAACACCTTCCTGTCCGAACATATTTCCGGTATGAAGCTGATCCAGATCTTTGCACGCGAAAAAGAGAAATACAGTGAATTTGAAGGCAAATCTATGGAACTGTACCGTGCCAATTTCCGCGAGATCATGACTTTTGCGATCTTCCGGCCTTCAATCTATCTGGTTTCGGTCATTGCCATGATCCTTGTTATCCGTACCGGAAGCCTTTCTGTGTTAAATGGAAGTCTTTCTCTCGGAACCCTGTTCGTGTTTATCACCTACATCAGCTCCTTTTTTGAGCCAATCCAGGAGCTTTCCGAACAGCTTGGAACCCTGCAGTCTTCCATTGCTTCCGCAGAAAAGATTTTCAGTGTTCTTGATGTAAAACCAGAGATCGTATCTCCGGCCGATCCGGCTCCGGTCAATATTCTTGGTGAAATTGAATTCCGCCATGTCTGGTTTGCCTACGAAGAGGAAAATTATATTTTAAAAGATGTAAGTTTTGTAATCCATCCGGGTGAAAAGGCTGCTTTTGTCGGTGCTACCGGAGCAGGAAAATCTACAATTTTAAATCTGATCGGAAGATATTTTGATATTCAGAAGGGACAGATCCTGATTGATGGGATTGATATTCATGAAATTGATCTGGATGTACTCCGCGGTGCGATTGGTCAGGTTCAGCAGGATGTCTTCATCTTCACCGGAGACATCAAAAGTAATATCTCGCTGAATAATGAAGCAATCTCACCGGACGATGTCAGACGGGCTGCCGAAATTGTAAATGCAGATCCATTTATTCAGAAACTGCCGCACAGATATGATGAGCCGGTCACAGAGCGCGGTAGTACTCTATCTGCCGGGCAGCGCCAGCTTTTGTCCTTCGCACGGACACTTGCTTATAATCCGAAGATCCTTGTTCTCGATGAAGCAACTGCCAACATCGATACAGAAACCGAAACACTGATCACACAGGCACTTGCACGACTGATGGATGGAAGAACTACGATCATGGTCGCACACCGGCTTTCTACGATCCAGCATGCAGATAAAATTATTGTGATGCATCACGGGGAAATAAAAGAATCCGGAACCCACCAGGAGCTGCTGGTGAAGGATGGGTTGTATAAGAAATTGTATGAATTGCAGTTGATGGATTAGACAATTCTGTCATTTTATTTTATATTGATTTTCTTCTTTATGTTTGTTACCATAAGTTCAAGGTGCTATTTCACACTGACGTGAATGGCGGTTCGCTTTGTGCGGAGGGTTCATAGCTCCGATTACATAGATCATCTCTTAATTGAGAAATCTTGGAAAGGAGAACTAGCTTATGCTGACCATTACTGACCTTATTGCAGTGATTTCACTGTGTGCGACTTTTTACAGTCTTGGGTATGTGCGTGGAAAGCATGATTCCAAGACGCAAAAATAACCGCCCATCGTCCTGAGAAAACATGAGCGGTTATTTTTAATAACCAAATAATATCAGGCGAACCGTCATCGGTAGCACCTTTTCTATTTATTATACTAGCATCTTTACACTTTTATGTCAATTTTCTTTACAAGATTTCTTTCGCCCTATGGCATGCAACGGAATGTCCTTTGGCTTTCTTCTGCCTCTTTCTCTTCCATTCCGGATTTTTTAAGAGGTTCATTGATAATTTCTATCCTGTATTACTAATAGGTATTCTCTATAATTTTATAGCATTTCAGAATCTGCTCTGTTTTTAATAGTACATTTAAACAAGACGTGCAAAAAAACGAGGCTCTACATCAATCGTAAAACCTCGTTCCTGTTTTCTACTATTATTTCATTTTCAAAATATTCTCTACGACAACATCATCCGGTCATTCGCAAACTCGCCGCCACTGACTTCTTCAAACTTCGCCAGCAGATCTGCAACCTTCAGATTCTTCTTCTCTTCTCCTGATACATCGTAGATAATTTTTCCTTCATGCATCATGATCAGGCGGTTGCCGTGCGCAATGGCATCTTTCATATTATGTGTTACCATCATTGCAGTAAGCTGATGCTCCTGAATGATCTTATCGGAGATGGCAAGTACCTTCGCTGCAGTTTTCGGGTCAAGTGCCGCAGTATGCTCGTCCAGAAGTAAAAGCTTTGGCTTTTTAAGAGACGCCATCAAAAGAGTGATCGCCTGTCGCTGTCCACCAGAAAGAAGTCCGACTTTACTGCTCAAACGGTCTTCCAGTCCAAGATCAAGTTCTTTCAGGGCTTCTTTATAGCGCTCCCGCTCTTTTTTCGTAATGCCCCATCCAAGACCTCTGCGCTCGCCACGTCTGGCTGCGATCGCCATATTTTCTTCAATCGACATGGTTGCCGCAGTTCCAGTCATCGGATCCTGGAAAACTCTTCCCAGATAAAGTGCTCTTTTATGCTCTGAAAGCTTTGTAATATCCACTCCGTCAATGATGATCTTTCCTTCGTCTACAGGCCACACTCCTGCGATCGCATTCAGTGTGGTGGATTTTCCTGCACCATTTCCACCGATGATAGTCACGAAATCACCCGGATTGAGGTTCAGATTCACTCCGTTAAGTGCGACCTTTTCGTTGATCGTTCCCGGATTAAAGGTTTTATGAATATTCTGGATTTCCAACATATATCCCATTATGCAGTCCTCCGTTTCTTTGTAAAATATTTACCCTTCATGTACGGAACTGCAAGGAAGCATGCAACCACTACCGCCGAGAACAGTTTCATATAATCAGAAGGCATCTTCAGCCACAATACCAGTGCGATTACAATATAGTAAATAATCGCTCCGATAAAGATTGCTCCCAGTGTAAATGCAAAGGCTGCTTTTCTGCCTGCACAGAATTTTGCAAAAATAACTTCGCTGATGATAACGGCTGCAAGTCCGATTACAATGGCACCTCGTCCCATATTAACATCGGCTGCTCCCTGGTACTGTGCGTAAATTCCGCCGGAAAGTCCCACAAGTCCGTTGGAGATCATAAGCGCCAGAACCTTTGTAAAGCCTGTATTAATTCCCTGTGCACTTGCCATCTGCGGGTTACATCCGGTTGCACGGATCGATGCGCCAAGCTCAGTTCCAAAGAACCAGTAAATAATTGCGATCAGGATAAGTGCTGCCACGATCAGCTTTACAAAAAACAGTTCACTTCCTTCGCCGGTCACATAACGAAGCGATGCAACCAATTTATACTGCATAACATTGACTGCCTGATTGGATTTTCCCATGATTCCGAGATTCACCGAGTAAAGTCCGATCTGCGTCAGAATACTGGCCAGAATGCCCGGAATTCCAAAAAACGTATGTAAAATACCTGTCACAAATCCGGCTGCCATACCTGCCAGAAATGCGAAAAGAAGTGCCAGTGCCGGATTCATACCGCCGCGGATCAGCATAACTGCAACTGCTCCGCCTGTAGCCAGCGATCCGTCAACCGTCAGATCCGCAAAATCCAAAATGCGGAAGGTGATATAAACGCCAAGCGCCATAATTCCCCAGATGATCCCCTGCGCTACATTTCCCGGAAGTGCACGCACAAGAGACATCGGATCTAAAGCTGCTAAATACATTGTTCTTGCCTCTTTCTATACTTATTATTCCTCAATTGCTTCGTAATCGTCCGGAACAGTGATTCCGAGTTCGTCACAAATTGTTTTGTTATACATCTTTGTAACATTCGGTGCACTTTCAATATCCATGGTTGAGATATCTTTTCCATTTACAAGGATATCGTAAGCCATTTCACCTGCTCTGTATCCGATGTCATAGTAGCTGATAGAAAGAGTTGCAATACCACAGCCTTCACAGATTCCCTGTTCACCTGCGATTACCGGTACTTTTGCCGGAAGACAGATATTGTTGATAATCTCTGTGTTAGATGCCATTGTATTATCAGTTGGGATGTAAAGTGCGTCGCACTCATCTACTGCACTTGTCACTACAGACTGGATTTCATTAGAATCTGCTGCTGTGTATTCTTTATACTTAATTCCATCTTTTTCAAGTGCTTCCTCAAACTTCTTCGCCTGGTATGCTGAGTTCGGTTCTGCTGAACAGTAAAGGATACCTACTGTTTTTGCATCCGGAAGGAGCTCTTTAAGCATTGCTTCCTGTTCATCGATCGGTGCAAGGTCACAGGTTCCTGAAATGTTCATACCTGTTGATCCTGTCCAGTCAGAAATATCAAGAGCAGTTGCATAATCTGTAACAGATGTTCCAAGAATCGGGATCGTGCTTGTTGCAGCTGCTGCACACTGAAGAGCAGTTGTTGCATTTGCAAGGATCAAGTCATCATTGTCTGCCACAAAATTGTTTACAATGGTTGCGCAGTTTGCCTGTTCGCCCTGTCCGTTCTGAAGATCGAACTTCACTTTGTCTTTTCCGAATTTTTCTTCACAGGCTTCTTCAAATCCTTTGGTTGCCTCGTCAAGAGCTGCATGCTCAAGCTGCTGGCAGATACCGATCTTATATACCTTGTCTGATGAATCCTTTGAAGAAGATTCTTTGTCTGATGAACTTCCGCCACAGGCAGCAAGTGCCAGTGTCATTGCTGCTGTAAGTGATACTGCTAAAATTTTTCTTGCTTTCATAATAACATACCTCCATCTATGTTCTTTTCGAACAAACTTTTTCCGTTTTGGCTTTACAGCTTTAAACTTTAGCGGTTTAAACTTCAATGGTTTAAAGCTTTGCCGTGATATTGATTATAGCGTTTTTTTGTACTTTAGTCAAGGTATGTTACAAAAAGCTACAAAAATTCTAGCTTTTCCGGTCCATTATCCTACAAAACAAAATCGCCGCCCCGGTACTGACCGCCGTTGCCACAATCCCAGGTCCAACAACGGCTGTCGGATTCACGCTTCCGTACTGGCTCCGGTAGGCGATCACCGACACCGGGATCAGCTGCAGTGAAGAAATATTTACGATCAGGAAGGTGCACATTTCATTGCTTGCAATTCCTCTTTTCCTCACCGGTCCTGCTGCTTTTCCAAGGCGGCGGTCTTCTTCCAGCTTCTGAAGCTCTTCCATTGCTTCAAGACCTGCCGGAGTTGCCGCCCAGCCAAGTCCGAGGATATTTGCAATGATGTTTGCCGCGATTGGTTTTTCTGCCGGGTGATCTTTTGGCAGTTCTGGAAAGAGGAAATGGATCAGAGGGGAAAGGCGAACGGTTGCCGTTTTCAGGATGCCGGATTTTTCTGCGATTCCCATGAGTCCGGTCCAGAAGGACATGACGCCCATCATCGTGATGCAAAGGGTGACGGCTTCTTTGGAGGAATCTAAGGCGGCGGTGGTGATGTCCGGCATTTTGCCAGAGAAAGCGGCAAAAAGGATGCCAATAAGAATCATTCCCGACCACAGGTAATTGAGCATTTTTTCTCCTTTCTTGGATGGGGAAGAGTGTTAGAGAGGGGACGCCGGGTGGAAAATAAATTGTGTTCAAATTCAAGTTGTGCAAACCATTCCGACGAACCTCTTAGGGCGGGAATCGTGTTCAGCAATGGCTTCCACGATTCCTGAGTTTCGTCTCCATTGCACAAAAAATTGAATTTGAACACAATTTATTTTCCGCCCGGCTGACATTCTACAAGTCATACTTTTCCGCCAAACTATAAATGGGGAGTAGAAAAGCCTGCTCTTTGAGATTGCATCTCAAAGTTGCAGGCTTTTGCTGCGATTTTCGATACATTTATATGTAGAAAACCATTTCTTTATTCAATTATCTTTCTCAGGATGTTCTTTTTTGTATAACTCTTTCATTCGATTAATTTCTTCTACAGTATATTCTTCTACCTCTGTTTTTGTCACTCTCTTAATATGTTGTCTTTTCAGGCGTAAGTATACATATTCCCGGAAGAGGGTGTAGAGTACGGATACCAGCGGGATGAATATGAGCATTCCTATGATTCCCAGAAGGTTGCCGCCGATGGTGACTGCGGCGAGGACCCAAATGGAGGGAAGCCCTACGGAGCTGCCGACTACGTGTGGGTAGATCAGGTTACCTTCGATCTGCTGGAGGATCAGAAATACAAGGATGAAAAGGATTGCCTGTTTCGGGCTCACCATGAAGATCAGGAGGCCGCCAAGTACGCAGCCGATGAAGGCTCCAAAGATTGGGATCAGGGCTGTGAAGGATATGATGATTCCAATCAGCAGTGCATACGGCATTTTCAGTATACTTAATGTAATTACAAACATACTTCCGAGGATGACTGCTTCCAGGCACTGTCCGGTAAGGAAGTTTGCGAAGGTACGGTAGGTCAGGGAACAGACTTCAAGAATCACTTCTGCTTTTCGTTTTGGAATAAACGCGAAAAACACTTTTCTCACCTGCACATGCAGTTTTTCTTTCTGGAAAAGAATATAGCAGGCAAAGGAAAAGGCAATAAAAAATGTAGTAACTCCACTGACGATGGATCCAACTGCTGTCATCGTTGTATTCATAAAATTTCCCGCACCATTTCCGAGAATACTCATCCCCCACTGGATTGCCTTATTCGGATTGAACTCCACCTGGTTCACAAGATCCATGATTTCCCGGTTATTGTGCGTAAATTCCCGTACCCAGCTCTGCATCTGCGGAATAAAATCTGCAATACTGTTCATCAGACTTCCAATTGTTGCCGTAAGCTGCGGAATCAGACCGAACATAACAAGCACAATCACCCCCACTACCAGTACGATCGTAAGAAGAAGACTGATCGGTCTTGCAAGCTTTCCTGCCGCCTTACTTCCTTTCTCTTTTGCCTTTCCAAATAATTTTTTCTCCAGAAAGCTCATCGGCACATTGATCACAAACGCAATCGCACCGCCAAGAGCGAAGGGGAAAATAATTCCCCATACCGCCTTGATCACGCCGAGAACCACATCAAATTTCCACAATGCAACTACGATCAGCGCTGTAAATACGATCAGTTCCCGGATTTTTTTTATAGATAATTTACTAAAATCCACTATTTTCTCCATTCTACTACAATATATTTATGGTTAATCCCCTTACAACCAGTAAGCATTTTCCCATATTGTTACTCAGATAATTTTCCACGTACCCACTTCAGAAGCTGTATGATTGGAAAACAGGCAAATGCATACAGGTAGACAGTCCCAAGCTGTTCAAAGTTCAATGTTTCTACTTTGAACACCTGATGCAGCCCCGGAATTGTAAGTACAGCCGTGATCAGAATTGCGCCCAGTGCAAATGCGCCCTGCATCCATTTATTATTGAAAAACCGTTTGGTAAAAATCACCGGATGATCTGATTTACAGTTATATCCGTGAAACAGCCGTGCAAGACAGAGCGTTCCAAATGCATAAGTACTTCCAAGAAGTGCACCGTCCTGATGATATCCTGTCAGAAAACTGATCATCGTCATTACACCGATCACCAGTCCTTCCAGACCAATCTTTGACAGGAAATCTTTTGTCAGGATCGACTCGTCTGCCGGTCTTGGCTTCTCATTCATCACATCACTGGTATGCGGTTCTACTCCCAGTGCAATTGCCGGGAGACTATCAGTCAGCAGGTTGATAAAAAGCAGATGAACCGGTGCAAACGGAACCGGAAGTCCTGCGATCGATGCATATAAAACAGCGAGAATTGCACCGAAGTTTCCCGATAACAGAAACTGGATCGCATACTTGATATTACGGTATAAGTTTCGTCCGTTTTCCACTGCTTTTACAATTGTGGCAAAATTATCGTCTGTAAGTACCATCGCCGCTGCATCTTTGGCAACTTCTGTTCCGGTTACTCCCATTGCAACACCTATATCTGCCTGCTTAAGAGCCGGTGCATCGTTGACACCGTCGCCGGTCATCGATACAATATTTCCGCGCTCTTGCCATGCACGGACAATCCGGATCTTATGTTCCGGCGAAACCCTTGCATAGACAGAAATCTTCGGGACAAATCCCCGCAACTCCTCGTCACTCATATTTTCAATCTCCGCGCCCTCACAGGCTTCGGATAAATCCTTTAAAATGCCGATCCGTTTTGCGATCGCTGCTGCCGTGATCTTATGGTCTCCCGTGATCATCACCGGACGGATGCCTGCTTTGATACATTCTTCTACTGCAGCTTTTGACTCTTCCCTCGGTGGATCCATCATTGCGATCATTCCTAGAAATACCAAATGGTCCTCATCCTCTGCGGTCAGCAGATGTTCTTCCGGAATCTCCCGGAAGGTAAATGCCAGCACTCGAAGACCTTCCATTGAAAATTCCTGATTCTGGCTCTGAATCTTTTCTTTATCTTCTTTTGTAATCTCCCGTATTCCATTGTCTGTCCAGATCCGGTCTGTCAGATCCAGGAGACGGTCAACCGCACCTTTGACGATCATCCGGTTTTCGCCGTCTATCCGGTGAAGCGTCGACATCATTTTCCGGTCACTGTCAAATGGAATCTCATCTTCTCTTGGATAACTTTCTCTTACTTCTGCAGCTTCCACTCCATAGCGGCTTCCCAGATTGATCAGCGCTGTCTCTGTCGGATCTCCGATTTCCACTCCATTTTCATTGGTAGAATCGTTACATAAAATGCTGCAATCAAGCAGAAATCTCTGTGCCGGATCTGCCATATCGATCTCATCTGCCCGGATTCTTCTGCCTTCTATATAATAATCTTCAACAGTCATCTTATTCTGCGTGAGAGTTCCGGTTTTATCCGAACAGATCACGGAGACACTTCCAAGACCTTCTACCGCCTGCAGTTTTCGAATAATTGCATGCTCCTTGGCCATCTTCTGCGTTCCGAAAGAAAGGACGATTGTTACAATTGAACTTAATGCCTCCGGGATTGCTGCAACCGCAAGTGCTACTGCAAACATAAACGCGCTTCCGATATTTTCTCCACGAAATACACTGATTCCAAATAAGATTCCGCAAAATACCAGGATCAGAACCGAAAGCTTCTTTCCGAACTCTTCCAGATTCACCTGAAGCGGAGTCTGCTTTTCAGAGGTTGCTTTCAAAAGTCCGGCAATCTTTCCGACTTCTGTCTGCATACCTACACTTGTCACAACGGCTCTTCCACGTCCGTAAGTAACAAAGCTTCCCGAAAATAACATATTGTTCCGGTCACCAAGCGGCACTTCCTCTTCGATTTCATCCAGGCTTTTCTCAACTGCAAGACTTTCCCCGGTCAGTGCACTTTCATCGATCTTCAGACTTGCGTTCTCGATCAGTCGTCCGTCTGCCGGAACATAATCCCCGGCTTCCAGAAGGATCACATCTCCAACTACCAGTTCTCTTGCCGGAATCGGTGTCACCGTACCATTCCTGAGAACCTTCGCCTCCGGTCCTGAAAGCTTTTTCAGGCTCTGAAGCGACTGCTCTGCTTTTACCGTCTGCACGGTTCCCAAAATCGCATTCATTGTAATGACGATCACAATAACTGCCGCACTTTCTGCGTCTCCTAAAATTCCTGAAATAATCGCCGATGCAATCAGGATAATCACCAGGAAATCCTTGTACTGCTCCAAAAAAATCTGCAGCACACTTTTTTTCTTTCCCTCCGCGAGCTCATTCCATCCACATTTTTCACGGGACTTTTCCACTTCTTTTATCGTAAGTCCCTCTTCTCTGCTTCCCATCTGTCCAAGCACTTCTTTTACCGATGACTGATAAATTTCTTTCATCCTTTCCGCCTCCTGTTTCTGAGTATTCACATTCCTGAATTTCTTATGCAACGAAGCTCTCTTTCGATAAAAATGTACAAAAAAAGAAACCCTTATTGCACAACAAATAATGCAATAAAAGTCTCACCATTTTCTTGTGGTACCGGATGCTTCCACCGTACTGACGACACCACAAACGCGGATTCCCTTGCGTAGGTTACTCCCCTTTATTAACGTAACTATATACCACGAATAGCCCGATTGTCAAGAAAATTTTAACCGGAGTCTCCAAAATCGGAAACTCCGGCAAATAATTTCACATCTTAGTTTGTAATTGTCTTTTCTGTCTCTTTGTCGAACACATGGATCTTTTCAGCATCGAATGCGAATGTAACTGTATCCCCTGTTCTTGCTGTTGTTCTAGAATCAACACGGGCTGTCATTGTAGCTCCTTCATAATCAAAGTGGAGATAAACTTCAGCACCAAGCATTTCATATACACGGATCTTAGCCTGAATAACTGTATTCGGTGAAGATGTGATAAACATCTGCTCATCATGTACATCTTCCGGACGGATTCCAAGGACAACAGTCTTTCCTTCATATCCTCCATCGATAAGTTTCTTTGCTTTTGCCGGTGGAAGTTCAATATCAGCCGGTCCAACTTTGAGGACAACTTTGTCACCCTTCTTCTGGCATACAGCATCAAGGAAGTTCATCTGTGGTGATCCGATGAATCCTGCAACGAAGAGGTTGCATGG
>OGWZ01000994.1_pt1 | contig 28588 bp, 26 predicted proteins | sample 1576141 | NCBI WGS metagenome assembly OGWZ01 (sample SAMEA3541512, study PRJEB24748) | human gut metagenome | biome: human gut; feature: human-associated habitat; material: faeces | place: China | collected 2012
AAAGCGTCAGCCAAAGAAAGAACAGCCGGCCAAACAGGACAAACAGCAGCCGGCACAGAAGCAGGAAAAGCCTGCTGAACAGAAGCGTGACCAGAGCAAAAAAGGACCACGCGACCACGGCAAGCGTGAAAATGTGAAACACGACGCGCCAAAGCACGACGGCCAGAATCAGAAGAAGAGCGGTGGCGAGCGCCATGCTGCGCCTGCCAAAAAGCAGAAAGCCGACGGCGGCCACCACGCTGCAGCTGCGGCACATCCTGAACAGGGCAAGCCACAGAGCCGTCGCAACAAACAAAAACCACAGAAAAAAGATTACGCCAGCCACGAAGAAGAATTCAACAATTCCTCCTCGAAGAAATCCCGCGGCGACAGAGACAACCGCAACCATTTCGGCAAGAGTGGCAAGGGCAAGAACAAGAAGAACAAAAAAGGCCAGGCCCCTCAGAAGGAAGTCCATGAATTTACCGAGGTTCAGCATCATGTTGTCGTCGAAGGCACGATCACTGTGCAGGAGCTGGCTAAGCAGCTCGGCAAGAAGGCCTCGGAAGTCATCATGAAGCTGATGAGCATGGGCATGATGGCCACGATGAACCAGGAGCTGGATTTTGAAACAGCAGAGATCATTACCGAAGAATACGGCGCAACGATCGAGCTGAAAGCGACAATGGAAGAAAACCTCCTCAGCGAAAACGAAGAAGAGGATCGTCCAGAAGATCTCGTCACCCGTCCACCGGTCGTGACGATCATGGGCCACGTTGACCACGGCAAAACCTCGCTCCTCGACCAGATCAGAAATTCCAACGTCATCTCCACCGAAGCCGGCGGCATCACCCAGCACATCGGTGCTTATCAGGTATCGATCAACGATCAGAAGATCACCTTCCTAGATACCCCAGGCCACGAAGCGTTCACGGCCATGCGCGCCCGCGGTGCACAGATCACCGACATCGCCATCCTCGTCGTCGCTGCAGACGACGGCGTCATGCCGCAGACCATCGAAGCCATTGACCACGCCAAGGCTGCTGGTGTGCCGATCATCGTTGCCATCAACAAGATCGACAAGCCGGACGCCAATCCGGAAACCGTCAAGACCGAGCTCACCCAGTACGGCCTCGTTGCAGAAGACTGGGGCGGCGACACGATCATGGTTCCAGTTTCTGCGAAGAAGAACATCGGCATCAGCGATCTTTTGGAAATGATCCTTCTCGTTGCCGAGATGGAAGACCTCAAAGCCAATCCAAACCGCGCAGCCCGTGGTAAGGTTGTCGAATCCAAGCTCGACAAAAACCGCGGCGCCACGGCAACGCTCCTCGTCCAGAACGGAACGCTGCACAACGGCGACTTCCTCATCTGCGGCACCACCCAGGGCCGCATCCGCGCCATGTTCGACTACCACGGTCAGCCGATCGATCACGCTGGTCCATCTGTGCCGGCAGAGATCCTCGGGCTCAACGATGTGCCGGAAGCCGGGGACGATTTTGTCGTCGTCGCCAACGAACGTCTGGCAAAACAGGTTGCTGAACAGCGTTCCCAGGAGAAACACATGCAGGAAATCTCCCGCGGCTCGAAGGTATCTCTCGAAGACCTCTTCAGCCAGATCCAGCAGGGCGATGTGCAGGAGCTGAACATCGTGCTCAAGGCAGACACCCAGGGCTCCATCGAAGCGATCCGCCAGTCTCTCGAAAAGCTCAGCACCGACGAAGTGCGCGTCAACATCATCCGCACCGCCGTCGGCGGTATCCGCGAGACCGACGTCAGCCTTTCGGCAGCATCCAATGCCATCATCATCGGCTTCAACGTGCGCCCGGATGCCAACGCGAAAAAGTTGGCTGAAAAGGAACAGGTCGACATCAAGACTTACAGTATCATCTACGAAGCCATCGACGATGTCAAGGCTGCAATGAGCGGTCTGCTCGCGCCGGACATCAAGGAAAGCGAACAGGGCCAGGCGGAAGTCCGCAACGTCATCAAGGTGCCAAAGGTCGGCAACATCGCCGGCTGCTACATCACCGACGGCAAGATCACCCGCCACAGCAAGATCCGCGTACTGCGCGACGGCATCGTCATCTACGATGTCGAGATCTCTTCGCTGAAACTCTTCAAAGACGACGTGCGCGAAGTGGCCAGCGGCTACGAATGCGGGATCAGCCTGGAACGCTACAACGATTTCAAGGAAGGCGACATTCTCGAAGCCTACGTCCTTGAAGAGATCAAGCGAGAATTATAAGAAGGTGCATCATGGCAAACAGAAATTATCGACTTGCCGGTGAGATCAAGCGCGATCTCACGGACATCTTCGCCCATGAGATCCGCGATCCGCACATCGATTCCATGGTCAGCGTCACCGACGTTGAGGTGTCGAACGATCTTAGCTATGCGCGCATCTATGTCAGCAAGCTGGGCAGCGACAAGGAACGCGAAGCGATGCTCGCTGCGCTCGAAAAAGCGAACGGCTACATCCGCTCGCTGCTCGCCCAGCGCCTGAAGATCCGCAAGGTGCCAGAGCTGCGCTTTTCTCTGGACAATTCGCTGGAATATGGCGCGAAGATCGAAAAGATCCTTGGAGAATTAGGAGATTAATTCGTGCAAAGAGTATTTGATTTTTTAAGTGAACATCGTGCCAAAACGGTCGCCATTTTTTCCCACGTTCGTGGGGATGGCGACTGTTTGGGTGCGCAGACGGGCCTTGCAGAGATATTATCCTCTGCAGGGTTTCCTGTTGCCCTCTATAATCAGGACGCACTCTCGGAAAAATTCTGCTTCATGGCGCATTACGATGAGATCACCCCTTGCGACGATGCAGCGCCGCTGCCGGATGTCTGTATCGCTGTAGACTGCGCAACGTTGGAACGCATCGGCAAGCTGCCGCAGGCCTTTCTCGCTCGTCCCTGGATCAACATCGATCACCATGTGAGCAACAACAGCTTTGGCGCGCTGAACATCGTCGAAGCAGACGCCTCGTCCACCTGCGAGATCCTCGCGCGCATGGCGCTGGACGCTGGCGCAGCGCTTTCGCCAGAAGCAGCGACCTCGCTCTACAGCGGCATCAGCACCGACACAGGATCGTTTCTCTATCCAAGCGCACAGGCCACCACCTTCCACACCGCAGCCAGATTGCTTGAAAATGGCGCAGATAAAAATCTCATCCAGGCGCATTTCTGGGAAAATACCAGCAAAAAGAAGGTGCGCATTCTGGAGCATCTTTTCGGGAACATCACCTATCTCCTGGACGACAGCGCCGCCTACAGCGTCTTTTCGCTGGAAACCCAGCAGGCGCTCGACGTATCAACGCTGGATCTGGAAGGGATCGTGGCGATGATCAAGGAGATCGAAGGCGTCGAAGTGGCCGTGCTCTTCACAGAAATGCCAGATGGTAGCTGCAAGATCAGCCTGCGCTCCCGCGACTGGTTTGACTGCAACCGCTGCGCCAGCGTCTTCGGCGGTGGCGGCCACGTGCGCGCATCTGGCGCGACGCTGACGCGTCCGCTTGCAGAAGCAGTGGAGGCCGTGCTCGCTGAGATCACGCAGGAATGGGAGGAGGCGCATCATGCCGAATAGCGGTGTACTTCTCATTGACAAACCAACGGAGATGACCTCCCACGACCTCGTGAACATTGCGCGCAAGGTTTTCCAGACAAAAAAGATCGGCCATAACGGCACCCTTGATCCCGATGCCACAGGTGTCATGGTGCTCTGCGTCGGTCAGGCGACGCGGCTCAACGAATACCTCACGGCAGACGACAAGCGCTACCGCGCGACGCTGCGTTTTGGCACAGAGACCGACACCCAGGACAGCTCTGGCAATGTCGTGGCGACGTGCGCGCTGCCAACGCAGGACGAAGCAGGTTTCCGCGACGTGCTGACGCGATTCGTCGGCAAGCAGGAGCAAACGCCACCGCTTTATTCTGCGATCAAGAAGGACGGCAAGCCGCTCTATCGCTACGCCCGCGAAGGCGTGGCAGTGGACGACATTCCCAAGCGCGAGATCGAGATCTACGCCCTGGAGTGCCTTTCCTACAACAATGAGGAAGCAGTGATCGACGTCCACTGCAGCAAGGGCACCTACATCCGCACCCTTTGCCAGGACATCGCCCGCGCCTGCGGCAGCTGCGGCTGCATGTCGGCGCTGCGGCGCACAGCAGCCGGCGCTTTCACGCTGGATGCCTGCCTCAGCGTCGAGGCGCTGCGCGAGAGCACCGATCCCTATGCGCTACTCCTGCCGATGAGCGAAGCGCTGACCTTGCCGCAGTTGGCGATCACCAGCGCAGCTGAGCGCGACGATCTGATGAACGGTCGCCGCGTGCGCGTTGCGCCGGATGCAAGCTTCAATTCTGCGGAAGGCTGGGTGCAAGCCGTGCAGGATGGCGAACTCTTGGCCATCGGTCACATCGAAGCAGGCGCATTTATTCCCAAAAAAGTCTTTCATGGATAAGGAGGAGAGCCATTGATCGTATATCACGAACTGAGCACCCTGCCGCAACAAAAGCGCGTCGTCGTGCTCGGCAATTTTGACGGGCTGCATATCGGCCATCAGAATCTCATTCATCAGGGGCGCCTCCTTGCCGACGCCAAAGGCGCATCCCTCGCAGTGCTGACGTTCTACCCACAGTGGCAGTCGCTGCATAAGCCGGATTTCAAATATCTCCTGCCTCAGGCAGACAAGATCGCCTTCCTCGAAAAGCTCTCTGTCGATGAAATGATCAGCGTTCCATGCGACGCTGAATTTGCCGGCATGGCACCGGAGGCTTTCATCGACGACGTGCTCGTCGGTGCGCTCGATGTCTGCGGTGTGGTCGTCGGGTTCAATTTTTCCTTCGGCCACGAAGCCAAGGGCACACCGGAGATGCTGCGCGAACGCCTGACGCCGCAGGGCGTCGAGGTGCACGTGGAGCCACCGTTTGAATACGGCGACAGCACCGTCTCCAGCTCCCTCATCCGTCGCCAGATCCGCGCCGGCAATATGATGCTCGTGAAAGCGCTGCTCGGCTATCCCTATCGGCTCTGCGGCGAGGTTGTTCACGGCGCGCAGAATGGCCGCGCCATGAACTTCCCAACCGCCAACATCGATTTTGACGAGGCGCTGATGCTGCCGTCTCTCGGCGTGTACGCCGCACGCGCCTGGCTCGTCAACGAGCCGGAGCAGAAATATGACGGCGTGCTCAACATCGGCACCCGGCCAACCGTTGACGACTCACCAAAGATCACCGTCGAGGTTCACATGCTCGGCTTTGACCGCGACATCTACGGCCAGGAGCTCTGCGTGGAGATCTACCACTTTCTGCGCCACATCTCCAAGTTCAGAGATCTCGGCGAACTCAAGACCACCATCACCATGGACGTCGAAAACGCAAAAAAATTCTTCGCAACCGAAGGTTAAGGCTTGCCACAGCGGCGCTTTGATTGTATAATATGTATGTTATGGTCCACTGCTCAGTGAAGCGCTCACTCCGACGCTCACCTGGCAGGCGGATAATTCAAATTTTAGGAGGAAATAACCATGGCAATTGATGCAGCTAAGAAAGCAGAAATCATCGATCAGTACAAATTACACGAAGGCGACACTGGATCCCCAGAAGTGCAGATCGCACTCCTGACCTATCGCATCCAGTACCTGACCGAACACCTGAAAGTGAATAAGAAGGACCACCATTCCCGTCGTGGTCTGCTGAAGATGGTTGGTCAGCGCAGAGCAATGCTGAACTATCTGATGGACGTCGATATCGAACGCTATCGTGCCATCGTCAACAAGCTCGGTCTGCGCCGCTAATCGATTTTTGTTTTCAAAGATGCTTGAGGCTTCCTGTTCAAGCATCTTTTTTTGCTTGACAACGAAAACGATAGATGAAGAGAGGTAGCAATGGATACGATCATTAAAAAAAGTATGAGCCTTGCTGGCCGTGAATTAAGCATTGAAACTGGCCATCTGGCCAAACAGGCGAGTGGCGCTGTTCTCGTTCGCTACGGCGACACAGTCGTGCTCGTCACCGCCACCACGAGCAAAGAACCACGCGAAGGCGTGGATTTCTTCCCGCTCACTGTAGACTACGAAGAAAAAATGTACGCCGTCGGGAAAATCCCTGGCGGATTCCTGCGCCGCGAAGGCCGCGCGACGGAAGCAGCCACACTGTCTGCCCGTCTCATCGACCGTCCGATCCGTCCGCTCTTCCCAAAGGGCTATCGTTGTGACGTTCAAATCGTCGCCACCGTGCTCTCTGTGGAAGCAGACAACGAACCAGACATGTGCGCCATGATCGGCGCCTCCGCAGCGCTGCATTTGTCCAGCGCCCCATTCATGGGTCCGATCGCTGGCGTCAGCGTTGGTCTCATCGGGGATGAATTCATCATCAACCCAACGGAAGCCCAGCGCGCCGAAAGCCGCATGCATCTGTCCGTTGCCGGCACCTTCGACGCCATCATGATGGTCGAAGCCGGCGCCAAGGAAGTGCCTGAAGAACAGATGCTCGACGCCATTATGTTCGGCCACGAAGAGATCCAGCGCATCGTCGCCATGATCGAAGAATTCCGCGCCGACGCCCTGGCAGCAGGCATCGCCCAGAACAAGATCGACGTCGAACCGATCGAACTGCCGGAAGACATCGTCGCCGATGTCGAAGCCACTGCCCACGACGAGCTCAAGGAAGCGCTGCAGATCGTCAACAAGCAGGCCCGCGACGAAGCCGTCAGCGCTGTCAAGGACAAAGCCGTCGAAGCCCTCATCGAAAAATATCCAGAACAGGAGGAAGACCTCCGCGCCGCCCTGGAAGCCATGATGAAGCAGATCGTGCGCAAGCTCATCACCCTTGAGCACAAGCGCCCAGACGGCCGCGCCATCACCGAAGTGCGCCCGCTCACCTGCGAAGTCGATCTTCTGCCACGCGCCCACGGCAGCGCCGTCTTCACCCGTGGTCAGACGCAGATCATGAGCGTCACCACCCTCGGTTCCCTGCGTGATAACCAGCTCCTCGATGGCATCGAAAACGTCGACTCCCGCCGCTATCTGCACCACTACAACTTCCCACCATACAGCGTCGGCGAAACCCGCCCAATGCGCGGCCCAGGCCGCCGCGAAATCGGCCACGGCGCCCTCGCGCGTCGCGCCCTCGAGCCAGTCATCCCAAGTGAGGAAGAATTCCCATACACCATCCGCGTCGTCTCCGAAGCCATCGAGTCCAACGGCTCCACCTCCATGGGCAGCGTCTGTGGCAGCACCCTCTCGCTCATGGCTGCTGGCGTGCCGATCAAAAAGCCAGTCAGCGGCGTCGCCATGGGGCTCATCCGTGAAGGCGATGAGTTCGTCGTCCTCACCGACCTTCAGGGCCTCGAAGACGCCCTCGGCGATATGGACTTCAAAGTCGCCGGCACCAAGGACGGCGTCACCGCCCTGCAGATGGACATCAAGATCAGCGGCATCAATCGTGCCATCCTCAAGCAGGCCCTCGCCCAGGCATACGACGGCCGCATGTTCATCATGGATGCCATGCTCGCCGCCATCCCAGCGCCACGCACCGAGCTTTCGCCATACGCTCCACGCGTGCTGCAGATGAAGATCGACGTCGACAAGATCAAAGACGTCATCGGCAGCGGCGGCAAGACCATCAAGAAGATCATCGAGCTCACCGGCGTTGAGATCGACGTCGAAGAGACCGGCGTCGTCCACATTCTTTCTGTGGATGCCGATGCCGCAGCCCGCGCTCAGAAGATGATCGAAGACATCGTCCGCGAGCCGGAGGTCGGCGAGATCTACGAAGGCCCAGTCGTCAAGATCATGGACTTCGGCGCCTTCGTCAACATCCTGCCTGGCAAGGACGGTCTCGTCCACATTTCCCAGCTCGCCAAGAAGCGCGTCAACAAAGTGGAAGACGTTGTCAAAGTCGGCGACATCGTGCGCGTCAAGCTCGTCGAGATCGACAAGCAGGGCCGCCTCAACCTTTCCATGAAAGCGCTGCTCGACTAAAAATCTCAACGATCGCTCAGAGAAAATCTGTAGCGATCTTTTTTTCATGCGCGACTAAAGTGTTCACCCCGATAACATGTGCCATGAGCGTCAGTATTTTGACGCGCCTGGAGAATGTGACGAGCGCTAAAAAAGCGGCCACTGCAGAAATTTCTGCGATGGTCGCTTTCGCGCTTAGTAGCGCTCGATCTTGGTGCCGTCGATGAAACGCGATTTGATCTCGGCGAGCTCCTGCATGTGGGGCTGGGCCATGTGGGCTTCCTGATGCGCGGGGCTTTGCCATTTTTCGATGAGCATGAGGCGGTCGATGTCGTCCTCGGAGGCGTAGTAATCGTAGGCGATGCAGCCTTCCTCGGCGCGGATCTTGTCGAGAATGCCGCGGGCAACAACCTCTTCCACAAAAGCCTGGCGCATGCCTGGCTTGGACGTATAGACGACGGTGAGGGTGAGTTCTTCCATGATGAGGCTCCTTTCATTGATCTGTTACGTTCTACTTTACAACGCGGCAGCGCTGCTGTCAAATGTCAGATCTTTGCGTTTTGCTGCGTGGCGTGGTATAATAAGAGGCAGCTAATCAATCGGAAAGGAACGAATGCTTATGGGGCTTGGTGAATGGTTTGATCCGGCGGCGCGGGAATATGGGCGCATGGCGCGGGCACACGGAAAATTGTGGCAGTGGGGGCTGGCGCATCTGAAGCTTTTTGCGCCACTGGACATTGCCGATCTCGGCTGTGGCGACGGGCGGGTGCTGGCGGAGCTCTTGCGCATGTTCCCGCAGGCAAAGGTGACAGGGCTGGATAGTTCGCCAGAGGCTGTGCAGCTGGCGCGCAAGCGCAACCACGGCGACATTACCAGCCGCCGCTGCGAGATCGTGGAGGGCAGCGTGGCTGCGCTGCCATTTGCTGACGAAACGCTGGATCTGGTTACCGCATTTGAAACGATCTATTTTTGGCCAGGACCGCTGGAAAGCTTCCGCGAGGTGTATCGCGCGCTGATGCCTGGCGGCCTCTTTATGATCGTGAACAAGCTCGACGGCGAAGCGCAGGCGCCGCCTGCTTGGGCCGAACAGATCGACGGCCTGACAGCGTACGATAAGATGACGTTGATCCGCTTGCTCAAGGAAGCAGGTTTCGACGAATTTTCCGTCGACCAGAACGAGGCGCAGCTCTGGCTATGCATCATCGCGCGAAAATGAATACATTTCTCAAGCATCAGGCGAAAGTCCGGTGCTTTTTGCATTTTTATTGAAAAAATCTGTAATGAATCGCTGACTCGTGCGTTAATAAGGTGAAAGGGGGCGAGGCGCGTGGACATTGAGACCATCTACAACGACTATTTCAGGGACGTGTATCTGTTTCTTCGGAGCCTGTCGGCCGATGCGCAAACGTCTGAAGAGATCACCCAGGAAACTTTCGCGCGAGCGTTGGCGGCGATCGATTCCTTTGACGGCCGGAAAGATATTCGCGCCTGGCTGTTTACGATCGCGCGCAACACGTACTATAGCTATTGCCGGCGCAATAAGATTTACGTGAGCGTTGTGAACGAAGAAACCGCTTCGCCAGCCGCTGTGTCCGCAGATTTTTCTGAGCAGATGATCGACGCAGAGACGGCGTTCCTCGTTCACCAGTATTTGCATGACATGGCGGAGCCCTATAAAGAGGTATTCACGCTGCGCGTGTTTGGCGAGCTGTCCTTCGAGAAAATCGCCCAGCTTTTTGGCCGAACGCCGAATTGGGCGCGCGTGACATTCTACCGCGCCAAACGACAGATCATCGATTATATGGAGGTGATGGAACATGGAAACAATTAGCTGTGCTGTCACGCGGGATCTTCTGCCGCTCTATGTGGAAGGCATCCTCAGCGAAGAAACAACGGCAGTGGTCGCGGCTCATTTGCAAAGCTGTGAACATTGCCGCAGAGAGTACGAGCAAATGGAAGCATGCTTTGTTCTGCCATCTGCGCCAGCCCTCGACGAAGAAAACAGAAAGGTGCTGAAAACTATGAAACGACGATTGAAGCATCGGCGCATCCGCGCGGCGGTGATCGCCGCTCTTCTCACAGCGGCTGTTTGCATCGCTGCCTTCATGGCTTACACGAATGTCGGCGCCGTGTACGATTATTTCACAGAAAACACGCGCGTTACTTTGCGCGATGTGCACACAGAAAACGGCTGGATGCCGCTCACCTTTGAAGACGGTAGCCAGACGCTCAATTTTGACCGTCTGATCTGTCATAAGGAAGTGGTTGTCCACGCAGATAGCACCAGTGGTGCCAGCTTCCGCATTCGTGATGCGGAAGGCGCGATCGTCATCGATGATCTCTATGTTGCGCCTGGTGCCGCAGCATCGCTGGACCAGCTTGCGCGCAACACCGATTACACCGTAGAGATCAAGTGTTACGCAGATTTTATCGCGATCACCTTCTGCTAAACAACGACAAACGACGACCTCATCCTGCAGGGTCGTCGTTTTTTTCTGCCCTCTGGCGGCTGTAGGCTTTCAGCTGGTCGTGAAAAGCACGGGCGGCAGGGGAGAGGGTCTGATATTTTTTTGTGACGATGTAGAGATTCAACGAAAGCTCCGGCGTGATCGGGCGAAAGGCGAGGGGCCGACCGGCGGTGTTCACGAGCCCTGCCAGCGTCAGCGCGTAGCCAACGCCGTGCTCCACGAGGAAGGTGGCGTTGTAGATGAGGTTGTAGGTGGCGATGACCTGGAGCACACTTTCGTCGCGGCCGAACCAGTCAAGGTCCTGGTGACCGTAGAACGTCTGGTCGGCGAGGATGATCGGCAGTGATTTGAGCTGGTCGATGTTGATCTCGTCCTGCGCTGTCAGAGGATCGTCGTCGCGCATCAAGAGGCCGTAGATGTCCTTGGTGTAGATGTTGAGATAATCGTAGCGTTCCTGGCGCATCGGCCCCAAAAGCAGGCCCATATCGCAGAGCCCTTTGTCGATGCGCTCGCGTACGGCGTCGGCGTCGCCGCTGAAGGTGTGGAGCTTCACATCCGGATACTGCCGCTGGAAATCTGCCATCATGCCACCGATGGCATCCATGGCGATGGTTTCGCCACAGCCGATCGTGAGGTCGCCGTTCAACGATTTATTTTCGCCTGCAAGGGCGTTCTCCGTCTGCTCCATGAGGGTGACGATCTCCTGGGCGCGATCGCGCAGATAGATGCCATCGTCTGTCAGCGTCAGCTTGCGTCCGCCGCGCAGAAAAAGCTGCTTGCCCAGCTGGCGCTCCAGCTCCTGCATCTGCTTGGAGAGGGTTGACTGGGAGAGGAAGAGGGACTCGGCTGCTTTTGTGATGTTGAGCTCCCGCGCCACGGCGAGAAAATACACGAGCAGTCTCGTTTCGATCATGGCTATCGCCTCCTTGTGACCATTATACAGCGAGCTGCCATTCCTGTAAACGATGAAAACGCATGAAGAATAGCTGTTTGTTATTCTGACACAGTGCGATTATACTGAAAGCAAGAAGAAAACAGGAGGCGTTTATCAATGACAATCCCAATGATCCAATTATCAAACGGCGTTCAGATGCCACAGGAAGGCTTCGGTGTCTTCCAGATCCCTGAGACCGATTGCGAGCAGGTTGTGCGCGATGCCATCGCCAGCGGCTATCGACTCATCGACACAGCAAGCTCGTACCAAAACGAAGCGGCTGTCGGCCGCGCGATCGCAGGCTGCGGCGTTCCCCGCGAGGAGCTCTTCATCACGACAAAGGCCTACATCCACGAGATGGGCTACGAGAACACGATGCAGGCGTTTAACCGTTCGCTGACGGCGCTCGGCCTCGACCATCTCGATCTCTATCTCATTCACATGCCCTTCGGCGATTACTACGGCTCCTGGCGGGCGCTGGAGGATCTCTACGACGCTGGCAAGGTGCGCGCGATCGGCGTTTGCAATTTTCTACCGGATCGCTTGCTCGATCTCTGCATGAACGCGCGCATTCGTCCGATGGTCGATCAGATCGAACGCCATCCACATTATCAGCGCGCTGATGAGCTGGCACTGATGCGCACGCTTGGCGTGCAGCCACAGGCCTGGGCGCCATTCGCCGAAGGATTGCACGGCATGTTTGACGAGCCGGTGCTCGTGGAGATTGCGCGCAAGCATGGCAAAACGCCGGCGCAGATCATTTTGCGCTGGAATGTGGAGCAAGGCGTCATCGTCATTCCAAAATCGGTACACAAAAATCGCATGGAAGAAAATCTCGCCATCTGGGATTTCGCGCTGGACGCTGACGACGCCAGCCAGATCACCGCGCTGGATAAAAACAAGCCATCCATGCTCGACACGCGCGATGTCGCCGAGATCCGCCGTGTCTACGATTTTCTGAGCAATCCTGTCGTCACAACACTGGAATAAGGAGGGATTCATCATGCTTCACATTTCCACTGGCGGCGTCGACCTTGCTGTCGCGCTGGAAAACAACAGCTCCGTCGACGCGCTCTGTCGGCTCTTGAAAAAAGGACCGCTGACGATCACCATGAAGGATTACGCCCACATGGAAAAATTCGGCAGCCTTGGCGTGGATCTGCCGCGCAACGACGAGAAGATCACCACGGAGCCTGGCGATGTCATCCTCTCCGACGGCAATCTGCTCGTGCTCTACTACGCGCCAAATACCTGGCGCTTCACGCGGCTTGGCAAGGTGCAGGCGTGCTCGCCAGAAGAGTTGCGCACGCTGCTTGGCTCAGGCAACATCACAGCAACTTTGCACATTGACGAAAAATAATTGTTGACACAGTGTCATTATCATGCTATATTCTATGCAGTGACACAGTGTCAGAGCAAAATCTCTCATCAACTCTCAGAAAGGACGATCCCCATGAAAAAACTCATTCCCCTTTGTCTCAGCGTGCTGCTGCTCGTCGGGCTCACAGCCTGCAGCGGCAGCTCGGAGGAAGATCGCGCGACCACAGCGACCAGCGGCAACGAGAGCGCTGCGCAGGAAAGTGCCGGCGCTGGCGAAAGCAACGCAGCGGTGATCTATTTCTCCGCCACTGGCAACACCGAGCAGGTCGCGCAGGCCCTCGCCGATAAAACCGGCGCTGCCCTCTTTGAGATCGAGCCGGAGGAACCATACACCGACGCTGATCTCGACTACAACAACGACAGCTGCCGCGCCAATCAGGAGCAGAACGATCCAAACGCCCGTCCGGCCATCGCTGGGGAAACGCTGGATCTCTCCGGCTACGATACGATCTATCTCGGCTATCCGATCTGGTGGGGCGACGCGCCGATAATCATCCGCACCTTCTGTGATGCGTACGATCTCTCCGGCAAAACCATCGCACCGTTCTGCACCTCTGGCGGCAGCGGCATTTCCCAGTCGGTGAGCACGCTGGAAGCGCTTGAACCGAATGCCACCATTACCGACGGCCTGCGCACCTCGCCAGCAAGCGCTGGCAGCGACCTCGACAGCTGGCTTGAAACGATCGCGTGATATTTTCCAAGCACGCAACATAAAAGATTTCAGGAGGACGACATCATGAAACAGAAACAATTACCAAAAATCGCTCTGGGCGCATGGGCCTGGGGCAACGACGGCACCTTTGGTGGCGCACTGACGAGCGAAGAACTGCGCCCAGTATTTGAGGCTGGCATGAAGGCTGGATTAAACCTCTGGGACACGGCTTATGCCTACGGCATGGGCACATCGGAAAAGGTGCTCGGCAAATTTCTCCGCGATACGCCGCGAGAGGACGTGATCATCTCCGATAAATTCACGCCGCAGTGCGCAGATCCGGAAGCTGAAAACGCTGTCACCGCGCTTTACGACATCAGCGCAGAAAATCTCGGCATCAGCGACATGGACATCTACTGGATCCACAATCCGCTGGACGCGCCAAAATGGACCACCGAGCTGGTTCCGCTGGCAAAGAGCGGCAAGATTGGACGCATCGGGCTTTCAAACCACAATCTTGCCGAGATCAAGGAGGCGGAAGCCATCCTCGAAAAGGAAGGGCTGAAAATTTCCGCCATCCAAAATCATTACAGCCTGCTCAATCGCTCCTCGGAAGCATCCGGCATTCTCGACTACTGCAAGGCGCACGATATGATCTTCTTTGCCTACATGGTGCTCGAGCAAGGCGCCCTCACCGGAAAATACGACACCGCCCATCCATTTCCTGCCGACTCTGACCGCGGCCAGGTCTACAATCCAATGCTGCCACAGCTCGAAAAGCTGAACGCCGGCATCAAGGAGATCGCCGATCGTCACGGCGTCGCGACTGCGCAGATCCCTGTCGCCTGGGCCATTGCCAAAGGGACGCTGCCGATCATCGGTGTGACAAAGGTTTATCAGGTCGAAGACGCTGCAAAAGCAGCAGCGATCACCTTGACTGCTGAGGAAGTGGAAACGCTCGATCAGCTGGCCGCCGAAATGCCGCTCGATGTGATCCGCTACTGGGAAAAGGAAATGAAATAAGGAGTGGGTGCTATGAAGATCCTCGTTTTAGAAAGTAGCCCGAACCGCCACGGCTCGTCGAATATGCTCGCCGGAGAATTTATCCGCGGCGCAGAGGAAGCTGGATATCGTGTGCAGGTTGTGGATGTGGCGCACGCCGATATCCATCCCTGCAGCGGCTGTGTGGCCTGCGGCTATGAAGGGCCCTGCGCGCAGAAAGACGACATGGAACAGATCCGCGCAGATATTCTCGCGGCCGATATGCTCGTTTTTGTGACGCCGCTCTATTATTACGGCATGAGCGCACAGCTGAAGATCCTCGTTGACCGCTTCTGCGCTTTCAACGCTAGCCTCACCGCCGGACGCAAGAAAAGCGCCCTCATCGCAGCCGCCTGGAACAGCGACGCCCTGGAAGCGCACTACAACACCCTCGTGCGCTATCTCAGTCTGCAGGACCAGGGCACGATCCTCGGCCGCGGCTGCGGCACACCAGCGATGACCCGCGGCTCCCGTTTTATGCAGGAGGCCTACGCGCTGGGCAGAAATTTACAATAATTAATATATCTGGAGGAACATCGTCACCGGCATGGAAAACGGCTTTTTCCGCATCGCCGATCCCCTGAACGGCTGGCAGTTTGTGAAAAAGGACGTGTTCTGGCAGAGTTTTGCCGCAATGGGTCAGCGCGCCGTCGCTGTCGTGCCTTCTGCGGCAGAATGAATAGCACATAACAGAAAGGATGCTCTTTATGAAATACACGAAACTTGGCAATTCTGATCTCACCATCTCGCGCATCTGTATGGGCTGTATGGGCTTCGGCGATGCGGGAAACGGACAGCATAGCTGGACCGTCGATGAAGCTACGACGCGCGAGATCGTGAAGCACGGGCTCGACTGCGGCATCAATTTCTTTGACACCGCCATCGGTTATCAGAGCGGGACGAGCGAGCGATACCTCGGCCGCACGCTGCGTGATTTCGCAAAACGCGACGAGGTTGTCGTCGCGACAAAATTTCTCCCACGCACGCCGGAGGAGATCGCGTCCGGCGTAAGCGGCCAGCAGCATATCGAGCAGATGGTGAACACCAGCCTGCGCAATCTCGGCATGGACTACATCGATCTCTACATCTATCACATGTGGGACTACGCGACGCCCCTCTACGAGATCATGGAGGGGCTGAACAATATTGTCCGCTCCGGCAAGGTGCGCTACATTGGCATCTCCAACTGCTACGCCTATCAGCTCGCGCAGGCGAACGCCCTCGCTGAAAAGGAAGGCTTCGCAAAATTTGTCAGCGTGCAGAATCATTACAACCTCATCTTCCGCGAGGAAGAGCGCGAAATGGCGAAGCTTTGCGCCGAAGAAAACATCGCCATGACGCCGTACAGCGCCCTGGCCAGCGGTCGTCTTTCCAAGCATCCCGGCGAAACGTCGAAGCGTCTCGCAGAGGACAACTACGCCCGTTTTAAATATGACGCCACCGCTACGCAGGATCAGATCATCATCGATCGCGTTGCCGAGCTGGCGGAAAAACACGGCGTTTCGATGACAGAGGTCTCCCTGGCCTGGTTGCTCACAAAGGTCACCGCACCGATCGTCGGCGCCACAAAGATGCACCACGTCGACGGCGCCGCCAAAGCGACAGACCTCACCCTCACCGCCGAGGAATGTGCTTATCTCGAAGCACCCTATGTGCCCCACGCCCTCGTCGGCGTCATGGCACAGAACACCGCCGCAGCCGCAGGAGACGACCACGTTTGGTCGACAGGCAATCAGGAGATCGCGAAGTAACAATAATACAACGAGGCAGGAGCCGGCATTGTTTATCGCTGGCTCCTGCCTCGTTCTGTTCTATTCGTCCTTTAAATACTCCTGCAGCGCTTCGGCGTCGATACCGTCTGCGGCGATGGTTTTTTCGAGCCACAGCTGCAGGGCGTCGACGGTCTGCGCGATGTCGTCGAGCTGGCTTTTGATGCGGGCGAAATCCCGCAGCTCATCGTCTGCGATCCTGCCGTCGACGGAGATCTCGACGAGACGCTCGCGCTCCTTGGCGATGTCGTCGAGGAAAGAGAGGACCTCGAGGACGATCTGTGAGAGTGCCTTGGGCTCGACGTCGTTCCCGTAGCGTGCGCCGATGGGGCAGATCTGGGCGCAGTAGTGATAGCTGAGCTCGGGCTTTTTGTAGGCGTCGGCCATGGCGAGCACATCCTCTGGCTGGGGGACGATCTTTTCGCTTTCGATCTTTTCGATACGGCTTTCTGAGACGAATTCCATCTCCTCGCTGGCGGCTTCGCGGGAAAGGCCGGCGTCCTCGCGCGCGAGCTGGAACATATTTTTATTTTCTTTGACGGATCTTTTTCCCATGATCTCGCTCCTTGTCGTTGAGTCTGTCTCTATTGTGACGTATTCCTGCGATTTTGGCAAGTTATGGGCGCTTATTTTGTTGAATCGGCCCTACAGTTTGTCCTTCCGATCCACTATACTATGAACTGTAAGAGAAAAATTTGAACAAGGATTGGAAGGTTGATGATCATGCAATTGATCGGTAATATTCTCTGGTTTGTATTCGGCGGCCTGCTGAATGCGCTGGCCTGGCTGATCTCGGGCGCGCTCTGGTGTCTCTCGATCGTAGGGATCCCATACGGGCTGCAGTGCTTTAAATTTGCACGCCTGTCGCTCTGGCCGTTTGGCAAGGAAATCGACTACGGCGGCGGCGCGGTCTCGATGATCGCGAACATCATCTGGGTTGTATTCTTCGGCATCGAAATGGCGCTGGCGAATCTGGCGATCGGTGCGCTCTGGTGCATCACGATCGTGGGAATCCCGTTCGGCATGCAATTCTTCAAGCTCGCAAAGCTGTCGTTCATGCCCTTTGGTGCTGAGATCCGCGAAATTCCTGAATAATTGACAGAAGAAGGAGACGAATGATTATGACTGCAAAAACAAAAAAGATCCTGCTTTTGGCGCTGGTGATCGCTTATGTGGTGTCGCCGGCAGATTTCATGGCGGGCCCGTTTGACGATCTCTTCGTCATGCTCCTGGGCGCGCTGGCCAACAGCAAGCTTCAGAAGGGCGCGTAAATTTTTTCGCGCATGGTAAAACGCCGCTGCAAATACGGTTGTCGTGTGGCAGCGGCGTTTTTGTATCAGTCGAGGATTTCTACAGCTGGCGCAGCATGCGCGGAGAGCTCGCCATTCGCGTCGAGGTCGATGACGATGGTGCCACCTTCGTGGACATCGCCGCGCAGGATGAGACGGGCGGAGAGGGTTTCCACATGCTTCTGGATGAAGCGCTTGAGTGGGCGTGCGCCGAATGCCGGGTCGTAGCCTTTGTCGGTGATGAAGGTCTTGGCAGCGTCTGTCAGCGCGATCTTCAGCTGCTGGGCAGCGAGGCGCTTGTTGAGATCGGCGACCTGGAGATCGACGATGTGGCCAATGTTGTCCTTGGTGAGCGGCTTGAAGAGGATGATCTCGTCGAGACGGTTGAGAAATTCCGGACGGAAATGGCTGCGCAATTCTCCCTGAACAAGATCCCGCGCCTGTTCGCTGATCTCGCCGTCGGCGCTGACACCGTCGAGCAAATACTGGCTGCCGAGGTTCGAGGTCATGATCAGGATGGTGTTCTTGAAATCAACGGTGCGCCCCTGGGAATCGGTGATGCGCCCGTCGTCGAGGACCTGCAGCAGCACGTTGAACACGTCTGGATGGGCTTTCTCGACTTCGTCAAAGAGGACGACGGAATATGGCTTGCGGCGCACGGCTTCGGTGAGCTGGCCGCCTTCTTCGTAGCCGACGTATCCCGGAGGCGCGCCGATCAGGCGGCTGACGGAATATTTCTCCATGTACTCGCTCATATCGATGCGCACCATGTTGTTCTCGTCGTCAAAAAGGGCTTCGGCGAGGGTTTTCGCCAGCTCTGTCTTACCAACGCCGGTAGGGCCGAGGAAGAGGAAGGAGCCGATTGGTTTCGTCGGATCCTTGATGCCGGCCTTGGAGCGGATGATCGCGTCGGCGACTTTTTCGACGGCCTCGTCCTGGCCGATGACGCGCTGGTGCAGCTGTTCATCGAGGTGGAGGGTTTTCTCGCGCTCGCCCTGGGTCAGCTTGGCGACAGGAATGCCAGTCCAGCGGGAAACGATCGTAGCGATCTCGTCTTCGTCGACGGCTTCGTGCACGAGCTTAAGCTCGCCGGTCTTGATCTTGTTTTCTTCTTCTTCGAGCTCACGCTGCAGCTTTGGCAGCACGCCGTATTGCAGCTCGCTCATCTTCGCCAAGTCGCCCTGGCGCTCGGCCAGCTCGATCTGGCTGTGGACGCTAGCGATCTCGTCGCGCAGCTTGGCTGGACGCTCGACGGCGTTCTTTTCGTTTTCCCACTGGGCGTTCAGCACCTTGAGCTTGTCTTCGTTGTCGGCAAGCTCTTTCTTGACGGTTTCAAGACGCTCCTTGCTGAGGGCGTCGTTTTCTTTTTCGAGGGACATTTCGTCGAGCTTCAGCTGCAGATTGCGATGCTCCAGCTCGTCGATCTCTTCCGGCTTGGAATTCTGCTCGGTCTTGATCTGGGCGCAGGCCTCGTCGATCAGATCGATGGCCTTGTCCGGCAGGAAACGGTCGGTGATGTAGCGCGCAGAAAGGGTGGCGGCGGAGATCAGCGCGTTGTCGGTGATACGTACGCCGTGGTAGGTCTGGTAATTTTCGCGCAGACCGCGCAGGATGGTGATCGTTTCGTCGATGGTTGGCTCGTCGACCATGACACGCTGGAAACGGCGCTCCAGGGCAGCATCTTTTTCGATGTACTGGCGGTATTCGTTGAGGGTTGTGGCGCCGATGCAGTGCAGCTCGCCGCGAGCCAGCATTGGCTTCAGTAGATTGCCGGCGTCCATGGCGCCGTCGGTTTTGCCAGCGCCGACGATGAGATGCAGCTCGTCGATGAAGAGGATGATGCGACCTTCGCTCTTTTTCACCTCGTTCAGCACCGCTTTCAAACGTTCTTCAAATTCGCCGCGATATTTCGCGCCAGCGACCAGCGACCCCATATCCAGCGAGAAGATCGTTTTGTCCTTCAGAGAATCCGGCACGTCGCCCTTAACGATACGCTGCGCCAGCCCTTCGACGACGGCTGTTTTGCCGACGCCAGGCTCACCGATGAGCACCGGATTGTTCTTCGTTTTACGCGAAAGGATACGGATCACATTGCGGATCTCATCGTCGCGGCCGATGATCGGATCAAGCTTCTGATCGCGCGCCCGCTGCACGAGATCGGTGCCGTATTTTTTCAGGCTGTCGTAGGTTTCCTCCGGGCTGTCTGTCGTCACCGTCTGGTTGCCGCGCACATCCTTGAGCACTGAGAGGAAAGCATCCACCGTGATGCCAAATTGCTGCAGCAAAGAGGAGAGGGAAGGGCTTGGATTGCGCAGCATCGCCAGGAAGAGATGCTCCACCGATACATATTCGTCGCCCATGCGCTTGGCTTCGTCCTCGGCGTAGTTCAGCGTGTGGTTGAGGTATTGACCAACGTATTGCTGCCCGCCCTGGGATTTCACCTTTTTGTCCAGCGCGTGCTTCAGGCTGTTCTGGAAAGCGCCGCGATCGACACCCATTTTATCCAGGAGCTGCGCGATCAGGCTACCGTCCTGGTGTAGCAGCGCGTAGAGCAGATGTTCCTGCTCGATCTCCTGGTTGCCGAAGTCCATGGCGATCTTCTGCAGATCGTTGATGGCTTCCACGGATTTTTTTGTAAATCTATCAACTTGCATGTCATTTGCCTCCTTACAGATCAGACATGATCAATTTATCAATAATGATCGTGAAAGCGGACGGGTGAGGGGGAAGCCCGTCATCGTTCACGGTTCTATTATAGCACGCGCTATTAGCACTCGCAAGCTTCGAGTGCTAATAGCGCGCAAAAAAATCACATCTTGACAAAAACCACACAAATACGCAAGCAATCTGCGGCGAAAATTCCTGACGAGCGATTCGCTGCAGAAAAATATCACCGAGCACAGCGAGCTGAGCCAGAATCCAGAGTGAGAATCCTGAATGAAATTCTTGAGCAAAATCTCTGATGAAAATCCTGTGCAGGAATATCGCCCAGGCAACCATCAAGCACACAGCGCAATCTGAGTGTAAAATGAAAATGCAACGAATCATTCCTGAGTTCAGTTAGAAATTCAGAAAGCCAGCTAGCAGTAAGATGCTGCAGCGACAACAGATCCACAGCGCAGTCAGGACGATCTGTCAGATGTAGGATCGTGTAGTCGATAAAAACGACAGCGTCGGTCACGCGAATTCAAAAACAACCGATCGTGCAAATCGTAATGACCGATATTTGAATCGCTTCTCATCTTCACTTCGCATAATAGATATTATGTTACTTTTTTAGATTTGACGATCAAAATAATCGCAGAGATCATCCGATGGAATGTTCGGACTGTCTCTGCGATGGATTCTGATGTTCTGTGATGGGCTTCCACTTCTTTGCTGTGGTTCTTTCTCACACGTTCTGTTTATCATGCGCTTCGTCGCTGTATGTTATCTTATCTGTCGTGTGCTTCTTTTCAGCAGCGTGAGCACGATGGCCATTGCTGCGAGGCCGACGAGCCATGACAGGACAACCTGACGGGTCAGTCCGGCGATGACAAACGCCAGCGCCGACAGCGCAGCGACGGTCAGCGCGTATGGCAGCTGGGTTTTCACGTGATTGAGCAGAAAGCACTGGGCGCCGGCAGAAGCCATGATGGTTGTATCAGAGATTGGCGAGCAATGGTCGCCGCAGACGGCGCCGGCGATGCACGCGCTCATGGAAATGATCATGAGCTCCGGATCGGTGGCCTGAAACGCTGCGACGACAATCGGGATCAGAATGCCGAAGGTGCCCCAGCTTGTGCCTGTGGCGAATGCGAGGAAACAGCCGATGAGGAAAATGATCACCGGCAGGAAATTCACCATGGCGCCGGCGGAGCCTTCGATCAAGCCAGCGACGTAAGCGGCGGCGCCGAGGCTGTCGGTCATCGCTTTCAGCGACCAGGCAAAGGTCAGGATCAGGATCGGCGCGATCATTGAGATGAATCCCTGAGGCACACATTCCATAAATTCGACAAAGCTCATGACGCGGCGCGCGAGATAAAAGATCAGCGTCAGGATGAGGCTGAAAAACGCACCGACGGCCAGCCCAATGGACGCGTCGCTGGCGGAGAACGCTTCTACAAAGCCGACGCCGTCGAAAAATCCGCCGCTCCAGATCATGCCGATGATGCAGCAGAGGATGAGCGAGGCCACGGGCATCAGCATATCGATCAGCGCACCCTCCCCCTCTGCTTCTGCTGTGCTGCTGTTGGCGTAGGGGCGCTCAGGCGTTGTGTAGAGGTCGCCAGCGAGGGCGTTGGTCTCATGCTGGCGCATCGGGCCAAATTCCACGCCCAGCAGGGTGATTGCAACCATGAAGATAAGCGTGAAAATGGCGTAGAAATTGTACGGGATGCACTGAATAAACAGTGCGATGCCGTTTGTTTCTCCTGGCACAAAGCCGCTCACTGCCGCTGCCCAGGACGAGATCGGCGCGAGGATGCAGACAGGCGCTGCTGTGGCGTCGATGAGATAGGCGAGCTTGGCGCGCGAGATCTGAAACTTGTCGGCGACGGGACGCATCACTCCGCCGACGGTGAGACAGTTAAAATAATCGTCGATAAAAATAATCACGCCAAGGCCGATCGTCGCCAGCTGTGCCGCGATGCGGTTTTTGATCCGCGTCTGCGCCCAGCGACCAAACGCTGCCGAGCCGCCAGAGCGATTCATCAGCGCGACGATGATGCCAAGGATCACGAGAAAGATCAGGATGCCGACGTTGTAGGCGTCGGAAAGTACGGCCACGATGCCTTCGCTGTAGACGTGGTTGATCGTTCCCTCCAGGGCAAAGCCGGAATACAGCAGCCCGCCGCTGACAATGCCGGCGAAGAGCGCGCTGTAAACCTCCTTGGTCACGAGTGCCAGCGAGATCGCCACAAAGGGTGGCAGCAGCGACCAGATCGATTGCTGCACAGAGTCTGCCGTGGTTGTGAGCGCTGCTGCGAGCAAGAGCGCTGCGAGGATGAGGAGCGCAGCGACGGTCCCCCTCTTTGTTTGTTTTGCTGTTGTCATCACATTCCTCCGTCGTCTTTTCAAATTCCTTTTCTGAGAATGATAACGTTACCCCTTATTTTACACGACGACAGCCGTCCATGACAAGTCATTCTCCACGCGAACGCGGGTGCAGCTTGTGGTATTGCTTTTCGATGTCCTTGAAGGCGAGGTGGACGTAGATCTGTGTGGTGGCCGAGCATGTCCTGGATGGCGCGCAGATCGACGCCGTTTTCCAGGAGGTGGGTGGCGAAGGTGTGGCGGATGGTGTGCGGTGTGACTTCAAAGGGGATGCCGGCGGCGTGGGCGTATTTTTTGACAATCTTCCAGACGGCCTGGCGGCTCATCTTCTTCTGATGGCTTGAAAGAAAGACGTAGTCGCTCGGCTGCACATGCGCTGCCGCGCGCGCCTGCAGATAGCGGTCGACGGCGTCTCTGGCGCAGCGCCCGAAGGGCACGAGCCGTTCCTTGCTGCCTTTGCCGATGACGCGCACAAACTGCTCATCTGGATAGTAGCGGTCCAGCGTCAGCGCGGTGAGCTCGGACACGCGCATCCCTGTCGCGTAGAGAAGCTCGAGGATGGCCTTGTCGCGCTTGCCGGCGAGGTTGCGCGTGGGCACGGCGGCGATCATGGCGTTCATCTGCTCGAGGCTGAGCACGTTTGGCAGATGATCTGGCTTTTTCGTGTGATCCTCGACGCTCAGGGTCTGGGTGAGCAGGCCGTTTTCTGTGAGGTAATCGAGGAAGCCCTTGAGAGCGGTGATCTTTCTGGCGATGCTCGCCGGCTTGTAGCTTTTGCCGAGGTGGGTGTTGTAGCGATGCAAGGTGAGCTGGTCGATGGCGCTGAAGTCCTCTCCCTCTTCTTTCAGCCAGCTACCAAATTGTCGCAGATCGACCTGGTAGCCGTCGATGGTGTTCTGCGAAAGGCCCTTCTCAACATCCAGCATCAGCAGATAATCCTGCAGGATCTCTTCAAAGCTGTCCATGAACGTCACTGCTTTTGGATCGGCGCGTAGCGCGCGTCCAGGGTTTTCAGGCCCTGATTCGGAAAGGCAACGGTGATCTTTGTGGCCTCTGCGGGATCGACGCTGACGATGACCCCTTCGCCCCAGCTGGAATGGAGCACCTTCTCGCCGACGGCATAGGCGGCAGCAGCGGCTGGCTCTTTGCGATGGCTCGGCGCGACGACGTTTTTGTGGTGGCGCGCCTTGCTGACATCGGTAAAATAACGCGGATCGAGCTCGGAGAAAAATTCCGATGGCGGATTGTACATGAAACGTCCGTGGATCAGGCGCTGGCGTGCGCTGGTGATGAAGAGCTGATCCTTGGCGCGGGTGAAGGCCACGTAACAGAGGCGGCGCTCCTCCTCCAGCCCGTCGTTTTCGTTTTTGGCGCGGATGTGCGGGAAGAGATCCTGCTCAAAGCCTGCGATGAAGACGACAGGAAATTCCAGCCCCTTGCTCGAATGCATGGTCATGACGCTGACGCTGTCGCCGTCGTCAGACTGATCGAGATCGGTGTAAAGGGCGATCTCCTCAAGGAAGCCGCTCAGGGTACGCGCTTCATAGTCCATGTCCCGCATGTCAAATTCTCTGGCGACGGAGAGAAATTCATTGATGTTGTCCATATCGAGCTCGGCGGCGACGGGATCGCTGTCGTAGAGATGGCTCACATAGCCGGACTGGTTGATCACATAGTCGACGAGGGGCTCCATCTCTGCTTCTGCGGCGAGCTGACGCCCTTCGCTGATGAAGGCGTGAAATTCTGCGGCGGATTTTTTCGCCTTGGCAGAAAGCTTGAGCGCTGGATCGATGAGACAGTCGATGAGGCTGGTATCTGAGTGGGCGACGTGAAAATCGACGATCTTGTTCCACGTCTGCTCGCCGATGCCGCGCTTGGGAATGTTGATGATGCGGTGCAGGCTGACGGCGTCGTTGGGGTTGGCCATGACGTAGAGATAGGCGAGGATATCCTTGATCTCGCGGCGCTGGAAAAATTTGATGCCACCGTAGATCCTGTACGGCAGGTGCGCCTCGACGAGCACCTGCTCGATGGAGCGGAACTGGGCCGTGGTGCGAATAAGCACCGCGAAATCGTGGTAGTGGTAGTCGGATTTCGCCATGATGTCGCGGATCTGCCGCACGATGAAGTAGGCTTCGTCGCGGTCGTCATCGGCTTCGTAGTAGACGACCTTGCTGCCCTCGGGATTCTGGGTCCAGAGGGATTTGTCCTTGCGGGTGGTGTTGTTGGCGATGACGGCGTTGGAGAGATTCAGGATGGTCTTGGTGGAGCGGTAGTTTTCCTCGAGCTTGATCACGGTGGCGTCGGGATAATCCTGCTCGAAGCTGAGGATGTTCTGCACATCGGCGCCGCGCCACTCGTAGATGGACTGGTCGTCGTCGCCGACGACACAGATGTTGCGGTATTTCGCAGCGAGGAGATGCACCAGCTCGTACTGGATGCGGTTGGTGTCCTGGTACTCATCGACGAGGATGTACTGGAAGCGGTCCTGGTATTCCTCGAGAATGTCGGGATGCTGGCGGAAAAGTTTCACTGTCAGGCAGAGAATGTCGTCGAAATCGATGGCGTTGTTCTGCGCCAGGGTGTGCTGGTAATCGCGGATGATCTCCAACGTGAGCGCTGGCAACATGCCAGTCTCGGCGTAGCTTGCGAGCCCTTCTTCAAGATCAAACCAAGTGTTCTTGAGATGGGAAATGTTCCCGAGGACGGCGCCTGGCTTCAGCACGTCGCTGTCGATGTTGCGCTCGCGCAGGATGCGCTTGACGATCGAGAGCTGGTCGGAGGTGTCATAGATCACGAAGTTTGGCGAAAGATCGGTGTGTTCCACCTCAAAGCGCAGGATCTGCAGGCAGGCGGAGTGGAACGTCCGCGCCCAGATGCGCGCGCCTTTTTCGCCGATCATTTCGATGATGCGGTCGCGCATCTCGCCGGCGGCCTTGTTGGTGAAGGTAATGGCGAGGATGTGGAACGGTGAGACGCGGCATTCCTCGATCAGGTACGCGATGCGGTGCACGAGCACGTTCGTTTTGCCGCTCCCGGCGCCGGCCAGGATCAGCAGCGGGCCCTCGGTGGTGAGGACAGCTTCCAGCTGCTGCGGGTTCAAAGTAGATAAATCCATAGATGTTCTCCTCTTCTTCTGCTAAAAAACCACTTCTAATAAGAGGATATTAGAAGTGGTTCTGATGTCAATACGAGATATTTTTCGTCGACGCGAGCATGAGCTTGATGCGGTTCTCCTGGTTGACCTTGCTGGCGCTGGCGTCGTAGTCGATCGGCACGATGTTGGCCTGAGGATAAAGCTCCTTGATCTTGCGCAGCATGCCGCGGCCGACGATGTGGTTTGGCAGGCAGCCAAAGGGCTGGGTGCAGACGATGTTTTCGCAGCCGGATTCGATGAGCTCGACCATTTCTGCGGTGAGGAGCCAGCCTTCGCCCATCTTGGTGCCCTCGTGGATGACTTTTTTACTGAGGGCCTTGGTGTGCTTGAACGGCGTCTGTGGCTTGAACTGCGGATAATTCTTGTAGCTGTCGATGACGGTGTTCTGCAATGAAACGATGTAGTTGACGATGAACTTACTCACGACGGCCTTGGTGTGGCCGGTGCCGTAGAGGTACCAGTCCTCGATGCCGGCGTCGGCGGTGTAGAGCACGAAATCCATCAGCCCCGGCACGACGACCTCACAGTCCTCCTTCTCGAGGAAGGCTTCGAGGTTGTTGTTGCCCAGCGGCGCAAATTTGACGTAGATCTCGCCGACGATGCCGACCTTGGTCTTTTTCTGGCCGCTGACGGTTTTGATCTGGGCAAATTCCCCCAGAATCCATGGGCAGTTTTTGCGCAGCTCCTTGCGGGTGCAGCCATGGCCGGCCTCAAACTGACGCTCAAGCTCGCTGCAGACGCGGTCGACGGTGGCGGTCACTTCGTCCTTGTCGAGGGCGTAAGGCAGGATCTGGTTTTTCAGGTTCATGATCATGTCGCCGTAGATGATGGCGAACATGGCGTTCTTGAGCAGGGTTTTCGTGAGCTTGAAGCCTGGGTTGTCCTCGAGGCCGACGACGTTGAATGAGAGCACAGGGATGTATTCCAGCCCGGCGCGCTTGAGGGCCTTGCGCAGAAGCGCGATGTAGTTCGAGGCACGGCAACCGCCACCGGTCTGCGTCAGGAGCAGAGCGATCTTGTGGGTATCGTAGCCGTGGTTCATGGCGCCGTCGAGGAGCTGACCGATGGCCAGCTGCGCCGGATAGCACATGTCGTTGTTGACGTATTTGACGCCGGTGGCGATGACGTCGTGGCTCATGGAGTCGAGGATGTCGACCTTGTAGCCCTCCATGGTCAGGAGCTTCTTGATCAGGCGAAAATGGATCGGCAGCATCATCGGAATGAGGATGGTGTGCGTTTCCTTCATTTCTTCTGTAAAAACAACGCGTTGTTGTTGTTCTGACACTTACTGCTTCCTCCTTTGTTCCAGTGTTGCAAAGAGACTTCTGAGACGGATCTTCACCGTGCCGAGGTTGGAGATCTCGTCGATCTTGATCTGGGTGTAGATGTCGCCGCCAGATTCGAGGATGTCGCGCATCTCGTCGGCGGTGATGGCGTCAAGCCCGCAGCCGAAACTGACGAGCTGGACGACGGACATGTCGGAATTTTCCAAGGCGGTCTTGGCGGCGTTGTAGAGACGAGCGTGGTAAGTCCACTGGTTCAGCACATGCGTATCCGTGTCGCCGTAGATGAACGGCAGCCCGTCTTCGCTGATGACGACGGTGCCGAAGCTCTGCACGAGGCGGTCGATGCCGTGGTTGATCTCTGGGTCGACGTGATATGGGCGACCGGCAAGGATGACGATCGGCAGCTCGTGGATGCGGGCGTACTGGATCGCCTGATCGGCGAAGGCCTTGAGCTTGTCATAGTAGCCGCGCTGCGCTGCGTAGGCGGCGTCGAGGGCTTCGCCGATCTTGCGGCCGTTTGTGCCGAGGCGCTTTGCGAGATCCTTCGTGAGCTGCTTTTTCATGAATTTTTTATTGTGGACGCCGTAGAAGCCGAAGAGGTATTTCTCCTTGTCGATCTTGCCGACGTTGGCCTCGATGACCTGCGGATAATAGGCGACGACTGGACAGTTGTAGTGGTTGTCGCTGATCTCCTCGTCGAAGTTGTAGCTGAGGCATGGATAGAAAATGAAATCCACGTTCTTCTCCAACAGCCATTCAATGTGGCCGTGGATGAGCTTGGCAGGATAGCAGATGGTGTCCGACGGGATGGTGTACTGCCCTTTTGTGAAGAGCTGCTTCGAGCCGAACGGTGAGAGCAGAACGCGGTAGCCGAGCTGATTCCAGAAAGTGGTCCAGAACGGATACATTTCGTAGACATTGAGCCCCAGCGGCATGCCAACGGTGCCGTTTGGAAAATCGCCAGCGAGCTGCTCCTTCTTGAGATTGGTGATGAGCTGCTGCTTGTAGAGATAGGCATTCGGCAGATCGAGGGCCTTTTTGTCCTTGTTGAGTGGACGCTCACAGCGGTTGCCGGCGATGAGTTCTTCTCCATTTGAGAAATGATTGATCGTGAGCTCGCAGTGGTTCCCACAGCCCTGACAGGTGCGGCTGTAGGTCTGATAGGAAAATTCATTCAGCGCCACGGGACCGAGGCAGGTGGTTTCGCCGCTCTGGTTGGCCTTAGCGTAGAGGGCGCAGCCGAAGGCGCCCATCAGCCCGGCGATGGACGGACGGATGACGTTGCGGCCGATCTCTTTCTCGAAGGCGCGCAGGATGGCGTCATTGTAGAAGGTGCCACCCTGAACGACGATCTTTTTGCCGAGGTCGTCGGCGTCGTTGGCGCGGATGACCTTGTAGAGGGCGTTTTTCACGACGCTGATGGAAAGCCCAGCAGAGATGTCTTCAACGCTGGCGCCCTCCTTCTGCGACTGCTTGACAGACGAATTCATGAAGACGGTGCAGCGGCTACCGAGGTCGACGGGGTGCTCGGAATGCAGGCCGAGCTCGGCAAATTCTGCAACGTCGTAGCCCATCGCGCTCGCAAATGTTGAGATGAACGAGCCGCAGCCAGAGGAGCAGGCCTCGTTGAGGAAGATCGAGTCGA
>OGWZ01001000.1_pt1 | contig 28452 bp, 28 predicted proteins | sample 1576141 | NCBI WGS metagenome assembly OGWZ01 (sample SAMEA3541512, study PRJEB24748) | human gut metagenome | biome: human gut; feature: human-associated habitat; material: faeces | place: China | collected 2012
AAACCGTCAGCTAACAGTTGATAAGTAAATTAGTTCCTTATCACTGTTAAGCCAAGCTTTCGATGCTTTTTGGAGCTGGTGGTGTGACTCGAACACATAACCTGCTGATTACGAAGTGTATCCGGGCACTCCATTTGACGGTTTTCAGGGATTTTGGAGCCTTTCCGCTCGGTATATTGCGGGAGGTACGTCCTATCCTGCTGGATCATCTGGACAAGCTCGTGCTTGCTGGTAAACCGTCTGCCGTAATAGCGTTCCCGCTTCAGAATGCCCCAGAAGCCCTCCATCGGGCCGTTATCGATGCAATGCGCCACACGGGACATGCTCTGCGTCATCCCTGCCTGCACGAGCTTGTGGTGGAAAGTGCGGTTGGTATACTGGAACCCTCTGTCGCTATGAAGCAGGGGCTGTGCGTCCGGATTGGCCTGCACCGCTTTGTCGAAGGTTTTGAAAACCAACGGATTATCGTTGCGTTCGCTGAGTACATAGGACACAATACGCCGGTCACAAAGATCTAAGATGGCGCTCAGATAGAGCTTGTGGATCTCGCTTCCCTCGTACCGCTTGAATTCTGTCACATCGGTGAGCCACTTTTCGTTTGGCTTTGCGGCATAAAACTGCCTGCCCAAAAGATTCTCAGCAAGATACTGCGGGTTCTTCTCCTGTCTGGTGCAGCCACGGTTGTTATATTTCACGGTAGAGCGGATATCTCTGACCCGGCAGATGCGGAGCACCCGTTTGTCGTTGACATGGATGCCGCAGTCATGGCGCAGATCGTCGTTGAGCCGCCGGTATCCCTTATCTGGGCTTTCCTCGTGGAGCTGTTCGAGCTTTTCAGCAAGCCGTTCATTCTCTGCGGCCCGTTGGCCCACTATACCCAAGTTTTCCTTTCAGCATTGTTTCTACCACCAGCTTCTTGAATTCTGGTGTGTATTTCTTGTTTGGCTCTCTTTTTGGCATAACAAAACACCCCACTTGTTAGGTAGTATATCATACTGTCTAACATGTGGGGTGCAGTTCAGAAGCAACGGCTCTTTTTCAAATCTTCAAATCTCTTACAGCGTGCGTACACGGTTATCAAATTTCGGCACGCGAATGCGGATGGTCACGTTATCATCCACGACCTCGCTGATCTGCGCGTCGCAGGTGGCGCTCATCAAGCGATAAGCGTCCGGGAAGTTCAAATCAAACTTCTTTATCAGGAAGTTGACCGCATCCTCGGTGCCGACCTTGACGCTTTCCTCCAGCGTGCGGCGGGAGGCAAGAAAGTACAAGCTGTCCGCCGTTTCGATGACCGGGCGCTCAATGGGACGGTCGTGGTAGACCGTGACGCGCAGGCACATACGCCCCGCGATCTCGATGCCCGTGCCGGAGAGCTCGCCGTCGCCCATGCAGGCGTGCATATCGCCCACAGCCAAGCCCGCGCCCTCGGCATTGACCGGGAAGTATACGCGCGAGCCGACGCGGACCAGCTTGGTGTCCATGTTGGCGCCGTGGTCCTCAGGCACCGCGCAGTGGATCTCGCCGCTTTTCGTGGCGACACCCATCACGCCGATCATCGGCGTCAGGGGCAGCTTGATATCATCGGAAAAATGTGCGAAGCCATCGTGCACGGGAATGATCTTGGTGTTCGGCTCCGTGATATGATCACCCAGCACGCCGAGTCCGACCGATGTGACCATCACGCCCTGCGGCGCAAGGTCGATCGCCATAACTTCCACGCAAAGGGTATCGCCGGGGTGCGCACCGCCGATCGCGATCGGGCCTACGGCGCAGTCCATGATGCCGATGTCAATATCCGGGCGCTTGACGCTTTCGTCGGTGATCTGACCGCTATAGCAGTCGTCGCACTCGACCCAGAAGGTCTCTCCGTCCTCGACGGTATAGTTTGCGGGATTTGTCGGGTTGAAGTGGAAAATCACTTTATCTTTCGGGATCACACGCATGACATCTGTCCTTCCTTTCCCTTACCAACCTGCCGGCAGGATGCCGATCATGGAGCAGATGAAGTAGATGGCCGCAAGGCTGAAGATCACGATGATCATGCCCTGCACTGCGGGATGCGCGTACCAACCGCACTTCCACTCCGGCTCGATATCGCCCTTCTTGCGGGCGTTGTTGAGCATCAGAACGGGAACGATCGACATAATCACGCCGCCGAAGGTACCGGCCCAGCCAATGGCGTCAACAAAGCTGACAAGACCGGCGTAGGCAAGGATGAACGGGGGAAGCACCGTGCAGGCGATGGCGATGAGACGGGTCTTGGTGTCCTTCTCATCCTTGAGCTTGAACATATCGACGATGTTCGTGAGCATGGAACCGCCGACCGCCCAATAAGAGGTCATCATGGCGCAGAGAGCAAAAATGTTGGCGGTATAGAGCGCCCAGGTACCGAGTGCCTGACCCCAGGCGAGCGTAGCGACCTGTGTGACCTCCTCCGCGCCGGTCAGAGAGAGAACGGCAAGGGGAACAACGGCCAGCAGCACGCCGGTGATGAACATACCGAGAATGATGGCAACCGGGAGCTTCTTGGGCGTGTGGCGCATACCGCGCGCCAGCTCAGGCACGGCATACTGCGCGATGTAGCAGAAAATAGCACTGCTGAGAAGGGGAACGGCATAGGTCCAGTTTGCGTATACGGCGCGGGAGACATCCGCCTTGCCGGAGAGGAAGGATGCGATCACAATGATGCCGAGCAGCACGACCATACCCGTGGACATGAATTTCTCCCAAAGGCCGGTGGCTTTGAGGCCGAACCAGACGACCAGCACACAGGGAACGGTGAACAGCAGGCTGCCCGCCCAGTTGGGGAGACCGAGCAGTGTGCAGAGGATGTTGCCGGAACCTGTCGTGTAGGCGACCATGCAGCCGATGGAGTTCGCGCAGACAGAGATGAAGATCAGGACCGAGCCGACCTTACCGACATATTTTTCCGCAAGGCCGGGCAGCTGCAGGGGCTTTTTTGTACGCAGTGCGGACTCCGCCACATAGAGCATGGAGAACGTGGTGAACAGACCGGCCACCGCCAGCCAGAGCACCAGGATCGGCCATCCCGCAAGGCGGGAAGAATATGCAAGGCCGAGTATACCGGAACCGACATTGGCACCCACGATGATCGCTACCGCCTCATAAAGCGTGAGCTTTGTTACCTTGAGCGCGCCTTCTTCGACGTGCAGGTTTTTTTCTTCCATTGAGCTTTCCTCCTAAAACGTTGGGAGATAGGTTTTGCAGCCTCGCTCCTCTTGTGATTCATTTTACCGGATCAAGGACAACAAAAAGACAACAAAAATGCAGAGTATTTCGATCACCTCTGCATTTTCGCCGTTTTTGATAGTTTTTAGCGAATGATTTCAGTCATCTTGCCCTGTAGCGATGCCGTCGTGATCTCCGCCCAGCTATACTGCGTCATAAACTCTCCGACAAAAGCATTGATCGCCGAAGATTCGCCGTTGAGAAACTGATAATAATCACAGGAAAACTTTTCTGTATCCACGCTGAGTTGATTCCGCCCCTTGATGACCGCATCTTCGCAATCCACCTTTCGCAAGGTGCGCATCATATCAGACTTAAAGGTTTCGATCTGATTTTTCAGCGCGCTGCCGTATTCCCGGTCCTCATAGAGAATGGCCGCACATTCCCGGATGCTGCAGGCCGAACCGCGGCGAAATACCAGATACGCAAACAGCTCCTTGCTCTTTGCGCGGGCAAATTCGAGCGGTTTTCCCTCATAAAACACTTCAAAATTGCCGAAGCACTGGACACGCAGGGAAAGCTCCTTCCTCACAGGCACTGTGGTCAGGCCGATATTACGAAGTTCCTCCTCGATTGCCTCGGCCGTAACAGGCTTCATCAGGTAGCCGCGCGCATGGAGGGAATAGGATTCCAGCGCATACTGCGAATAAGCCGTAACAAAAATGATCTCGAGCGCCGGGATCGTCTTTTTCAATTCCAGTGCAAGGTCCAGTCCCGTCCAACCGCGCATCTGAATGTCCAGGAAGGCGATATCCGGAAGGATCTCCCCCGTTCTCACCGCCTCAAGCGCTTTCGTCGGATCGGTATAGGCGTGAACCGCTGCTGCCGGCTCGGCAGCTTGCAGCGCCGCTGTCAGATCGCTCAGCGCCAAAGATTCATCGTCAACAGCCAACAAGCAAAGTTCCATCATTCGCTCTCCTTTCGACATTTGGGGATGCACATCGTCACATTTGTCCCCTTGTCGATCCCGCTTTCGATCTCCATGTGCCCACCGCACACCGCGGCAAGGCGCTCACGGACGTTCCACAAGCCGATATGCTTGCCGCCCGCCGCAAGCTGCTCTGCATCAAACCCGATGCCGTCATCCGAAACAGTCACGACGAAATCCGACTCGGTCTCGCTTGTAGAGATGATCACCGTCCCGCCCTGAAGCCGCTGCATCACGCCGTGGCGCACCGCGTTTTCGACGATCGGCTCCAATGTGAGCGGCGGCAGGGAGAATTGCGTGACCGGCGTGTTGAAAAGGACGGTCAGATCCCGGCCAAAGCGCATTTTTTCCAGATCAACATAGTGTTTGGTATGCTGTAGTTCCTGCAAAAAAGGAATGCAGCCGGTATTGCTCAATGAATCGAGATTCCCTCGCAGGTAGAGGGTAAAATCCGTCAGCGCGCTCTCAGCCTCGCGCGCGTCAATGCGGCAGAGCGCGCGAATGCTGGTAAGCACATTGTAAAGAAAGTGCGGCTGTATCTGGCTGATCATAATGGAGATACGCTGCTGCAAAAGCTGCTCTTCCTGCCGCTTTTCGTATTCGATCTGCACAGTGATATATATCTGGATGAGACAAAACGCCACAACGACATGAGCCAGTGTGATCTCCCCGATGACCGTGTCAACCACTACCGCGGCAGCCACCAGCAGCTCATAGAAAAGGAAAGAGATCGCCTTGCGGTTGGTCAGCATCCTCCTGAAGTTCAGAATGATGCCGATGTTGACCACCATCGGCATGGCCAAAAAGAAGAAGTAAAGCCACGGGTGATCCGACAGATGCCACGGGGCATTCTGAGAGCGCGACGTGATGACAGAGATCATCACGAGCAGAAATCCATCCGCGCTGAGGCCGGTCATCAAAACGGTATATCGCTGCAATTCCTTCGAGTCTTCATTGATGTAACTGATGAGATAGGTGCTGTAAAAAATGAGCAGTGGAAATGCCGAGGCGTAGCAGACAAAATAGCAGGTCTCGCGAAGCCGCGGAAGGGCAGGAAGAAAATCAAGCCCGATCCCCCAATAGATCACATCGCTCAAAAGCCCAATGGTGTTGATCGCCAGCATCCAGAGGAAATAGGAGCGAAAGCGCCTGCGCGAATGACTGCCAAAGACCACGCTTGCATAGGTCGAGGTCGTCAGGATGGCGCAGACGAGTTCCAGTACCACGCCGACCGGCGTGAGCGGATTTTCCGGAACATCACCGCGCGCAATGGCGTGAAAGGTCACGATCATCAACGCGAGCACAATACCGATCGTTACAAGACAGCCAATGCCCGTAGCTGTTCTCTTGTCTATCCGCACAGCCGTGTCCCTCCCCACTCGTTTGACCATTAGGGTGTTTATATTATCTTATTTTGACGGCCAATGCAAGCCGCTGACAGATGTTATAGAAAAGGCCGATTTAGTATTTTATTTCGCGTTTGTAGGTTTGTATGTTGTAAGAAATAAACCTAAAATATAGTAATGCCATACAGATAAATCTTACGCAAAAAAGAAAAACTATGAAACCAAATGACCGTGTTCCACAATATTAAAGATGACGGGTCGTTAAATGGATATCCGAAAGAGGGCGAAGCTGTGGATGAACAGGAAGCCTTAAAGAAGTGAAGCGCGAAAACGAAAGTGCGTTAGAATGGGTTATTAATCGACATACAGCTTACGTCAACACAATTATTTAAGGATTTTTCCCAAAGATGCTGGCAATAAAGGCTCATCCGTTCAGGAAGGACATGGCAGCCAAAAGAATCGCCAGAAACGCAAAGCTGATCCCAGAAAACAGGAGAAAAAAACTCTTTCCGCCATCGGGAACGCGGCGCGTATATTCCCGAAACGTAATGAGGCTTGCAAGAGACGCCACCAGCGTCCCTGCACCGCCCACATTGACGCCAACCAGAAGAGCACGGGCATCCTGCGTGAAGCGGCTGAGCAGAATAGCAGCAGGAACATTGCTGATAATCTGGCAGGTAAGCGCGGAGACCAGCATGGTCCCGTGGGACAAAAGGTGGGCGAACAGTACCCGGACAGATTCCAGCCGGGCAAGATTGCCGGAAAAGGTGAAAAAAGCGGCGAAGGTGGCCAGCAGTCCCCAGTCCACGGTTTTTAGTGCGTGCCGGTCCAGAAACCAGAGCGCCAGCACAATGACCGTCAAACCAAGGACATAGGGTACCAGCCGCAGCACCATGGCAACGGCTAAACAGAATAGTCCACCATAGATAACGGCTCGGCATGAGTCTACCGTGACCTGTGCTTCCGGCACGGAAAGCTGTTCTTTTGGAAACACTAAGCAGCACAGGAGAATGAGAACAGTAGACAGGATGAATGGCGGCAGCATTGCCGAAAAGAACGTTTTCGTGGAAAGCCCGTAATAGCTGAAAAGATAGAGATTCTGCGGATTGCCGAAGGGCGTGATCATTCCGCAGAGGTTGGCGGCACAGTTTTGCAGAATGAACAGGAGCGCCGTGTGCTTTTCCTGTCCAGTGGAGGAAAGAACAAACCAGCCCAGTGGCAGAAAAGTCAACAAGGCGGTATCATTGGTCAGGAGCATAGAGCCGAACATGGTGATAACCACCAGCGCCGTACACACGCCCCGGACAGTGGAAAAGGTGTGTACCATCCGCTGGGAAAGAGCGGAAAAGATATGCAGATCCCGCAAAGCACCCACCACTGCCAGCACACAAAACAGGCAAGCAAGCGTCTTGAGGTCATAATAACCTAAGTAGTCCCTATCAGGCGGAACAAAAAATGCCGTTACAACTGCGGCCAGTAATGAAATGACCAGCATGGCATTGGCGCGACACCAAGATTTGACCTTACTCATAAAAAGCCCCTTTGCGTGAAAAATGTAGAATTCTGTATGGACACTTCTGCGAAGAAGATAACACATTTTCAAATGATTTACAATGGCACTCCGTTGACCTAACAAACGCTAAAGGCAGTTCAAAGCTCGTGTACATTTTGCGCTGCTGGAATCAATAAAAGCATTTTTAAAAATATTTCGATTTCTTTGGAAGAATCAGTAGCTTTCCGGCGCAAGGTGTGACTATGTGTTGTGGCCACCAAAGAAAGGAGCGATGCTCATGGCAAAGAAACGCGCCAACGGCGAGGGCAACATCCGCAAGCGTGCAGACGGGCGTTGGGAGGAGCGCTACACCGCAGGCTACCACCCCGAAACCGGAAAGCGCATCATCAAAAATGTACTTGGTAAGACGCAGGCGGAATGCAAGGCAAAGCTAAAGAAAGCCATTGAGGAGAGCCATGCATTGGACGTCGGCCGCGCCGATGAATACACGGTTGCCGCTTGGCTGCGGACGTGGTTTGAATTGTATGCCAAACCACACATTCGTCCATCCACCATGAACTACTACCACCGGAACATCGAACAGCATATCATCCCTGCTATCGGGGATATCCCGCTGAATAAGCTCACCACCCGTGACCTGCAAAAGCTCTACAACGATCTGCAAAGCAATGGGCGGCTGAGAAAAGTACAGAAAAAGGAAAAACCCGGACTGAGCAATTCCACTGTGCGCGGTATCCACATGATGCTGCACAACGCCCTTGACCGGGCGGTGAAGGAAAAACTCATTCTCAGCAATCCCACGGAGAATTGCATCATTCCCAAAATTGAAAAACAAGAGATGAAGATTCTTCATCCAGACCACATCAGCTCGTATCTAAATGCAGCCGAGCGGCGTAATGCCCTGCCGATGTTCTATCTGGAACTGGTCAGCGGACTGAGAAAGGGCGAGCTGGTCGCGCTCCAATGGAGCGACCTCGACGAAGCCAACTGCACCATCTCTGTCAGTAAGCAGGCCAGCTGGGACACAGAGGGGAACCTCATTCTAAGCCAGCCTAAAACCGGAAATTCCATCCGCGAGGTGTCTATCCCGCAGGATGCCGTGGAGCTGCTGAAGCAGGAGCATGCCAAACATCCCAGCAATCCGTGGATGTTCCCGTCCGGCAGGACCGGTGAAATGTATCACCCCGACTCGGTGGTAACACTCCACAAGCGGATCCTGAAGGACGCGGGGCTGCCGCACATCAGATTTCACGACCTGAGACATACCTTCGCAACGCTGGCACTGCAAAACGGAGTGGACGTCAAAACCGTCAGCAGTATGCTCGGCCACTACGACGCCGGATTCACACTCCGCACCTACACCCACGCTACGAGGCAAAAGCAAGACGAGGCCGCACAGACCATGGGCAGCTTCATGGCGCAGGTCATGTAAGCAGAAAAAAACAAAAATACCGGAGAGAAGGCAAAAGCCTCCTCTCCGGTACTCTTTAGATCTATCGGGATATTTCCGCGTACCCATAGGGCATGAGCTGGCAGTAGGCGGCAAAGCCACTGACTGACCCTATGGGTCAAATGCGTGTCCGCCGAACGGGGCCATGGGTCAAAATCTCGTGTCCATTTTCTTGGGTACAGTTTAATTCGTTGTGTGGGTCACGGTGTGGGTCAGGCAGTTGACCCACATTTTGACCCACACCTTTTTTAGCGTTTTTGCAGCAAAAAAGCACCGAAAACCGAAGTTTTCGATGCTTTTGGAGCTGGTGGTGTGACTCGAACACATGACCTGCTGATTACGAATCAGCTGCTCTACCGACTGAGCTACACCAGCGCATTCGTTCAAATGCAAATGGAAGTATAGCACAAAGATTTTTTCGCGTCAAGCGATTTTTCAAACTTTTTGAAAGCGGCGGCTTTGCCGCCGCTTTTTCATTCTTTCCGCCGTCTGCGGCGGATGCGGTTGATGTGGCGCTCGAAGTCGCCGCTGCCGATGAGCTCGGCAAGCACATACTGCTCAAAGACCGGCACGGTGCAGGAATAGAATCCCACCTCGCGCCGAAACTGCTCGGAGAGCGCGGGCGGCAGCACCATGTAGCCCACGCGCATCGACGGCGCGATGGTCTTGGAGAACGTATTCATGTAGATGACCGAGCGCTCGGGTTCGAGGGCGAAGAGCGTATCCTCGCTCTTGCTCGACACGCTGAATTCCGAATCGAAGTCGTCCTCGACGATGTAGCCGCCGCGCTCCTCCGCCCAGCGGAGATATTCGCGGCGTTTGCCCGCGCTGGCGGTCACCTGGCTCGGGAAGCTGTGGAACGGCGTGACATGCAGCACCGTCGCGCTCGCGCGGGTGAGCTCATCGGAGCGGATGCCGTCGCTGCCGAGGCGCAGCATCTCGCACGTGACGCCGTGCGCCTGATACACCCTGCGGATCTTGTCGTAAGACGGGTCTTCGAGCGCAAACACGCGCTCGCGCCCCAAAAGCTGCACGATGAGTCCGTAGAGGTATTCCGCGCCCGAGCCGATCACGATCTGTCCCGGCTGGACGCTGATGCCGCGCGAGCGGGAGAGATACGCCGCAATGGTGCCGCGCAGCTCGGCGCAGCCGTTGTTCGGCGACTTGACGAGAATACTCTCGCCGTACTCGCTGAGTACACGCCGCATCGTCTTGGCGAGCGACGGGAACGGAAATTCATCCTCCGTCCCGTGAGAAACGGTCGTGCGGCGCTCGGTCTCCGTCTCGGAGACCGGGAAGCAGTCCGCCGCGGCGAAGCTCACGAAAAAGCCGCTGCGCTCGCGGGATTCCAAATACCCCTCGTCGCATAGGATCGCCAGCGCGTGCTCGACCGTGATGACACTCACGCCTGTCTCTGTTGCGATCAGGCGCTTGCTGGGCATCTTCGTCCCCAGCGGGTAAACACCGCTGACGATGTCGCGCCGCAGCTGGTGATAGAGCTGTAAATACGCGCTCTGCGCGGCGGTTTTGTCGATGTGATAGTGCATAGAGCTTACTGCTTCTCGTCCGGCGCGGTAGGCTCAGCGGCAGCTTCTTCCGCCTCCGTTGTCTGCTGCACACGCTTGACAAACAGATTCGACCCGTCGGCCTTTTTGACCTTGAACTGATAGACGAGGATCCCTGCGCACACGAGCACCATCACGAGCGACAACGCCTGCGACACGCGGATGCGCTGACCAAACAGCGTCCAGTGGAAAAGATACAGACTGTCGGTGCGCAGCCCCTCGATCCAGAAACGGCCGAGACCATACCAGATGAAGTAAAAGCAGGTGTTCTCCCCGTCGAAGCGGCGGGCGCGGGACACGACAAAATAAAGCAGCAGCAGACCGATCACATTCCACAGGCTCTCATAAAGAAACGTAGGGTGTACATCCATATACGTCGTGGCCGACGTCCAGAGCCGCATGCGCCAGGGGAGCTCCGTCGCCGCGCCGAAGGCTTCCCGGTTCATAAAGTTGCCCCAGCGGCCAATAGCCTGCCCAATGAAAAGTCCCTGCACGCAGCAGTCCGCCAGCGCCCAGAAGGAGATCTTGCGGCGGCGGCTGAAAAGATACGCCGTCAAAAAGCCCGCAATGACGCCGCCGTAGATGGCAAGGCCGCCGTCCCAGATGCGGTAGGTCGACGACCAGTTGATCGAGCCGTCGCTCCCGCGAAACAGGTCGAGGTAGAAAAGCACATAGTAAATCCTCGCACCGATGATAGAAAACGGGATGGCCCAGAGTACCGTGTCGATGACATTATCCTCGCTCAGGCCGTATTTGTGCGCCTGCTTCATGCAGAAATAGAGTCCCAGCAGCATGCCCGCGGCAATGATGATGCCGTACCAGTAGATGCCGTTGCCGATGTTCAATGCCTTGGACGGCACGGTGAACTGCCAGTCGCCGAAAAGGCCGGGAAAGCTGATGGGCGCGTCGGAAAAGCTCATGGGATCGTTATCCTTCTTTCTTGGGTTCGATGATGGAGATGGCGCGGCGGCTGTCCGTCAGGTTTTCGCGCAGGAAGCGCTCGACATCCGCTTTTTCGATGCTCGCGTACGCCTCGGGGAACCGGAGCGCATCGAAGCCGCGGAAGTAGCCGTCCGCCATGGAGATGGCGATATTTTCAAACGAGTTGAGCGCGCGCAGCGTCGCGCCGAAGCTCGCGCGGCGGATCTGCTCGAAAAAGTCAGGGTCGATGCCCTCGCGCGCGAGGCGCTGCGCCTCTTCCAAGATCGCGTCGCTCACTTCCTGCGGCTGCCCGCTCTCGCCGCCGGCGCACAGAACCGCGACGCCCGGCAGCTGGTCAAAGCCGCCGCCAAAGCTCGAATTGATGAGTCCCTCGTCGTAAAGGCGCTGGTAGAGCGGCGACGAATCGCCGAGCAGCACGTCGCTCGCCATCTCGCCGATGAGCGACTGGCGCAAAAGGTCACCCTCGTTCGTCTCGCACTTAAAGCCGACTAAAAACTGCGGCAGCGCGACCTCCATCTGCGTGACGGTCTCCTTCTGCGCGGCAACATCGTCCTCTTCTTCGCCATAGCAGCGTGCGATCTCCTCGCCGCGCTCGCGGGGCAAGACCTCCTCGGCCAGCGCGATCACCGTGTGGGGATCGACGTTGCCAACAACGCACAGCGCCATATTGGACGGACAGTAGAACGCGTGGTGGCAGTCGTACAGCGTTTCCGCCGTGATGCCCGCGATGCTCTCGACCGTGCCGGCGATGGGCACGCGCGCGGGCGACGAGCGGTACAGGCAGGCAAGGAGCCTTTCGTAGACCTGCCAGTCGGGCGAATCCTCGACCATGCGGATCTCCTGACCGATGATGCCGCGTTCCTTTTCCACGCTTTCGTCCGTAAAGTACGGAACGGAGACAAACGAGAGCAGGATGCGCAGGTTTTCTTCAAAATGCTCGGTACAGTCAAAGTAATAGCCCGTCATCGCGTTGGAGGTAAAGGCGTTCGGCTCTGCGCCGTTTTGCGAGAGTACCTGTAGGGCGTTGCCGTCCTTCGTGTCGAACATCTTGTGCTCTAAATAGTGCGCGATGCCCGCGGGCGTGTCGCACTTTTCGCCGTTTCGGATGAACTGCATGTCCATCCCACCGTAGCGTGTGGCGAAAAAGGCGTATTTTTTGCGGTGCTGGGGCTTGGGGACGATGAATATCTTCAAGCCGTTCGGCAGCGTCTTTTCCAGGACCGTTTCCCCGATGCGGGGGTAGCTTTTCTCATTCATCCTTGCTGTCCTCCCCTGTCAGGAAATACACCGTGTCAAGCGTCATGCTCTGCGCGGCCTCGGCGATGCGCTCGTTCGTCACGGCGCGCAGCGCCGCGATGAGCTCATCCGCCGTCTCGCGGATGCCCGTGGCCGCCTGACCGAGGGCGTTTTCCTCCATGCGGCCCGCGCTGTCGCCGCGCGATTCGAGCGACGCGATCAGGCACGCTCTCGCGCCCTCGACCTCCCATTCCTCAAATTCGCCGCGCTGCACGCTTGCAAGCTGGGCAAGAATTTCACGCTTGGCGGTTTCCACATCCCTGCACTCAATGCCGGACGAGACCGTCACGATGCCCTTGGAGCGGTGATAGGCGGAAGAAGCATAATAGCAGAGGGACAGCTTTTCACGCACGTTCAAAAAGAGCTTGGAATTGCTGTACCCGCCGAAAATCAAATTTGCCAGCATCATCGCAGGCGCGTCGTTCGTCGACGCGCGCCAGCCCATCGAGAGCTTTCCCTGCGTCACATCCATGCGCTCGGTGATCTCGCGCGGCGTCTCCGGCGCGTTTTTCTTCTCCGCGATGACCGGCGGCACGACACGCCCGCGCTGAAGCGGCGCAAACGCGCGGGAGATGGCCTCCTCCACGCGCTCGCGCTCGGCGCTGCCGCAGTAGAAGAGCTCCAAGTGCGCGGTGGAGAGTAACTCCTGATAGCAGCGGAAGAGCGTCTGGTTCGTGATCTTCTCAACGCGCGCGATGGAGCCGAACTTGTCCACCCCGTAGCGCTCGCCGCGGCACATCTCCTGAAGTAAGCGCAGGTCTGCGTAGTCGCGCTTGTCGTTGATGATGCCGCGGATGGCGTCGATGAGGTTTTGCTTCTCGCTTTCGACATAGTCGTTCAGGAAGCGGCCGTTGCGCGTCACGGGGTCGAGCAGCAGCTCGCCCAAAAGGTCGCACATCGGCTCGAGCAGCTTTTCTCCTCCCGGGACAAATTCCTCGTCGATGAAGCTCGCGGCAAAGCCGATGCACTGGTTCTCGCCCTTCTTGCGCCCCGTGCAGCCGATGGACGAGCCATAGAGCAGGTCGAGCGCGGTGGAAAGTGAGCGCATATCGGGGTGCGACAGCGTGCCGCGGCGCAGCACGCTCGGCAGCAGCGCGCCAAAGCTCGCCGTTCTTTCGTTGATCGGCGTGATGAGCTGCACGCTCAGCGTCCCCGTTTTGAATTTATCCGAGCGCACATAGTCGAGGTTCACCTCGGGTGCGATCTCAAGTCTGACCGGTTCCATCACGGATTCCTCCTGTGGTCATTTTTCAGAATTTGCCCTTAGGATACCACGAAACTGTGAACAATTCCACTCTTTTCTGCTTACACCGCACTTTCCGGCGCAAAAACGGAAGAATTTTCTGCTCGCATGACGTTTTTCTTGCGATTTTTCCTTGACAATTTTGATAAAATCATGTAAACTGATTCATGTTGTAAAGGTATAAAACTTTACATAAGAATCTGCACAAGGAGGAACTTCCCGTGAAAAACCAGACCTTTCGTATGACGATGCTCTTCGACTTTTATGGGGAGCTTCTCACCGACCGCCAGAAGGAATTCTACGATCTCTACTATAACGAGGACCTGTCGCTCTCCGAAATTGCCGAGAACTACGGCATCTCCCGCCAGGGCGTGCGCGACGTTATCGTGCGCGCGGAGAACTACATGACCGAGATCGAAGACAAGACGGGGCTCATCAAGCGCTTCATGCAGCTTCAGCCCCACGTGGAAAAGATCACGGACGCGGCCGAGCAGATCAAGCAGCTCAACTTCCGCCGGTATGAGGACCGCCAGCTCGAAGAGCTTGCCGGCGTGATCGAGGCCGAGGCGGCGGCACTCAAGGAGTAATACATCCATGGCATTTGAAGGACTGAGCGAAAAGCTCAACGCCACATTCAAACACCTGCGCGGCAAGGGCCGCCTGAGCGAAGAGGACATCAAGCTCGCAATGCGTGAGGTGCGCCTGGCGCTCCTCGAAGCAGACGTGAGCTACAAGGTCGTCAAGGACTTTGTCAAAACCGTCTCTGAGCGCGCCGTCGGCGCCGAGGTGCTCGACAGCCTGACCCCTGCCCAGCAGGTCATCAAGATCGTCAGCGAAGAGCTCACCGCGCTCATGGGCGGCGCCAATGCGAAGCTGACCTTCGCCTCCAAGCCGCCGACGGTCGTCATGATGGTCGGCTTACAGGGCGCCGGTAAGACGACGAACGTCGCCAAGCTCGCGGGCTACTTCCGCAAGCAGGGCCACCGTCCGCTGCTCAGCGCGTGCGACGTGTACCGTCCCGCGGCCATCACGCAGTTACAGGTCGTCGGCAAGCAATTGAATATTCCCGTTTTCGAAATGGGTCAGATCGACCCCGTTCAGATCGCGCAGGAGGCCGTCAAGTACGCCGGTGACCACGGCAACGACATGGTCTTCCTCGATACCGCAGGCCGCCTGCACATCGACGAAGCGCTGATGGACGAGCTCAAGCGCATCAAGGCCGCCGTCAAGCCGACCGAGATCCTGCTCGTCGTCGACGCGATGACCGGTCAGGACGCCGTGAACGCCGCCACCGCCTTTGATGAGGCACTCGGCATCGACGGCGTCGTGCTCACGAAGCTCGACGGCGACGCCCGCGGCGGCGCAGCCCTCTCGATCCGCGCGGCGACCGGCAAACCCATCAAGTTCATGGGCACGGGCGAAAAGCTCGACATGATCGAGCCCTTCCACCCCGACCGCATGGCGCAGCGCATCCTCGGCATGGGCGACGTGCTGTCGTTCATCGAGCGCGCCGAGCAGAGCATCGACGAGGAAAAGGCGAAAAAGCTCGAAGAAAAGCTCAAAAAGAACCGCTTCACTCTCTCCGACTATTACGACCAGCTCGTCCAGCTCAAGAGCATGGGCAGCTTTGAACAGCTCGCGGGCATGATGCCCGGCCAGCTCGGCAAGCAGATGGCAAACGCCGAGCTTGACCCCAAGATGATGGCACACACCGAGGCGATCATCCTCTCGATGACACCCTACGAGCGCGAGAATCCCGCGGTGCTCGGCGCCAGCCGCAAAAAGCGCATCGCCGCCGGCTGCGGACTCGAGGTTGTGGACGTCAACCGCCTGCTCAAGCAGTTTGAGATGATGCAGAGCATGATCAAGCAGGTCACGCGCGGCGGCAAGATGCCAAAGGGCATGGGCGGCTTCGGCGGCGGCCGGATGCGCGGTTTCGGGCGCAAGAAACGCTTCAAGTAATTTCCGTTGATAAGTGCACAAGCATTTCATCATAATACAAAATCATTTACATTATTTTTGGAGGTAGTAACCATGGTTAAAATTCGTCTGCGCAGAATGGGCGCCAAGAAGGCTCCTTTCTATCGTGTTGTCGTCGCTGATTCCCGTTATCCCCGCGACGGCCGCTTCATCGAAGAGATCGGCACCTACAATCCCTGCGTCTCCCCCGCCGAGATCAAGATCGACGCTGAGCGCGCTCAGGAGTGGATCAAGACCGGCGCTCAGCCCACCGACACGGTCCGTGCGCTGCTGAAGAAAGTCAACGCGCTGTAAGACCCGGGGTGCAAGAAATGAAAGACTTGCTGCTCTACATCGCCCGCAGCCTTGTTGAGCATCCCGATGACGTCACCGTCACGGAGAAGCAGGGCGCGGACGAGCTTACGTTGGAGCTGCGCGTCGCACCTGACGATATGGGCAAGGTCATCGGCCGTCAGGGCCGCATTGCCAAGGAGATCCGCACGGTCGTCCGTTCCTATGCTCAGCGCACCGGCGTAAAGGTGTCTGTCGACATCGTAGACTGAACTGCAAAAACGTTCCCGAGAAGCTCTCGGGAACGTTTTTTATTCTTGCCATCCCCCGCCGATTCCGCTATACTGGATGGATAGAACAAAACAAAGGAGCATGACAATGGGTCTCTTTTCCAAAAAGAGCGCGCCGCAGCCGAGCGCGCGCCCGGAATATATCGAAGTCGGCCAGATCGTGAACACGCACGGCGTGCGCGGCGAGGTCAAGGTACAGCCCTGGGACGTGAGCCCAGAGCTTCTGTGCGGGTTCAAAACGTTCTACATGGACGGTGCGCCCTTCCGCCCGACGAGCAAGCGCGTGCAGGGCGACATGGTGCTCATGAAGCTGCCCGAGGTCGACGACATGGATGCTGCCGCCGCGCTCAAGCGCAAGGTGCTCTCCATCCGCCGCAACGATGTCCAGCTCAAGCCAGGTGAGCACTTCGACGCCGAGATCATCGGCATGAACGTCTATAACTACTTCCCCCACACGTATATCGGCACGGTGGTGGACGTGCTCTCCTACCCCGCCCACAAGCTCTACAAGGTCAAAGGCGAGGAGAAGACCTATCTCATCCCCGCGGTGAAGGATATCTTCATCACGGACATTGACGAGGAATCGCGCGAGATCAGCGTGCACATGATCGAGGGGTTAGAGACCGATGAGGATTGATATTTTAACGCTCTTCCCCGCTTCGGTCGACGCGATGATGAACGTCAGCATCCTTGGCCGCGCGCAGGAGCGCGGCTACATCACGATCAAGACGCACCAGATCCGCGACTACACGACGAACAAGCAGATGCAGGTCGACGACTACCCCTACGGCGGCGGGCGCGGCGCGGTGATGCAGGCAGACCCCCTGTACCGCTGCTGGGCGCATGTGTGCGAGGAGGCTGGCAGCCGCGGGCATACGATCTACCTCTCCCCCTGCGGGCGCACGTTCACACAGAGCGTGGCGCGCGAGCTGAAGGATAAGTATGACCACCTCATTTTAGTCTGCGGCCACTACGAGGGCATCGATCAGCGCTTTATCGACGAGTGCGTGGACGAAGAGCTCTCGATGGGCGACTTCGTCGTCACGGGCGGCGAAATTCCCGCCATGGCCGTGACGGACGCCATCTGCCGCATGGTCCCGGGCGTGCTGCCCGAGGAGGAATGCTTCACCGAGGAGTCCCACTGGGCTGGGCTTCTGGAGTATCCGCAGTATTCCCGCCCCGATGAATGGCACGGCCGCCGCGTGCCGGACGTGCTGCTCTCCGGCCACCACGAAAACGTGGCCAAATGGCGCAAAAAAGAGAGCTACAAGCGCACGATGCTCCGCCGCCCTGATCTCTGGGCGCAGTTCGACGAAAAGCAGCTCAAAGCAAAGAGCGAGAAAAAAGTCCTCGCTGAAGCCAAGGCCGAAGCAGAAGCCATCCGCGCCGCGGAGGTGAAGAAGGCCGAGGAAAGCGACACCGAAACAACTGTTGAGTAACAGCTCGCACTATCTGCGCAAGGCAAGGCGAACGGTCAATTGACCTCATTTGCCGCCCGCAGGCGGCAAGTATTTTGATCCGTCGCGGAGGACGACACGCGCGTCCGCAGCGACACTTTGCAGGAAATGGCGCGGTGAGCACCATTTCCTGAAGCTCTCTCATCAAGAAGCAGCTTCGCTGCTTTTTGATGAAGTAAAAAAGCGGAACAGCCTAAGCTGTTCCGCTTTCTTTATGTACTTTTACGCGATGCGCTTCGCGCCGACGTAGCGGGAAGCATAGTAGCTCGCGGACAGGCTGTCGATCGTGATCTTGCCGACGCTGTAGCGCGCGTGGATGATCTGACCGTTGCCGATGTAGATGCCGACGTGGCCGATGGCGTGTGAGGAATCCGAGAAGAACACCAGATCACCGGGCTGCAAGTCGGATTTGGCGACGGCGTAGCCGCAGTTCTTATACTGGGCGGTCGCCGAGTGCGGCAGGGAGTAGCCGAGCTGCGCGTAGAGATACATCGTGAAGCCCGAGCAGTCAAAGCCGTTGGGGGACGCGCCGCCGGAGCGGTAGCGCGTGCCGAGGAAGGGCATCGCCATGGAGACGACCTTTGCGCCCACTGTGCCGTCGAGGTCGGCAGGATCGCGCAGATATTCACCGAGCAGCCAGCCGGTCGTGGAGTCGAACGTGACCTGATACCAGCCGTTCGATTCACCGACGACGGTGACCTGCTTGCCGCTGACCACCTGCGTGATCTTGTCGTAATTCGTGCCGGGACCCGTGCGCACGTTGATCGTGCCGCCCGTAACGACCATGGAGACGGTCTCGGTCTCGCTCACGTCTTCCTTGGCGTCGGCCTTGTCTTCAAGCTCTGCCTGCATCTCATCGAGCTTGGCGAGCTCTTCTTCGTTCGCGCTCTCGGTCTGAACGGATTCCGTCAGCACCGTCACGCGGTCAACGAGGTTGCGGATCGAACCGTCGTAAGCGGCCTGCGCCGAAGAGAGCGGCGCGAGCAGGCTGACGGAGAGAATGCCCGAAAGCAGGAACGATAAGCATCGTGAATGGTTTCTCATAGCTGAGTCATCCTTTCGTGAATAAAATCAGGGGGCTGCGCGGCGGCTATTTACATCTTGCCGCTCAGCGCGCGCTCAAGCCAGATGGAGGCAAATTCCATCGCCTCGCCAAGGCTTCCTTTTTCCGTCGAGCGGACCACACGGTCGCGCGAACGGAGGCTTGCGTCCGTCATCTGCAGCTGAATGGAAACGCGCTTGGCAAGCGTGATATCCTTGAGCGGCGTGGTATCCAACACCTGCATCATCACGATATATTTATCCGCCATCGAGCCGTAGTAGATGAGATTATCCACACGGCGCAGCGGGTGTCCGCGGTAAACGAGACCTTCCGTAGCTTCTGCCATCTGACTCACTCCTGTCCTTGTAACCAATTTGTAACTTTGTAACCGTTTTGTAACTTTTTGCAGTATAGCATTTTTTGCCCCCCTTGTCAATAAAAGTGGGGCGAAAAAATGCAACAAACCCTCGGAGGCCGCGTTCACGGTCTCCGAGGGTCGTTATTCTGACGTTTTTCGCTTACTTGCCGAGGTAGCTGCGCACAAGCGTTTGCAGCAACTCGTCGCGATCCAGCTTGCGGATCAGCGTGCGGGCGTTGTTATGGTTCGTGATATAGGTGGGGTCCTCCGACAGGATGTAGCCCACGATCTGGTTGATGGGATTATAGCCCTTATCCTCCAGCGCGGCATAAACGGTGGTCAGAATATGACGGATCTCAGCGTCCTTTTCCTGCGCAACATTAAACTTTCGGGTAAATTCTTCCATTGGGAGAGTCCCTCCTTTCCATGCAGACAGTATAGCAACGCAATTTCAAAAAGTAAAGAGAGCGCTGTCAACTGTAACCAAATCGTAATGTTTCCTTAAGGAATTCTCAACGGAGCACCGCGTTGTGGTCGGCCTTGAGCGCTGCGAGGATGGACTGGACGTCCTCATCTGCCTCTTCGCCGGTCAGGCTGCGGTCATCCGCGCGCAGAACGAGGTTGAACGCCACGCTCTTCTTGCCGATGGCCACGCCGGAGCCGCGGTAAATATCGAACAGCGACACATCCTTGAGAAGGCCCTTCGCGCCGCGGCGGATGCTCTCTTCGAGCGCGCCGACCGTGACGGCCTCGTCGCACACGACGGCGATGTCGCGCGTGACGGCGGGGAACTTCGGAAGCGGCTGGTAGACAGGGATGTCGCCGCGCTTTTCATACATCGCATCGAAGCTCAGCTCTGCGGTGTAGACCTCGGTGTCCATGCCGTAGTTCGCCGCGACGAGCGGATGGATCTGGCCGAACACGCCGAGGTATGTCTCGCCCGCATACACTTTCGCGCAGCGGCCGGGGTGATAAGAATCATTGTCGGTGCAGGCGACGTACTTGACATCCGTGATGCGCAGCTCGTGCAGCAGCGTCTCGATGCTGCCCTTGAAGGAGAAGAAGTCCACGCCGTCGCCGTAAGCGCCGAGGGAGAGGTACTTCGGCTCGTCAGCAAGGCCATCCTCGCGCGGCAGGTAAATTTTGCCGAGCTCATAGAGGCGGGCGGACTTGTTGCGGTAGCTGTGGTTGCGGGCAATGATCTCGAGCATGCTCGGCAGGATCGTCGTGCGCATGATGGAGGTATCCTCGCCCAGCGGGTTCAAAATCTTCAGGGAGTTGCGCAGCGAGGAATCCTTCGGCATGCGGATCTTATCGTAATAGGTCGGGCTGATGAAGGAATAGGTGATGATCTCATCGTAGCCCAGCGCGCGCACAGCGCCGCCGATGGCGCGGTCGAAGCGCTGCTGCTCGCTAAAGCCGCCGCGCGTGGTCTCGCCGCGCATGAGCGTGCAGGGAATCTTATTGTAGCCGTAGAAGCGCGCGACCTCTTCGGCAATGTCGCTGTAATGCTCGACGTCGCCGCGCCAGGACGGCACGTAGATGTCGTCGCCATTCAGGATAAAGCCGAGGGAGACAAGAATTTCGCGCATCAGGTCTTCGCTGAGTTCCGTGCCGAGCAGGGCGTTGATCTTGTCGGGTTCGAGCTTGACGACCGTGGGGGCCTTTTCCTTGGCGACCACGTCCATCACGCCGTCGACGACCTCGCCGCAGCCGAGCAGCTCCACGAGCTCGCAGGCGCGCTCGACGGCCTTGATGGTGTTCATCATGTCGAGGCCCTTTTCATAGCGGGAGGAGGCGTCGGTGCGCATGCCGAGGGCGCTGGCCGTGCGGCGCACGGAAACGCCGTTGAAGTTAGCGGACTCAAAGAGCACCATCGCCGTGTCGCCGACGATCTCGCTGTTCGCGCCGCCCATGACGCCCGCGACGCAGACGGGCTTGTGCTCGTCGCAGATGCAGAGCATGTTCGGCGTCAGCTTGCGCTCGTTGCCGTCGAGCGTCTGGATGGTCTCGCCCTCGCGCGCGGTGCGCACGATGATGTGGCCGCCTTCGACGCAGCTGAAGTCAAAGGCGTGCATCGGCTGGCCGTATTCGAGCATCACATAGTTCGTAATATCGACGATGTTGTTGATGGGGCGCACGCCGCTCGCGCGCAATCTCTCGCGCATCCAGCGCGGAGACGGAGCGATCTTGACGTTTTTCACCATGCGCGCGGTGTAGCGCGGGCAGAGGTCGCCGTCCTCGATGTCAATGTCGACGATGTCCGCGATGCTGCCGCCGCAGCCGTGCGGCTCGGGCGTGTGCAGCTTAAGGGGGCGCTTGAACGTCGCGCTCGCCTCGCGGGCAAGGCCGATGACGGAAAGGCAGTCGGGGCGGTTCGGCGTGATCTCAAACTCGACGATGGAATCGTCAAAGCCGAGGATGTGCGCTATGTTGAGGCCCGGCTCGGCGTCCTCTTCCTGCAAAACGAAGATGCCGTCGGCGATGCAGTGAGGGAACTCCTTCTGCTCGGCGTGCAGGTCCTCGAGCGTGCAGATCGTGTCGCTCTTCGTGTTGTACGCGACGAGGTCGCCCTCGTGGAGGTTCGAGCAGACAGTCTTCGCCGCACGGGTGACTGTGCCGTCGTTCACGCGAACGTCGTAGCCGCCGTCCGTGCTCTCCACCGCCTCGACGCGGCCGCAGAGCACAGGGCCGTAGACCTTGTCGCCGGGCTTGATGTCAGCGGGGATGGAGGGCTTCGCGGGGTCGATGGGATGATAGTCGTTCAGAAGCGCCGCGGGCGTGATGACGGCATAGGGGAAGTCATGCTCCGCCGTCATCCCAAGCTCCTTGAGCGAGCAGAGCATGCCGTTCGACTCGACGCCGCGCAGTTTGCCCTTTTCGATCTTCACGCCGCCCGGCAGATGCGCGCCGTGCAGCGCTGCGGGGACATAGTCTCCCACATGGACGTTCCACGCGCCCGTGACGATCTGCACGGGCTCCGCCTGACCGACGTCGATCTTCACGACCCACATGTGGTCGGAGTTTTCATGGCGCTTCATCTCGAGAATTTTGCCGACGACCACGTTCTTGAGGTTCTCGTCGGGACGCTCGATGGTCTCGACCTTCGAGCCGGAGAGCGTCATCTCGTCGTTGAATTCCTTATCGGTGATATCCTTGAGGTCAACGAATTCGTTGAGCCAATTACGGGATAGGATCATATTTGTATCCTCCTAAGAAGTAACAATCAAATTTCGTTTTTTGTGACGACATGCGCGCCAGAAAAAACACCGCTCAGGGTGCGCTCGTGCGAGCAAAGCGAGTGCGGTGCAGCACCCTGCGAAAGAGATCGCAGAAAGCGGCTCGCCGCTTTCGCGAGGAATATTAAAACTGTTCGAGGAAGCGGACATCGTTCTCGAAGATCAAACGCAGGTCGCTGATCTTGAAGTGGCCGAGCGCCAGACGCTCAAGGCCCATGCCGAACGCCCAGCCGGAATAGACCGTGGAGTCGATGCCGCAGCCCTCGAGGACCTTCGGGTGGATCATGCCGGCGCCGAGCACCTCGATCCAGCCCTCGCCCTTGCAGGTGGGGCAGCCTGCGCCGTGGCACTTGTGGCACTGAATGTCCATTTCGCAGCTCGGCTCGGTGAACGGGAAGTGATGGGGGCGGAAGCGCGTGACCGTGTGCTCGCCGTAGAGCTGGCGCACGACCTCGTTGAGCGTGCCCTTGAGATCCGCCATCGTAATGCCCTTGTCGATGGCCATGCCCTCGATCTGGTGGAACATGGGCGAGTGCGTGGCGTCGACCTCGTCCTTGCGGTACACGCGGCCGGGGGCTAGAATACGGATGGGCAGCTCGCGCGTCTCCATCGCGTGGATCTGCATCGGAGAGGTCTGCGTGCGCAGAAGGATCGAGCTGTCCTCGGTGAAGTAGAACGTGTCGCTCCACTCGCGGGCGGGATGGCCCTCCTCGACGTTGAGCTTCGTGAAGTTGTACTCGGCAAGTTCGACCTCGCGGTCTTCGAGAATTTCAAAGCCCATGCCGACGAAGATGTCCTTGATCTCGTCGAGCACCTGATACATCGGGTGCTTCACGCCGATCTTTTCCTGCTTGCCGGGGATGGTCACGTCCACGGCCTCGGACTTGAGCTTGAGCTCCATGGCCTTGTCGGCGAGCTCTTTCGTCTTTTCCTCGATGTCCGCTTCAAGCTTGGCGCGCACGTCGTTGGCGAGCTGCCCGATCACGGGGCGCTCTTCGGCGCTGAGCTTGCCCATCTGCTTCAAAACGGCGGTCAGCTCCCCCTTTTTGCCAAGGTAGCGGACGCGCAGTGCTTCGAGGTCCTCCGCCTTGCCGGCGTCGGAGATCGCATCGAGCGCCGCCTTGCGGATCGCTTCCAGTTGTTGTTTCATATCATTTCTCCTTTTCAGGTAAAAATTTGCAGAATTTCAAAAATCGGCGGCAGGGGCAAAAAAATAGCCTTTCCTCCCGACACTCTCGGGACGAAAGACTTTCTTCCGCGGTACCACCCTGATTCGCGCCCAAAGGCGCGCGCTCGTTGCCCGTAACGGGGGCTGACCGGCCGCGCATTTCCTCGCGGCTGCTCGGGGGCGAACCAAACGACATCCCGCAGACCGGCTCCCAGCCGCCGACCGGTCCTCTCTACGCGGAACAAACACGCTATTTTCCCTTTCACAGCATTTGTCTAAGTGGTACTTATATCACAGAAAAAAGGAACTTGCAAGGGGGAATTTGCCCCTTGCCGGCAAAAAAGCGGCAAAAGCGCAAAATATCGCGCATTTTCCTCTGCGCACTCCCCTTTTCCTGCCCAAAACGCGGAAAAACCGCACTTTACAACGTGCAAAAACGTGGTATACTATAATAGTTGTTTACAAACCCACCGTGGCTGCTCTCGCAGCCGGATAAGGAGAACGATCATGGACGAAAGAAAGCGTCTTTACAAGTCCCGCAACAACAAGATGATCTGCGGCGTCTGCGCAGGCATCGCAGACTACTTCAACATTGACCCGTCGATCGTGCGCGTGCTCTGGGCGGTCCTCGCTCTGGCCGCCGGTACCGGCGTGCTCGCCTATATTGCCTGCGCGATCATCCTGCCCGAGGGCGACACCGAGGTCTGACTGCTTGACAATCCGCGCAAAAAAGATATACTAAATCCTGTTTGCCGCGCGAAACGGCAGAAAAAGATGTAAAACGCGAAGGGAGCTTCCTTTTATGGCGACTTATCCGATGCATGTCGCGGGTCTTGACCGCGACTTTCCCATCTGCAAGGTAACGGACGATCTTTATATCGGTGCTTTCATCATGTTCGGCGACGCGGAGCTGACCGTGCGCTGCGCAGAAGAGCTCTTGAAGCTCGCCGAGGGCATCGACTACGATTACCTCTTCACCGCTGAGGCCAAGTCCATCCCCCTCATCCACGAAATGGCGCGCCAGAGCGGCGCGAAAAAGTATTTTATCGCGCGCAAGGGCCCCAAGGTCTACATGCCCGACCCCATTTCCGTGGAGGACAAGTCCATCACCACCGTCGCCCAGCAGAAGCTTTTCCTCGGCTCTGACGACGCGGATCTCATCCGCGGCAAGAAGATTTTGCTCGTCGACGATGTCATCTCCACGGGCGGCTCGCTCAAGGCGATGGAAGCCCTCGTCGAAAAGGCGGGCGGCACCGTTACGGGCCGCATGGCCGTTCTCGCCGAGGGCGGCGCAGCCGACCGCAAGGACATCCTGTTCCTTGAAAAGCTGCCCGTCTTCAACGCCGACGGCAGCGTGAAGTAAAAAGATTCAATCACAGAAGCGCAAAGCGCCTTTCAAAGAGCTTTCTTTGAAAGGCGCTTTCTCTGTTATTCGGTAATCTCCTCGCAGACCGTCGGCGATGTGGACCTTGCTTCGGCCTCTGGCGCTGTTCTTAGTCCGCTCAAACCGCGGCGGCAGAGCACGCAGCCCGCCGCGCATACGGCGGTCATGACGGCAAGGAACTGCCACTTCTCCGCAAAACCGCCCAAAAGCCCCAGCGGGTCGTTCATTGCGTTGAACGCGGCGTGCGCGGCGATCGTGGGCAGGATGCTCCCCGTGCGATAGCGAATATAGCCGAAAAGCAGGCCCATGAGAAACGCGTAGCCGATCTGCACCGGCGTTCCGTGGATGAATCCAAAGAGTACCGCTTGCAGTATAATTGCGATCCACACCGGCATGGCCCGTTCCAGCCGCGACTGGATGACGCCGCGGAACACGAGCTCCTCCGCAAGCGGCGCGCCGGCCACCACGGCAAGCGCCGGGATCAGCCCCGTCTCTGTGCTCAGGCGCATGGCTTTTCCATATTCCTCCATCCAGCTTTCCGGCAGCAGGACAAGCACCAGACTGACCAGCACATAGAGGCCGACCGCGCCGAAGGCGCAGAAGCCCACCGTCCAGCCCGAGCAGTGACGAAGGCCCGCCGCCTCGGATAGCGGCTTTTTCCGCAGCAGGAACCACAGCAGCAGTACCGCGGCGATGATCAGACACGATAGCAGCGTGAGCGCCGACAGGCCGTCAAGAAGCCGCTCCGCCACCGCCTGCGCCCCCTGTGCAAGGTCCGCTCCCCTATTGATCGCAGCATCGGCAGCGATACCGATCCCATAGACAAAGGGCAGCAAAACCTGCACCGCCACAAAAAAGAGCAGATACAAAGCGGATCTCCCCAGCGCAGCCAAAACGCCCTTTGCGGAATAGGAATGCTCGGTTTTCATATCTTCCCCCTCCTTGTCCGGTCCTAAAATTGCCGCAGCCTCCATTTTGTGTGCAGGCCACTTCAAGCAAGCCCGGCGCAGTGAATACCAGCGCGTTTTATTCGTCTTTTAGTTGAAAATATTCATTTATCTCTATACCGTTTGTTTAATTATACTGTATTATCAGATGCTTGTAAACAGCATTTTGTGAAAAGCAATCTTTCGGCAACGGCCTGTATTTGTCCGGTCCATCATACAGTTTATGATACAGTGAACTTCTGCGCTCTTCTCACTTTTCGTCAGTTTTACTAAAAATATTTTAGCTTTTTCTGCTGGACAAGTGCAAAAGAACGTAGTATCCTATAAAAAATAAACGAGGAAGATGGATGATTCATCCGATAAACTGGTCAAACACAACAAAATAAGGAGGAAAACGCATGGCATACCGGGAAAGCTACGCAGGAAAGATCAACCGCAAGCTGAACAAGAAGCTCCACGTCGTCGAGGTGGCCTCGGGACGGCAGAAGGCCGACCTCGTGCTCAAGAACGCGACGTATGTGAACGTCTTCTGCAACGAGCTCAGTCATGGCGACATCGCCGTGGCCGAAGGGCTGATCGCAGGCATGGGCGAGCATTACGAGGGCGCGGTCGAGATCGACATGGGCGGCAAGCTCGTGCTGCCCGGCTTTGTCGACGCGCACATCCACTTAGAGAGCGCGCTCGTTTCCCCCAAGGAATTTGCCAACGCCGTCATTCCGCACGGCACCACGACCGTCATCACCGACCCGCACGAGATCGCCAATGTCATGGGCACCGACGGCATCGAGTATATGCTGCAGGCGACGGAAGATCTGCCCGTTGACGTGCGCTTCATGCTCCCCTCCTGCGTACCCGCAACGCCGCTCGACGAATCCGGCGCGGTGCTCGATTACCGCGCAATCGACTCGTTCTACGAGCACAACCGCGTCGAGGGTCTGGCCGAAATGATGAACTATGTCGGCGTCGCGAACGCCGACGAGCAGGTGCTCGAAAAGATCGTCGCCGCGCAGGCGCACCACAAAAAAATCGACGGCCACGCCCCCGGCCTTTCGGGCAACGACCTGAACGCCTACATCGCCGCCGGCGTCTATTCCGACCACGAGTGCAGCACCGTGGAGGATGCCATCGCCAAGCTCGAGCGCGGACAGTACATCATGATCCGCGAGGGCACGGCCGCGCGCAACCTCGACGCGCTGCTCCCGCTGCTCACACCGCAGTATTACACCTACTGCATGTTCTGCACGGACGACAAGCACCCGAACGATCTTCTCGAAAAGGGCCACATCGACTACATCGTGCGCCGTGCCATCAAAGCGGGCGTCGACCCGATCATCGCCGTCAAATGCGCGAGCCACCACGCCGCGCGCTACTTCCTGCTCAACAACCGCGGCGCAATCGCACCGGGCTTTCTTGCGGACTTTGTCGTGATCGACAATTTCGACGACTTCAACATCCTTGAGGTCTACAAGAAGGGCAAGCTGATGTTCGACGGCAAGACCGTCACGCCGTTTGAAGCGCCCGAGATCGATCCGCACCTCGTCAAGCGCTCGCACGAGACGTTCCACGTTGCGCACCTTGAGGCCACGGACTTTATCGAGTCCCGCCCGCGCGCGGTGCTCGGCATGGTGCCCGGCGAGATCGTCACGACCGATGCGGGCTACGCCGAGAAGATCAGCGTCGAGGACGATATCCTGAAGATCGCCGTCATCGAGCGCCACAAGAACACGCACCACATCGGCATCGGCTACATCAAGGGCTACGGCCTCAAGTCCGGCGCGGTGGCGACATCCATCTCGCACGACAGCCACAACATCATCGTCGTCGGCGCGAACGAGGAGGACATGGCCGCGGCGGTCAACCGCGTCGTCGAGCTCGGTGGCGGCATCGTCGTGATGGACGGCGGCAAGGTGCTCGGCGAGCTCCAGCTCCAGATTGCAGGCATCATGAGCGAAGCGCCGCTTATCGAGGTCAACGAGGCGCTCGAAAACGCCAAGGAGCAGGCCTTCAAGCTCGGCGTCTCGCGCGGGGTCGACCCGTTTATGACGCTTTCGTTCATGGCGCTGACTGTCATTCCAACGCTGCGCCTCACGACGCGCGGCGTGTTCGACGTCATCAATCAGCGCTACGTGTGATCTTACATTGTGAAAGGCTCCGGCGCAGTGCGCCGGAGCCTTTTTTCGAAAAGTTTTGCTTGCAAATGCTCCCTGCATCGCATATAATAATTGTTGCACCTGCCGGTGTGATGGAATTGGTAGACGTAGCGGACTCAAAATCCGCCGCTGGCGACAGCGTACCGGTTCGAGTCCGGTCACCGGCACCAAGAGCAGAGGACCTGCGCCGCAGGTCCTCTGCTCTTTTCTTTGAACGGGCAAAAGAAAATCCGGATATAAAAATTGTGGTCGTTTGGCCGGGGCAGTGCCGGAGTGAGGCTTTCCTCTGCGATCCCACTGTTGCACTTGAGAAGATCCGATAAGCAGCATTGTATTCCTCGGAAAATCTACAATGCTGTGCGAGCCTGTCTGTCATCGCCTTTCAGGCCGCAATCAAAGTAAGAAAAAGCACGCCTGCCAAGCAGACGTGCTTTTCGTTTTGTGTCAGGGGTTTTGGCTTTTCAGCGTCTTCCGCCGAAGCCTCCTCCGCGGCCACCGCCAAATCCGCCGCTGCGACCTCCACCGAAGCCACCGCCGCGACTGCCGCCGAAGCTGCCGCCTCCGCCGAAACCGCCTCCGCGGCTGCTGCCGCCAAATCCGCCGAAGTTTCCGCTGCCAAAGCTGCCGCCGCG
>OGWZ01001004.1_pt1 | contig 28384 bp, 29 predicted proteins | sample 1576141 | NCBI WGS metagenome assembly OGWZ01 (sample SAMEA3541512, study PRJEB24748) | human gut metagenome | biome: human gut; feature: human-associated habitat; material: faeces | place: China | collected 2012
CGGTGCGCGCGTGTGTGGCGAGCGGCCTTGCGAACGCCCGCGCCGTTGTGGAGGACATCCGCGCCGGGCGTGCGCAGTACGACTTCGTGGAGATCATGGCCTGTCCCGGCGGCTGCGCCGGCGGCGGCGGTCAGCCGTTCCAGGAAGGAATGGAGCTTGCCGGCGAGCGCGGTGAAACGCTCTACGAGATCGACCGGAACAACCCGGTGCGCTTCTCGCACGAAAACGCCTCCGTCCAGAAGGCCTATGACGATTTCTTCGATAAGCCCCTTTCGCACAGATCCCACGAGCTGCTCCACACCGACCAGACAAAGTGGAGCCTCCGCTAAACTTTTTTACTGTCCCTTCCGTCTGCTATAATAGACGGGAGGGATATTTTTATGGTATCATGCGAAAAAAGGAGGCGGCGAAGCGATGGAAACAAAAGTAAAACCAACCGTTGAAACATGGCTCTGCCGCGGGTATCTCTTCTTGATGCTCGCGCTGCTGCCGCTTGCCGTCCACAACGGTTTTTTTGATATAACGGAAACGAAAACGATCTGCTTTACCGTGCCGACGGTCGTGTTTGTCCTTGTGCGTCTCGGCTTCACGCTCTACCGGGAAAACGGCCTCCCGCGCCGCAGGCTTGCGGGCGCGGAATGGGCGGCGCTGGCGCTCTGTCTTATATGCTTTATTGCGTCCGCCGCGGGCGGGGATTTTGCCGGATCGTTCCTCGGCGAGCGCGGGCGGTATCAGGGTCTCGGCATGATGTGGCTTTATGCCGCGCTGTACTTCGCCTTTTCCGGCGCGCGGGTGCGCTCCGGTGATGTTCTCGTCCCGCTCGGTCTCGGCCTTTTTCTCAGCGGCGCACTCACGGTGTGCAACCATCTCGGGTACGACGTGCTCGGCTTCTGCTTACAGCTTGGCGAGTTCGACCGCGGGCGGTACATATCCACGCTCGGCAACATCAATTTCGCGGGGGCGTATCTCACGCTCGTGTGGCCGGTCTGCGCCGCGGCGCTTCTCACGGAAAGGCGGCTCTGGAAAGGGATCCTTCTGGGGATCGTCTGCGTCACCGGCCTTTGGGCGGCGATGGCGGTGCGGAGCGAGAGCGCGGTGCTCGGTATCGGTGCGGCGCTCGTGCTGCTGCCGCTGCTTGCGAAAAAGGAGCCGGACGCGCTGCGGCGGTATCCGCTGCTGCTCGCCGGAACAGCGCTTTCCGTGCTCGCTTACCGGGCGGTCGTTTATGATTTCGGAAAACGGCTCTCCTCGCTCGGACGGCATTTTTCGGAACCGGCGGTGATGCTGCCGCTCGCGGTACTGGGGGCTGCGGCGTATTTTCTGCTGCGGAAGAGGGAGAACAAAACGCTTCTTCTCGTTCGGAAAATCTATGCGTATATTCTGCTTGGGGCGGCTGTGCTGGCGGCGGTCGTTCTCGTGCTGCTCAACACCGTGTGGAGCGCCGTGCCGCTCGGCGGCATGGACGATTGGCTGCACTTTTCCGATGCCTGGGGCACCGACCGTGTCGGGGTATGGAAATACTGCCTCTCGCTCTTCGGCGATTTCCCGTTCGGGAAAAAGCTCATCGGCGGCGGCTGCGGCGTGCTCGCGGCGCTCGATGTGCAGCACCGGTATTTCCCAGACGCCATTCTCGATGCCGCGCACTGCGAATATATCCAGCTCCTGCTCAACTGGGGCGTGCTCGGTCTGGGGGCGTATCTTGCGTGGATCGTTCTGGCGCTGCGCCGCGCGTGGAAAAAGGGCGGCGCGCTCGCCTTCGCTCTCGCGGCGGGGCTTCTCGGCTACGGCGTGCAGGCTCTTGTCAACATTGCGCAGGCGCCCGGTATTTCGCTCTTTTTCGTGCTGCTTGCCGTTCTTCGCGGACAAAATGACGCGGAGGAATTGACTTGCGGATAAATGGTGTTATAATTGCGATATGTTGAGAAAAACACATATTAAGGAGTGTGAGCATATGAATCTGACCCCGGAACAACAGGCAATTCTGAACGGTGAAAAGGGCGAAGTGCTTGCCAAGGTGATGAAAACGCTTGTCATGTACGGCGACGCGTTCGGCGCGGAAAAGCTCGTGCCGGTCACGAGCAAGTACGGCCACACCGTCATCAGCTTCGGTATCAACACGATGAAGCCGGTGTATGACCTGTACGACCAGCTTCTTGCCTCCGGCGTGAAATTCCAGCAGAAGTTCACCGCCGACCCGCTTCCGCTCGATCCGAACGTCCCCTCGAATCTTTTGCAGGATCTCGTGTTCAAGCAGTTCATGTATAAGCTCCAGCCGCGCTACGAAGAGCAGCTCCGCCGCATGGGTATGAAGGACGAGAAGGACTTCACCTGCGCCTGCTACTTTGACGAAGTCGGCAACATTCCCGAAAAGGGCGAGGTTCTCTCCTGGGCGGAGTCCTCCGCCGTTGTTTACGCCAACAGCGTGCTTGGCGCGCGCTGCAACCGCAACTCCGGCATCATCGACGTGATGGGATCGATGATCGGCTTTGTGCCGTACTTCGGCCTGCTGACGGACGAGGGCCGCAAGGCCACCTGGGTCGTTGAGGTCAAAACGACGAAGAAGCCCGAAGCGCAGCTTCTCGGCAGCGCCATCGGCATGAAGGTCATGGAGGATGTACCGTACATCCGCGGTCTTGATGCGTGGCTCGGCACGGAGCTTAACAAGGACAACAAGGCGTATCTCAAGGACTTCGGTGCGGCGACTGCCTCGAACGGCGCGGTCGGCCTTTACCATATCGAGCATCTGACGCCTGAAGCCGTGGAGCAGGGCGACGCGCTCATCGCCCCCGGCGCGCAGGTCTACGTGGTGGACGACGCCGAGCTCGAGCGCGTGAAGGCCTCCTACCCGGTCATCTGGAAAAACCCGAACGCGAAGCCGAAGCTCGCCTTCATCGGCTGTCCGCATCTCACGATGGATCAGCTTATCGACTGGACAAAGAAGCTCGAGGAAGGTCTCAAGGCATCGGGCCGCGACAAGCTCGCCGTGCCCACGGTGCTCACCACCGCGCCGCCGGTGCTCGAAGAGTTCAACAAAGGCCCCTATGCCTACCGGCTCAAGAAGACGGGCGCGATTTTGAGCTATATCTGCCCGCTGATGTACATGAACAACCCGCTCTCCAAGTCCATGCCGGTCATCACCTGCTCGAACAAGCTGCGTACCTATACCTCGGCGAAGTTCTATTCCGAGGACGAGATCGTCGGCATCATCACCGGAAAGGAGACCAAATAACATGGCGAAAACGTTCAAGGGCCGCGTTGTCGTTCCCGGCACCGTCACGGCCAAAGCTCTCGTTTCCCACGGCGGCTTCAACACGCTTGCAAGCTACCAGTCCGCGCTCATGTTTGGCGATAAGGACGTAAAGTGCGGCGATCAGAACAACCCCGATATCTATAAAAAGCCCATGATCGGCGTGGCGCTGTGCCTGCCGCAGACCATCGGCTCCACGACCGGCGGCATGGTGTTCTACACCGCCGGCGCTCTCGGCAAGCTGCCCGCGTGCATGTGCTTCTCCAAGCCCATCGACTCGCTCGCCGCCGCCGGCGCCATCCTCTCCGACGTATGGACGGAGACGCATATGCCCGTTGTCGATTCTCTCGGCGACGAGTTCCTCGAATATGTCAAGACCGGCATGAGCGTCACGCTCGCCGAGGATGGGACGGTGACGGTCGAATGAAATGCGCGATCTACGGCGCCGGTTCTCTCGGAACGGTGCTCGGCGCTTATATGACGAAGGGCGGCGTCCCCGTTGAACTCGTCAACCGCAACCGCGCCCATGTGGACGCGCTGCGCGAAAAGGGCGCGCACATCACCGGCACGGTGGACTTCTCCACGCCGGTGACGGCCATCACCCCGGAGGAGATGACCGCACCCTACGACGTCATTTTCCTTATGACGAAGCAGCTGCACAACAAGGAAGTGGTCACGTTCCTGAAGCCTCTGCTCGCGCCCGACGGCGTGATCGTCACGTTCCAGAACGGCATTCCCGAGCCGGGCATCGCCGAGATCGTCGGCGAGAGCCATACGATCGGCTGCGTGGTCGAGTGGGGCGCAACGATGGACGCTCCCGGCGAGTGCGTGCTCACGAGCGACCCGGACAGCCTCTCGTTCCATATGGGCGGCATGCAGGGCGTTTCGGACGCAAAGCTCGCGGAGGTTCGTTCCCTGCTCGAGAAAATGTGCCCGGTGGCGATGGAGGATAACCTCCTCGGCGCGCGCTGGTCGAAGCTCCTCATCAACGCGACGTTCTCCGGTCTCGGCACCGTTGTGGGCGGCGTGTTCGGCGATGTGAGTGAGAAGAAGGACGCCCGGCGCGTTGCGGTGCGCTGCATGAAGGAGTGCATCGACGTCGGCCACGCTGCGGGCGCGACGTTCGCGCCCGTACAGGGCAAGGACCTTACGAAGCTGTTTTATTATAAAAACGGCTTCAAGCGCGCCATTGCGGAGCTGCTTGTCCCCATCGCAATGAAAAAGCACCGCGCCATCGAGCCGTCCATGCTGCAGGATCTCAAAAAGGGCAAGCCCTGCGAGATCGACGCGATCAACGGCGTCGTGTGCGAATGGGGCCGCAAGTGTGGTGTTCTCACGCCGATCAACGACCGCATCGTCGAGATCGTGAAAAAGGAGCAGGCCGGGGAACTCCCGCTCGAGGAAAAGAATATCCGCTTCTTTGACGATCTGCTGTAAACCGAATAAGCAAATGCCCCTCGGCCTTCCGCCGAGGGGCATCTGTATATTGTTTATATATGCGGCGTCGTCATTTTTCGGCAAAAAACTCTTCGCAAAAGCGATTCCATTTTGCTTCATACTCTGCATGGGATACGAGCGTCATATCCTTCGGAGCGAAGATCCCGCGCCGGTTGGCTTCCTCTGCGAACGTATAGATATAGTCACTTGAAGTCTCGATCACGCCGCGGATATGATCCCAGCCCTGCATTACGGCATAATAAAGCCTTGTGTGTCCGTCCAGAGAAATGTATCTCCCGTTATAGGGAAGCAATTGCAGGACGATATCCTCCGGTTTGTGAATGAAGGTGCGGATTGCCGCGATTTTTTCTTCATCTACGAAAAACTGCGACGGTTGGATATTATCCAGAGAGACCGTTAGACGTTCCGTCTGTGGGAGTGCCAGCAGGATGCTTTTATGCGAATCGTAAAACGTTGTGATATGCGGCGCATAGAAGCGAAATTCCTCAATGGCCTTTTGGTATGTCTGCGGGTTCTGGCCGCGGACAACCGCTTCAAAATCAGAAACGATCTCAACCTCGCAGGGTTCACCGTCTATGAGAAAGCATCCATGCTGATAAAGAACGTTTTTTGCAAACCTGGCGTCGTCATAGGAGTTTATCCGTTGAATTTCCATTTTTGGCCTATCCCTGCTCAATCGGTATAGCGGTTGATGAACTCGGCGCGGATCTTGGAATAGACGATCTTCTGCTCCTTGTAAAGGCCGAAGTTTGCCGAGAGCATGAAGCTGATGGCGGCGGCGATGGCATAATACTGGATGTTTGCCCCGCCGAACATCTCCACGCCGAGGAAAATGGCGCTGATCGGGCAGTTGAGCGAGCCGCAGAACATGCCGAGCAGCCCCACCGCCGCGCCGAGCCCCGGCGCAAGCCCGAAGAGATTGCCGAGCACGCATCCGGCGGTCGCGCCGATGAACATGGCCGGGACGATCTCGCCGCCCTTGTAGCCGGTCGTCATCGTGAGAACGGTGAAGAGCATTTTGAGCACGAACGCCTCCGGGCGGGCATGTCCCTGCATGGCGGCGGCGATCACGTCCATGCCCGCGCCGTTATAGTCCCGCGTGCCGAGCAGCACGGAGAGCAGCACGACGGCGCTGCCGCCGAGAAAGACACGCAGGTAGCTGTTCGGGACGGCTTTGCCAAGCGCTTTGCCGCCCTGCCGCAGCGCGATGCAGTAGACGATGCTCAGCACCGCGCACGCCGCCGCGATAGCGACGACCGTTCCGGCGCTCGCCCACGTAAACGGCACGGCCGCGCCGAGCGGGAACGTCTCCGCCGCCGCGCCGAGCGCGCTGGCAAGATATGCTGCCGTGAGCGACGCGGTAAGGCACGGTAGAATGGCGGAAAAGTGAAGGATGCCGACGCTTGCGACCTCCATCGCGAACACTGCCGCCGTGAGCGGCGAGCCGAAGAGCGCGGAGAACACGCTGCTCATGCCGCACATGACGATGAGGTGTATGTCCTTTTCATCGAGCTTGAGCGCCCTGCCCAGCTGATAGCCGAGCACGCCGCCGAGCTGCAGCGCCGCGCCCTCGCGTCCGGCGGAGCCGCCGAACAGGTGCGTGATCGTCGTTCCGACGAAAATGAGCGGCGCGGTCGAGCCGGGGATGGAGGTCGGCGCATGGATGGCGAGCAGCACACCGTTCGTGTCCGTCGGGTGCATGCCGCGCAGCTGGTAAAGCCATACGATCAGCAGACCGCCGGCCGGCAGAAAATACAAAAGCCAGGTGTATGCGCCGCGAAGCTGCGTAGCCTCGCGGATGGCATAGCAGAATGCCGTGCCGATCAGCCCGCCGAGCGCGCCGATCACAAGCCCCGCCGCCGCCCACAAAACGAACGTGCGCACATACCGGAGCGTCAGCTTCGCGTGACGGCGGAGAAGGCTTTTTCTGCCCACCGCCGTGTTCTTTTCGGAATCCATCGTATGTATCTCTCTTCCTCTCTGGATAAACGGCACAGCGCGGCAGGTTTCCGGCCTGCCGCGCGTTGTGATCTTTTATTCGCCCCGGAGATATTTCTTCAATCCGGCGAAATCGGCGCTCTCGAGCGGGAGCGGATATCCGCCCTTGATATCCCAGAGCCGGTGCGCGTCCGAGCAGCGCAGCCGGTGAACGCTCTCCGGAATGCCCGCGGGCTCCGTGTCGTAGTAGAGCTCCACGGCGTCCATGTCCAGATCCTTCGGCCAGCAGCCGAGAATGGAATAGAGCGAGTTGGACGGCTTATCCACATGAGCGGGCCAGATCAGGCCCGAATACTGCCGCACGGCACGGCTCAGCTCATTGACGGAAATGCGCCGCGCCATGAAAAGCAGCTCGCGCTCCTCCGTCCGGCTGCCGCGCGAGCCGATCACGGTCTGGCGTCCGAAGACATTCGGACGGTTGGCAATGCCGGGGCGCAGCGTGTCGAGCCAGCGGGAGAACGCCGCCGCCTTGCCGAGATCGGGCAGAAGGCAGACGCAGTGGATCTCCTCGGAGGTCGTGACCTCGATGCCGGGGATAAAGCCGATGCCGGCTTTTTCCGCTTCGGCAGCCACGGCGGGACAGTTGCGCGCGGAATTGTGATCCGTGATGGCGATCAGCTCCAGCCCCGCTTCCTTGGCGGCTTTAACGATCGCCGCCGGCGTCATGGTATCGTCCGCACACGGGGAGAGACAGGAGTGAATGTGAAGGTCTGTAAGGATCATTTCGTTACCACCTGAAGGCGGCGGATATCCGCTCGCCGTAATAAACTGAAGAAAATGCTTTACTTGTCTTTATCGTTTTTATCGGAAAATACGCACATGCCCGCCTCGGCCCGTCCGGCGACGATATCCTCGGCGAAGGCCCTGCATTTGGGGGAGCCGCACGCGCCGCAGTCGATGCCGGGCAGCGACTCGGTGATGCGGCGGATCTGCTCCATCTTCTCCATGGCGACGGACACGTCCTTGTCCAGCCGGAGCGCGGAGCTCGCCGTGGGGGTCTTTTCCCAGCGCATATCCTCACGGGGGCAGTCGCTGGGGGGCAGGGGAGGGGCAAAATCACGCATCATCTGCTGGAGCCGTGCCTTCGCAATGAACGGGTTTTCCACCGCCAGCGCGCCGCCGACGCAGCCGGGATAACAGGCGTTGAGCTCGATGAGATCGACGTGGGAGAGCTTGCCGTCCTCGAGCGCTTCCAGAATGCCAATGATGTTTTCGATGCCGGAGGCGGCGAGATGGTTCGGCTCGCCCGCGGCGGACGACTGCCCGCCGGAGATCGCCCAGCTGACGCCCGCGGCACCCGCCTGAGCATAGCGCTCGTGATCGTCGATGTCGCCCATCACGGCGGTGAGACGGGGCGCGACCTCGGCAATGGATACAACGCCGGTGATCGCCGGGCGCGCCGTGCCGAGCGCGGCCTTCGCGCCTGCGCATTTGGCGGGGCAGGGGGAGATATATACGCAGCCGATATCCTCTTCCGAAAGACCCGTTTCCTTCATGGCGAGCCGCTTGCTCCAGCGCGCCGCGACCTCCATCGGGGAGCGGTAGTTGAGCAGATGCGGCAGCAGCGACGGGAACCGGATGCGCACGATGCGCAGGATGACCGGACAGTCGGTCGTGATGATCGGGTGGGGGATGCTGCCGTAATTGAGCTCATAGTGCGTCACGGCGGACATGACCTCCGCTGCGGCGGCGACCTCAAATACGCTGTCAAACCCGATGCGCAGCAGCCCCTCCAGAATGGGGGCGCGGGTGCGCACGCCGGGGAACTGCCCGTAGAGCGCCTGCGCGGGAAGAGCGATCGTGTATTTGTATTTGCCGAGCGCTTCCGAGAGCGTGTCCACCCGCGCCTTCATCGCGTGGCGCGGACAGACGCGGATGCACTCGCCGCAGTCTACGCACCGCTCGCGCAGGATGGTCGCTTTGCCGTCGCGGATGCGGATCGCCTCCGTGGGGCAGCGCTGCATGCACCTGGTGCAGCCGACGCATTTCTCGTTTTCAAGATATATCGAAGCGTAGCCGATGCTCACGATGACTCCTTTCCGGCATACACCGTGATCGAAAGGGTCGTACCCTTTCCGACTTCGGAATGTATGTCAAAATCATCGCTGTATTTTTTTATGTTGGGCAGACCCATACCGGCGCCGAAGCCGAGCGCCCGGATGTTCTGGGGCGCCGTGGACCAGCCCGCCTGCATGGCGAGCTCCACGTTGGGGATGCCCGGGCCATGGTCGGTGAAAACGACCTTGACGGCGTCCGGCGTGATCGTCGCGGTCACGTGACCGCCGCCGGCGTGGATGACCATGTTGATCTCCGCCTCGTACGTCGTGATGGCGACGCGGCGGATCATGGCCGGAGCAAAGCCGAGCTCCTTCAGCATGGATTTGATATGCCCGGAGGCTTCTCCGGCACGGGCAAAATCGTCGCCGGGAACCTCATACTCACGGACGAGCGGGCTCATTTTGCCCCCGTCACCCCATGCTGATGCAGAATGCCGCAGGCATCATACATCTCCAGAGGAGAGGTAAGTACGCAAACGCTGCATTTTTCCGCCAGCTCCAGGATCGAGGCCTCCGGCTCCTTGCCGCGCAGGAATACGACGCACGCCGTATCGAGCATTTCCGCGGTGCGGATGACCTGGGGATTGAGAAGGCCGGTGAGCAGAACGTCCGGCTGGGAGCCGAGCGCGAGCACGTCGCTGAGCATATCGCCGGCATAGGCGGAGGTGATCTCCGCGTCCGCATGGGCCGCGGCGGTGCGCGCCTCGCCGGAGAGAAGGGCTGTCATTTCGTTGATTTTCATGTTTCTTGTTCTCCATCTGATCGGAAGTATCCGAGTCTCACATTATATTAACAAATATCCGCCGCAATTACAAGGGGGATTCTCGGAGAAGGAATCCACCAAGGGAAAGGAAGACGTCCGGCGCTTTTCCGGCAAATGAACAAAAAAAGAAAAATACGAAAATTATACTGGATTTAATTCCATGAATGTGTTATATTATTTTGTCGGAAATACCCGGTTTTTTCGGGCATTTTTGCGGAAATTAACTGGTAAAACATGCAAAAAATGAAATGTTATCCATCATATGAAAACGCACCGTCCGCAAGGGGATATAATGCGGAAGGCGCGTGGAATATACAACGTTTTCCGCACAAAATGTCCACGAACCGGCTTTCTTCGTCCGCGTGGTCCCATAGGGGCCTGTCAAGAGTTTGCTAAGAAGCGAAATATAAACAAGAGGTGGAAAGGATGTCACGGAAAAACCTGAACGGTGTACATATCCCCCATCGGAAGAACACCGCCGGGATGCAGGCGATCAAGATGCCTCCCCCGGCAACGGTGACCATTCCGATGAGCATGCACATCGGCAAGCCCGCCAACTGCATCGTTGCGGTCGGCGATCACGTCAACGTCGGTCAGATGATCGGAGAACCGGGCGGATTTGTTTCTTCCCCGGTATTTGCGAGCGTTTCCGGCACGGTCAAGAAGATCGTCCCCATGCTGCAGTTTATGGGTGCGACCTGCCAGGCGGTCGTGATCGAGTCTGACGGTCAGATGACCGTCGCCGACACGGTCAAGGCCCCGGAGATCACCGATTACGCGAGCTTTATCAACGCCGTGCGCGACAGCGGCGTTGTCGGTCTCGGCGGCGCGACGTTCCCGACGGCGGTCAAGCTGGATGTGAAGGATACCTCCCGCATCCAGGAGATCATCATCAACGGCGCGGAATGCGAAGGCTATATCACGAGCGACCACCGCACCATGCTCGACCGTACCGACGAGGTCGTCGAGGGCTGCCGTCTGCTCGAAAAGTGGCTGGACGTCAAGAAGATCATCATCGCCATTGAGGACAACAAGCCCGACTGCATCGAAAAGATGAAGGCGGCTGCGGCGAACGACGAGCACGTCGAGGTACGCGCTCTGCCGTGCATGTACCCGCAGGGCGGCGAAAAAGTTCTCATTTACCACACGACCGGCAAGATCATGCCGGAGGGCAAGCTCCCCATCGACGTGGGCAGCGTTGTGATGAACGTGACGAGCGTTGCCACGCTCGCGCATTACTGCACGACCGGCATGCCGCTCGTGGAAAAGTGCATCACCGTTGACGGTTCCGCCATCAAGGAGCCGAAGAACGTCATCGCTCCCATCGGCACGGCCTGCAAGGAAGTTATCGACTTCGCCGGCGGCTTTGGCTGCGAGCCGAAGAAGCTCGTCATGGGCGGCCCGATGATGGGCGTTGCCCAGTACGATCTGGACGCCCCCGTCGCCAAGGGCACGAGCGCCATTCTTGCGTTCAACGAAAAGGACGCCCGCCCCGTGACGCCCACGGCGTGCATCCGCTGCGGCGGCTGCATCGACCACTGTCCGATGAACCTCATGCCCGTGGAGATCGAGCGCGCCTATGAGAAGAACGACGCCGAAGCGCTCAAGGCGCTGAAGGTCGGCCTTTGCATCGAGTGCGGCTGCTGCGCGTTCCAGTGCCCGGCCCATCGTCCGCTCGTGCAGGTGAACAAGCTCTCCAAAACGCTCGTGCGTGACTACGACAACCGCATGAAAACTCTGAAGGAGGCGGGAAAATGAACAACGGTCTTATCGTAAGCGTCTCGCCCCACTATCATAAGCAGGGCGCAACGACGCAGCGTGTCATGCGCGACGTGCTCATCGCGCTCATCCCGGCGCTCATCGCGTCCGTCATTATTTTCGGCTTCCGCTCGCTGCTGCTCGTGGCGGTCTCCGCTGCCAACTGCGTGCTGCTCGAGTTCGTATGGAACAAGCTCTTCAAGAAGGAGCAGACCATTGCCGATCTCTCTGCGGTCGTTACCGGCGTGCTCATCGCCTACAACGTCCCCGTGACGATGCCCATCTGGCAGCTCCTCATCGGCGACTTCATCGCCGTCATCATCGTCAAGATGCTCTTCGGCGGTCTCGGCTGCAACTTTGTGAACCCCGCGCTCGTCGGCCGTCTTGCCATGATGCTCTCCTTCACCGAGAGCATGACGGATTACCTGCACACGGTGACCGCGCCCGGCGTTGACCTTCTCGCCGGCGCCACGCCGCTGGCAGCCAGCGGTCTCGACATGAGCAGCTTTATGACGCTCTTCCTCGGCAACCACGGCGGCGTCCTCGGCGAGACCTGCGCTCTGGCGCTTCTCATCGGCGGCGTGTATCTCGTGGTCCGCGGCGTCATCAAGGTCACGATCCCCGTCTGCTTCATTGCGGGCACGTTCGTGTTCACCGTCCTCTTCAACGGCTTTGATGTGACCGGCGCTTTCCTGAGCCTCTTCTCCGGCGGTCTGATGCTCGGCGCCATCTTCATGGCGACCGACTATGTCACCAGCCCGCTCACGACGAAGGGCCGCGTGATCTTTGCTCTCGGCTGCGGTTTCCTCACCTCCGCGATCCGCGTATTTGCCAACTCCGCAGAGGGCGTTTCCTTCGCCGTGCTGCTGATGAACCTGCTGGTGCCCTACATCAACGAGGGCTGCCGGACAAAGCCTGTGGGAGGTGTCAAGGCGTAATGGAAAAGAAAAATACGTTCTGGACGGAAATGGCGCGTCCCGTTGTTGTTCTGGTCGTCATCTGCCTTGTGGCCTCCGCGCTGCTCGGTTTTACGAACGCCAAGACCGCGCCCGTGATCGAAGAAAACATCCGCATCGAAGCGGAAAAGACCCGCAAGGAAGTTCTTCCCGCGGCTTCCGAGTTCACCGAGCTTGAGGTGAGCGAGGAGCTGAAGGCAAACGGTGTCACCGGCATTTTTGAAGGCGACAACGGCACCGGCTATGTCGTCACCGCGGAAAAGACCGGCTACGGCGGCGCTGTCGTCGTTACCGTCGGTTTCGATACCGAGGGCAAGATCCTCTCTGTGAAGGCCAACGTCTCCACCGAAACGCAGGGCGTCGGCAGCAAGGTCGGCGAAGCATCCATGCTCGAAAAGTTTGAAGGACTCTCCGGCGATGTGAGCGGCGTCACGCTAAAGACCGGCGCCACCTTCACGAGCAACGCCGTCCGCGATGGCGTGCAGGCCGCTTGCGCCGCCATTGCGGCGATCCAGTAAGGGAGGGCGGAGAAAATGAAAAAAAGAATGCAGATCCTCGTTAACGGTATTTTCAAGGAAAACCCCGTTCTCGTTCTGGTGCTCGGCTGCTGCTCGGTGCTCGCGATCTCCGTTACGGTCAAGGGCAGTCTCGGCATGGGCGCGGCGCTCACGTTCGTGCTCGTCGGCTCGAACGTCGTTATCTCGGCGCTGCGCAAGATCATCCCCGACAAGATCCGTATCCCGTGCTACATCGTCGTCGTTGCCACGTTCGTAACGCTCGTCGAGATGGTGGTGCACGCCTATCTCATCGATCTTTATAACGCGCTCGGCATCTTCCTTCCGCTGATCGTCGTTAACTGCATCGTTCTCGGCCGTGCCGAGATGTTCGCCAATAAGAACAACGTCCTCGACAGCCTGTTTGACGGTCTTGGCATGGGCATCGGCTATACGCTGGTCCTCACCGCGATCTCCGTCGTCCGCGAGCTGCTCGGCTCCGGCAGCCTGCTCGGCTATCAGATTATCCCCGAGGAGTACACCATCCGCATTATCTCCCAGACGCCGGGCGGATTCTTCATGTTCGGCCTTGCCATGGCAATGCTCGTGCTCGGCATGTCCAAGAAGGGCAAGAAGTTCGTTCCGGAAATGGGCTGCGGTGACGGCGGCTGCGCCGGCTGCGGCAACGCCGAAGGCTGCACCGAGAAAGATAAGGAGGCGAAGAACTGATGCTCAAAGAAGTACTGAAAATCATGTTCGGCATGATCTTCACGCAGAACTACGTTCTCGTGCAGTTCATCGCCATCTGCCCGTTCCTGGGCGTTTCCAAGAAGTTTGATTCCTGCATCGGCATGAGCGGCGCCGTTATCTTCGTTATGACGCTCGCGAGCGCCGTTACGCATCTCATCTATCAGTACGTCATGGTGCCGAACGGTCTGGAGTACCTCTCCACGATCATCTTCATCCTGGTCATTGCCGCGCTCGTGCAGTTCGTCGAGATCTTCCTGAAGAAGTACGTTCCGCCCCTGTACAAGTCCCTCGGCGTTTATCTCCCGCTCATCACCACCAACTGCGCGGTGCTTGCCGTGACGCTGCTGAACGTCAGCAACGGCTACACGGCTATGGGCGGCGGCCTCCTGCTCAGCTGTGTCAACGGCTTCTCCGCCGGTGTCGGCTTCGGTCTCGCGCTGATCCTCTTCTGCGGCGTCCGCAAGGCGCTCGAGCATGCCAAGCCCCCGAAATGCTTTGAAGGTCTGCCCATCACGCTCGTGGCGGCGGCTCTCACCAGCATGACGTTCATGGGCTTTGCCGGCATGGCTGACAAGCTGTTCGGTTAAGGGAGGAAAGTGACATGTCTGGAGTTATAAGTGCCATTGTTGTTCTGCTCATCATCGGCGCGGTGGCCGCGCTGATCCTCGTTATCGCTTCCAAGTACATGAGCGTTCCCGAGAATGAGATGTTCCCCGCGATCCGTGAATGTCTGCCCGGCGCCAACTGCGGCGCGTGCGGCTACGCCGGCTGCGACGGCTATGCCAAGGCGCTCGCCGAAGGCGAAGAGACGAAAACCAACCTCTGCGTCCCCGGCGCCGACGGCGCCGCCGCTGCGATCGCCGAAATCATGGGCGTCGAAGCGGAGGACGTTGTAGAGATGGTCGCTTACGTCAAGTGCAACGGCAACTGTGAAACGGCCAAGCACAAGTACGAGTACGCCGGCATCAACAACTGCTCGGCGGCGAACATCCTCTTCCAGGGCGAGTGGGCCTGCCCGAACAGCTGCCTCGGCTACGGCGACTGTGAGAACGCCTGCCCGTCGGATGCCATCCACGTCGTGAACGGCGTTGCGAAGGTGTATCCGGGCAACTGCACCGGCTGCGGCATCTGCACCCGCACCTGCCCGAACCACATCATCGCGCTGCGCCGCGCGATCGATCCGACCATCGTCCGCTGCAGCAACACCCAGAAGGGCGCGCAGACCCGCGTCGCCTGCTCGAAGGGCTGCATCGGCTGCATGAAGTGCGAGAAGGTCTGCCCGACCGGAGCCATCAAGGTGGTTGACAATCTTGCCCGCATCGACTACGATAAGTGTGTCGGCTGCGTCGCCTGCTCGGAGAACTGCCCGGTGGGCGTTATCCAGAGATTCTGATTTTCACCAGAGAAAATCCGTCCGGCAGAGCCGGACGGATTTTTTATGAAAAGGGTTTATCCAATGAAGCCTGAACGGACAAAAAAAGACCGCCTTCGCGCGGATATATTGCTTATTGCGGCGCTGCTCGCGCTCGCGCTCGGCTTCTTTGCCGTGCAGCGTTTGAGCCGGAAGGACGGCGCTCTGGCCGTTGTGTACGTGAACGGCGAACGGACGGCAGAATATCCTCTCGCCGAGGATACGACCGTAACGCTGCATGCGCCGAACGGCGGCTACAACATTCTCGTCATATCCGGCGGCACTGCCGACGTGACGGAGGCAAGCTGCCCGGACGGGATCTGCGTCCGGGCGAAAGCCGCGCAGTACGAGGGCGATACGATCGTGTGTCTCCCGAACAAAACGGAGATCCGCATCGAGGGTGCGGCTTCAGCCGATATTGATCTGATGAGCTGATATGAAAAAGACGAAACGGCTTGTCCTGCTTGCCATGCTGACCGCCGTGGCGATGATCCTCTCGTATGTGGAGTCGCTGCTGCCGTCGGTCGGCATTCCGGGCGTTAAAATGGGTCTGGCAAATATCGCCGTTATATTCGCACTCTTCCGCTTCGGCTGGAAGGAGGCGGCAGCGCTCTCGCTTGTGCGCGTCGTGCTTGTAAGCCTTCTGTTCGGCAGTGTCGGCGCGATGCTCTATTCTCTTGCGGGCGCGGTGCTGAGTCTCGCGGTCATGGCGCTGCTGCGCCGGATCGACCGGTTTTCCACCGTGGGCATCAGCGTGGCGGGCGGCGTTGCACACAACGCCGGACAGATCCTGATGGCGATGCTCATATTGCAGACAAAGCAGCTCCTCGGCTATCTGCCGGTGCTCGCCGTCTCCGGTATTGCCGGCGGCGTGCTCACGGGGCTTGCTGCGGCGCTGCTCATCCGCCGCATTCCGGAATTCTGATTTCGATACGGTAGAGAGGTGCTCATCCATGCAATGCCTGCGCCGGAGAATTGATTTCAGGCGATGTCTCGCGTTTCTGCTGCCGCCGCTTCTTTTGATGCTGTACCAGCTCCTTTTCTCTGAATATACCTCCCTCTATCCGGACGCGCGCCTCTATTTGAGCATTGCGGACAATTTCCTGCACACCGGCCACTTCATCCAGACCGACCGCGCCGGTGTGGAGATCGTTGTCCCGTTTGCCTATCCGCTGTATATAACGCTCCTGCGTGCCGTCGGGATGCCGCTTGTCGGATTTACGGTGCTGAACCTGTTGTCCGTCGGTGCATCGTCCGTGTTTTTATACGACACCGAGCGCCGTCTCTTCGGCAGCGGCGGCTTTTCGTGCATGGCGTATACGGTCATTTTGCTCCGCGTCGTGCTCCCGCCGTCGAATCTCTATGTAGAATTCTTTTATCTTTTCATGCTCTGCTGGCTGCAATGGCTTGCGTTCCGCGAGGGACTGCCGCCGAAAAAGCGGCTTCTTCTCATGAACATCGCCGGCTTCCTCGCGTTCGCGTCACGCCCGGTGCTGGCGCCGATCTATGCTGCGGTCGTGCTGTACACGCTGTGGAAATGCGTAAAAGAGCGGCTTTCCCGCACGCTCCCTGTCGCGGTCGTGGTCGTACCGCTGCTGATCTTTGCGTTCAACACGGCGGTGAACTACCGCGAGACCGGAGAGATCATCCCCATCAGCAACTACGCCGCGGACGCCGTCTGCTTCGCGCTCAACCCCAACAGCACGATCTGGACGAGCCAGCTCAATTTCACAGCGGACGACACCGTGCCGGAGCTGCTGGAAATTTATGGGAACGGCGCGCTGTCACTCTCGGAAAAGAACCGCGCGTTTTATGCGCTGACAAGGCAATTCGTTCTGCACAATACGGGGCATGTCGTCTCGGTGGCGCTCAAACGCGCGTGGACGATGTTCTTCTACTTCACCCACGGCATGATGACGGCGGCGCTCCTCGGCGCGCTGTGGATGCTGCGCCGGACGCCGCGCGGGGAAACGCGCTCGCTTGTTCTCGCGGAGCTTGTCCTCTCCGCGCTGCTCGTGGTCATTACCTCCGCGGGCATTTATGAGGCGCGGTATATCCTGCCGGTCTGGCCCGCAGCGGCGATCCACATCGCGGCCATCCCGCACTACGTCCTCCAATGGTACTTCACGCGCCGCCACGCAAAACAAAAATAAGCGCATAATATAAGACCCGACATCGGAAACGATGTCGGGTCTCATGTTAGTCTTATGTTATGTGTTACTCGGGAATATGGATCTCGCGGATGAGAAAGTCCCTGCCGGTGAGGATGGTTTTCTCAAAGCTGCCGCAGTGCGGGCAGTAGCCCTTATGCTCAACGACGTTGAACACCTCGTTGCACTCGTCACACTCCGCCATGCCGGGGACGATGTTTAAAATGAGCTTCGTGTTCTTCAGAAACGTATCCTCCACGACATGGGGGTAAATATCTTCAACATACTTCGGGATGACGAGCGACAGCTCGCCGACATCCACGACGATCTCGGCGATATCCGTGATCTGATTCGCTTCGGCAAAGGCGGTTACGGTCTTCACCATGGAGCGGACGACGCCTATCTCATGCATGCCGCCGCGCCCTCACGGTCTTGCGACCTTTTTCACAACGAGCTTGGCAAGCGCCGCCGGAGCGTTTCCCGCCGCGCCGAGCAGCGCCTTGAAATACGGTGTGCCGGCATAGTCGGTGACCTTCTCCAGACGGATCGCGTCAAACTTGCACTTGGTGGTGCAGATGCCGCAGCCGACGCAGAGACTTTCGTCTACAACTGCCGTGCCGCAGTCCAGACAGCGGCGCGTCTCGGTTTTCAGCTGCTCTTCGGTGAGTGTTCCGCGGAGATCGCGGAACGTTTTCTCCGCGTCCTTCGCGGAGCCGCCGGAGGCTTTCTGCCGGGGCGCCGTATCAAAGCCGTCGATGGCAACGCCTGCGGTGGCGGGGTTCATTGCCTTATAATCACGGTGGTCACGGCCGATGACCTGCGACTGGCCGGGATGGACGTACCGGTGGATGGAGATCGCGCCTTCCTTTCCCGCGGCGATCGCGTCAATGGCAAACTTCGGGCCGGTGACAACATCGCCGCCGGCGAATACATCGGCCTCGCTCGTCTGGAAGCTCGGCAGAGACACGGTAACAGTTCCCTTTGCGCCGGTGTCCACGGAAATGCCGTTCAGCTCGATCTCCTGCCCGACGGCGGAGATGACGGCGGAAACATTCATCGTTTCATAAACGCCGGTACCGGCGGGCTTTCCGCCCCGCAGCTCCATGAGCTCGATCCTGAGCGTTTCCGCTTTGCCGTCGCCGAGGATTTCCGCGGGGGAAGCGAGGAAGCGGAAGGAAACGCCTTCTTCGGCGGCCTCGGCGATCTCGTCGTCCGCGGCGGGCATGGAATCGCGGTCACGCCGATAAACGACGGTGACTTCGGCGCCGAGCCGGACGGCGGCGCGGGCCACATCGATCGCAACATTGCCGCCGCCGATGACGGCAACAGACGTTCCGATCGCGGGCGCTTCGCCGAGATTGATCGCGCGCAGGAAATCGATGCCGGTCATAACGCCCGGCAGCTCTTCGCCGGGGCAGCGGAGCTTCGCGCCGCGGGACGCGCCGACGGCGAGATAGAACGCCTTAAAGCCCTCGGCACGCAGCGCATCGAGCGTGATGTCCGTGCCGACGGCAACGCCGGTTTTGAACTGTACGCCAAGATCACGGAGGATATCGATCTCGGCGCGGATGACGTCCTTTTCCAGCCGGAAGGAGGGAATGCCGAGCGTGAGCATGCCGCCGAGCTCCTTTTCCTTCTCGAAAACGGTCACGGGATATCCCTTGAGCGCAAGATAGTAGGCGCAGGTAAGTCCCGCGGGGCCGGAGCCGATGACGGCGATCTTTTCCTCGTAGGGCTTGCCGGTCTGGTTGACCATTTTGGGAACAAAGCGGTGCTCCGCCTCCAGATCCTTTCCGGCAATGAATTTTTTGATATCGTCGATGGCGATGGGCGCATCGACGCTGCCGCGGGTGCAGGCGTCCTCGCATGCCTTGTTGCAGATGCGGCCGCAGACGGCGGGGAAGGGGTTCTCTTTCTTGATGAGCTCGAGAGCCTCTGTATACCGGCCCTGCGCGGCGAGCTTTATGTAGCCCTGCACCGGAACATGCGCCGGACACTCCGCCTTGCACGGCGCGGTGCCGGAGGGCATGGTGTCGGTACGGGTGGTGCGGTAATCAATGTTGTAGCTTTTCTTATCCCAGGGGATCTCTTTGTCGGATGCGTAGGCGTCGGAGATGTGCGAATCGGTGAGACAGTGCTTCTGGCCGAGACGAACGGCGTTCGTCTGGCAGTTTTCCACGCACTGGCCGCAGGCGACGCATTTGTCCTTGTCCACTCTGGCAATGAAGTTGGAGCTGACACCGTTCGGCGAACGGAACAGCTCGGCGATGCGCAGCGCGTAGCACGAGCAGCCGCAGCAGTTGCATATGGCGGTGACGTCGTCAAAGCCGAGGGCCTGGTTCACCTCGTGGACAAGGCCGTTGTCCTCGGCGCGCCGGAGGATCTCGTACGCTTCTTCCTTGGTGATGAGGCGGTGCTCGCCGTTCTTGGAGAAGCTGATGGCGTTGTCGTTGAGATAGAGGCACATATCCTCTTCCAGATGGCCGCAGCCTTCGCCCATCAGACGGCGCGATCTTCGGCAGGAGCAGGGGCCGACGGAGATCGCCCACGCCTTTTCGATCAGCGTGGAGATCTCGTCATAGGAGGCTTTGTGCGTGTCGTTTTCGATGGCGCTCATAACGGGCATAACGCGCATGAAATTCACGCCGTTGCCGAGCATAGGGGCGAGCATGCCGACGCGGATGCGGGTATACTCCTCAAAACACGCGCCGAGCTCGGGGTGCGCGTCGCACTGCTCGCGGTTGGAGAGAATGCCCTCCATGATGCCGGGTACCCAGATCGGGTAATAGTAGCAGAGAACGCCGCTGCGGACGCGCGTGCGGATGACGCCCGCTTTAACGAGCTTGTCGCACTGCGTCTGCACGAAATCGAGGCTCTTTCTCGTCTTTTTGGCGAGATCCTCCGCGGAGAAGTCGGTTTCGAGACGCATGCGCATCATAACGGAACACATGTCGTCATCGACGATGGGATCAAGGATTCTGTACTCGGGATCGCCGTAGGTAATGCCGGTGTACGTCAGACTTTCGAGACTGATCTTGGATGCGAGCGCAAGAATGTTTGGTCTGTGTGCCATGGTTCCTGTCCCCCTATGATCTAATATGAACTTTTTAATATCGGTGGAATTGGAGCGGCGTTGGTCGGTATTTCGCGCCGGATACAAGGCCGACTGCGCCGAATGTGGACATGAGCGATGAACCGCCGTAACTGAAAAATGGGAGCGTGATGCCGATAACGGGCGTGATGCCGATGCACATGCCGGTGTTGACGAGCATCTGGAAGAAGAGGCTCGCCGCCACGCCGACGCACACGAGCATGCTCATCGTGTTGTTCGAGCGCAGCCCCACCATCATGCAGCGGATGATGACAACGGAGAGCAGAAGCATGATGAGCACGCACGCGACCATGCCGAGCTCTTCGCCCGCAACGGCGAAAATGAAGTCGGTGTGCTTGCCGGTCAGCGCGCCGGACTGCGTCTGTGCGCCGTGGCCGAGACCGAGACCGGTGGCCTGTCCGCCCATGAGGGCATACTTGCTTCGGGTCGTCTGCCATGTGATGCCCCAGCCGTCGGGGTCGATGCTGGGATCGTACGGCGCGAGAATACGCAGGCGCTGGTACTCATCGAGGAAGTTGTTCCAGAGGAACGGGATCGCAAGCGCGATCGCCGCGCCGCCGATGAGGAACCAGTAGAGCCTGACGCCCGCCACGATCAGCATAACGGCAAAAATGGCGCCGAACACGATCGCCGAGCCGAGGTCCTTGGTGGTGAACATCAGCAGTACGAATGTGTAGCCGAAATGGACGACAAGCTGAAGAATGGAGAGCACCGAGTTGAGGTTCTTATATTCCTTCAGATAGGATATCTGCTTGGCCATCAGCACGATAAACACGACCTTGACGATCTCCGAAGGCTGAATGCCGATGCCGAAAAAGCGCAGCCAGCCGGAGTTGCCGGTATCGCCCGAAACGCCGAACGGGATGAGCAGCAGAAGGAGGAACGTCTCAAAGCCGAGCAGGAGCTTCCAGCGGCTTGCAATGATGCTCACGTCGAGAACGGTCAGAACATAGTAGAGGAAAAGACCGAGGATAAACGCAAAGATCTGGATCGGCACGAACGTGTGCAACGGATACGACTTCGTGGCGCTGCCGACGAGCGTGATGCCGAAGCATGTGCATATGCAGCACATGACGAGCAGGAACATATCGCCCTTTTTGAAGAAGTCCGAGGTACGGCTCCATATATATTGGATGATCGGCGCAATGCGGATTTTTTTGAGTCTTTCCAGCACGGCGGCACCTCCCCTTATACATATAATTTCAATCTATTCTATCACAACATTGTTTTTTCTGCAACAGGCAGGAAAAGGTCTTTACTCCGGCAAATGCTCGGTGTATAATGCCAATTTAGAGAAGTTTGAGTTTTTTGAGACAGAGGCAGACGGATTATGGAATTTATCAGCCACTCCGAAGCCGAGACCGAAGCGCTCGGCGAAAAGCTCGCGCGCTCGCTGCCGGAGCACGGCGTTGTGATCGCAATGTACGGCGAGCTGGGCGCGGGGAAAACCGCGTTCGTGCGCGGTCTTGCGCGCGGTCTGGAGGTAGACGGGGCTGTTACGAGCCCGACGTTCACCATTGTGAACGAGCTTTACGGAAAGCGGGACCTGTTCCACTTTGATATGTACCGGCTCGGCAGCGCGGACGAGCTTTTCGACATCGGCTGGGAGGATTACCTTGACCGCGGCGGCGTGTGCGCCGTGGAGTGGAGCGAGAATGTCCCCGAGGCATTCGACGGCTCGGAGATCCGCGTGAGCATTGAGAAATGCTCCGACAACGCACGAAAGATCACGATCGAGGGGGCGAGCCTTTGCTGATACTGGGAATCGAAACCTCCGCGAAAGCCTGCTCCGCCGCGCTCTGCCGCGACGGGGAGCTGCTTGCGCAGAGCTATGAGCGCACGGGCCTTACCCACAGCCGGACGCTCCTGCCGATGATCGAGAATATGCTCTCCAACACCGAAACGCCGAAGGACGCCATTGACATGGTCGCCGTGGCGCAGGGGCCGGGCTCGTTCACCGGTATCCGCATCGGCATATCCACCGCCAAGGGCCTCTGCTGGGGGCTGGACATTCCGGCGGTCGGCGTGTCCACGCTGGAAGCCATGGCGCAGAGCGCCCGCTTCGTGCCGGAGGGGACGATCGTCTGCCCCGCCATGGACGCGCGGCGCAGCCAGCTTTATAACGCGCTCTTCACCGTGCAAAACGGTGCTCTCGTCCGTCTGACGGAGGATCGCGCCATCGCCGCCGACGCGCTTGCCGAAGAGCTCTCCGGCAGCGGAAAGAGCGTCTGGGTCCTCGGCGACGGCTGGGCGATCTGCGAAAAGGCGCTGAAGGAACGTGGCGTTTTCTGCACCGTGGCCCCCGAGGAGCTTCGCTGGCAGACAGCGTTCGGCGTGTGTCTGGCGGCGCAGAGCAAAACCCCGACCGGAGCGGAAGACCTGCTGCCGGTTTATCTTCGTCTTTCCCAGGCAGAACGCGAGCGGCAGAGCCGCATGAACGAAGCCTGAGAAAATAAAAGCTAACTACACTACAAAGGAGCAAGAAAAATGAGTGAGCTGCATGTATTCGACCACCCGCTGATCCAGCACAAGCTGTCGATCCTGCGTGACAAGAACACGAGCGTGAAGGAATTCCGCGAGCTTGTCGGCGAGATCGCCATGCTGATGTGCTATGAGGCGACCCGCGACCTTCCTCTGGAAGAGGTTGAGATCGAAACGCCTGTTGCCAAGGCAACGGTGAAGCGTCTTGCGGGCAAGAAGCTTGCCATCGTCCCCATCCTCCGCGCCGGTCTCGGCATGGTCGACGGCATGGTTGCAATGATCCCGTCCTGCAAGGTCGGTCACATCGGCCTGTACCGTGACCCGGAGACCCTCGAACCGGTCGAATATTACTGCAAGCTCCCGCCCGATGTCTCCGAGCGCGACGTGATCGTGGTGGATCCGATGTTCGCCACCGGCGGCAGCGCTTCTGCGGCCTGCACGTTCCTCAAGCAGCACGGCTGCCGTCACATCAAGCTCATGTGCATCATCGGCGCGCCTCCGGCGTGGGAGAAGATGCAGAAGGATCATCCGGACGTCGACGTTTACGTCGCCGCCATGGACCCGATCCTGAACGATCACGGCTACATCGTCCCCGGTCTCGGCGACGCCGGCGACCGTATTTTCGGCACGAAGTAAGAGAAAAAGACAAGGCGCGTATTGTCAGCAATGCGCGCCCTTTTTAGAGGAGATCATTATGGACTACGCAAAGGAATCGCTGCGTCTGCATGGCGAATGGAAGGGCAAGATCGAAGTAAAGGCGACCGTGCCGGTCGGAACGAAGGACGATCTTTCGCTCGCGTACACGCCCGGCGTGGCGCAGCCATGTCTGGAGATCCAGAAGGATATTGAGAAAAGCTATGAGCTGACGCGCCGGTGGAATCTCTGCGCCGTCATCACGGACGGCAGCGCGGTGCTCGGTCTCGGCGACATCGGGCCCGAGGCCGGTATGCCGGTCATGGAGGGCAAGTGTGTGCTCTTCAAGTCTTTCGGCAATGTGGACGCGTTCCCGCTGTGCGTGAAGACGAAGGACGTGGACGAGTTCGTGCAGACGGTGTACAACATCTCCGGCTCGTTCGGCGGCATCAATCTCGAGGATATCGCCGCGCCCCGCTGCTTTGAGATCGAACGCAAGCTCAAGGAAAAGTGCGACATCCCCATCTTCCACGACGACCAGCACGGCACCGCGGTCATCACGCTCGCAGGCCTTACGAACGCACTGAAGGTGGTAGGAAAGAAGAAAGAGGACGTGCGCGTCGTCGTGAACGGCGCGGGCGCGGCGGCGACGGCGATCACGAAGCTGCTGCTCTCGGCTGGCTTCCCGGATGTGACGCTCTGCGACCGTAAGGGCGCGATTTATGAGGGGCGCGAAGGGCTCAACTGGATCAAGGAAGAAATGTCCCATGTGACAGATCCGCGTCATCTTCACGGCAAGCTCGCGGATGTCATTGTCGGGGCGGACGTGTTCATCGGCGTGTCGGCTCCCGGCATGCTCACGGGCGAGATGGTGAAGACGATGAACCGCGACGCGATCATCTTCGCCTGCGCGAACCCGACGCCGGAGATCTTCCCGGACGAGGCGAAGGCGGCGGGCGCGGCGGTTGTATCGACGGGCCGCAGCGATTACCCGAACCAGATCAACAACGTGCTCGCGTTTCCGGGTATTTTCCGCGGTGCTTTCGATGTGCGCGCGAGCGACATCAACGAGGAAATGAAGGTAGCGGCGGCACACGCGCTCGCCGGACTCATTTCCGAGGACGAGCTCTCCGCGGACTACATCATCCCGCAGGCGTTCGATAAGCGCGTCGGCCCGGCGGTGGCCAAGGCCGTTGCCGAAGCCGCAAGAAGAACCGGCGTAGCGAGAATCTAACACACTTCTTATTGTGCGCTGTACAACTCCGCCCAGAATTAGCAAATGAACCCCGTTCCAAAAGCGAAAGCCGACGCTTCATTTGGGACGGGGTTCAGCCTTTATTTATGAGTAATCACAGAATCTTCTCGTTCAGCATATCCAGATAGTTTTTGCGGCAGGCTTCAAAGTCTTTATCCTTTATGGCGGAGTATATGGCCCAGTGGCGTTTTATGCTTGAATTGGCTTGTTCCACAGAGGGGGTGGTTATTCGCTGACTGTATAAAAACTCAATATGCCGGATGATCACCGGGCGCTCAAGCGAGAAAGCATTCAGAATCAAAGCATTATGGGACATGATGCATATCTGCCGATGAAATTCCATATCGGCTGCGTTAGTTGTTTCGACCTTCTGCTTGATCTCTGCTGGCGTCATATTCTTTAAGGAATCTCCGATGAAGAAATCAAGGGAACGCTCAATTTGTTCAGCCCAGTAATATAGCGTGTCAAATTCTTCCGGCGTGGCGCGTTCCATTGCTAAACGGCATGCTTCGATTTCCAAGATGGCACGGAATTCTTTTACATCGGAAAGAGCCTGCGGCGTAACGTAAAAATCAGCGACCTCATCAAAATATTGATCGAAGTCAAACTGACAAGCATAAGTTCCGTCGCCGACCCGCGTATCAAGTATTCCCAGCGCGTTGAGCTTTTGGAGGGCGATACGAACGGTAAGCCGGTTGACGCCGAAATAGTCTGCAAGATTCCCTTCTGAAGGAATTTTGCTGCCGGGAGCCCATGTACCCTGCAGAATCATATCCCTGATTCGACAGGTGATCAAATCGGGAGTGGATACTTTCGTTATTTTAGATTGTTCTTTCACGGTAGATCTCCTTGTAGTTTATTATCCAAGTATAGACGGAAAAAAGGACATTTGCAACCAAAACCAAAACGTCAAAACGAAATTTCGGATTTTCGGAACGTTTTTTTGTGAGAAACGTAAAAAAACTGGCTGAAGAATTGGTTTGACAATGCGATTGCCATGTCATATAATTACATAGCGAATAGGTGATATAATCACCGGCGAGAAAGGAGAAAGGAATGAATATCGGGAAAGAAGAGATCGAACTGCTGAAGCGTGGAGCCGATGAAAGCTTCGCTGTGCAGATGGCGTTGCTTGAGAAGTTCAGCGGGATCAACTGCGGGAGCGGAAATCTTGAGGGCAATGGAAAAGTCGTTTCGTTGGTAGATGCCGTTCTTACGGAGATGGGCGCGAGCATTGAGCATGTGGATATTGGAGAATATGGAACGGGAATTGTCGCACGCATTGTTCCTGAAAAACCCACCGGTAAAATTATTTTGAATGCGCATCTGGACACGGCTTTTTTCGACCAGAAGGTAGAAGACCATCCATTTCATGTTGAGGGCGATTTTGCTTACGGTTTAGGAATCGCGGACTGCAAGGGCGGCGTCACGACCATTCTGTACGGTGTGAAAAACGCGAAAGAGGCCGGTCTTCTTCCGAACAAAGAGATCGTGATGATTTTTAATGCGGACGAAGAGGTCGGTTCTCCGTATGGAAGAAAGCTGTTCGAAAAGGAAGCCGTCGGCGCAGAGTTAGCTATGTGCTTTGAGCCTGCGCGAAATAAAAATGGCGTTCTGACATTCCGGCGTGGTCTTGCGGAAGGAAAAATCAGAGTTCATGGTATTGCTGCGCACTGCGGACTGGACGGCGGCGTTGGAGCCAGCGCCGTAAGAGAGCTGGCCAATCTGATCCTCAAGCTGACGGACCGTTCCGATCTGACTGTCGGAATGAATTACAATGTTGCACCGATTTCCGGCGGAGCCAATCCGGCCATCATAGCGGATTATGCAGAAGCGAGGTTTAACGTTCCTCTAGATTCCGCGAAGATCGTTGAGCGCACGAAAAAGGACGTAATGGAATATCTGCCGACACAGGGAATCGTCCCGGGCTGCCATTTTGAGACTTCGATTTCCGTTGAATTTCCTCCGATGGAACGTACCGAGGGAAACTTCGCTCTGTACGAGAGAATCAGGGCGGCGGGAGAGTTGATGGGACTTGAGCTTCCGGAGGAGCGCTCATCCAACTCTGCGGATTGCGGCTTTTTCTCGGCTCTTGGCGTACCGGTCGTAGACGGACTTGGTCCTTATATGTATGAGATACATACTGTCAACGAGCATATGCGCATCAGTACCCTGAAAGAAAGAACACAGCTGCTCGGCGTGGTTTTAGCTACAATGTAAAAATGAATGAGAGGGAATAAGATGAATACGAAAACCGCACGTAAAACGAAGATTGGATTCCCCCATGTGCTGATTATTATGATCGGCCTTATACTGTTGCTTTGCGCCCTGTCCTACGTCGTACCTGCTGGCGTATATGATATCGATCCCGTGACAAATATGGTCATTCCGGAATCGTTCCATTATGTTGATCAGAATCCGATCAGTCCTCTGAAGGCTCTGTTCATGCTCTATGACGGCATTTCGAATTCTGGCGCAATGTTTGCTCTCGTGATGGTCATCGGCGGCATGATCTATATGATTATTTCCAGCAAATCCATCGAAGAGATCATCGACTATTCTCTATGGAAGCTCAAAGAGAAGGGCGCAACGATTCTGATCCCCGTGATCATGATCCTGATCTCTCTGCTGGGAACGCTGGCGGGAAACGATTCAATGATCACTTTCCTTTTCGTTGGGCTGCTGTTTGTCAAGCGCCTCAATCTGGACAGGATCGCGGCAATGTCCATTTTCTATCTGCCGTATATCAGTGGGCAGGCGGTTGGTCCCACAACGGCGATTATCGTATTGGCGCAAGAGCAGGCAGGTGTTCAGGTCATGTCGGGCCTTGGAGTCCGCACGGTTCTTTGGGTCATCATTACTTCGTTCTGCATTTTCTATACGATGCGTTACTGCAAAAAAATAGCCAATGATCCCAGTAAGAGCATTATGGGATTTATTGAACGCATGGATGAAGGCGAGGATATTGATCTGACCAAAGAACGTTCTCTCAGTGTTAAAGCGTTTCTCTCGGCTTTATTCCTCGTGATCCCATTTGTTGTATACGCAATTGGCGCGGCTTCCTGGGGCTTCGGAATGGGACACTTGATAGGACTGTCCTTTGCGGCATGCATCATAGTTTCCCTCATCCACCGCTTCTCTCCCAACGAGTTTGCCCGCCGTTTCATGACCGGCGCAGGTGAGCTGGGGGCCGTTTGTATGCTGGTCGGCTTTGGTCGCGTTGCCGGTATGGTTCTTGCGGACAGCAACATTATTAACACGATCTCGCACGGCGCTATTGGGCTGATCGGCAGACTTGGCGCTGGTGGTTCTGCTGTCGGAATGTATATCTTTACTCTGCTTTTCAACCTGCTGATGCCCAACGGACTGGCAAAGCTGCCCATCATTATGCCGCTCTTTATTCCAGTAGCGGACGTTCTTGGCGTCAGCCGCCAGACACTTTGCCTTTGCTACCAGCTTGGCGACGGTCTTACCAACTTCGTTACCCCGATGTCCTCTGTTCTTGCTTCCGGACTGATGATTGCTGGGGTCAGCTATGGAAAGTGGATGAAGTACATTCTTCCGTATCTGGCAGTGCTTGTGGTATTTAGCGGAGCGGTCATCGTTCTTCTACAGTCCGTCGGCTGGGGCTGATAACCTTTTGACAAGAAGCGGATAAAACAATACAAGGGGCTACCAGACCGGCAGTCCCTTGCTATTTTGTTATGTTAGGAGATGCATTTATGGACTACGCAAAGGAATCGCTGCGTCTGCACGGGGAGTGGAAGGGCAAGATCGAAGTGAAGGCGACCGTGCCGGTCGGAACAAAGGACGATCTTTCGCTCGCGTACACGCCCGGCGTGGCGCAGCCATGTCTGGAGA
>OGWZ01001009.1_pt1 | contig 28234 bp, 30 predicted proteins | sample 1576141 | NCBI WGS metagenome assembly OGWZ01 (sample SAMEA3541512, study PRJEB24748) | human gut metagenome | biome: human gut; feature: human-associated habitat; material: faeces | place: China | collected 2012
CTCTACAGTGGTTTTACCCACTACAGAAATTATAGAGCCTTTTTTGTCTATAAATCGTCTGAATATTTTGATATAATGAAATAAGCTTATTTCAAAAAGGGGGACATTATTTTGACAACAGCCAAGGAACTGCTTAAGCAAAGGTATTATGAGCCAATTAAGGAGCAACCGGAATTATTTGTGGGGATTGAGTTGGAATACCCAGTTGTTAATTTGAGTGGTAATGCTACAGATGTCTCTCTTACAAAACAGTTACTAGTCTATCTCTTGGATAATTTTGATTTTCAAGCTGATAAGTATGATTCTGATAACAATCCCATTCAGCTTATCGATAAAGCTTCTGGAGATATGATTCTTTTTGAAGTCTCCTACAATACGATTGAGTTTGCTTTTGCAAAGGCTGAAAGAATCTCTGAGGTTGAGGAACGTTTGGATACTTACCTCGGTATAATCCAACCTTATCTGCAGAATCATAATCATGAGTTGCAAGGTTGGGGAGTGAATCCAAACTGGGCAAAAAATGACAACAGACCTGTTAAATCTCCTCGTTATGAAATGCTTATGGATTTTCTCGAGCTATCTAAAGCAAAGAACGATCCTTTCTTTCATGATTATCCAGAATATGGTTCTTTCATCTGTGGGAGTCAGGTACAATTAGACGTTTCAAAAACGTCCTATTTAAGGGTCTTAAATGCTTTTAACCAAATAGAGGGACCCAAGGCAGTATTATTGGCAAACTCTGAATTTTGGGGTTCTAATTGGGATCTAGCGCTTTCCCGAGATGTTTTTTGGGAGAATTCCTTGCATGGTGTTTTTGAGGAAAATGCAGGAGTATTTCCCAAGGTATTTAAGAGTGAAGATGACTATTTTTCTTACTTGTCTGAGACAGCCATTTTTACTGCTAAGCGTGGTGACGAAACCTACTATTTTGAACCAATACGCGCTAAAGACTATCTAAGTACGCCATCTATCAAAGCACACTCTATTCGTGGTGAAGTAGTCACTATTGAACCAAGTGAGGAAGATTTTAAGACTCATCGTTCTTATCAATTCCAAGATTTAACGACACGAGGTACTATTGAGTTTCGTAGTGTATGTACCCAACCTTTCTCATCAACCTTTGCGCCAGCAGCCTTTCACCTTGGTCTTTTAGTCAATTTGGTAAATCTAGAAAATATTTTGAATGACTCACCTTTTTTTGAAGCATTTGACTATGATTACCCTAGAATTCGTCGTTTATTTTCGAAAAAAGATATTTCTGCTACAGACCTCAAAATGATTTTACCTTTGACAGAATCGTTATTGTCTTGTGCTGAGGATGGCTTAAAATCGCGTGGTTTTGGAGAAGAAGTTTACTTAGCTCCCCTTAGAGAGAAATTAGATAGGCTGACTAAGAGTTTAGCTTAACCTTTGACAAGAGATATGATAGATAGTTTTTGCTAAAAAATTTAAAAAAAGTCAAAAAAGTATTGACGTCAGCAAACAATAAATGGTATTATATAATAGTTGTTTCGAAAGAGACAAGAGAAAGTTATTAAAAAACTTTCAAAAAAGTATTGACACGAGTTATCAATCTTGATATAATAACTAATGTTGTTAGCGGAAATGGCGGAATTGGCAGACGCGCAGGACTAAGGATCCTGTGACCGCTTTAGGTCGTGAGGGTTCAAGTCCCTCTTTCCGCAGAGTAACCAGTCACATGACTGGTTTTTTTGTATTAAAAAATCAAAACGCTTACAAATTGTAGAAAAGCTAGTTTTTTGAGTTCAATTGTGATAGAATAAACTTGTAAACGGGTTCAAACCCAAAAAAATATAGGAGGCCTTTATAATGGCAATCGTTTCAGCAGAAAAATTTGTCCAAGCAGCTCGTGATAATGGTTACGCAGTTGGTGGATTTAACACAAACAACCTTGAGTGGACTCAAGCTATCTTGCGTGCAGCAGAAGCTAAACAAGCTCCAGTACTTATCCAAACTTCTATGGGTGCAGCTAAGTACATGGGTGGTTACAAATTGTGTAAAGTCCTTATCGAAGAATTGGTTGAATCAATGGGTATCACTGTACCAGTTGCTATTCACCTTGACCACGGTCACTACAATGATGCTTTGGAATGTATCCGTGTAGGTTACACTTCAGTTATGTTTGACGGTTCACACCTTCCAGTTGAAGAAAACCTTGAAAAAGCAGCTAAAGTTGTTGAATTTGCACACGCTAACGGTGTATCAGTTGAAGCTGAAGTTGGTACAATCGGTGGTGAAGAAGATGGTATCATCGGTGATGGTGAATTGGCACCAATCGAAGATGCTAAAGCTATGGTTGCAACTGGTATCGACTTCCTTGCAGCAGGTATCGGTAACATCCACGGTCCTTACCCAGAAAACTGGAGCGGACTTCACCTTGACCACTTGCAAAAATTGACAGAAGCTGTTCCTAACTTCCCAATCGTATTGCACGGTGGATCAGGTATTCCTGATGATCAAATCCAAGAAGCTATCAAACTTGGTGTTGCTAAAGTTAACGTTAACACTGAATGTCAAATCGCATTTGCTAACGCAACACGTAAATTTGTTGCTGAATACGAAGCAAATGAAGCAGAATACGACAAGAAGAAACTCTTCGACCCACGTAAATTCTTGAAACCAGGTTTCGAAGCTATCACAGAAGCTGTTGAAGAACGTATCGACGTATTCGGTTCAGCAAACAAAGCTTAATTAGACTATATAAGCTTGAAAATAAAGGGTTTGTCCAATGTGGACAAGCCTTTTTCTTATGTTTTGCCACAGATTTGCCACACCTATTGTGTGAGAGTATCCAGGATAGGTATAATTTAGGCTCTATAATCTCTACAGTGGTTTTACCCACTACAGAAATTATAGAGTCATTATAAACGAAAATGCTTTGCAGTTTGCAAAGTGTTTTTTCACGGTTAAAGAATAGGTGGTAATTCTTCCAAAATAAAAGAGTAGAAGAAATGAAGTGTACAATAGGAATAGAAAAGTGATGCTATGGTAAACATAAAACTAAAATCTAAGTTGATACTTGATTAAGTAGGGTACAAAAAGGAAAGGTTAAACATTTAGAAATAAATTAAAGACGGTGTTTTATCTCCTTTTGGAATTCAAATTAGAGAAATGATCTCACAGGTTATAATGAAAACTGAATCTAACCAAAAATTATACAACTTGTTTGCGGTTGAATAATGAAGAGTGTTGTCTTAGAGTATTTTTCTTAATCTAACTTTTTATAGTCAGTTCTAAGTATTCTGGTGAATTTTTCATTTGACGAAGGTTAGTGAAGAATGTCTATATATAGTATAATGATTTTAGAAGAGTTCGAGTTATGGAATGGGGGACCTTGAAAAATAAATTAATACAGAGGGAGGCAACAGTGACATGAAGTCGAAAAGATATACAATTTTTGGAATAGTTGCCATTGTGAGTTTAATTTTCTTTGTAGTAGTGACTTTTTGTGGAAAAGGGCATCAGTGGAGTAATAATGTCGTACAAGGATTTAAATCGCTTGGTCTTAAAGGTAATGTAAAAGTAATTGGGACATATAAAGAAACTGAAGCATTTCACGGTACTGTTGTTGAAGTGAATTATACTGAGAGATTTTCTGATGGATATTTTTTAGATAAGAATCTTAGAGCAGATATACGAGAATCTAATGGTGATCATATTTCAGATTTTTATCCTCCGTTATCTACAAAGATCGAAGCATTGCTCAATGACAAAGAAAAAGACTTGTTTGATACTGTTAAATTTAACGAGTTTAGCTTCTTGTTAGATGTTTATAAAATGAGACCAGGATTTCAACGAGAAGAAGATAAAATCAAAAAAGACGTTGCCAATAAAATTAATAAACTATTTGATAGACAAGTGACATATGATTATAGTTATAAATTTGAGCCAGTATCTAGAGAAAACATCTATGCTACTATTCTTTCACAGGCAGTCAAGAATCGGGATAATGGAGACTTTGAAGCGGCTGGCTTTTATAATATTAGACCTAAAAATTTAATGAAGAGTAAAGCAGTGAGTCTTCATTTGGATTGTATTTTTGCTTCTCTTGATCCTAACGCTAGCAAGTCATCTTCGAGAGAGCATATCGATTATTTTAAAACGAAACTCTTATCTTTGCCCAAAGGCTCATTTTCTGATGGAATCTATGAAATACGCGGTAATTATTATAGTGAAGAAGGGGGAAGTATTGATGTAACTTGTATATTTGTTGTTGAAGACGGTGTTGGTCACTTTGAAGAAGATAAAATGAACTAAAAACAGAAAATACACCTGAATGAAATTTGGTATAAAAAGTATCTATACTTGGGTTGTCACTTAAATGGTATTTGCCATCGTGATGTTAATCAAGGGCTTAATATAATAAATAAAACGATAGAGATGGGGGGGATTGACTTTGATAAAAAAACTACTAAGGGTATCCTTAATAGCTGTATTACTGATACTTTTGTTAATATCTATATTTAAATCAATCGATAACAGGAATAAGACTTATGATAGTGAATTCATAACTTCATTGGCAAAAGGATTGGATGAACGTTGGAAAGTTACTGACCTAAAGAATTATGATGAAAGAGAAGTTGAAGACTATAAATCTTATATAGATTATGAACTAATTGAAATTGAACAGTATAAAAATAGGAAATTTAAAAATCCTAAGTTAAAGAGATTAGCTAACACATATATTAACGTCCAACTGAATGAAAGAAAAGCTATAGAGAGTCGAGATACTGTGGAAAGTGCTTTTATGTATGAGTGGAATGATTACCAAGATAGACGTTTTGAATTGCTTCTAGATATTAATTCAATAGTAGCAATTCCTGTTCAAGATAAAATAAGATTGGATGGCATATTGAAAGATGGTAAAGCTGTAAAAGAATTTAATAGAGTTTACGGTATACTAGTAGATACTCTTGCTCCTAAAGACTTCGTAGCTGAAACTGGATCAGATATATCAGGAAATGAGAAACGCTACATAGGGAATTTTGAAAATACTACAGGTCATGACATCATATAGCATATATATTGGTATTGATTATTATGACAAAGATGATAATCGTCATGTGGGTCCATTAATTGAATCATATGATATATGGAAAAATGGAACTAAAAAAAGCTTCGAATTCTCGATTCTAGATTCAGATACACAGATCAAATATTTTAAAGTTTTCATAAGTAAGAGATGGTTAAGTTTTAGGTAGATTTTCTATCTTCAGATAGGATAGCATCTTTTATCATTGTGAATCACCTATATACTATAATTGAAAAGACTATTAGTAAATTGTAATTGCGAAGAAGATGTTTAAACTAATTCTCCTGTTTTGATTAAACTTATTCATAGTTTTTGAAATTAATAAGAAATTGTTCCTTGCTAGGGATTAGTACAGAGTCTTTTAAGGCTCATATAAAATAAAGTCTTTTTAAACCAGGTCTTAAGAAAGCTCGTAAAGCTAGCCAGTTCTCAAAACGTTAATCAATACGATTATATCAACGTTTCAAAGCACTCAAGAGTTTACCTCATGAGTGCTTTTTTCGTGTTTTTGTGAAAAATTCACCTCAAAGTTTACCTTATTTTTACCTTATTGTTTTAGAGACTCTAAAGCAAATGCACCAACTGCCATAGGAACTATCTTAGAGGTATTGACATAAATCTGAGTTGTACCTGTATCGCTGTGCGTTAGTGCTTCAGAAATATCTTCTAAGCTCATTCCTGCTTGTTTAGCAAGTGTCGCTCCTGTATGTCGCAGTTTATGAGGTGTAGCATGTGCCAGTTCTTTATGTCGCTTTCTAATGCTTTTCATTTTATTGTTTAGATAGTCAGCGTGTAAAGGCTTGTTGATGTTTCCTTTTGTATCGATATATGTAAAAATAAATTGTTCTGGATTACTGATGATGCCAAACTTTGCTAGTTCATATTTTTGTTGTTCTTTCCAAGAGGTAAGAAGCTGAAGTAAGTCGCTAGAAATAGAGAAGATAGTTTTTTTATTTCCTTTGGTAGATTTTACTTGTCCGTATCTATCTAAAGCCTGAATTAACTGAATTTGAGATTTTGAAAAATCGACATGTTTCCACTGGAGAGCATATGTTTCTGATTTTCTATCTCCGAGGAAAAAAGTGAGATAAAAAAGAACGTAGTCTTTAAGTGAAATTTTTCCAGTAGACAGATCGTTTTGGAAGGCTAAGAACCATTCCTGTAGTTGTTTCTGTGTTAAGTAAAGGTCTTCATCTTTCCGAGATTCAGCTAATTGGATTTTTTTGGTTGATTTGATACGACGCATAGTTTTAGCGATTTTATTTGATTCTATATACTCCAATTCCTCTGCCCAATCAAAGATAGATATTACGTAGCTACGTAACGTTTTGAAGTTCGCATACTCACTAGCTTTCGTTGTCATTAAATTCAGTAATACTTGTTTGTTCTGATTGAGAAACTGAATAGTGTAGTTACCTAGCATTGGTAAGATATGTTTTTTGAAACAAGTTTTAGTATTAGCAACGGTTGATTTGCTAGGTGGTCTTGTTGTTGAAGTGGTCTGTCCTGCTTTGTAGGATTCCCACCAAATGGACTTGTAGAAATCTTTAAATAGAATTTCTTTGTTCAGTACGCTAGTAAATTCATCATCTTCAATTTGGTTGAGTTTGGTTAGTAGCTCTATCTCTGCTTGTCGTGCTTCCTTTCTTGTCTTATAACGTTTATCAAAGTAGTTATTATTGACGATACCAAGTGGCATCCGTGCTTCAATAGGAATGTATACCTTTAAGCGATATGTTCCATTTTTTGTCTTAGTGATAGTCATGATATTCTCCTTTATGTCGAACCAGAAAATATCACGACCATTATAAAACAAAAATGTAGATATTTCTAGTTTTGTGAAAGTAGCCATGAATCAATGGCTTGTTTGTTAAAACGAACTGTTTTTCCAATTCTAATAGAAGGGAGCCCCTGTTGAATCCAACTATCTAATGTATTATTGGAAATACCAAGATACTTACATGTTTGTTTTTTGTTCAGATAGGGGTTATCAATTCCATAATTGGATAACTGATTCTCAATTTCTTTTTTTATAAGAGTTGAAATTAAAAGTTGAATTTGATGAATTTGTTCATCTGGCAAGATTACTTGCATAGATCTCTCCCTATTGTGTTACAATTGAAAATATGAGGAAGCGTTGAATCCTCTGTTCTAAGTTTCATCAGAGTCGCTCGTCAAAGTATCTGATGAGACCTTTTTGTTATTTTGCGGATTATGTCTCCTAGAATCTAAAAACTTTGTAAAAAAATAAGTTCGTTTGAGAATTAGTCCTAACAGCATAGTGTCATTATGTCTTGCAAAATGCACTAAATCTTCAAATTCTGTTAAGTCGTTATCGGTGATAGCGTCAATTACGGTTTCTAGGTATTGATTTGAGTCTTGCTCTAGCAAAAATTGATCAAGTTCAAATCCACATCCACTTTCAATATCTTCAATGTTGTACAAAGTTTTGTCTGGGTTTTCCGCATGCGTGAAATAATCATACATTCCTTTAGGGGACATGACAGGTTCAACATGGGCTGGAGCATTTAACTTCTCAGTCAACAACTCAGACACCTGGGAATAGCTCTTGAGGGAGTCGAAGAAGAAAGCACCGTGCTTATGTGCTTTCTTGAACTCACCTGTTTCTTTGTTGACGTCTTTGTCATGCCACGGACTAAGTACAAAAGGAATATGTAATTGCTCAAGAATATCTAAATAATTTTCAGGAGCACTGTCTTGATAAAGTAGGAATGCCCATTTGTTTGAACGTTTTTCTTTTGCCATACGTTTCTTCTTTCTATGATTATTGATTATTGATTTATTGGGGGGTCGTAGTAACCCCCAATAAATCCACTCTTGGGGCTTTGCCCCAAACCCCAGCCTCTCCTGCCCGATGAAGCCCCACTGCACCAAGAACACGCTTGTCAACTTGACAAGGGACGGGGTAGTATTTTCAGTCAGCTACGCTCCTTGCTTACGCACCGCTTCACTTCCTAAAAATCTCCACCCCTAGACCCTTACAAATTGTCATTTTCCTGCTAGTGGGGGCGTGCCGACACTATACCGATGAAAAGACCCTTAGAAAGGTTATTGTCGCCTAATCAAGCATAGCAGGAAAAACGCTCTAACTAATCATAGCGAGAAAACAACTCCTGCATACGCTGATTTAAGCGTTCTTCATCTTTTATTGGAATAGTACGAAACATCTTTACGGGTTCTCCCTCAAGCTGAAAATAGCCATAGCCTCTAGGTTTAACAACTACCTCATCCTTCTCCATATCAGGAAAAAGTAACTGCCGATTATTAGTTGATAATAGGAAGCTAGTCGATAGAGAAATTACACAATTAAAATTGTAACGACCAGGCAAATCAGACATAAGAAATCTCTGGCTAGATAGCCAAATTCGAAATCCTAGACTCCTCCCCATACTGTTCATCATTAACATCTTTGATAGAATTTCTTTATGTTTTTTCTTATCTACTTGTTCGAGATAAGCAAGAAAGGCTTGCCATTCGTCAAAAATGAGATAAATATTATGAGAGTTAGTTTCCGACTTGTTTAGCCTTGTTTCAAAGCGTTGATAGACCATCTCAAATAGTTGAAGACAATCAAAACCTCTAGCAATGTGGTTACCAGTTATTGGGAACATCTCATCGTCTGCTTTGAAGTCCATGAAATATGCTTCTGCTGTTGGGTCATGGACCGAGGCTAAACCAATTGCACGGCGTAAGAAAGTGGATTTTCCCGAGCCTGATGGACCAGCAATTATCCAAGTAAAAAATCGGTTAATATCAATGGAAATAGGGGTAGGGTGTCCCCTGTTATTGACTTCAAAGATATTTTTTAACATCTTAAAACTCCTCCTCAATTTCAATACTAGACTGTCTTGCCATACGATTATAAATAGCCTCTTCGATAGGTTGACATCAAATTTAGCTATCCACCCAGCACCTGCATTTTGTTCTATCACGAGGATATCTAAAGCGAATTCAGTAGTATATTTTGAAAGAACCCCTATAAAGTAATCTTCAAGAGAACTCTTTTCGGTTTCATTCAAATTATTTGCAAGATAGACCCAAACATCTACACCACCAGTGGTAGCAGGAGAAACTGTTTTTATACCCAAATCTTGAAAGAGTGTTTGATTTAAGTGGTTAACAACATTTTTGAGAACAATTGATTTTCTTGTTTGTAATTGCTCAGTTTCTTTCTCTTTTGACCACCAATTAAAGATTTTCTTTATTAAAGATATAATAGTCTGTATTTGAATTCCAGATAGCAGAAGTGATTCATTAAAGAGATTCGTTTCCCTTTTATGAACAGTTCCTGACAAATATAAGAATTTTCTTTTTAGAAAAATGAATAAAACATTAAGAGATTGCCAAATAATTACGAACATTAACGATTTTAATAGTAAATTTAAAATTAACATTGTAAACACCTCATAAAGTATATTATCGCCCAATATATGAGCGATAACATACTAACTAAGCCAACCACTCGGAACGATAACCTACCTCAATCCATAGGGTTAGATGCACACAAGATTTTTTTATCTTTTCGTTGTGAATAGATAACTTTTTTATTGTCAATAATGGAATAATTCCTAATCTTAGCTGATTCACAGCTAATTGCCTATTTAGCTGATTTTTTAAATCATTTTGCTGAGACTCACTGATTTGATTAGAGATTTCGAGTTTTTGAATGTATGTCCCTTTAAACATCTTTAGTTCGTAGGATTCAACATTATTAATAGAAAGGCTCGAAGTTCCTAAAAATTTAGCATTTTTACCTACAGTATAGTGTAGAGAACGATTTAAAATTTCTTGACACTTAGTTTTAGGTAGGAGAGTCAAATTTGTAGGATAAGTTAGAACTTGAGTTTGTTTCTCGTGCATAGACTATTCCTCCACTATAATACTTCTTCAATGTTTAAGACTAAATCAATTCCGATTGGCTGTTGGAACTTATTTATCTTAAAACTGATTTCAGCATTTGATAAATCAAGAACTTGTCCTACTAGACTAGATAAATCTTGATTACTAAAACCACGTAACTTAACCTTAAACTTAGGTACATTTGAAGTTCTGTTAATTTTGGAGTAAAGTTCGTATTCATCAGATTCAGCACATTGTAAACTAGCGTAAGGTATAGCTGGTTTGTTATCTGTTGCCTCGATTTGACCTGTAGAAAAGCTCATTACAATACCTTCAGTTGGCAAAGTAAATTGCTCTTTGACAACTCCGTTAAATTCTACTGGATTAGCAAAAGTGTCCAGTACACTTCTTGATTTAGACATAATCGTCCTCCTTTAAATTAAAAATAGCTTGGTCAGATTTCTAGAAAATTTGACGAGTGATAAAACATGTTTTGTTAACATCTTTATCATATATTATTTTTGAACCCACTTCAACCTATTGTGTTGCATATCTAGGGTCATTGTGTTATAATTTTTTGAACCCATTTAAGGAGTGTTTGTATGAATAATAAATTTGAAAATCTGAACCAAAATGCACAAAAAGATTTTGTTTTAAAATACTATCCTTTAATATTCAGAAGGCAACAAGAAGAAGCTCAGCTTTCAAAATTAGAGTTTTTACAAAGATACTTGATGATAAAAGGTGATTCAAAATCTGAGTTAAACGGGAAGCTTCTAATTTCTAAATCTGCGTACAAGCGTTACTTAAAAATCGTTGAGAATATTTACATAATAAGATTTAAATCAGAAGAGACAGATTATATAAGCCGAAGTAGTATTGAACCTCTGTATTCCAAACTTAATATTCCAAAACTTCATGAGAAAAAATATGGTTATGAGCTCTCTGCTGAGATATTAAGTAGATTTGATAAAGATATTATTGAAGAAATCTGGGAACAAGTAAATTTAGATTCTTTTTGGGATAATATGATTATTGACGCTCAGAAAGAACAAGAAAAACGTGTCAAATTTACAGCTCACTTACTGCAAAAAAGTGGGTTACTTGGTGTAGTTTTTCAAACTCTTACCAATATTATTAATGATAATTTTGAAACTGAAGAGGTTGATAATGGAATTTTGACTCATACTAACTTCAATTTAGTTAATATTCACGATTCTAGAGTATTCAAGAATAATGGTAATTTGTTTTTAGGAGAACTGGAAAAAGAATTGAAACGTCGATATATAAAAATGAAAGATGCAGAAGAAGAATTTGATAGAGGATTAGAATCACACTATACTCCACCTTTTGAACGATTAGATTTTTTTGATGAAGCATAAAACAAACCCAATCGAATAATGATTGGGTTAGGTACTCTTGAATTATATTAAGGTAAACTTTTGAATTTTCTGGTTCGATTTTTCTTATTTTGCTTGATAATTTACCTTATTTTGATGAAATTAGTTGAAATGGGATGATATTTATATTTTTGAAGACCTTCGAAAAAGCTGATATTACAAGCTTTTAAAACTAGTTGATATAAGTGGTGCCCCAACCAGGTCTTAAGAAAGCTCGTAAAGCTAGCCAGTTCTCAAAACGTTAATTCGTTGCTGGACAGCAGAGTACAAACGAAAACACTTTGCAGCTTGCAAGGTGTTTTTTTTGTATGAGAACTACTGGCGGTGCGCAATTAGGATAGCTCTAGCGACTTTAGTCGCATAGAGATATGCTATGCACAGTTGCCCCAAGAAAACAAGCGAAGCGATGTTTGATTGGGTGGCAACCACTGCACTCAAAACGTTAATCAATACGATTAAATCAACGTTTTAAGCTCATCAAGGCTTTGCTTTATGGCTGCCTTTTGGTAAGGGATTCTGAAAAAAATGACTTAAATGTTATTTGTGTTTTGTCTTCATCTTGAAATTCTTATAACAATGTGATATATTTATAACAGATAAGATGTGATATATTTATAACACATTAAAAGGAGATGTAGAAAATGAAAATGTCGAAGAACTTAAAGATAATCCTTTATATCGCTAGCGTGCTTATTGTTGTATGTTTAGTATTATTGCTGGGGAATCACCTACCGATTCTAGCGAAAGGTGCTATTATGACGACGGCTTGGCTTCCTTCGTATTTGGTTTGTACGATGATATCGGTCCTCTCAAAATCAACCTATCAAAAGAAAGAGAAAAAAATGTTTGGGATTACTGCAAAATTATATACAGTGCTTGTATTTCTCTCGTCCTCAATCTATACTATTGGAGTTTGGCTGCTAACTCCTGGTTCTGTGATTAAGAATATAATGTTAGGAATTGGATTAGGTGTTCAATTGTTATTAATGTTTTACTTCTTATTCAAGAGAATTAATGAAGAACCCGATGAACGATTTTATAGAAATATTGCAAAGTCCTCTTCCATTTTGTTTACAATAGCAATCTTTATATTATTGGGAATGGCAACCTTGATAGCTTTCTGTAAAGTTTTCGTTTTGAATGCTGGATTCCTTTATATTTTGGTGGCTTTTTTACTCTTATTATTTGCCATTACTTACTTTATCACTGAAAAAAGGGGATGAAATATGGCGAAAGAAAGTAAAATAAAGACTAACTTGAAAGAAGTAAGGGAAGCTTATGGTATGACTCAACAAGATTTAGCAGATCATGTAGGAATACGGAGAGAAACGATTGTTCACTTGGAAAATAACCGCTACAACCCTTCGTTGGAAATGGCTTTAAAAATAGCGCAAGTCTTTAATAAACAAGTGGAAGAACTATTTCGTCTGAAATAAGAGAAGTGAAACAATCCAATTGATTTGTGTATCAGTTTTTGGAAGCTTGTTATTCTAAGGCGAGGTAGTGGTAAGAGGGAGTGTTTTCAAAGGAGTTATTTTTGACTACATCTTAGTTAAAACGCTTTCAAAAACAAGATAATAGTTTATTTTTCAAGCATTTTAACCCAATAATAGAACTTTTTAGGTCGAAATGCTCTCAAAAACGCTAATGTTTCTCTAATCTACTCACTTTTGAGATCTTGCATATTATGTAGTTATCATACAAAAATGATAAAAGTGAATGAATACATTTATTTGAAAGATAATATTGTTATATACTTCAAACATATTATCAGTAAAAGGGTTTTATACGTCTATTAAATATCTTTTGATTTTTAGCCATAAAACCTCACATAATAATGAATGTATATTTTACAAATTATGCTTTTATATATGACTTAAATATGTATTTAAACTTAGCAAAGGACATAATAAATTACCTAAAATAACATTAAAATTAAAAATGATTAATTATTACTATTTGGCAACACACCTCAAAAAACCTTTGTTTGTAGGAATTGTAGGATATATTAAAAATTTAAAAAAGTTTTTAAAATTTGTTGACATATCTCTAGATAGTGTTATAATCTATAGATGTCAGGGAGGTCCTGATACTAAATATATAATAATCCATTAGAGGAGAAACAATTATGAAAAAAGTATTGCTTACATCAGCTGCAGTTCTTGCAGTATTCGCTTCATCAGCAGCAGTATTCGCTAACGACGGTAACGTTCACACTGGAAACCTTGATAACAAAACTGAAGCAACTGGTGGTGACTTCTTCACAAACAACGAAGGTGGTCTTACTCAAGCTGCTAAAGATGGTCTTAACAACGTTGACGCAGATTCAACTAAACAAAAATTTGAAGATGCTGGTGAACACATCGAACCAAAACGTGATGCTAACGGAAACATCATCAAAGATGAGTTTGTAGTTACTGATAAAGCTAACGCTAACAAAGACGCTAAAGAAGAAGCTAAAGCTGTTAAAGCTGCAGAAAAGAAAGCTCCAGCAGCTAAAGCTGAAGCTAAAGCTCTTCCAAACACAGCAGCTGTTAAATAATTAACTGCTATTGCTAAAAAGAATATCACTGGGGCTAGAGCTTCGGTGATATTTTTCTATGGATAAAGAAAAGGATTTGACATTTCATGAGTAATCATAATCGTAAATCTACTGGATCTCGCAAAAAACTGATTGCTGGGATTTCAGCCTTAGTCATTGCTGCTTTGGCTATCTTCCTTGGCTTCCAGTTTATGTCTCCGACAGCATCGTCCTCTAATGGTGTTAAGAGTGTTTTAACGACTAAAAAAGCAAACACTTATAAAGTTTCAGATGAGGAGAAAGCCTACCTCAAAAATAAATTTGATGGTCTTGAGGCGACAAACCCTGATACTATCGCTTATGTCTATGCACCAGGGACTAAATTGGATGAGCCAGTTGTTCAAACAACGGACAATTCAACCTACTTAGATAAAACATTTGATGGAGGAAACGTTCCATATTTGGGAACGGTCTTCATGGATACAGACAATAAGAAAGATTTCAGCGATCGTTTGACTTGGCTCTTCGGTCATGCTCGAGGAAGTAAGGTTGCTGATAGTCGTATGTTCAACGATGTTAACTACTATAGTGATCAGTCATTTTTCGACAAACACAAATATGTTGTTATTGAGACGCCTCAACGTAAGTATTATTATGAAGCGCTTGCTATGGTAATTGTGCCTGAAGACACAGCTTTCTATCGTACATCATTTGAAAGTGATAAAGACTTTAAACAACAGTTGGATATCATCTATGATCAAGCAAGTGTTAAAAACAAGGATTTGAAGGTTAATGCTTCGGATAAATACCTCGTTCTTTCGACTTGTCGTGAGGAAGATGAAACGATTCGTGCTAATCTCTACTTGCGTCAAATTCCAGACTCTGAAATGTCTGATTTTGTAGCTAAACATGGTAAAGATTTGGAATACACACCAACACGTTAATTATTAACAGAACTCTACTTCGTATGAAGTAGGGTTTTTATCTTGTCTAAGAAAACTGATGTTTTCAATCGTCATGGAATTGAGATGTAACCGTTTATTAATCTTTTTTATCATCAATGGATAAGTTTTTTTGGTACACTAGAGGTATGAAAAAGGAGAGTATTATGAAACAGAGCCAGGCTAAAAAGCGTGACAATGCGATGACTAATAAGATTTTGATGGGGTTGATTGCTCTCGTCTTAGGTTTGCTTTTTCTTGAGATTTTAATTGTTCATAGTAAGAACGAACAGCAAAAGAATGCCTCGAACCAAGTACAGACAGCACGTATCATGGCTAATGGGGACTTGCTCTATCATGACGGTCTCTATATGAGTGCCCTTCAGTCAGATGGTAGCTATGATTTCACGGAGAATTTTACTTATGTGAAGCCGTGGTTACAGCAGGCTGATTTGGTCTTGGGTGATTTTGAGGGAACGATTAACCCTGATTATCCTTTGTCAGGCTATCCTCTGTTTAATGCTCCTCAATCAGTGACAGCAGCTATCAAGGATGCTGGCTATGATGTTATGGATTTGGCTCATAATCATATCTTGGATTCTGGCTTAGAGGGAGCTTTTACAACGGCTGATGCTTTTAAAAAAGTGGGAATTGATCCTATTGGTGTTTACGAAAAGCCGGTACGAGACAAGGCGCCACTTCTCATCAAGAATGTTAATGGTATCAAAGTTGCAATACTTTCCTATGCTTATGGTTACAATGGTTTAGAGTCGAACTTGACGGATAAAGAGGTTGCAGACCACTTATCGAATTTGGATGAAAAACGTATGAAAGTCGAGATTCAGCGTGCCGAAAAAGAAGCGGATATCACGGTTATCATGCCTCAGATGGGTGTTGAATATCGTTTGGAACCGACAGATGAACAGGTTAAACTCTATCATAAGATGATTGATTGGGGTGCTGATATTATCTTTGGAGGTCATCCTCATGTGGTAGAACCTTCTGAGGTGGTTAAAAAGGATGGACAGCAAAAACTTATTATTTACTCAATGGGTAATTTCATCTCAAACCAGCGCATAGAGACCATGGATGGTGTGGATAGTGCAGAGTGGACAGAGAGGGGTGTCTTAATGGATGTCACCCTTGAGAAAAAGAATGGTCAAACCACGATTAAGACTGCTCAAGCACATCCGACTTGGGTTAACCGTACGCCTAAAGGAACAAGTTCGCCAGAGGGATACCCTTTGTATACTTACCAAACTTATATTTTAGAGGATTTCATTAAAGGTGGTAAATATAGAAATAAACTAGATGAAGAAACCAAAGAGCGTATAGATACTGCTTATAAAGAAATGAATGCCCATGTTAATTTAAAATGGAAATAAAGCTAAGATATCGCCTGAATTTGGCGATATTTTTTTGTTTATCGACAAGTTACCCACAGACTTATCCACAGGTGTGGAAAAGTCTGTTGATAGTGTTGAATCTTGATTTTTCAAGGTTTTAAAAGAAGGAAATTATTTAGGTTGTGAACAAGTTTATCCACAAGTAATTGGGTCAGAGAGAGGATATTTTTATAAACGATATTAGTTAAATTCCTCGGAAACATTCGTCTTTTTCAAGAAAAAAGATGCAAATTTCATAAAAAATAGCATTTTTAATCAAAATATGCTAAAATTATACAAAATAAAATGATGGAGGCTTCTCATGAAAGCGATTATTACAGTTGTAGGTAAGGACAAAGCAGGTATTGTTGCGGGTGTTGCGACTAAGGTGGCAGAACTTGGCTTGAATATTGATGATATTTCTCAAACAGTTCTTGATGAATTCTTTACCATGATGGCGGTTGTATCATCGGAAGACAAACAAGATTTTACACACCTACGTGCTGAATTGGAAGCCTTTGGTGAGTCATTGAACGTTAAAATCAACATCCAAAGTTCAGCAATTTTTGATGCTATGCACAACTTGTAAGATAGGAGTAGCTTAAAATGGATATTAAACAGGTCACAGAAACCGTTGCCATGATTGAGGAGCAGAAATTTGATGTTCGTACCATTACCATGGGGATTTCACTCCTAGACTGTATCGATTCAGATATCGATAAGGCGGCGGAAAAAGTCTATAACAAGATTGTATCTAAGGCTAAGAATTTGGTAGCTGTTGGTGACGAAATTGCGGCTGAACTTGGTATTCCGATTGTTAATAAACGTGTGTCTGTTACTCCGATCTCAATCATCGGTGCGGCAACAGATGCAACAGACTATGTACCTTTTGCGAAGGCGTTAGACCGAGCAGCTAAGGAAATCGGTGTTAACTTTATTGGTGGTTTCTCTGCACTCGTTCAAAAGGGCTACCAAAAAGGTGATGAGATTCTTATTAATTCTATTCCACGTGCGCTTGCAGAGACTGATTTTGTCTGCTCATCTGTCAACATTGGTTCAACAAAGACTGGTATTAACATGACAGCGGTACGTGACATGGGACGTATCATCAAAGAGGCTTCTGAGGCAGATCCAATGGGCCCAGGTAAATTGGTGGTCTTTGCTAATGCGGTTGAAGATAATCCATTTATGGCAGGTGCCTTCCACGGTGTTGGTGAGGCTGATGTTGTAATCAATGTTGGGGTTTCAGGTCCTGGTGTTGTGCAACGTGCAGTTGAGAAAGTTCCGGGCGAAAGTTTCGATGTTTTAGCTGAAACAGTTAAGAAGACCGCCTTCAAAATCACACGTGTTGGTCAGTTGGTTGGTCAAATGGCCAGCGAACGCCTTGGTGTCGAGTTCGGTATTGTAGATTTGTCTCTTGCGCCAACACCAGCAGTTGGTGATTCAGTAGCCCGTGTACTTGAAGCTATGGGTCTTGAAGTTGTTGGTACGCATGGTACTACTGCAGCTCTAGCCCTTCTTAACGACCAAGTTAAAAAAGGTGGTATCATGGCATGTAACCAAGTTGGTGGTTTGTCAGGTGCCTTTATTCCAGTTTCTGAAGATGAAGGTATGATTGCGGCGGTTCAATCTGGTCATATCAACCTTGAAAAATTGGAAGCTATGACAGCTATCTGTTCTGTTGGTCTAGACATGATTGCTATTCCTGCTGATACGCCAGATACAACAATCGCGGCCATGATTGCTGATGAAGCGGCTATCGGTGTCATTAATCAGAAAACAACAGCTGTTCGTATCATTCCTTATGGTAAGGAAGGTGACATGTTGGAACTTGGTGGTCTTCTTGGTTATGCACCAGTAATGAAGGTAAACAAAGCTTCATCGGCTGACTTCATTGCGCGTGGTGGTCAAATCCCAGCTCCTGTTCACAGCTTTAAAAACTAAGCGGATGTTAAATGCTTTGCCAATTGGTAAGGCATTTTCTGATGGTCTCGCTGGCTAGATAGTGGAGGGGATTTGTGCTATAATGAATTCAAAAATGACGGAAAGAAGGGGCGCTATGAGTGAGGTTAAGTTGTATATTGCGAGACATGGCAAAACTATGTTTAACACCATTGGTCGTGCACAAGGTTGGTCTGATAGCCCTTTGACCCCGTTCGGTGAAGAAGGTATTCGTGAATTGGGGGTAGGTCTGAAAGCAGCAGGTATTCCTTTCAAGGTCGCATATTCTAGTGATTCAGGTCGAACGATTCAAACCATGGATATCATTTTACGTGAGACGGGTTTAGAAACTATTCCTTATAAACGTGACAAACGTATTCGTGAGTGGTGTTTTGGTAGTTTAGATGGTGGCTATGACGGTGAACTTTTCTACGGTGTGCTACCGAGAACAGATGCTTTTCAAGGTAAGGATTTGCATGAGGTAACTTATCCTGAGCTTGCACAGGGTATCCTTGATGTGGATACGGCTGGTTGGGCAGAGCCTTGGGAAGTGCTCAGAAAACGTATTTTAGAGGGGTTCACAGCTATTGCAGAAAATCTTGAGAGGTCTGGTGGCGGTAATGCTATTGTCGTTAGTCACGGTATGACCATTGCAACCTTTGCTTGGTTAATTGATTCTTCTGTCGAGCATCCTTCATTGGACAACGGTTCGGTTACTGTTGTTGCTTATGAAAATGGTAAATTTACATTAGAAGCACTTGGCGATATGACTTATCGTCAGGTTGGGCGAGAGATAATAGAAAAAGAAAATGGTAAAAAATAACTATCCAAGTCGCCGTCAGGCGAAAAAGCAAACCAACTGGTTTTTGGTTATCAGTAGTGTCTTGATTGCTATGCTTTTGATTGCAGCAGGACTTTATTCAGTATTTGGTGTCAGTCGTACAGTCCAACAAACCAATGGATTGTCAGTAACAAAAAGTAGTAAACAAGCTACCGATGCGACTCAAAGCAAGGATACAAAGGGACTACCTGATGTATCGCCTAAAGACTGGGAATTGCTTTTGGTAAATCGAGATAATAAGTCTAAAGAACTTAACCCTGAGATTGCTGATGTCGATGGTGTTTCTGTAGATGCAAGAATTGCTAAGAATGTGAAGGAGTTTTTAGCAGCTGCTCAAGAAATTGATCCAAGTTACCACTTGATATCAGGTTATCGTAGTGTTGCTTATCAGACTGAACTTTATAACAGTTATGTTCAACAGGAAATGGCTGCTGACCCAAGTTTGACGGAGTCTCAGGCGGAGAAAAAGGTTCAAACCTATTCACAACCACCAGGAGCGAGTGAACACCAAACAGGTCTTGCGATTGATATGAGTACTGTAGATAGCTTAAATGAAGCAGATCCAGATACAGTAGCTAAAGTCAAAGAGTTGGCGCCGAAATATGGCTTTGTTCTTCGTTTTCCAGATGGTAAAACATCGTCAACGGGTGTAGGCTACGAGGATTGGCATTTCCGCTATGTTGGTAAAGAGTCAGCAGAGTATATGACTGAACATAATCTTACTTTGGAGGAATATTTGGCATTATTAAAGGAGAAAGCTAAGTGAGACGACGTTTTAAACTAAAAGCCTTCATTACCTTAGTTGTTGTTTTTGCTTTAGGTATTCTCTTACCTTTGATTCTTCATGCCTCTACAGATGATAATGCGCGTGCGGTAAAGGTTGCTTACACACAGCAAGAATTTATTGAGACCTTAGCTCCAACAGCTCAAAAGATGTCTAAAAACTATGGTGTACCTGCGTCTATTCTCCTTAGTCAAGCTGCATATGAGTCAAATTATGGTAGCAGTCTTTTATCTGTTAAATATCATAACATCTACAGTCTCCCTGCTCAGCCAGGTCAAGAACGTATTCGTTTAAAGGATAGTATCTACAGTAAAGGGAAGTGGCAATACCAAAAGGTGGATTTTGCAGTTTTTAAGGATTGGTCAAGTTCTATGATGACTTATTTAGAAGAACTTCGCCAAGGAACATGGGGCGAGTCGACCTATAAAGAGGTGGCAGGAACGACTAGTTATAAAGTTGCGGCAGAAAAACTACAAGCTGCGAGATTTAGCAGTGATCCAGATTATGCCAAACACCTCATATCTATTATTGAGACCTATCATTTGTCAAAATATGATTGATAAGATTAGAGTACCTCTGAGGTGCTCTTTTTTGCTTTTCTAGGTCTTAAGATGTATTTTTAGCACTCATACAAAAAGAGTGCTAATTTTTTGGTTTTTTGGGTTGACATGTTCAAGTTTAGGTGTATAATAGAATCATAAGTTAGCAGTCGATGTATTAGAGTGCTAATAAATAGAAATGAGGTGACATCGTGATTACGCAAAGGCAAAACACTATTTTGAATTTGATAGTTGAGATGTTCACTCGTACACATGAACCGGTTGGTTCTAAAGCATTACAAGAATCAATTGATTCGAGTTCAGCGACCATTCGTAATGACATGGCCAAGCTTGAAAAGATGGGCTATCTTGAAAAAGCTCATACTTCTAGTGGGCGTATGCCAAGCCGAGCAGGTTTCCAGTATTTCGTCGCTAATTCTTTGAATCTTGATACGATTGATGAACAAGATGTTTATCAAGTGGTCAAGGCCTTTGATTTTGAAGCCTTTAAACTTGAAGATATCTTGGATGCAGCGGCGAAGCTGCTGGCAGAAATGACAGGATGTACAGCAGTGATTCAAGATGTGGAGCCGACACGACAACGTCTGACTGGATTTGACATTGTTCATCTATCCAATCACGACGCTTTAGCGGTTCTTACTCTAGATGAATCTAAGCCTGTGACAGTTCAATTTGCTATTCCAAAAAATTTCTTGTCTAGTGATTTGGAAATTCTTCATAAGCTTGTTCAAGAACGTTTTTTAGGAAACACTGTCTTAGAGATCCATTACCGATTGAGAACTGAGATTCCTCAGATTGTGCAAAAGTATTTCAAGATAACAGATAATGTTCTAGATTTGTTTGATTATATCTTTTCACAACTTTTTAAGGAATTGATTTTCATCGAAGGTAAGGTTGCATCACTGACTTATGCCGACTTAAAAACCTATCAATTTTTGGACAATCCACAACATGTGGCACTTGAGCTTCGATCAGCTATCTCCGATGATGAAGTGACCAAGATTTCGGTTGCAGAATCAACTGAAGAAGCGCTTGAAAATGTCACAGTTATGAGTCATAAATTCCTAATTCCTTATCGTGGGATGGCACTCATGCATGTGATTGGTCCAGTTGAAATGGATTATCGTCGCATGGTTAGTTTGGTCAATGTTATTAGTAGAGTTTTGGTTATGAAGTTGACGGATTATTACCGTTACCTCAATAGTAACCATTATGAAGTTAGCTAAAATATAACATTTAAAAAGTATAGAAAGAGGTGTATGCCTTGACTGAAGATATTAAAAAAGAAGACGTGAAAGAAGAGGAAGCTACTGAGACAACTGAAGAAGTTGTAGAGGAAGTAAGTGAACCTTCTGAACTTGAAGAAGCACAAGCGCGTGCCGAAGAATTTGAAAACAAATACCTTCGTGCTCATGCAGAAATGCAAAATATTCAGCGCCGTGCTAATGAAGAACGTCAACAATTGCAAAAGTATCGTAGCCAAGATTTGGCAAAAGCGATTTTGCCATCACTTGATAACCTTGAACGTGCTCTTGCCGTTGAGGGCTTGACTGATGATGTCAAAAAAGGTTTGGAAATGGTGCAAGAAAGTTTAGTGCATGCTCTTAAAGAGGAAGGGATTGAAGAAATTCCAGCAGATGGTGATTTCGATCATAACTTCCATATGGCAATTCAAACAATGCCTGCAGATGATGAACATCCAGCAGACACGATTGCACAAGTTTTCCAAAAAGGGTATAAACTCCATGAACGCGTCTTACGCCCAGCTATGGTAGTTGTATATAATTAATTGAAAACTTGTCCGAAATGACAGAAAACTATGAATGAAAGATAAAAAAGCAAAATAGAAATTAAAGTAAAAAGGGGAAAAACATATGTCTAAAATCATTGGTATTGACTTAGGTACAACAAACTCAGCAGTAGCAGTTCTTGAAGGAACTGAATCAAAAATTATCGCAAACCCAGAAGGTAACCGCACAACTCCATCTGTTGTGTCATTCAAAAACGGTGAAATCATCGTTGGTGACGCTGCAAAACGTCAAGCAGTAACAAACCCAGATACAATCATCTCTATCAAATCTAAGATGGGTACTTCTGAAAAAGTTTCTGCAAACGGTAAAGAATACACACCACAAGAAATTTCAGCTATGATTCTTCAATACTTGAAAGGTTATGCTGAAGATTACCTTGGTGAAAAAGTAACTAAAGCAGTTATCACAGTTCCTGCTTACTTCAACGATGCACAACGTCAAGCAACAAAAGACGCTGGTAAAATCGCTGGTCTTGAAGTAGAACGTATCGTCAACGAACCAACAGCAGCAGCCCTTGCTTACGGTTTGGATAAGACTGATAAAGAAGAAAAAATCTTGGTATTCGACCTTGGTGGTGGTACATTCGACGTATCTATCCTTGAACTTGGTGATGGTGTCTTCGACGTATTGGCAACTGCAGGGGATAACAAACTCGGTGGTGATGACTTTGACCAAAAAATCATCGACCACATGGTTGAAGAATTCAAGAAAGAAAATGGAATCGACTTGTCAACAGACAAGATGGCCCTTCAACGTTTGAAAGACGCAGCTGAAAAAGCTAAGAAAGACCTTTCTGGTGTTACTTCAACACAAATCAGCTTGCCATTCATCACTGCTGGTGAGGCTGGACCTCTTCACTTGGAAATGACATTGACTCGTGCGAAATTCGATGATTTGACTCGTGACCTTGTAGAACGTACGAAAACTCCAGTTCGTCAAGCCCTTTCAGATGCAGGTTTGAGCTTGTCAGATATTGACGAAGTTATCCTTGTCGGTGGTTCAACTCGTATCCCTGCCGTTGTAGAAGCTGTTAAAGCTGAAACTGGTAAAGAACCAAACAAATCAGTTAACCCTGATGAAGTAGTTGCCATGGGTGCTGCTATCCAAGGTGGTGTTATCACTGGTGATGTCAAAGACGTTGTCCTTCTTGATGTAACTCCATTGTCACTTGGTATCGAAACAATGGGTGGAGTGTTCACAAAACTTATTGACCGCAACACTACTATTCCAACATCTAAATCACAAGTCTTCTCAACTGCAGCAGATAACCAACCAGCTGTTGATATCCACGTTCTTCAAGGGGAACGCCCAATGGCAGCGGATAACAAGACTCTTGGACGTTTCCAATTGACTGATATCCCAGCTGCACCTCGTGGTATCCCACAAATCGAAGTTACTTTCGATATTGATAAGAACGGTATCGTATCTGTTAAAGCTAAAGACCTTGGAACTCAAAAAGAACAAACAATTGTCATCCAATCTAACTCTGGTTTGACAGACGAAGAAATTGAAAAGATGATGAAAGATGCTGAAGCAAATGCTGAAGCAGATGCAAAACGTAAAGAAGAAGTAGATCTTCGTAACGAAGTTGACCAAGCTATCTTTGCGACTGAAAAAACAATCAAAGAAACAGAAGGTAAAGGCTTCGACACAGAACGTGATGCTGCTCAATCAGCTCTTGATGACCTTAAGAAAGCTCAAGAATCAGGCAATCTTGATGACATGAAGGCTAAATTGGAAGCTCTTAACGAAAAAGCTCAAGCTCTTGCAGTTAAACTTTACGAACAAGCTGCAGCAGCACAACAAGCTCAAGCAGGAGCAGAAGGTGCACAAACAGCAGACAACTCAGGCGACGATGTTGTAGACGGAGAGTTTACTGAAAAGTAAGATGCAAAGTCCGTTAAAGCCTCACAGTGAAAATAGGAAGATTTCTCTTTTTCACCAAGAGGTTAGGGCGTGCTCAGTTCGGTAAGGTGTTGAGCTTAGCTAGTAAATGATAAAAAGAAATCCAGAGGTTGCAAACCAGCCTCTGTTTTTCGGTAAAATAGAGGATGTCGCTTATGAAAAAAGTGCTTTGTATCATTTATCCTAATTTTTCTCTCTACGAGATAGCCTCTTTAACGAGTACTTTAGCTCTGTCTTTCGATATAACGATTGATTATGTAGCCTCAGATTATTCGATTGTGGTATCTGAGGACGGCTTGCCCTGTCAACCGACGAAAACATTGGATCAAGTACGTATAGAAGATTATTCTTGCGTGATTTTGCCAGGAATGGTCAACATAGGACCTGCCCTACAGGATGAGAAATTGATTTCGTTCTTGAGGGGCCTTGGTGAGCAAGGTATCCTCATTGCAGCCATTTCTTCAGCGCCTCTTTTATTAGCAAAAGCAGGTCTGTTGAAGGACACGAAATTTACAGGTGGAATTTGGCAAAACTTCTTTGACTATTTTGAATTTCTTCCACGTGAAAATTTCCAACCTAAAGTGGTTGTACAAGATAAAAAAATCATTACAGCCATAGGCTTTGCACATCAAGAGTTTGCAAGAAAAGTGATTCTTAGTCTAGGGTTGTCAGATTATACGGACAACTATTTTAAAGAACAGAACGAGTACGCTGAAGAGGATTTGATATTTACTCTATCAGACGAAGAGTTTGATGAAGTGAAGCGAAGTATAGAAAAGACCCTCTAAAGATTTACATGAAAATTATAGAAAGGAACAAAGAGTGTTCGAGGAATTGAACACGAGCGGAAAGCTAGGAAATTAGATAAACCTCCTAAGAAATCATGATTTCTTGTCGGTTTCCTAAATTTCAGTCGCTTTCTGTTCGCTCTTAGTATCTTGTATGAACAATACCGAATATTACGATCGTCTTGGGGTATCTAAGGATGCCTCTCAAGATGAAATTAAACGTGCCTATCGTAAGATGTCTAAGAAATACCACCCAGATATTAATAAAGAACCAGGTGCGGAAGAAAAATATAAAGAGGTCCAAGAGGCCTATGAAACTTTAAGTGATGACCAAAAACGTGTAGCCTATGACCAATACGGACCAGATGGTGCGAATGGTTTTGGAGGTCAAGGAGGCTTTGGTGGCTTCGATGGTGGTGCAGGCTTTGGTGGCTTTGAGGATATCTTCTCTAGCTTCTTTGGTGGTGGTGCTACTCGTAACCCAAATGCTCCACGTCAAGGTGATGATCTTCAGTACCGTGTCAACCTAAGCTTCGAAGAAGCGATTTTTGGTGCCGAAAAAGAAGTTCACTACAATCGTGAAGCAACATGTAAGACATGTTCGGGATCTGGTGCAAAACCTGGAACAAGCCCTGTAACTTGTGGTCGCTGTCATGGTCAAGGGGTTATCAATGTCGATACGCAAACACCACTTGGTATGATGCGTCGTCAAGTAACCTGTGATGTCTGTCATGGAACAGGTCAAGAAATTAAAGAGCCATGTCAAACTTGTCATGGAACAGGACATGAAAAACAAAGCCATAAAGTATCTGTCAAGATTCCAGCAGGTGTTGAAACAGGTCAACAAATCCGTCTTGCGGGTCAAGGTGAAGCTGGTTTCAATGGTGGTCCTTATGGAGACCTCTTTGTAATCATCAATGTTAATCCAAGTGATAAGTTTACTCGTGATGGATCAACAATTTACTATACACTTAACATTTCCTTTGTCCAAGCTGCTCTTGGTGATACTGTCGAAGTACCAACAGTTCACGGAAATGTTGAGATGACCATTCCAGCAGGAACTCAAACAGGCAAAACTTTCCGTCTAAAAGGAAAGGGTGCTCCACGTCTTCGTGGAGGTTCACAAGGAGACCAACACGTTACAGTTAAGATTGTAACTCCTACGAAGCTAAACGATGCTCAAAAAGAAGCTCTCCTTGCATTCGCCAAGGCAAGTGGAGATGAAAAAATCGCACCACAGAAAAAAGGTTTCTTCAATAAAGTAAAGGATGCCTTAGAAGATTTATAAAGGAAGGACGCTGAAGGCGTCTTTTTCTTTATGTCAAAAAATTGTCTGGGGTCAGTTGCTAATCGACCTACTTTTTATCCTTGAAAAAATCTGATATGATAATTTTATGGTTAGATACAAAGCGATAATTTCCTATGATGGTACACTTTTCTCAGGTTTTCAAAGACAACCAAATGCACGTTCTATTCAAGAAGAGCTTGAAAAGACTCTTTTACGGTTAAATAGTGGTACACCTGTCACCGTTCATGGAGCGGGGCGTACAGATGCAGGTGTTCATGCCTATGGACAAGTTATCCACTTCGACTTGCCCCAGAAGCGGGATCCAGAGAAGTTACGTTTTGGTTTAGATACGCAATGTCCAGATGATATTGATGTTGTTAGTATTGAACTTGTATCAGAAGAATTTCATGCACGATACAATAAACATAGTAAAACTTATGAGTTTCTAGTAGATGCAGGACGACCTAAGAACCCTATGATGCGTAATTATGCGACCCACTATCCCTACCCTTTAAGTTTAGCACCTATGCAGGAGGCTGCTAAGGATTTGGTCGGCACACATGATTTTACAGGCTTCACAGCTTCAGGAACTTCTGTAGAAAATAAAGTACGCACAATTACACAAGCTAGTGTATCTATCGATGAGAAAACTGGATTTTATATCTTTACTTTTTCTGGCAATGGTTTTCTCTATAAGCAAGTTAGAAATATGGTCGGCACCTTGTTGAAGATTGGAAATGGTCGCATGCCTGTTTCGCAAGTTAAGACAGTGTTGGAAAGTCGTAATCGTAATCTTGCAGGACCAACGGCAGCAGGAAATGGGTTATATTTGAAGGAGATTAGATATGAGTGATGAATTGATTTTAGCGATTTCAGGGAATGATATTTTTAGTGGTGGCGGACTTCATGCAGATTTAGCGACATTTACCACTAATAAACAGCATGGATTTGTGGCCCTTACCTGTCTAACAGCTATGACTGAGAATGGTTTTGAGGTCATTCCGGTTGATACTAATGTTTTTAAACAACAACTTGACTCACTAAAAGATGTCCCATTTTCAGCAATTAAAATTGGTTTGTTGCCTAACGTTGAAATCGCAGAATTAACGTTGGATTTTGTTAAAAAACATTCTGATATTCCAATTGTCTTGGATCCCGTTTTAGTATGTAAGGAGACTCATGACGTTGAAGTTTCTCAACTACGTGATGAATTGGTTAAATTTTTCCCTTATATCACGGTTATCACTCCGAACTTACCTGAAGTCGAACTGCTTATAGATAGAAAGGTTAAGACTCTTGATGATATGAAGCATGCCGCTAGCTATCTCAATGAATTAGGTGCTAAGACTGTCGTTGTCAAAGGTGGAAACCGCTTGGATGGTAATAAAGCGATAGATGTCTTTTATGATGGAACAGATTACAAATTGTTTGAAGAAGCTGTGCTAGACAAAAACAATACCGGTGCAGGGTGTACATTTGCTTCGAGTATAGCTAGTGAATTAGTTAAAGGGTGTTCAGAAACTGAAGCTGTGGCAAATGCTAAAGCCTTTGTTTATGAATCAATTAAACAATCAAATGAATTTGGAGTAGTTCAATATGCAAAATAAGAAAACAAAAGAGCTAACATTATTAGCTATCTTAACAGCTTTATCAGTGACCTTTGGATTCGTAGCTAAAATTCCGACTCCAACAGGGCTTTTAACTTTGGTAGATGCAGGAATCTACTTCACAGCCTTTTATCTTGGCAAGAAAGAAGGGGCAATTGTGGGAGGACTATCTGCATTTTTGATAGATTTGCTATCATCTGCTCCGCAATGGATGTTTATTAGTTTGTTAATCCATGGTGCACAAGGTTATTTTGCTGGATTTAAAGGTAACTATCGTATCCTAGGCCTTCTGATTGCTACAATTGTGATGGTGGGTGGTTATGCACTTGCTTCAGTATTTATGTATGGAACAGGAGCTTCAATCGCAGAAGTGATTCCTAATTTCTGCCAAAATGCTCTTGGCCTAGTCGTTGGATGGGTATTGTATCAAGGATTCAAAAAAGTTCAATCAAAAAAAGATTAATAGCTTTACTAAACCCTATTGACAAGCATTGATTTGGGTGATAAGATATAAAAGTTGTCTTAACTGACTTGCCACAAACTTGAAAA
>OGWZ01001012.1_pt1 | contig 28200 bp, 19 predicted proteins | sample 1576141 | NCBI WGS metagenome assembly OGWZ01 (sample SAMEA3541512, study PRJEB24748) | human gut metagenome | biome: human gut; feature: human-associated habitat; material: faeces | place: China | collected 2012
GTCGCCGACCGTGCCGGTCGAGGGAAGCATGCCGAATTCCCCGACCCTGGTGGTGCACACGAGGCTGATGTACTGCGCGCCATGGTATGCAACACCGCATTCACTTCAGAGAAAGCCTCAGCGAATGAGCGACCACATCATCCCCTCCAACGCCGACGATGCATCAGCCGATCCACGATCCGCGCACGTACAACCCCTCATCCAACCGCAAAGAGCAACAACGTACACCCCCATCGCATACACGCGTCCCGTATATGGGCGGCAGCCAGCCATGCCACAGGCCGCGGCACCTCAAGCCGTAGCACCTCAGACCTTCGGCATGCCGCCGCAGGCAGCACCGCGGCAATCACGGCCGAATTCACGGTTCTCCTACGGCCAAGGCATCCCCTCAAGGCGGAATGGCACATGGACACCGGATCATCAGTGCACGTTCGGCAACGCCATCAAACGGTTCTTCGATGGGTATCTGGAATTCAAAGGCCGGTCCGGCAGACGTGAATTCTGGTTTGCCATGCTGTTCGTCATACCGGTCAGCGTCATATTGTTCTTCATTCCTGTCATCGGAATACTGTGGGGCATGGCCGTTGCGACACCGGCCATCGCCATTTCCTTCAGAAGGCTGCATGACGCCAACCGCAACGGCTGGTGGTTCCTGTTGGGGCAAGCTGGCAATATTCTCGCCCTTGCGTTGCTGTTTGTCATCGGCATCGGTCTGCTCTGTATACAAATCGGCATGATCATGGTCATTCCGCACGAGCCGCCCAACATCGATTTCCATAATCCGAACAGTTTCGCCGGTATGCTGCTCATACTCTTTTACGCCAGTCTTGGCATGGTCGGCGTCTCGCTGATCATTCAGGCATGTCTGTATGCACTGCCCAGCAAGCCCGAGGGCGCGCGGTTCGACTGACCGCGTATATACGCAATATATACGCAGAATCGTAAGCGGTGAGCCTCGCCGTCTCGGAACGTTCGTCGCGATGTTCGTTACGCGTCAAGATCCCGCACGGAATCCCGCTCGATGAGTTCGGCGGGAATGACGTGTTTGACACCTACCGGCACCTGCTTGCCGCTGCACTGCCGCGCGATCATCGAGAATGCTGTCCTGCCGATTTTCGAGAAGTCGATTCGCATGGTTGTGAGGTTCAGCCGAGGCACCGTATCCCCCAGGGAATCGTCCACGCCGACCACGCTCACATCCTCGGGCACCCTCTTGCCGGCCACACGTAGTCCCAGCATCGCACCGTAGGCCATCTGGTCGTTCGCCGCGTAGACCGCGGTGCAGTCGGGCTCGTGAGCCAAGGCGAGGCCTGCCTGGTAACCGCTGTCGGCCGTCCAATCGCCGAAGTACGTGGGAGGTACCTTGAGTCCCAGCTGTTCAAGCGAATCGCGCCATCCCTGCATGCGGCTCTGCGCGGCGCGCGTGGACGATGGCCCCGCAATGTGGAACACCGTTCTGTGCCCTTTGGAAAGCAGATAGTCCACGACCGTCGTGGAGCAGCCATACTGGTCCGAATCGATGGTGGGACAATGGTTCGCCGGATCTTCGGAAATCAGTACGATGGGCAGGTCCTGCGGAGGAACGAAGGTATCGAAATCCGGCAATGGCGATTCCATGACGATGATGATGCCATCCACCGGAAGTTGCTTCATGCGGTCGACGACGCTCGCCAAGGTCGGCTCGGATACCGTATCCAGGGTATGAATTGTGGTTGCGTAACCATTTTCGGCTGCGGCATCCACAATACCGGCGAGAATGCGGGAGTTGCCATACGCGGTCATATGCGAAAGCACCACGCCGACGTCATTGAACCGTCCGTGCTTCAACGCGCGCGCCGCGTAGTTTGGACGATAGCCAAGCCGCTCCATCGCCTCCTGCACCTTGCGCCTAGTTTGCGGACGCACGGCATCGCTCCCATTCGCTACACGTGAGACGGTTTGCGGGGAAACGCCCGCCTCCTTGGCGACATCCTGCATGGAGACCGAACCAGTCCGTTCCATGTTCCACCCTCCTCGCGAGGGCCTTACGGCCTTTCAGACAACATCGGATTTCATTATAAATGACCTCAGATGTTCGTGGATTCCCAATCTCCTAAGCGAATGGACATTTACCGCGACAATGGTATAATGATAGCGCAAACATTCGTTGGACGGGTTTAATCGCAGCTGATTTGACTCGACCAAGAAGTCTCGAAGGAGAGGCTCAAATGACTACTCAAGCAGCAGCAAGTGTCGCGGCGCCGTTGCACACGCCGGCCGACCAGGTGCGCGTCAACAGGCACCACGCGGACTGGCGCGGATGGAAATTCATGTGGCCGTTCGCCCTGGTGTTCGTGTTCGTGTTCATCATCCCGATCATGTATGCAATCTACATCAGCTTCTTCCAGAAGAGGATGATCGGCGGCACCCAGTTCGTGGGGTTCGCGAACTACATACGCCTGTTCCACGACCAGCAGTTCTGGAGCGCGGTCGGCAGGGTCGCGCTGTTCACCGTGGTCCAGGTGCCGATCATGCTGTTCCTCGCCGCGGCGATGGCCCTGGCGCTGGACTCCATGAAGCTGCACGGCACGAAGTTCTTCCGCATCTCCACGTTCCTGCCGTACGCGGTGCCCGCTGTCGTGTCGACCCTGATCTGGGGTTTCATGTACGGCGCGAAGTACGGTCTGGTGGGCTCGTTCAACGGGTTCTTCGGCACGCACCTGGACATGCTCTCGCCGAGCGTGCTGCTCGCGTCGATCGGCAACATCGTGACGTGGGAGTTCACGGGCTACAACATGCTGATCTTCTACAGCTCGCTGTCCACGATCCCGCATTCCCTGTACGAGGCCGCGTCGATCGACGGGGCGAGCGAGTGGCAGATCATCAAGTCCATCAAGCTGCCCGAGCTCAAGGGCTCGCTCGCGATCACGGTGATCTTCTCGATCATCGGCTCGTTCCAGCTGTTCAACGAGCCGAGCATCATGCAGAACATGGTCCCGGGCAACGCGATCAGCACGTACTACACGCCGAACATGTACGCGTACAACCTGTCCTTCGCGGGCAACCAGTCGAACTACGCGGCCGCGCTGGCCATCACGATGGCGGTCATCACGATGGCGATCGCGTACGTGGTGCAGATCAACAGCATGAAGGAACAGATGAAGTGAGGCCCCGAGGGGGCCGCGCGCCCGGACCACGGCGCCCGGGGCGCAAGGGAGACGGAAGATTCCATCCGGTAAGGAGCGAAAGATCATGAGCAGCAACAACGCGCAGGCGCAGGCCCGCGAGCATGACAGGGCCGTGCGCAGGGCCGAGAGGGAGCGCGCCAGGAGGGTCGCCAGGGACGAGGCCGCGGAACGCAAACGCGCGGCGAAATCGGGGTTCGCGAACGTGTCGAACCCGAGGCGCAGCAGGCTGCTGACCCTGGTGTGCGCGGTGTTCGCCGTGTACTGCCTGTTCCCGTTCGTCTACCTCGCGGTCAACGCGACCAAGACCCAGGCGGACTTCACCTCGACGTTCGGCCTGGGCTTCGGCCATACGTTCGCCCTGTGGGACAACATCAAGACCGTGTTCACGTACGACGGCGGCATCTTCGGCCGTTGGCTGCTGAACACCATCCTGTACGTGGTCGTGGGCGCGGGCGGCGCGACCCTGCTCGCGATCCTGGGCGGCTACGGGCTCGCGAAGTTCCGTTTCCCGGGCCGCAAGGCCGTGTTCGTGGTCATCATCGGCGCGATCAGCGTGCCGGGCATCGCGCTGGCGGTCCCGCAGTTCCTGCTGTTCGCGAAGCTGAACCTGACGAACACGCCGTGGGCCATGATCATCCCGTCCCTGGTGTCCACGTTCGGCCTGTACCTGATGTGGATCTTCTCGGAGCAGGCCGTGCCGACCGAGCTGCTCGAGGCCGCTCGCGTGGACGGCGCGGGCGAGTTGCGCACGTTCTTTCAGGTGTCGCTGCCATTGCTCGCGCCGGGCATCGTGACCACGGCCCTGTTCTCGATCGTGGCGACGTGGAACAACTACTTCCTGCCGTTGATCATGCTCAAGGACTCGAACTGGTATCCGCTCACGATCGGTCTGAACCAGTGGAAGGACCAGGCGTCCACCGCTGGCGGGCAGGCGATCCAGAACCTGGTGATCACGGGCTCGCTGGTCACGATCATCCCGTTGGTGATCGCGTTCCTGTGCCTGCAGAAGTACTGGCAGTCCGGCCTCGCCGCAGGCGCAGTCAAAGAATGATTGAACAATAAAGAAATAGGAGGACTGATGTCCCAGCGTAGAGAGCATCGTTGGCCACGGCCGTTGGAGGGTCGGAAGGCCCGTATCTGGTACGGCGGCGATTACAATCCCGACCAATGGCCCGAGGAGGTGTGGGACGAGGACATGCGCCTGATGGTCAAGGCGGGCGTGAACCTCGTGTCCGTGGGCATCTTCTCGTGGGCGAGGATCGAGCCGAGGGACGGCGTGTACGATTTCGGTTGGCTCGACCGCGTCATCGACAAGCTCGGCAGGGCCGGCATCGCGGTCGATCTGGCGTCCGCGACCGCGTCCCCGCCGATGTGGCTCACCCAGGCGCATCCGGAGGTGCTGTGGAAGGACTACCGGGGCGATGTGTGCCAGCCGGGCGCCCGCCAGCATTGGAGGCCGACCAGCCCGGTGTTCCGCGGGTACGCGTTGAGGCTGTGCCGCGCGATGGCCGTGCATTACAAGGACAATCCGTACGTGGTCGCCTGGCATGTGGGCAACGAGTACGGCTGCCACAACCGTTTCGATTATTCCGAGGACGCGGAGCGCGCGTTCCGCGAATGGTGCGAGGCGCGGTACGGCACGATCGGGAAGGTGAACGACGCGTGGGGCACGGCGTTCTGGTCGCAGCGCATGAACGATTTCTCCGAGATCGTCCCGCCCCGGTTCATCGGCGACGGCAACTTCATGAACCCGGGCAAGCTGCTTGATTTCAAACGGTTCAGCTCGGACGCGTTGAAGGCGTTCTACATCGCGGAGCGCGACGCGTTGGCCGAGATCACGCCCGGCAGGCCGTTGACCACGAACTTCATGGTCTCCGCGTCGGGCACGGTGTTGGATTACGACGATTGGGGCAATGAGGTCGATTTCGTGTCGAACGACCACTACTTCACGCCGGGCGAGGCGCATCTGGACGAGCTCGCGTTCTCCGCCTCCTTGGTGGACGGCATCTCCCGCAAGGAGCCGTGGTTCCTGATGGAGCATTCCACGTCGGCGGTCAACTGGCGTCCGGTGAACTACCGCAAGGAGCCGGGCCAGCTGGTGCGTGACTCGCTCGCGCATGTGGCCATGGGCGCGGACGCGGTGTGCTATTTCCAGTGGCGCCAGTCCGTGGCGGGCGCGGAGAAGTTCCATTCCGCGATGCTGCCGCATGCGGGCGAGGATTCCCAGGTCTTCCGTGACGTGTGCGAGCTGGGCGCCGACCTGAACACGCTGGCTGACAACGGGCTGCTCGGCACGCGGCTGGCGAAGTCCCGGGTCGCGGTGGTATACGACTACGAGTCCCAGTGGGCCACCGAGCACACCGCGACGCCGACCCAGAGGGTCCATCACGTAGACGAGCCGCTCGCGTGGTTCCGCGCGTTGGCGGACAACGGCGTGACCGCGGACGTGGTGCCGGTCCGTTCGGATTGGGACGGGTACGAGGTGGCCGTGCTGCCGAGCGCGTACCTGCTGTCCGAGGAGACCACGCGGCGCGTGCGCGATTACGTGGCGGGCGGCGGCAGGCTCATCGTGACCTACTACACCGGCATCAGTGACGAACGCGACCATGTGTGGCCCGGCGGCTATCCCGGATCGATCCGCGACGTGGTCGGCGTGAGGGTCGAGGAGTTCGCGCCGTTGGGCGACGACTGGCCCGGCGTGCCGGACCATCTCGACCTCGACAACGGCACGAGCGCGCATGATATCGCGGACGTGATCGGCTCGATCGGCGAAAACGCGACCGTGCTCGCCTCGTTCAGGGACAATCCCTGGACCGGTATGGACGGGCGTCCCGCGATCGTGGCCAACACGTACGGCGAGGGCCGCACGGTGTATGTCGGAGCCCGGCTGGGACGCGACGGCATCGCCAGGAGCCTGCCGGCGATCCTCGGATCGCTCGGCGTGGACACGGCGGACACGTCCACTGCGGACCTGCTGCGCGTCGAGCGCGTGGACGAGGCGACGGGGGCGGGGTTCACGTTCCTGTTCAACCGCACCCACGGAACCGTGCGCACGACGGTCGAGGGCCGTCCGATCGTCAGTTCTCTGGCGGAGTGCGACGGCACGGGCGCTTCCATCGAACCCAACGGGGTCCTCGTCCTCAAACACTGACGACAGGTAGTAACAGGGCCGTCGGGATTAGCGATATCCGCTTTCCCGACGGCCCTTCGTCAATAATGAATTAGATTCAGGAATGGAATTCGACAGCCGACCAGCTTATCGGTGGAAGAGCACAACAGATACGCCCATCTACCACAGTAGCTGCCAGATTCTTCGGTCTGACCGCCATAGGTTGTTCGAGAGTATTACACAGTCGTGGATCATCTTCATGAAGAACCATCGACTTGTCCACTGCAAAAGCGGACGGATTGAAATGAGGAAGCCCATCAAATGAAATAGATATATCGTGTTCCTCATTCGAATCGATATTAACCATGAGCAGCAATCCATTGCGGGTTTTCTCATCCCAAGTAATCACCGCATCAACGGCATTGACCTCTCCAAATGTTTTTGTATTGACTTTTGGAGAGTCCACATCCGGACAAAACGCGTCACCTCTCGCATGATTAGCCGCTTCGGAAAATGGATAGAACACCGTCTGCCTCCAAGCCGGACCATTGTCCTGCGTCATGATGGGAGCAATCGCATTGACCAACTGGGCTCTTGACGCCGAACGAACCCTATTGCAGTTTTTCAGCAGTGTAATCATGAGCGAACCTTCAACAACGGCGTCCGTCACATTGTAGATATCTTCCAATAGGTGCGGAGCTTTGGGCCATGCATCGTGATGAAGCCCCTTACCGAATTGGGCTTTCCATTGCGCCTCTTGCTTATTCCACACGTCGGAGTACCAAACGCCCCATTCGTCGAAGGAGAGCGCGATATCATGGTCTCCGCCATTCGCCGCCTTTGCCTCATCAGCGCTTTGGGCAACAGTGTCAATGAACAACTGCATGTCATGAGAACTTGCCAAATAGTCCTGTAGTGTTTTGGCACCGCGCTCATAGTAGTAGGCGTGGCAAGATACAAAATCAATATTGTCATATGCTTTGGTTAGCACAGTTCGCTCCCATGAACCAAATGTCGGCATATGAGCGCTCGAAGAGCCACAAGCGACTAATTCCAATCCTGATTCCGCAAGCTTCATGGCGTGAGCGACACGTTCCACCGCGGACGCGTATTCATCAGGAGTCATGTGGCCCACCTGCCAAGGGCCATCCATTTCATTACCGATGCACCACATCTTGATATCCATCGGTTCTGGGATACCGTTGCTGATACGTCTATCCGCCAGTTCCGTTCCGGCGGCCCCATTGACATATTCAAGTTCCTCTAGTGCAGCTTTCAGACCACGCGTTCCCAGGTTAACCGCAAGCATGATCTCCGTACCAGTTTTCTTGCTCCAGCGGTAGAAATCGTCGATACCTACTTCATTGGTCTCAGTGCAATGCCAAGCAAGGTCTCGACGAACAGGGCGTTTGTCGCGTGGACCTGTCCCATCCTCCCAGTTGTACGTGGAAACGAAATTGCCACCTGGGTAACGGATACAGGTCACACCAAGCTCTTTGGCCAAATCAATCACATCCTGTCGAAATCCATCATCAGTAGCGAGAGGATGACTTGGCTCATATATTCCCCCGTATACGCATCTGCCAAGATGCTCTACGAAAGAACCGAAAATTCGCGGTGGAATATCGGCCACTTTGTTCTTTTTGCCAACTGCAATGGTCGCAAGCGCATTCGTCGTCATTGATCGTGCCTCATTTTGAAAATGTTGCGACAGAAGATTCTGCCATTCATATCCTGCGATTCAAGATTATCATGTTTACGTTATTTTTACAGCATACGGTAATTCGTAAACTCTTTTTAAATATCATGTGTTTGCGCAAACATAAAAGCTGTGTTAATCTGTTCATTGTCATGAATGGATGTAATGCACATCCAAATGATGAGTGGCTTAGAAAGCCAAGCTCACTCCAAAGGAGGAGGAACGATGAAGTTCAATGCAATTGGAAAAGCCGTCGCTTTAACAGGCGCAGTGGCAATGTTAGCGAGCGTCGCAGCATGCGGTTCGTCTAATTCGTCAAATTCTTCAGCAAACGGGACAACCGAAATCCTAGTGTGGGCATGGGATTCCACCCTGTCACGCACCGTTAAGGACTTCGAGAAGACCAATTCCAACATCAAAGTCAAAGTGACCAATGCCGGAACGAATAAAACTGAGTATACGGCGCTGAACAACGCGATTTCCGCAGGAAAGGGAGCCCCAGACCTAGCGCAAATCGAATACTACGCGCTTCCCGAATACCAGATTCGTGAAGAGGTCGAAGATCTGAGCCAGTTCGGCGCAGACAAATTCTCCGATTTCTACACTCCAGGCACATGGTCCTCAGTGAATCTAAACAACGGAGTTTACGCTTTACCGATGGATTCCGGTCCAATGGCTTGGTTCTACAACAAGGATGTCTTCGACAAGGCCGGAGTGGATCCGACCCAGGTCCGCACTTGGGATCAGTTCTACGATGCCGCAAAGAAGATTCGCGCGACAGGCTCGTACATCACGTCCGATTCAGGCGACGCTGGCTTCTTCGATTCAATGACATGGCTTGCCGGAGCGACACCATTCTCGACCGGATCCGACGGACAGAGCGTCACCATCAAGCTGTCCAGCGATTCCAAAGTGAAGACATTCGTCGACTTTTGGCAGAAGATGATTAACGAAGATCTTATCGACACCAAGACCGTCGGCTGGTCCGACGATTGGAATAAAGGCCTGAACGATGGATCAATAGCATCTTTGCTCACCGGAGCCTGGATGCCTTACAACCTACTTTCCGGAGCTCCCGACGGTGAAGGAAAGTGGCGCATCACCCAAATGCCGACTGCGAATGGTTCCGAAACCAATGCAGAAAACGGTGGCTCTTCGCTTGCTGTAGTGAAGACCAAGGATAAGGCGAAGGCTGAAGCAGCGTATAAGTTCGCGGAATACGCTTGCCACAACTCCAAGGGAATAAAGACCCGTGTCGATGGCGGTGCGTTCCCCGCCGATAACGACACCTTGAAGTCCGACGATTTCCTCAACATGACTACCCTGACCGACAGTGACGGCAAAGCTCACGAGTACTTTGGCGGACAGAAATTCAATGAAGAACTGGCGAAGGCCGCTGCCAATGTCTCCACCGGATACAAATTCCTGCCCTTTGAGGTATATGCACGTGGCGTCTTCGGCGATGAGGTTGGTGCTGCCTATACCGGAAAGTCCATCACTCTTGCCAAAGGCATCCAAGCTTGGGAGAAGAATCTTAAGGACTACTCTTCCCAGCAAGGATACACTGTCAAATAAACCCATGAAGGTTTGACGGAATAATTCATCAGTCATGGATTATCTCTTGGGGGTGCCATTCTAATGGCACCCCCAAGCTCATATAGAATCATAAAATCAAATTATCAGCTTCATCCACAATCCAATAGCCTTGATTCCTTACGCTCAGGCAATCAGCATAAAAACTCTCTCTCAGCGCCGCGTCGATTCGCGGGCGATCAATCGGAAATCGGCCGTAAGCGTGCGGGCAGGCAACGGCGTGCCCTTCCCATCCTCGTCGAGTCGGTCGAGCAGCAGACGCATCGCCTTGGCTGCCAAATCGTTCAGATCGGTGGCCACAGTGGACAGCGACGGTATGTAATCCTCGCATTCTCTGATACCGTCGAATCCGATCACGGCCACGTCGTCGGGCACTCGCAGCCCACGGTCCGCCAGCCCCCGTACGAAGCCGATGGCGATCGTGTCGGTCATGCAGAACGCGCCGTCGAAATCAATGCCCGAGTCGACGAGGTCATGGGCAGCGGCGCGGGCGTCGGAGGATTCCCAGTGGGGCAGGCTGACGAACTGTTCGGCGGCGGGCGCGACGCCGAGGTCGTCGAAGGCGTTGAGACATCCCAGAAGACGCCGTCCGGACACCGTCATGGAACCGCTGTCCTCGGCCAATACACGATAGTCGGCGCCAATCACCAATGGACGACGGCATCCCACGTCGACCAAGTGCCGGATGGCAGCCGCCGAGCCTTCCTCACAGGGCGTGGCGACCGAATCGAACACCGGATCAGGTGAGATGTCGTCGAGCAGCACCACCGGTTTGCCGCCGGATAGGGCGCGAATCTCATCGTCGGACACGTTGCCGGGACTGAAGATGGTGCCGTCGCATAATTGGCTGGTCACCTTCTGCAGGATGGCGACCTCGTTGTCCTTCGAGTTCGAGGTCTCCTGCACAATCGTCTCCAGACCATGCCTCGCGGCCTCACGGCTCATAGCGGCGCTCATCTCGCTTGGATAGGGATGGTCGAGCTCGAAAATCGCCACCCCGATGATGCCCGAGCGTCCGGAGCGCAGCGAACGTGCCGACAGATTCGTGGTGTACTGCAGTTCGCGCGCCGCCCGCATCACGCGTTCGGCGGTCGCCGGGACGATGCGCGGATCGCCGCGCAACGCATAGGACGCGGTGGCCCGCGATACGCCCGCGGCCTTGGCTACATCGCTCATCGTGACCATATGCGCGTCTCCTTGGAAGTCGTCTTGCACGGAACCGCCAGCCTGTCGGCTCCAGTTGTGCCATGGCCACGAATCCCATGCGCGGCCGGCGATTGCACAATCGCCGGAGCATGACCCCAATAGCCCTTCGAGGGTTATTGTACGCGCCGATTTGACACGATTCAACACGGAGTGCATAAATGCTATCAACAGCTTTTGAATCGTGTCAATTAATCGATTCAACAGCTGGTTCGCGACGATGTCGCCATGGACGGAAGAAGGGCATGGAAGCCCTGGATAAAGGAGGAACACAGTGAACATGGGCAAGGTTTTGACCAGAACGATGGCAGCGGCGGCCGGCGCCGCGATGCTGCTGCCGTTGGCTGCCTGCGGCGGAAGCGCCGACGCGGGCAAGACCACGATCAGCTTCCTGAGCTGGGACAACGAGCAGATCATGAAGCCGTTCATCGACGAATTCGAAAAAGAGAATCCCGACATCAAAGTCGACTTCGGCTACGCGCCGCCGACCAACGAATACATCCAGACCCTGCAGACCCGCCTCGTCGGCAACCAGGCTCCGGACGTGTTCGTGATCACCTCGGAAAACAAGAACGATCTCATCGACAACGGCTATGCCTTGGACATGACCGGCAAGTCCTACGTCAAGAAGCTCTCGCAGGCGAACAAGGATTTCCTGTCACGCGACGGCAAACTGTACGGACAGTCCATTTCCTCGTGGGCCGCCGGCATCGCCTATAACAAGGATCTGCTCGGCCAGGTCGGCTACGATTCCGTGCCGGCCACGTGGGACGAGTTCCTCGACCTGTGCGGCAAACTCAAGAACAAGGGCATCACCCCATATATCGAATCGCTCGGAGATGGCAACGATCGTATCCCGGACTCCTTCATGGGCGCGGTCTATGCCAAGGATGGCGTGGATGTGACGACCTTGGCCGACAAGACCCCGTCGACGCCGGGCGCCAATGAGAAGGATTGCGTGAAGGCGTGGATGAAGGTGTACGAGAAGGGGTACGCGTCACGTGACAACGTCGGTGTGAGCGGCGACGATGCCAAGACCCAGTTCGCCAATGGACAGGTGGCCATGTACACCACCGGCGTATGGGACTTCTCCGCTTTCGAAGGCGCGTCCTTCGACTGGGGTTTCGCCCGCATCCCGGCTCTCGACAAGAACCATGAGCAGTATTCGCAAGGCTCCCCGTCGCCTGGTCTGACCATCTATTCCAAGCTCAAGGGCGACAAGCTCAAGGCGGCCGAGAAGTTCCTCGACTTCATGGTCTCCGACTGGGCATTGAAGCAGCGCAGCAAGAACGGCGACGCCATCACCGTCGAAGGATTCGATTCCGACGTAGCAAAGCAGTACAAGGAGATTTACGACGAGAACGTGAAGACTGGCAAGTACTTCCTGTACACGAACTTCTACAAGAAGCCCGATGTGCTTTCGTCCGCCAACACCGCCGAAATCCAGCAGCTCGTCCAAGGTTCAATCAGCGTCGACCAGTGGGCCAAGAACATCGATGACAAGATGGCCGCAGCGCAATAGGCTCGCGACCTGCACCCAACGGGAGGGGCGAACAAAGCGCGCGGACACAGGAAATCCGTTCGACGCCCCTCCTCCACAATCATCGCCAGAACCATACGAAAGGATGGCATATGAGCAACGCAACGCAAGCGGCGCCGGCACTGCCGCTCATGGACGAAACCTATTATCGCAGCCGCCGTAGGAGGCAGGGCCTGCGCGAGGATCTCAATTCATTCTGGTTCCTGCTGCCGATTCTGGCACTGTTCGTGATCCTGTTCCTGGTGCCCTTGGTGCAGACCGCCTATTATTCGTTCACCGACTTCAACGGCTATAGCACCAACATGAAGTTCGTCGGATTCGACAATTACAAAAAGGTCTTCTCCGACCCCTCAACCCTGTCCGGCCTCGGATTCACGATTCTCTACGCCATCGTGGTGATGATCGGCGTGACCGCGCTGGCCATCCCACTGACCGTAGTGCTCAACCGCAAATTCGTAGGCTGCAACTTCGTCCGCTCCGTATTCTTCTTCTTTTCCGTACCATCGCTGGCCATCATGGGCATGGTATGGAAATACATCTTCTCCCCAATGAAAACCGGCGTGGTCAACTCGATACTCACCTCACTCGGCTTCGACCCGATTCCTTGGCTGAGCAACAACAGCTGGGCTAAATTCTGCGTCATCTTCATCGCGATCTGGGCGCAGATCGGCTGGCACGCCACCCTCTACCTCGCATTCCTGCAAGCCATCCCCGCCGACCTGTACGAGCAGGCGACCGTTGACGGCGCCTCCAAATTCCAACAGTTCATCCACATCACCTTGCCGCAGCTGACCCCCGGCATCGTCACCTCCACCTTCCTGCTGATGTCCGGAGGCCTCAAGGTCTACGACCTGCCCTACACGATGACCAAGGGCGGTCCCGGCTATTCGACCTACACCGTCACCCAGTCCATCATCCAACAAGGCATCGGCCAATCCCAATACGGCATCGGATCCGCCCTAGCCGTACTCTTCTTCATCGCCACCGGCATCGTGGTGTTCCTACAGATGAGCGTTTCCAACCTGATTTCAAGGAGGTTCCAGTGATGAGCGCCACAACCAAGCACCCGACCAAAGCCAAAGGCATGAACTTCACCACCCGCAAACGCATATCCTCCGCCATCACATCCATCGTGATGATCGCCATCGCACTGATATGCGCCATACCACTGTGGTACATCGTCATCAACACGTTCAAAACCATCCCCGACATGAGCTCCAATCCACTGGGACTGCCGAAACAATGGACGTTCGACAACTACACCCACGCTTTCGCCACCGTGCCCATCCTGCGCTCCCTGTGGAACACGCTCATCGTCACATTCTTCGGCGTGGCCATCCAAGTGATCGTCGGCGCACTCGCCGCCTATGGCATGATCCTACGCAAATCCAGGTTCACCGCCATCATCGGCACCATCCTCATGGTCGCCTTCGTCGTCCCCGCCCAATCCACCCTGATCCCGCTGTACCGCATGGAAGCGCAAACCCACATCGTGAACACCCTGGGTGGCCTGGTACTCATCTACCTCGGCGGATGCGTGTTCTGCTACTTCCTCATCGTCGGATACATGCGCTCGCTGCCGTTCGAACTCATCGAGGCCGCGCGCATCGACGGCGCCGGGCCGCTGCGTATCTTCTGGAGCATCGTCATGCCGCTCATCCGGCCGATTCTGACGACCGTGGTCGTATTCCAGACCATGTCGACGTGGAACGACTTCATGAACGCCAATGTGTTCATCAGCTCGTCGAATCTGCGGACCATCGTGCTCCAGGTCTACAACGCCGTGGGCCAGTTCTCCACCGATTGGCCGAGCTTCATGACCATCACCGTGCTCGCGCTGCTGCCGGTGTTCGTGTTCTTCATCTTCTGCCAGAAGTGGATCGTCTCCGGCCTGGTCGCCGGATCGGTCAAGGGCTGACGAAAGGACGTTTCATGAGCATCGCAACAACATTGAATGCGACCTCCGCAACAGATCGAGACTCGCTTCCGCACCGCGTCAACGACACGGCGCTCGCCACCAATCCGCTGCGCCGCTATTGCGCGGACCTGAATCTGGCGATTTTCGACAACCGCTACTTCCTGTATTGCACGGATGACGGCGTGGACGAATGGCGCACCACCGCGTTCAGCGTCTATGCTTCCGACGATTTGGCGACCTGGGAGCGTCATCCTGCGCTCGATTTGTACGACGTGCCCTGGTGGCACGGCGAGGATGGAGCGTGGGCTCCGTCGATTGTGCACGCGGCCGACGGACGATACGTGCTGTTTTTCGTGGCCGGATCGCAGATCGGCGCCGCCGTGGCCGATACGCCTTACGGACCGTTCACGCCGCAGCCGGAGCCACTGATTCGCAAGGGCACGTTTGATTGCCATACCATCGATCCCGGTGTCTTCATCGCATCGGAGGGCACACGCTGGCTGCTGTGGGGCAATGGCCGGGCGTGGGTGGCACCGTTGCGCGACGACTGCCTAGCGTTTGACGAATCGCGCGCAATCAGCTGGGTACCGGGCGACTTCCGCGAAGCCATTTGGATCCACGAACGGCAGGGTATCTACTACGCTTCCTGGTCGGAGAACGACGCGCGCGAGGAAACCTATTGCGTCAAATACGCGACGTCCCGTTCGCTTTCCGGCCCGTGGAGCGATCCGATGCCGCTTGTCATGCCGGCTCCCGAACGCGGCTTGTACGCCACGGGACACCATAACATTGTGAACATCCCCGGCACCGACGAGTGGATCATCGCCTACCATCGTTTCGCGTTCGACCCGTCAGGGCACGCCTCCCGCTGGAGCGGCGGCGACGGATGCCACAGGGAAACGGTGTTCGCTCCCCTGACGCATAACGCCGACGGCACGCTCGCCCAGGTCCGTCCCGAAGTCGGCTCGTACGTGCGCCCTCTGCGCTGAACGCGGTCCGCATGCCGAATGCATGGCAGGCGTGCGGACCGCCAAAGCTGGCGTCGCAGCCTCTCGAAGCCACCACAACCATCCATACAACCGTCACAACACCAGAAAATCACAACGCTTTCAGCGTGTGGGCGACGGCCTCCACTACCTTGCCGCCACGATCGGACGACGACGTCGGATACGTGATCTGCACGGCACGAATGGTATTGTCATCCACCAACTCACGAATATAGGTGACGGTTCCATCCTCCTCCCACGTGACCACAAAGCTCCCGCTGCCCAACGCATGGTAACTGACATCATGCTCCGAAAGATACCGCTGCATCGCACTGGACGGCGTATCACCATCGGCATTGTATGAACCCCACACTGAGATCGCGATATCATCGTCATCATCGCTGCTGAACTGCCGGCCATCGCCATTATCCGACTCATCAAACCACACGAAATCCGACGGAGCCTGAATCGAATACGCATACCGCGTGTTGACATACTCGTCCGTCTTGATACCATCCTGCTGCGATTGACGCTCAGCCTCCTTGGCGGCCTTGTCTTTGGCGGCCTTATCCTTAGCAGCCCGATCAGACGCGGTCCGCTTATCAATACTCGTCTGAACCCGCTTCGCCGCAGCATTCACCGACTTAAGCCACGCCTTCTGCGATGACAAATCCCTACGAGCCTGCTCAGCGACCGTACGCAACCGCGCCGTACCATCGCCAGCATCGCACACATAATCAGCCGCCACAATCGGCTTCTGCGAGCCAAGCACATCAGTCATCTCACCAAGCAACGATGCATCGGCAATACGCTTCGAATCGGTTTTGGCAAGCTTGACAGCCGCCCGATAATCCACCTCCGCCTTCCGCTCAGCAGCCTTCACTCTACCAACCGCACTCACACAATCCACCAACTGGCTACGATGCTGCCGATCACGCCACACCAACCATCCACACACCGCCGCAACGACAACCACAATCGCCACAGCCACCGCAATCAGTTTTTTGGAAACTCCGCGACGAGGAGCATCGCCCTGCGAGCCACGCTCCCCCGACGGCTGCACACCGACAGGCCTACCATTCTCATCAAGATACCCCTGAGGCGTAGGCACAACCGGAATCGGAACCGTCGGAGCCGGCGCATCCCGATCAACCACATCATCAGACGTCACCAACGACGCGCCGCAATTGATACAAAAATCACCATTCGCGTTTGCAGTGCCGCATTGCGGGCAAAAATCATATCGTGCCATTGTCCTCTCCTCTTTACCCCCTATAGTACAGGGATGGGGTGAGACGGTAAGCGGTAGAAGAGACACAAGCCAAATAAGCGAATCGGAAAAGCGAAATCAAAACGTTGCCCAGGATACGGAAAATCAACAACCGAATATAAGGCAAAGATGAAGGTCTCAATGTCACCGAATGGTGCCAATGAGACCTCTCACAAAAGCCAGCATACCACCTGAAGCTAATCGTTGAACTACCTGAGGGTGGAATCAAAAAGCCACCCTGAGAATTCCGCATTGGAAGCTTCCACAAGCGAAATATGGGTGCCTTCATTCCTCCAAGAACATCACCCACAATCAAATGAGCACCTCGGAAGCTATCGAAAAGACGGTAACGGGGGTGCTCTTCCGTAAGAATACCACATCCCCTCAGAATTTCTAAGCATAAAAGCTTAGGAATTGACGAGGTCACGATGGTCGAGGGCGGCATGACGGTTCCTCAATGAAGTCCTAAGCATAAAAGCTTAGGAATAGGATCTCGAGGCTGGTGGAGGTCTCGCGGACCGATCCTCAATGAAGTCCTAAACATAAAAGCTTAGGAATTGCAGGATGACCAAGTAATGCTCCTCATCGAGCCACTTTCCTCAATGAAGTCCTAAGCATGAAAGCTTAGGAATTTCAGGCGGCGAGCTTCTGCCGTGTGACTGTTTCGGCTCTGGTCCTCAATGAAGTCCTAAGCGTAAAAGCTTAGGAATATCGAACTGCTGTGGCACCAGCTCGACGTCATGGACGAACCTCAATGAAGTCCTAAGCGTAAAAGCTTAGGAATTAGATGTTGACACCTGAAATGACCTCACCGCGAACCTCAATGAAGTCCTAAGCGTAAAAGCTTAGGAATGCGCGTACTCCGCAAACGTCTGCGTCTTCATGAGACCTCAATGAAGTCCTAAGCGTAAAAGCTTAGGAATGGCAGTCAGCAGCGCGTCTTCCGGAATGGTGACGGGATAACCTCAATGAAGTCCTAAGCGTAAAAGCTTAGGAATTTGCGGTGGGATGCAGTGGAAGCGGCCAACTTACAGGACCTCAATGAAGTCCTAAGCGTAAAAGCTTAGGAATTCGTGGCAACCGGCTGGAACAATGTCGGATTGTTACCTCAATGAAGTCCTAAGCGTAAAAGCTTAGGAATGTTGCACCTGCGCGTTGATGCCCGCAATCGTGTTCTCACCTCAATGAAGTCCTAAGCGTAAAAGCTTAGGAATTTGTTCATATGGACGCGCCAATATCCGCCAAGCTTCGCACCTCAATGAAGTCCTAAGCGTAAAAGCTTAGGAATGTTGCGCGTCGCATCGGGGCGGTCGTCGCCGCGGTGCAGACCTCAATGAAGTCCTAAGCGTAAAAGCTTAGGAATTCGTCGCGGATACGCCACAGGGTGCGCAACCTTTCCACCTCAATGAAGTCCTAAGCGTAAAAGCTTAGGAATGTTGCACGAGTTTATCGGCGGTTTCGTTCGCACGCTGACCTCAATGAAGTCCTAAGCGTAAAAGCTTAGGAATGCCAAAATCGTTGATTGTCAAATTAATATCGGATATTTTCACCTCAATGAAGTCCTAAGCGTAAAAGCTTAGGAATAGTACACCGAAACTCTCGGGAATCTTATTGCATTCGGACCTCAATGAAGTCCTAAGCGTAAAAGCTTAGGAATAATTTGACCGCTTAAACTTCTGCCCAGCGCTACATCACCTCAATGAAGTCCTAAGCGTAAAAGCTTAGGAATGGTATCATTTTGAAGTAAGCAAGCCATTGGAATTCCAACCTCAATGAAGTCCTAAGCGTAAAAGCTTAGGAATGCCACCAACGCAGCGGCCACGTCGCAAGCCAACGCACCTCAATGAAGTCCTAAGCGTAAAAGCTTAGGAATACTATTCGACGGTGAACGTGCATGTTGCGGAATGTTCCACCTCAATGAAGTCCTAAGCGTAAAAGCTTAGGAATCGCCATTGGATAAAGCGGAATATCATCGGATGCGCCCCACCTCAATGAAGTCCTAAGCGTAAAAGCTTAGGAATGTGAAGCAACCACTAAGACGATTGTTCCGCCCGATTACACCTCAATGAAGTCCTAAGCGTAAAAGCTTAGGAATAGTCACACTATAAAACACTGCAATGACACGTATCTCAAAGCTTTTTGCGAGAGGTCCTTCCCCTTGTCCAGATTAGAGATACATCCCCAGAATGCCCTCACACATAAGGCCTATTGTTCTTAGGTGCGAGCGCTCACCGCGTGTCACAGAAACGATTCAGCACTCGCACCTAAAAACAAACACTCTTCACTTATCAAGCGACATAGCTATGTTGAGCTAAGAATCAAATCACCGTTGGTATGTCTAAATCCGTATACCCACGATGTCCCAAGAAATCCAATCCCTCTTCCGTCTGTGCAATCGTCCCCAAAGAACAGAACACAACGGAATCAGTTGAACCATCAATTTCCTGTTCAACTTGCATGCGAACATCAAGCATCATCGAAGGTCTGACGCGCAATAGAAACACGCTATATTGCAGACGCTCCCCATAATGCTGAAGAATCTTCGCGATATGTGAACGACGATAATCGTCGCTCACATCGTATGCGACTAAATAGCCCCGTTGCTGATTCACCATGTCGCATCTCCTTAGCGAATTCTGATTCCACGATATCCGGACTGAGTTCCATCAAGATATCCCAAAATCATTCGTGCTTGAATTTCAATCGTCCTTCGCCAAGAAGCTTTGTATTTAAATACCGGATGGATTATTTCCGTGGCCATTCGCCGTTCGTAAGCCTTGATCACTGCCTTACGCGTTTCATCAGTCATTCGCACAGAGCCAAGCACATCCGTGAATCCGGTCGCGCTGATTTCTCCATTGTTAATCGTTGTTTGTACTACGGAATCCGCGATTGGAGCTCTGAACTCTTCCATGAGGTCCAATGCCAATGCTGGTTTGTTCCGCTTGCTGCTGTGTAGAAAACCCGCATGAGGATCAAGGCCGCAGGAAATCAACGCTCGGACGCAATCCGACAATAGCAAGGTATATGTAAAGTCAAGCAAGGCATTCAATGCATCCGGAGCAGGCCTTCTCATACGAGCAATCCAAGGCCATTCGGCTTGACGGTCTATTTTGATGAGGTGCCCAAACTGTGAGAAATATAATGCCGCAGACTCCCCCTCGAGCCCAAGCACATCCTGCCAACGATTCGCATTGCCGACTTGTTTCTCAATACGACGTAGCTGCGGTAAAACCGGATTATCTGATTCCGAACGTCGCAAGAGAACGGATTGATTGTGTATTTTCGCAACGATGAATTCACGGGCGAGTCCGAGTCGTCCTTCATGCGAAGCCACATGTTGATCGACGCGCTGCTCTCCATTCGGCCCATATGATGGAACACACCATCCATACATGCGTCCCGCCCCGCTGCACCAGACGATAGGAATGTCACGCCACATCAATTCACGAATCAGACCACTTGATAGGTCCGTATTCCCGTAAATTTGCAACCCTTGCATGGTATCAATTGGAATTGACGCTAATTCCTCTCCGTCTTTCTGAACAATCATTCTACCAGACCGAGTAAAAGCTTTTGCACCAGGAGTCGCAAGATGGGTCACCTGATTGTCTGGCGACGAAACCATGACTCTATGTGTTACCGCACACAGCTTGCGCTCTTCCGGTAAACAAATTCCCACATGCGAGCAACGCATGCATCGAGCACTATCCTCCAATGGCTCAGGAGCTTGCTCAGAATTGATAAGAGTCCGTGTTGCTTCTACAGCTTTATGCGCGTTGATAAAATCGTCTTCATCAAGTTCAACATCGACCCGCCGATGATGGGTTGTAAAGAAAATCTCCGTTCCCGCCACGTGAAAACCCATATCTTCAAGACAAGCGGCCTGCAAGGCGAGTTGCGTCCGCATCGCCTCGGTAACGATCATCGCCCGTTTCACGGGCGTTGCCTTGTATTCACGAATGACAATGCCATCATCCGTCATTTTCGCAGCATCAAGTTTGCCACTAACGCCCCATTCCTCATGCCTGATATTTACGGCTTGGAATGAATCAGCATCAGGAGCGCCACCAGTGCGATCAACCTTGCGATGATCATATGTTCCTCGCATGATTTGATCCGAATCGACTTTTTCTCCTACCGCTTCCAGCCATGCTCTACGCGGGCAGAACATGTAGTTTGCAACCAGACTAATCGGAATGGGGTCGTCGTCCATGATTTCCTCCGTATTCGTTATTCCATTTGCATCACCGGAATGATTTCGCCAGGTTCCAGCCATCGTTCCGGAGCACTCGGATTATTCGACATAAACTGGTTAAAAAGGCAACATGCCAGAACACCTTTTTCGTCAAGCCAGTCAATTGAGGCACTTGCCAACCGCGATTGCGCATCGATCGCTCGAGCGTGTTGGATACCGAATTCTGCGAGCGCACTGCTACGAACGATGGAACGATATTTTGCAGCTGTCCAATACTGATCGAACAACGGTAAAATCGCGAACCGGATTTGTCCTTTAAGTTGGAACAATGCAGCACTGCTGTCCCGGAAAACTCCGGATCCAGCAGTGGAAGCATGAGAACCGTCAGTTGAGATACGGGTCGGAAAAGCCGAGACACCAATCAACGCACACCAGGCACGTGCATTGTCAGTCTTCGATGGAGCATGTAGACCTGTCGCGGTACGACTTGTAGCCTCATTCTTACCGGCCTCATCCTCGATGCGTAGCCCCAGAAGTCCGTCGCGAACTTCATCAACGGATCTTGCCGCGACTATCTGTGACAACGGAAGCAAGCGGTCTCTGACAAATTCCTTTCCCTGGTTACGCGTCACCATCTCCCACCGAGAGGCGCCATTATCAGATTGCAGATCATCCTTGTTCTTTTTCCCTGACCAGTACGACGGCTGCCCGAGCGCACCGAAGTAACGGTAGTCACCGGCAGTCTGCATGGCATCAACTGCAGATTCCCGGTCTTTCTGCAGTTTTTCCCATCCAAAGGGGACACCCAGATTGCTGAGTCTTGGGGACATGGTGGCATGAAGCGTCTTACTCGGCTTATCGTCTTCGCCGGCAACCGTGTAGTCGTTTTCGGAAGTCAGTGGCAATGACTGTGACCATCGTTTAGCATGAGCGTGAACGACTTCGGACATCTGGTCAACATCCAAGTCATCATTAGTTTTCAGCTCAAACGCCTGCAGAGTGTCCTTCCAACGGAATACACATATCCTTTCAGCATCGGCATCTTCAAGGATTGAAGCAAGACCAATCATAAACAGATGCGAAAACGCATCGGTCGCATCCGCAGGAATAATGACGCTCATCACAGTCCCTCCTTCGAGCATGTAATATCAGCCGCGCGCAGTAGTGCTTCCAGATAGGAAATACCCCAGAAGCCATACCGCTGGTTGGTATGGTCAATAACGGTTTCCCACTCCCCCAAATCGAATAGACGTTTCGAGATATCATTCAATTCCGGACTCACATTGAGGAAATCGAATTTCTCCTGAGGAAGCAGATACGCCGTTTCATGCCTGAATGTTGCACGACCATGACCGTGTGATGTACCGATAAGACGCTCAATGAGTTGCTTATCGGCTTCGCTTATGGTTTTCAACCGCTCATGATTCTCACAGGCACGTTGGAATTCCGCAACAGAACGCTGCTCATGACGCCAGCCATGAAGCTCATACATGTTCCGAAGCTCCCGTTCTCGAGAGCAGGACAGGAAAAACCGGCTTTTTGCTCGGGGCCTTTCATCTTCCGTCTTCCTGTCATTGCGGAGTAACTTCTGAAAGCGCTCGTCTTTCTTGCCCTCATCATGGTACTCGCCAGCAATGCGCAAGTCTTCCACCATTGTGGAATCAAGTCCGACAAGAGTCCCAAGCGCTTGCGCACGGCAGGCGACATGATCCTGATGTCCTTCCCCACGAGAAGATCCATCGGAATCGTTGAAAGCTCCTCCCAGAAGCAGAGTTTTCGTTTCCTTTCCCGGCATCAAGATTTCCTGATCCGATTCAGAATCCGGCACATTCTCGGAAGCGCTGCTTACAACCCATTGAACATCACGTCGAATCGGATTATTCTCAATATCAAAATAGCAATCCTCAGGAGTCTCTCTGCCTTTCCAAATCAATGAGCATTCTTCATCCCCCTCCTGTTGAGGCAAATCCGATATATCAACAGTTGCCGTACGAAGTGGACAAAGCAATTTCTTCATGACCTTTTCAGCAGAATCAGATGAATTCTCATCATCCTTATGAGTCTTATTTTCGGTCGAATCAGATATTTTTCCTTTGTCTTTCCTATCATTATCATCTTTATTTGCAGAACTTTCTTCTGCAAAACCAAAGAACTCTGCTCTATTACTCTTAGTTAATTCTTCCTCGATCTCCTGAATCTGTTGAAGCACCTTGATTAGTGTCGGATCATTCAAAGTATCAGAACTTGTAACTAGAAGAGAAGAACCGCATTGATTGAATATATCAGCCGCCGTTTCGGAGCCTTCCGGGTCGAAGATGGCAACCCCCTCGGAAAATGTAGAGAAAACCTTCTCATAGTCATCGAAGATAAGCACGTCACCCGATTGCACGGTACCCTGCTTTGCATTATGCATGCAAACCACACGATGGCCTTCAGGATCCGAAGCACGGTACCTGAACACCCTATGATCGACCTTGACGGTATGGGCAATTTTCTTGTCGGAGTCGGTTTCCTCCTCAAAGACGACTTCGGCCTTAGCGTTTTTATTCGTCAGCTCTTCAAAAAACTTAGTAAGTCCATACCATTTCCTGATGGGGAATAGCTCATCGTTTTCCGGTTGTGTCACTTCCAATAGTTTGATGGCCAGAGCGTCGTCCCATGGTAAGTGGCGAACCGCGACACTGATCTCACGATCTTCGGATCCGAGATCGTCACGCAACCAGATGTTCAGATCCGAATGTCCCTGCTGAAGATCAGCCATACTAATATCAGCGCACAAATCCTCATCAGTAACCGACAGATTCTCAACATCCCATGGTTCCAGACGCTGGAACAAGAGCCTGCCGGGTTTTTCTCCTGGAATAGGGGACTTGCTCATAGCCAAAGACCAGGCACTGATATTAGGAGCCGCGGTTTTTCCCATATTCAGAGAATTCAACCAATCCTGCGCCGCATAGATATCCTCCGGCATGTATGGAGACACCTGCTGGGCTTGCTTCTTTTCATTGAACTGCTGCAGATCAAGACCGAATACATGCAATGAACCTTCAGGCCTCATGCCACGACGGTTTACGCGTCCTGCACGCTGGACCAGCGCAGAGCTAGGGGCGATTTCAGTCACCATATTTGCAAAGTCGACATCAATGCCGACTTCCAAGGTCTGCGTGCCAATGATGCAGCAAGGCGCATCCTGCGGATCCATCGAGGACAGATTCCGAAGCTTCTCGACCACCTTGTGTTTATCGTAGGCACGCATCGGACCAACATACACATCGATGGGACGATGGATTCCTTCTTTCTTGCACTGCTTGGCAAGTGCTTTAGCGACCGCCTTACCTTTATCAAGGGTATTGAGAACACACCCGAGAACATGAGGATCGGAATCATTCAGCCGATCGGCCTCTTCATTGTCATGAATCAGCTCAACACATTTCGAAACAATCGCATCTATCTCGTCCTTGGGCTTCTTGAAATCAAGGCTGGCAAATACGAATTTCGGAGTGCACAAACGTTTCTTCAACGCAGAATCGATGTCAAAATCCGCTTCTTCAACGGAGACTGCATCATGTGTATCGTCAGATGCAGGAGTCGCAGTGGTCTCAACAACCTGCAGAGGAGCAATCTGCCTAACAAGAGGCTTTTTGGCCATATTCTCGATACGAGCTACCTGACGAGCCGTCTTCAGCAGCTGCCTGCTGAGATGCGCTTCATCGACAATCAACACCGTATCGTAGGCGAGCAATCCCGCCTCCATGGAACGCATGGTACGGCTGGTTCCATAGCCACGAAACAGCAGCCGACTACCGAACATATCCGGCGTTGCACAGATTACAGCGCAAGTCTGCGGATAATAGCGCCATTCACGATCCGGACTGACGCCACCACGAAGTTCGACCGCAATCATTCGAGGACTCGGAGATTCTGGCTGGAGCCCATCATTAATGGCAGAACGCAGATCCAAACCTTTACGATATATATCGAGCTTGTCGCTTTCGTTGTTTTCAGCCTGTATCCTCTTTTGCAACGCGCTTGCCTCGTCGAACTGGTCATCGACCAGCGAGCGGCGGTTCACCGTCAACGCCAGACGACGAGGAATGCGCTGCAGCGGCACGCCAGCAAGCTTTTGGCTCTCGGCGCTCCCCTCGGCAGAGACAAGCCCGGCCATTGCATTGAGGAACACATGGATATCGATTACACAAGTCTTGCCCGATGCCGTCGGCGCTCCAATACCTTGTGGCCAATGCCCATGTCCAGCGACATACAGCATCAATCTAATCTGCCACTGATAGGGCTTACGGACCGGCTGATCATCACCCGATGGATGAACCACAGCAACGAATTCTTCAAATCTTGCTGTGAGGTATTGCCGCTGTTCCAAATTCATTTCAGCCATGTTGGAACCCCTTTTCCAAAATCCTCATCCGGACGAAGCGAGCTCAGGTAAAGATCAACCGGCACCAAAAGCCCCCCGCCCAAGTGACGGCTTTGCCCAATTGCCATTGCCGCGCAATCCAGCGAATCCGCACCGTCTGAAATTGCGACCAATGCCTGCATGCCATGCAGAACATTGGAGGAATCAGCATGATGCGCATAATCGGTCATGTTGACGCGATATACGGCATGCCAGTCAAAAATTCGGAAGTGCGATGTCTTCGACTTTATTGCATCCACAAGGTCCCAGTAACGTTCTTCTCTACTGGTTGCGTCGGTTTGAGGTACATAGCTATCACGCCATACATGTCCCAAAGCCAAACAAATAGCCTCTCGAACGCCCCATTTACGATTATGCTTTGAATCGGGAACAGGGCGCGTTTCGGCAATGGCCATGGGCCTAATCGTCCAGTATCGACACATTCCCTCAGCCACAGGTTTCCATAGATGTGCTGCATCGATTACCGTGGTATTCCCAAGTCGCAAGGTCGGCTTATTCGGCGAATAATACAAAGTTTTACCTTTGGCACGCACACATACATCATGCAATTTCTGGATATCGGCTTTTGCCATATCGTATGGAAGCAGAATCAAAAAGCCGGGTCTCTTTTCCGCGATCTCTTTGCGAAGCTGCTGGCCGTACGATTCCTTAAACCCAGAATCAACAATCTGAATCGAGACATTATTAGCAGGCCTCTTCGCTCCCGGAGCATATTTGCCGACCAAGGCAAGAGAAGGATCGGTGCCCCACTGCCTGACAAGAAAACGATGAAGAGCCACCGCCCAGCCAACAAATTCAGACTCTTCCGGTTTCCACTCGACCTTACCGTTCTTAGCCCGACCATTGTCAACTTGATCAATTTCCATATAGAAGGCCGTTGCCCACGGAGCTTTAAGAGCATTCTCTTCTTGCAGAGAAGGAGGAAGGTATCTAGCCTGTTCTTCCGTCTGCAGCGGAAGATACTCATTGAGGAAATTCTGTTCAGCTTCCTTGTCTCTGACAATAGGAGCTTTCTTCTTGCCTTTTGGAGCGGGATTCGCCGCAGCGAATGCCTGCTTCAAATCCTCAAGACGACCTTTCTTGGGGAATGAAAACACTTTTCCTTTCTTAAAAATGCTTGTCAATGCTGAATCGGTAGAAAGCGTCCATACATATTTTCCAGCATCAACGGGGAAACCGTAGTCCTCATGCGTGCGCAGTTCCACAACAGAACATGCTTCGCCTAGGTAAGGGACCTCACCACAGAGCGAACTCAGCGTTCGGGCTATTTCGGAAGAGGGATTCTCATGCCATACCCAAGTCAGCACCATTCCCGATTCGGGATGCTGCTTGTATGCAGTGGCGATGTAGGCCGCCGCAGGAGATTTCTTGTCTTTAGGTTTCTTCCTGTCTTGGACATTTCCCTTGTTCCGGTATGCCACAGCTTTATTCCCAGCGCTAATGACGCGAGGAAACAGTATCTCCTGCGGAGGATTGCCTTCAAGCCAATCCAAGGCAGCATGGATCTGTTCATCCGTTAAGCCACAGTCAGCATTTGGTGTTTCAAAACCAAATGTCAAATACGCCGCAGAGACAAGCGCGGAATACAGTCTACTTGGCGAGGGGTAAGATTCCGGCCTTCCACCGGAATCACTGCCTTGGTAAAATCCCAAGGGGAAGAATGCCGATATCGCAAAAGCCATATCAGTTTTCCTTTGCATCATCTTCAGCGGACGAATTGGCCAGGACTGCGGGGTTGCCCTGCACAAGGAACTCCTGGCCCTCCCAAGTAATTCCAGCTTTCTCATGCGCCTGAGCATAGGCTGTTTCCAGCAATTTTTCCGTGAGATCAACCGTAAGAGGCTCCAGTTCCTCTTTTTCCCCGTAACGCTTGTTCAGCACAACAGTCGGTTTACCCGTTTCCGAAAGGAAGCAATTTGCGCGGATAAAGGGATTGGCATCATAACCGGCAATGTCTCGCAACAACACCGCAATAATAAGGGCACGGATCGCAGCATCACCTTCAGCACCTTTTCCAAAGTGGAATGTACGCACGGTAGCAAAGCTCACAACACGAGTCGAGATGACCTTGCGAACCGACACACCGTCTAGCAAATCCTTTTTTGCGCTCGGCGGAATAGCCCCCAGTCCAATAGTCGATCCTTTACCGGTTTTTTCGAAACTTGCCTTGGTCTTATCGCTCAAATCGACACTATCGCCAACAATCTTCACGCGATCATTTTTAGAGTCCACATTTATGCTGGCACCCACAGGGTCGACACGGCCTCCGGCACGATGAATTGCAGGATCCTCATTCTGTTCGGCCAAAACAGCATATGTCTCTCCGACCAAGATAGACGGAAATCATCAAGCACGTCAAGAATGCCGCGGTGTTCGTATACAACGCTGCGTTGCTTTCCCGTACGTGCCACCACAACGCCACGCTCACTCAAAGTTTTGATCGCACGCTCCGCTTGCGGTTTGGACAGTCCCACCACTTGCTGCAGGTATCGCGTGTTGATAATCGGCTGTGCAATCAAATTAGGCAGTACACGCCAAACGGCGGCATCGGAACGCACACCGCGCAGATTCGAACGCGCTTCATCCAACTGTTCGCATAAATCATCGATGAGTTTCCTGCCGCTTGTCGCGGCGAATCGATATAGAAAAAGCCGGACGGTGGATTCTTGAATCCACCCATATGGGCGAACCGTTGAATCCGCCGTCCGGCGGCGCGACTGTTTCTCAAGAATGTGTGCTTGACTCACATGGATGGTACTGAGAACCATTCGCTTAACGATCTGCTTCCATGCGCGCCAACCGTGTACAAAACGCGGCTGCGCGGCACGGACACAAATCAAGTCTTGCGTGGCTCGAGCCGCGGTGGGCAACGCCACGGCGGCTCGAAAGCCAAGGGATTACTCTAGCCGCAGCTTGGAATAATCGCAAGCCGACCAAACTTCGGTTCAGGCTTTGGCGACTTCCACGCTGAGCTCGGTGCCTTCCTTCACGTCGAAGGAGGTGGCGAGCGTCTCGGAGGTGATGAGATCCTTGAACTGCTCGACCTTCGCCACGTCGCCGGCCGGGACGGTCAGCTTCAGCGCGA
>OGWZ01001024.1_pt1 | contig 27991 bp, 24 predicted proteins | sample 1576141 | NCBI WGS metagenome assembly OGWZ01 (sample SAMEA3541512, study PRJEB24748) | human gut metagenome | biome: human gut; feature: human-associated habitat; material: faeces | place: China | collected 2012
ATATTTTTATTCTTTTTTCAGCGGAGTTTCAATAATCTCAGCTTCCGGAATTTCTTCCTTTTTCTCTTCATCCTTAGCGACTACCTTAGAGGCAGCAGTGTTTTCGGTGAGAGCATAAGACTTAGAGAAGTACTCAGTAGCTTCGGTGTAATTTTGTTGCATGGACAGGATCTGACCAATCTTTGCATAAATGTCCGGAGTTTGAGAGAGTTTTAAAGCCTTCTTATAGTTCTCTAAAGCTTCCTGCAATAAGCCTTGCTTTAACTCTAAGTTAGCTAAAGCTTTGATGAGATGAAGATTGCTATCTGCAGAGAGAGCATTGCGTGCGGCCATCTTCTGTAAAGCTTTCAGTACCTCAGGCATGGCGATATCCCACTTAGAGATGCTCTCTAAGAATTCAGGATCATCGTTATGCTTTAAGAAGCTTAAACTTAAGCTCTTAGCTTTGTCTAAGAGATTTAAGGACAGAAGCTTGTGGATATAAGGAGCAATAAACTGAGAGTTATAGCGATCTTGTTTATTTAAGATCTTATAGACATTCTCCATATCCTCAAAAGTCTGAGCTTTTTGCAGACGCTCCTCGAAATAATTGCAGAAGATTTCGCGGCAATTGTCCTCAGTTAAGACCTTACCCTTTACAAGATTAGAGGCGACGCCGTAGATCTTCTCGATATCGGTATTAGCCTTATAGCAATCATAATAAAGCTTATAGATGAGAGTATTGCGGCAACTACCATTGAGGCTGTCTAAGTACTCTAAAGCGGCCTTAGTATTGTTGACCTTTAAGTTGAGCTTAGCGCGGATAATGGTAGTAGCTGCCTTGCATTCAGGGCCACGCTTTGCCGCTTCATCTAAGGCTTTACGGCAATAATCAAAATTACCGACATTGAAGGCAGATTTAGCGGAGACTAAGAGGGCATTGATAGGGAGCTCCTTAAGTGGACCTGATTTAGAAATCAAATCTAAGGCCTTCTTAAAATCACCTTTAGCATAAGCGATATAGGCTAAATCCTGACGGCTGAGGGCTTTCTTTTCATGACGTCTTTTAAAATAACGGGCGGTACCGCCTGGTACATGTAAAAGACTGTTGATGAAGTTCCACAGCACATGGACAACAACAATGGTAATTAAAGCTAAGACTACGGTAGTAGTGACTGAAGCTTCAATAATGTAATTGCCTACAGAAATATGCACAAATCCCTGCTTATCAGCTAAGGACGGGCCTACAATCATGGCCGCACAAACAAGCAACAGCCAAAAAAGGATTTTTAACATCTTAATGTCTCCTTATTATTCTGCTGAGGCTACGTCAGGGGTGTTGAAGCGTAAGATTTGGCGTGCATATTTATCAAATAAATTGTAGCTCTGTAAGCCTTCAGGCTTAGCGGTGGCAATCTTACTGTTCTTTAAGCTTTCTAAAGCTTCAATATTAGCTTTATAGGCCGGAGTATCAGGATTGTAATAGCCCTTAATTAAAGTCATGGTCTGCTCGATGCTGTTAGTGAAAGCAGTTTCGTCCTGCTCATAAACAGCCATCTTCGCTAAGAGGAGCTGCGACTTCAGATTTTCAAGTAAGAGTTTGGCCTGATCTGCAGATAAGAAGAGATTTACAGCCTGCTCATCACGGCGACGAATTTCAACAAAGCGTGAGGAGAAGTCCTTCAAGGAGGCGACGAAATTGTCCTTCCATTTGACTAGGGTATCAGTTACGGTATCAGCAAAAGAAGCATCGGCAGCAGTCTCAGCTTTCTTGAAGCTCTCAGCGCGTTGCTCAGGGGTTGAGATTTCCAGTAAGGTCATCTTTTCAAGATTGCCATAAACACTGTCGATCTTATTGACTAAACCGCGTAAATCTAACTGCGGGATATTGCTGACAGCCATGATGTCATCGCTCAGAGCCTTGCGGATCTGAATGACGCTTTCATCTTCGATATCAACTAAGAGCTTATCGGCACTCTCTAAGCACCATAAAGCAGATTTGAGATCGCGGGCGAAGACTGCCATTCTATAGGCGGCGCTGACGAGGAAGTAGCTTTGAGCTAAACGCCAATCATCAGGATTACGTGCTTCATAGCGATCTAAACGGGTATTGACCTTATCTAAGAGATCAGTTTCATTGCCAACCTGACTCTTAATGGCTTCTAAGGAAGCGACTAATTCGTCATTTTGAGCCTTAAGAGCTAAATTGCTGTCTAACAGCTTTTGCATATCTCTAATCTGGCTTTCGATAATGGTCTTATTAGCATCGATACGCTCTGCGGCAACCTTAAGGTCCTGAACATAATTGTCAGCCTCAGCGCGGACAGCTTTGAGAGTATCAGTGCTAGTGCTCTGTAAATAGCAGATATAACCACCGCAGACGACAATGAGCGCGGCGACGAGAAGATTGGAGATCTTAGAGCGTCTTTTAACGTTCTCTAAAGATTGTTGAATTTCATTAAGCTTAAATTCAGGCTGTTTTTTCTCAGCACTCTTAGGGCTCTCCGGAGCTTTTTTAGCTTCAGAAGTATTCTTAGTGTCAGAAGCCTTAGGCGCGTCAGCTACTTTCTTGTCAGCAGTGCTGTCAGCTTTTTTATTTTCTTCTTTCACAGCCTTAGGGGCAGTGGTATCAGCCTTAGCAGCGCTTGCAGTCTTGCTAGGGGCTACACTCTTAGCCTCAGGAGTTACAGTTTTAGCAGCCTCACTCTTAGCGGCAGGTGCAGGATTGTGTTCTTTCTTGGTGTTCTCAGCGACTTGGTTCACGTTTGTATCTTCTTTTTTCATATCAGGCCAGTCTCAGCAAATTGGGTAGAAAAAGTTAACTACACAAGTATTTATAATATCATGCTTTATAAATTCCACTTAGTTTTGTATGTGAGGATTGCCTCAAAGGATCCGTTTAGATCACATTTTGCACAAGCAAAACTTTAGCGCTTATAAGTTTGATTTAATACTAAAGAAAAGTTTGAGCTAATTGAAAGTCTTAATTGTTTCAAATTATGCTTATAGGCATAAGCTATAATTTGTAAGTAAGAGAGAATTTAGGGTATAGCTCTTGGAGTTTTATGGACAAGAACGCAGCTGATTTTGATTTAAGACTTACGCAATACAAGCTCTTAAATGAAGAACGTATGCGTCGCGCTTTGCGTGTTTTGCGTCCGCATACACGTCAAATGCTGAATATGCTGCCATTATTATTGCATTATAACGATCTACGCTTGCCCGGAGCTCGTAGCGCTAATGTACCCTTTGGTATCGACGGCTTTGTGCCTAATGCCTGGCAACGCCATTATCTTAAAAATCAGGGTATCAATCCAGAGGAGCGCTCTCGCGGCCGCTATTCGATCTTAGGCCTCTATGCTATGGGTAGTACTTCCTCTATCTGTCAGGGCATTGAGTCCGATCTCGATATTTGGGTGGCTATCAGCGCTAATATTCCTAAAGCTGAGGTCGAGCTTCTAACCGAAAAGTGTCATTTCATTTCCACCTTTTTTAAGACCTTAGGGGCAGATATCAATCTCTTTGTTACCGCTGAAGATAGATTTATTAGCGGTCAGCATGGAACCCTCGATACTGAGGATTGTGGTTCAGCACAAAGTCTCTTCCTTTTAGATGAATTTTATCGCAGCTCTTTTAGATTATGTGGCCGCTATATTATTTGGTATATGGTGACCCCCGCAGAAGAAGATCGCGATTATTACGGCACGGTACAGTCTCTTTATGAAAGTGGTCGCGTCGACAATCAGCTGTGGTTTGATTTTGGTTCTGTAGTAAAGAGTTCGGCCGCTGAGTATTTCGGCTCAGGTCTATGGTTATTGTATAAGGGTATTGATCATCCCTTTAAAGCCGCCATGAAGATTCTGCTCATGGAGGTTTATGCTAATGAATATCCGCGCACAAAATTGCTCTCCTCAGTGTTAAAGGAGCGCATGTATTCCTCAAATGGCTACTCTTTGCGCCTTGATGCCTATTATTTGATGTTTAAAAAGGTATCGACTTACCTAAAGCAAAAGCATGATAAGGTGCGTTTGACCTTAGTGCGTTTATGCTTTTATCTAAAACTCGAGCGCTCGCTTGTAGGTGTTGCTGATACTACTGTCATCAATATGCGCAAAAAGCTCTTATCGCGTTTATGCCGCAATTGGGGCTGGACCTCAGTTTTTCGTGAGGAATTAAAATCCCGCGAGCATTGGAAGGTCAATTTTGTCGATAAATTACAAAATGATCTCTTTTCCTCCCTGCATAAAAGTTATCGCTCGCTATTGCGCTTTAGTGTCGGACACGGCATTGAATACGCAATTACCGCCACCGATGCGGGCGTACTGTCACGTAAGCTCTATGCGGCTTTTGATGTTTACCCCGGCAAGGTTTTATTGTTAAACCGTGAATTTCGTGAGTATTTAGAGGAACCCTATTTAACCTTTATTAAACCCTCGAAAAATTCTATCTGCAATCGCGGTTGGCATCTATATCCAGCCGCTATCGATTCTTTGGAAATTTTACAAAGACGCTCGGTCTATACGGCCTTGCGTTTATGTCAGACCGTAGTGTGGGCCACTTTTAATCATGTGCTCACTGCGCGTACTAAAATTGCCCTAGGAGGCGATCCAGGTACCATCGATGCTTCTAAGATTTTATCCTTAGCTAAGGATTTAAAGGTCTTTTTAGGCAGTCGGCAGGAGGTAGTGTCAGAGAACGATCTGCAACAGACGCGCTATACTCGCAAAGCTTTAGTCGTGGTCAATTTTGAACGCGATGCCACTTTAAATTATCGCAGTAATTCTAAAGAATTAGACAGTGGCTCAGCTCTATGCAGTGGCAGATCGCGCGATTGCCTTATAGGTTCAATCGATCTGGTTACTGTCAATTCTTGGGGCGAGATTGAGTCTACCGCTTTCCCTGATGGCGAGGAGGGCGTAGTTGAGCTCTTAGCCACCCTCTTGCGCATTAGGCGTTTAGCTTTAGATCGCGGTCAGGATAAATTTAGCCCTGAGGTCATACTTTCTTATTCTAAAGCCCATCGCGATCTCATCCGTTATGATTTAGAGTCGACCTTGCGTGGTATTTTTGCCTGTATCGATCATCCTCAGCAGGAGTTTAGCTTTGATGTCGGCTTAAATACCTATGTTGCTAAGGGCTCAGGTGAGCGCGGGGTGGCGCTTTTGCGCCGTTCGCCCTTTAATTCGTCCTCAGAATTTGATGTTAGCGTGCTCTCGCGCTTTGGTATGCGTCCTGAATTTGCCTTACAGGTGCCCGCTGAAATCGATCGTGAAGCTTCATTAGGCATCATGCAGTACTTCTTTGTTAAGGGCGAAGTTGGTTGGGATATCTATATTGTCAATGAACGCAATGAGGTCAATATTATCAAGGGCTATAAAAAGTCGCGCTCTGAGCTTGTAAATGAAATCAATCGCTTTTATACCCGTCAAAGTGAGGAAACTAACGGCGCGCGCAATTTGCATTTTAATCTGCCACAATACTTTGTTCTCAGTGACAATATGCGTTATTTGCAACCATTTACGATCAAATCTGGTGACAAAAACGCAGCAATATAATAAATTCTTGTCCAAATAAAAAACCGTGATATTTTAGTAAAAAGCGCAATTTTTAGGAGTGTTCCATGCTCAAATCAGTGATTCTTATTGCCTTAGGTGCAAGTTTGCTATTAACAGGTTGCGGTATTAAGGGCCCCTTATACATGCCCTCACCTGAGGAGCAGACTGAGGCTTGTGGCAATTATCCTGACGATGAATGTAATAGTGCTGAGGCTTTAAAGTCTCAGGAAGAAGAGTCAGCATCACCGCAATTTGTGCGTGGTCCTGCGGATGATGGCAATGTCTATTACAATCCGCTGTACTCCCTGTAAGGAATATTGATTATGGATTATTTTAATTACCGCGGTGACGATCTGTATGCCGAGGACATTTTAGTTTCTGATTTAGCTTCTAAGTACGGTACCCCGCTGTATGTCTATTCAAAAAAGACTTTAGAGCGTCATGTCAAAGCCTTTGATGATGCGCTTAAGGGTCGCCGTCATCGTATCTGCTATGCCGTTAAGGCTAATTCTAATTTAGCTATTTTAAATTTAATGGCCAAATTAGGTACCGGTTTTGACATCGTCTCTGAAGGTGAATTACGTCGTGTCATCGCCGCCGGTGGTGATCCGCATAAATGTGTCTATTCAGGTGTCGGTAAGACGCGCGATGAGATCCGTTTTGCTTTAACTGTAGGCATCGATTGCTTAAATATCGAATCTGAGGCCGAAAGCTTTGTGGTCTCTGAGGTCGCCGCTGAATTAGGTGTAGTAGCTCCGGTTGCTTTACGTGTCAATCCTAATGTCGATGCTAAGACTTTACCGGCAATTTCTACAGGTCTTAAGAATAATAAATTCGGTATTGCCCATGAAGAGGCTATCCGCATCTATAAGCGTATGGCTTTAGATCCTAATTTAAAGATTGTCGGTATCGACTGCCATATTGGTTCACAGATGACCTCCGGTACCCCGATTATCGAGGCTACTAATCGTCTTATCGATATTTACAATGAGTTAAAGGCCTCAGGTATTAGCCTTGATCATATCGATTTAGGTGGTGGTTTAGGTGTTACCTATGATAATGAAACGCCGCCTACTCCTGCAGATTACTTTGCCTCTGTCTCCGAGCGTTTAGGTGATATCGATGTTGCCGTTTATGTTGAACCGGGCCGGGCGATGGTGGCCAATGCCGGTATTCTTTTAACTAAGGTACAGTATCAAAAGGATAATGGTGAGCGTCACTTTGTAATCGTCGATGGAGCGATGAACGACCTTATCCGTCCGGCTCTCTATGGTTCGTGGATGAATATTATCAATGCAAAGAAGCGCGAAGGCGCTAGTGTCTTATGCGATGTCGTAGGTCCTATCTGCGAGAGCGATGATTTCTTAGGTAAGGATCGCCGTCTCAATGTCATCGATGGTGATATTTTAGTCGTCCGTGGTGCTGGTGCTTATGGTAGCTCCATGTCTTCAAGCTACAATAGCCGTAGACTTCCGTGTGAGGTTATGGTGGATGGTGATAAGAGCTATGTGGTCAGAGCACGTCAGGAGTATGAGGCTATCTGGAAGGACGAGCGCGTCTTACCTGAATAGAGGTTAAATATGCTGCTGAAATTTACCAAAATGCAGGGCCTCGGCAACGATTTTATGGTTGTCAACGGCGTAACCCAAAAGGTCTTTTTCTCGCCAGAGCTTATCAAGCGCTTGTCTGACAGACATTTTGGTGTAGGCTTCGATCAGCTGCTGTTAGTAGAGCCTCCATACGATCCGGAAATGGATTTTCATTATCGTATCTTCAATGCCGATGGCTCTGAGGTCCAGATGTGTGGTAATGGCGCTAGGTGTTTTGTGCGCTTTGTGGTCGATCACCATCTGACAAATAAGACCGATATCAGAGTAAGTACGGTCTCAGGAGCATTGCGGCTAAAGCTTAACGATGACGATAGCGTTACCGTCAATATGGGCTTGCCTGAATTTAAACCGCAGAAGATCCCCTATCGGGCTTCTGAGGAACAAAAAAGCTATAAGCTTAAGCTTAAAGATGGCAAAGTCTTTGATTGTGGCGCCGTTTCTATGGGTAATCCGCATGTAGTCTTATTCTTTGATAAAGTGGATGCCGCTTTAGTGTCAAGATTAGGCCCGCAGTTAGAGTGCCATCCGGATTTTCCGCAAAAGGTTAATGTGGGCTTTGCGCAGGTTCTCACGCCACATCATTTAAAGCTAGCAGTCTTTGAGCGCGGTTGTGGTCCGACCTTAGCTTGCGGGACCGGCGCTTGTGCTGCCGCTGTCGTCGGTATTGTTCAAGGCAAGCTTCAAAGTCCGGTAAAGGTCAGTTTACCCGGCGGTGATCTGAAAATTGTCTGGGACGGTGTCGGCAAGAGCGTGATGATGTCAGGCCCAGCCGAGCGCGTTTACGAAGGTACTATCTGTATCTAATCTCTTTAAGTGCCAGATCTTAAGATCTGGCATCCTCTCTTCTCGCTTAAAACCTCATATCTTAAGGTACAATAAGCCTAAGTTTTACCGCTAAGGATGTTTTCATGTCTAAAGATCCGCTTTTAGATATTTGCTATGAATTTTTAGATTGTCTGCGTTTTGAAAAGCGTAGCTCTGAGCATACCATCATTTCCTATGAGCATGTTTTAACTAAGGCATGTAAAGCCCTCAAAGCTGAGGCTCCTGATATCAGTTCTTGGGAGCAGATAGGGCAGACGGAAATGCGTATTTTAAGCCGTGAGCTTAATTTCAATGAGCAAGCTGAAAGGCTTAATAATCGTACGGTAGCACACGATCTCTATGTACTCAGTGCTTTCTTTAAATACCTCATTGAGCGCGGCATACTAGTGGAAAATCCCATCAAATTTGTGCATGCTCCTAAGATCGACAAGGTTTTACCGCATATTTTAACGCCCTCAGAATTGCAGGCGCTTTTAGATGTGCCGGCTAGCGATAAAAAGGAAATCCGCGATCGCGCCATCAGCGAATTATTATTTTCCTCAGGTTTGCGTGTCAGTGAACTTACAGGACTTACGCTTAAAGACTATGATCCTCAGTGCGCTGAGGTCAGAGTTATGGGTAAGGGCGGTAAAGAGCGTATTGTGCCGGTAGGCACTAAGGCTCAGGAGCGTTTAGCTGAGTATTTAGCTATTCGCGATAGCTATAATCCTCAATGTGAGGCCTTATTTGTCAATCGTTTTGGCCGGGCTATTTCCGCGCGCGCGGTGGAGATGAATTTAAAACAACAATCAGAGCGTGCCGGTTTAGACGCTAATGTCTATCCGCATAAGCTCAGACATTCTTTTGCCACCTCGCTTTTGCAAGGTGGTGCTGATCTGCGTGCGGTGCAGGAGATGTTAGGCCATGCTAGTTTAGCGGCTACACAAGTTTATACGCATTTAGATTTTGAGCATTTAAAGCAGGTCTATACTAAGGCTCATCCGCGTTCCCATTTAAATGAAAAAACACAGGATGAAGAGAAAGCATGATTTTTTATCGCCAAGTCGTAAAACCTAAGGTTTTATCTTTTGATCTCGATAATACTATCTATGATTGTGAAACCGTATTGCGTAAAGCTGAGAGTAATTTTGCTAAATATCTCTGTGAGCGCTATCAGTTTAGCGATTCTAAACTTCAAGATTATGCTTTTTGGGCTGAGATTAAAAGTCAGTGCTTACAGCGTGAGCGGGCCTTAGCTAATGATGTAACAGCCTTGCGAGCCTATTCACTGATCGAGGCTTTCTCGCTTTTAGGGCGAGAGCTTAGTGAGGCTGAGGCTTTTGCCCTTGTCGATGATTTTATTGCCGACAGATCTAAAGGTGACGTTTCTGAGAAGATGAAACGCTATCTTAAGGCTTTAAAAGAACGCTATGAGATCTGTGCCATTTCTAATGGTAATGTTAATACCAAGATTTTAGGCGTTGAGGATATTTTCACTGTCGATTTTCGTCCATCTTTAAACTCGCTTAATTGTAAACCGCATGCTGATCTCTTTTTAAAGTGTGCCGCCTTTTATCGCGTCAAGCCTGAGGAAATCTTACACATAGGTGATGATCCCTATACTGATGTTACTGGGGCTGTGCAAGCTGGCTGTCAGAGTGCGTGGGTCTATCGCGGTTATACGGGTATTTCTCCTGATGAGCGTTATTTAAAAGCGGTACCTAGTGTCAGTATTAAAGATGTCTATGAGCTCTCTTCTTGGTTAATGCCTGATTACGAATAATGAGTACTATTGATTCTGAATTTTTATTACAAAACCTCAATGCAGGTCAGCGCGAGGCCGTCAGTGCCCCTTTATCTAATCTTTTAGTCATAGCTGGTGCCGGCACCGGTAAGACTCGCGTTCTCGTTGCGCGCATTACTTGGTTAGTGGAGGTGGCAGGTCTTTACCCGCGCGAGATTTTAGCTGTTACCTTTACAAATAAAGCTGCCCTAGAGATGCAAAGCCGTATTGCCGCCTTTATCGGTGCTAATAGAGCGCGTTATCTATGGGCAAGTACCTTTCACTCTGTCTGTTTACGCTTATTGCGCTCTTATGCGCAGCAAGCAGGCTTAGCGCCAGGCTTTAGTATTTTAGATAGAGATGCACAAGTGGCGCTTATCAAGCGTTTAATGAAGGACTGCGCCTATGGCGGCGATCTTAAAGCTTCAGAACTTGCAAGTAAGATTTCTGACTTTAAAGAAAAGCGCATGCGGGCACAGAATTTGACGCTGAATGCTGCAAGCAAGGATGCGGCCTTTATCCGTCAGATCTATGCTCTTTATGAAAGAGAATGTCAAAATCAAAATTTAGTCGATTTTTCGGAACTGCTATTGCGCTGTGTGGAGCTTTTAGAGCAAAACGAAGAGATCCGTAATTTACAGCATCGCCGCTTTAGAGAAATTCTCGTCGATGAGTTTCAGGATACAAATTCCTTACAATTTACCTTCTTAAAGCTTATCAAAGGACCGCAATCTCATATTATGGCCGTAGGCGATGACGATCAGTCAATCTATGGTTGGCGTGGTGCTGACTATACTAATATGAGCAATTTCAGAGAAGTTTTCTCTCCGGTTACTACAGTCTTGCTGAAGGAAAATTATCGCTCGACGCAGAATATTCTCGATATGGCTAATACTGTCATTGAAGATGGTAATAATCGCCTGATGCAGAAGGTCTTAGAGGGCAATAATGGCGTTGGTGATAAGGTTAAGATCATCAAATGCACCTCCGATCTTATAGAGTCGTCTTTTGTGGCGCAGAAGATCAAAGAATTGCATGCGCAAGGACAGAGTTATGATGATATGGCCGTACTCTATCGCACCAATCAGCAATCCTTGCTTTTAGAGCAAAAGCTCAGTCTTTTAGGCATTCCCTTTGTCATTTATGGCGGACAAAAGTTCTTTGAGAGAGCGGAAATTCAGGATGCTCTAGCCTATATGCGTCTTTTAGTGAATTCTCGTGACGATCAGGCTTTACGGCGCATTATCAATGTGCCGCCACGCCGTTTAGGTGAAAAGGTGATCTTGCAATTAGCGGAAATAGCCTATGAGCGTGGCAGTTCTCTGTATGATACGCTAAAGGTGATCATCGATTATGCTAAAGAGCCTACTGCTCCTAAGGAAATCAAAACTCTCGCGAAGAAATTACAGATTTTCCAAGAGCTGATGGCCAACTTGTCCTTATGCAAGCAGAATATGGATTTACCTGACTTAGTGCAAGCTGTTATTGAGCAAACCGGTCTTATGGATTATTACCGTCAAAAAGATCAAAAGGCCGCTAAGGGCGAGCATGACAATCAAAAGCATAAGAACCTCGAGCAATTAGTCAGTAACGCTAGCCTCTTTGTGGAGGAGCGAGCAAATGAAGATGTCGATGATTTAGAGGTGCAAGATCCGCTATTAAATTTCATCTCCACAGTTACACTTTCAAGCAGTGCTGAGCTCAATGAAAATGGTCAGGATGGCGGCTTTACGCGTATGCCGCAGGTCAATTTGATGACTATGCATGCCGCTAAAGGCCTAGAGTTTAAGACAGTCTTTTTGGTAGGTTTTGAAAAAAATCTCTTGCCTTCGTATAGAGCGGAGCAGGCCTCAGATTTTGGTGATAAGCATTCTTTTGATGAAGAGCGCCGTTTAGCCTATGTGGGTATTACCCGCGCTAAAGAAAATCTCTTTGTCAGTTATGCTCTGCGTCGCCGTACCTATCAATTTATCGAGGATACGGGAGCGAGTATCTTTTTGCGCGAAGTGGTCGAAAAGTACCATCATATAAGTCCTAAAGATCGCCCCTTTAAGATTGAAATCCCTAATGTTATTTAAAGACACTATAAAATAAATTCAGGATTTTTTAATTTATGTGGTATCATGTTAACGCCCTGCGGTTCTGCGGGGCTGATTCCTGGTATCACATGCATTTCCAAATCCAGGTTCTCCTTGTGTTTTAATTTTTGAGAGATTTTCGTCTGCCATTCCCAGAGCAGTAAATCCATTCCATATACATAATCCTTATGAATCTTAACGAACTTAAGAATACGCCTGTCGCACAGCTGGTTGAAATGTGCGAACAAAACGGCATTGAAAACGTAGCCCGTCTTAGCAAAAAGGAAATCATCTTCCAGCTGTTAAAATTCTGTGCCAAAAACGGTGAGGATATTTTCGGTGACGGTGTCATTGAAATTTTGCCTGATGGTTTCGGTTTCTTACGTAGTGCCGACAGTTCTTATTTAGCAGGTCCTGACGATATCTATGTTTCTCCAAGTCAGGTACGTCGCTTTAACCTGCGTACAGGTGATTCAATCTCCGGTAAAATTCGCCCGCCTAAAGAAAGTGAACGTTACTTTGCCCTCCTGAAAGTTGATACTGTCAACTTTGATAAACCGGAAAATTCCCGCAATAAGATCCTCTTTGAAAACTTAACTCCGCTTTTCCCTGAAAGCAGAATGCGTTTGGAATTAGGTAATGGTTCTAAGGAAGATTTAACTGCCCGTGTCATCGACCTCGTAGCTCCGATCGGTAAAGGTCAGCGTGGTCTTATCGTCGCTCCGCCTAAGGCAGGTAAGACTGTTTTATTACAGAACGTCGCCCACTCAATTTCTAGTAATAATCCTGAGTGCACTCTCATCGTTTTACTTATCGATGAGCGTCCTGAGGAAGTTACCGAAATGCAACGCATGGTTAAAGGTGAGGTGGTCGCCTCTACTTTCGATGAGCCGGCAACCCGTCACGTTCAGGTAGCCGAGATGGTTATTGAAAAGGCCAAGCGTTTAGTTGAGCATAAGCATGATGTAGTTATCTTAATGGATTCCATCACCCGTTTAGCTCGTGCCTACAATACTGTGGTGCCGCCGTCAGGCAAGGTGCTCACCGGTGGTGTTGACGCTAATGCTCTGCAGCGTCCTAAGCGCTTATTCGGTGCTGCCCGTAATGTCGAAGAGGGTGGTTCTTTAACTATTATCGCTACCGCTCTTATCGATACCGGTTCTAAGATGGACGAGGTTATCTACGAGGAGTTTAAGGGTACCGGTAATATGGAATTACACCTCTCCCGTAAGATTGCTGAAAAGCGCGTTTATCCGGCTATTGATGTTACCCGTTCTGGTACTCGTCGTGAGGAGCTCATTACCGCAGCTGACGAATTACAGAAGATGTGGATCTTACGTAAGTTCTTACATCCTATGGGTGAGATTGAGGCTATGGAGTTCCTCATCGATAAGTTATCTATGACTAAGACTAACGATGAGTTCTTTATTGCAATGAAGCGCAGCTAATTAAAGCTCATGATTAAAACTAAGGCTTGTTTTAAACAAGCCTTAGTTGTCTTTGCAGTATGCTTATTTACCAGAGATGGCGCGCATGACTGCCTGAGCTAAAAACTCTGGCATAGTCTCGCCGTGATGGGTGAGCATCTTCGGGAACATAGAGATCGGAGTTTCACCCGGGAAGGTATTGATCTCATTGATGAGAATGCCATCTTCAGGACTTAAGAAAAAGTCGATACGGGACAGATCGCGCAGTTTCAAGCCGATAAAGGCACGACGGGCATAATCGCGAATAGTCTCAATTTCCTCATCCTTTAAGCCTTTAGGCGTGACGGTGGTGACAGTACCGCTAGTTTTGCTGTATTTTTCCTCAAAGGTATAGAAGACATTGTCAGGCATAATGATTTCACCTGGGGTGGTGATGACAAGTCCTGAATCCATCTCATAGGCAGCTACTTCAAGCTCGCGATGAGCGATGCTTTTTTCTACTAAAACCTCAGAGCTGTACTCAAAGGCCTTAAGGATCTTATCCCACAGTTCGTCTTTGGCAGTGACATGATAGCAACCTACAGAAGATCCCTGACTTGCGGCTTTAACATAAACATCCTGATAGAGATCGAAGAAGTCTAAAGCTTTGAGCTTATAGCTCTCATCGGGACTTAAGATAGCTAAAGACGGGGAGTTGGGGATACCTAAGGCATCTAAATAAAGTTTAGTGGTGATCTTATTGAAGCAATTGCGGCTAGCTTCACTGCGGCATCCGATATAGGGAATATCTAAAATCTCCAAGAAGGACTGTATATCGCCAGTTTCACCGGGAGTACCATGCAGGCAGGGCACCACGCAATCCACCTTAAAGGATAATTCGTCATTGCAAAGGACCTTACCTACAAAGTTTGCGGCCTTGTCATTAACTAAGAATTGATGATTGTGAATGACGCAGGGTAAAACTTTAAAATCAGAAGTCAGCTCTAATTGCTCTTGAATGAATTTTGCGGAGGTGATGGAAATTTCATGCTCAGCACCGTCGCCACCACAGAGAAGTAAAATATTGTAGGCCATGTTATATCTCAAAAAATGCTAGATAAGCTAAATTGAGGCTAATTATACCAGCATATCGGAGTGTAAACGGTGTAAGTGTGTTTTGTTTAGATTTTGGGCGGGCATAAAAAAAGAGCCAGACTGTATAGCTGGCCCCTTTTGCAAATTGAACTAAGCTGTATAGCTTTCGATCATGCCCTTAAGTTCAGTCTTAGGTAAGGCACCGACTTGCTTGGCGACAATTTCGCCCTCTTTGAAGACGAAAATAGCCGGAATGCTCATAACGCCTAATTTAGCGGCATAACCTGAGTTTTTATCAATATCAACCTTGATGAACTTAACCTCAGGCATCTCTTCAGCGAGCTCCTCTAAGATCGGGGCAACCATTGAGCATGGGCCGCACCAAGTAGCACCGAAGTCAACTACTACCGGCTTTTCAGACTTGATGACCTCTGCTTCAAACTGATCGTCATTGATTTGCAGAACTTTATCGCTCATAAAAAATCTCCTTAGATTACAAGTTTATGGTCTAAGTGTAGCATAGCTATTTTAAAGGCTACGGCATTTGAGATTTTATTGCAGAGTATCTACACATTTAGCAGGTCAAAGGACGCTTAAATACATATTTAGACAGGTAGGAGAGTACCAGACCATAAATAGGTACAAAAATAGCGAGATTAGAGCTGATTTTGACTAAATAATCTACAGTGGCAAGACCAAACCAGTGCTCAGCCATGAACGGATCAGTAGTACCTAAGAAGGCTACGGCAAAGAAGACATAGGTATCGAGTAAATTGCCGAAAACTGAAGAGCAGGCAGGAGCTGGCCACCATTGCGGCAGACGACGCAGTCTTTGGAAGACTAAGATGTCGCATAACTGACCTAAGATATAGGCTGTGAGGGAGGCAATGGTAATACGGAGCACGAAGACACTGAGGGTGGAGAGATTCTCAAAGCCCTGGAAGGTGCCATGCTCAAATAAGGTGCCAACAAAATAAGAGAGGATTAGCGCCGGCATCATGGCTAGGAAAATAATTTTACGGGCACGATGCTGACCGAAAATTCTGACTGTGAGATCGGTGGTAATAAAAATAAAGGGATAGGTAAAAGTACCTAAAGTAGTATGAATACCAAATAAAGTCAGAGGAATTTGCACGGCATAATTACTGATAACAATAATGAAAACGTGCGTAAACCAAAGCTTTTTTAAAGGGAAAGAAAATTCATTCATGATGTTTTTTTCGTTTCAGGGGTAAGAATCAACCGGAATTTACCGGGCCGTGTCGAGATGACGGCGTGTATTGTAGAGCAAGATCACTATCAGTATCAAATTAAATTGTCCGGATCTTTTAGGGTTTTGCCTGAAAGTTTCAGTACAATGCTTTTAGGACAATTTGCTAAGGATAGAAATGGATAAGTTAATTTTAGTTGACGGCTCTTCTTTCTTATATCGAGCCTACCATGTATCTAAGGGTAATTTTTCAACTGCCTCGGGTATTCCCACCGGTGTCTCTTTGATCATTACCAATATGCTCAAAAGCCTGATCAAAAGGTATGCTAAGCAGAAGATCATTGTAGTTTTTGACGCTAAGGGTAAGAGCTTTAGATGTGAGATGTACCCTGAGTATAAGGCCAATCGCCCGCCGATGCCTGATGATCTCAAAGCTCAGGTTGAATATGTACATAAAATCGTCAGAGCTTTAGGCTTACCCCTAGTATCCATTCCTAAGGTAGAGGCGGATGATGTCTTAGGAAGCTATGCCAAGATAGCTACTAAAGAAGGCATGGAAGTGGTCATCTGCACTGGCGATAAGGATTTAGCGCAACTTGTCGACACTCAGGTCACGCTCTATGATTCTATGAATGATAAGGTCTATGATATTCAGGCGGTAATCGACAAATATGGCGTGCGCCCTGAACTTATCATCGATTTATTAGCCCTAAAGGGCGATAGCTCGGATAATATTCCCGGCATGAAGGGCTGTGGCGATAAAACCGCTTTAGCACTTTTAAATGGTATCGGTGGTATTGAGGAGATTGCCAAACATCAAGATCAGATCGCCTCTTTAGGTTTTAGAGGGGCAAAGACCTTCGCCCCTAAATTTAACGAGGCTTTAGAGGATATACGTTTATCCTATAAGCTTGCTACCATTAAAACCGATGTTCCTCTAGAGCTCTCTATCTCTGAGGTCAAGCCCCCAGTAGCGGATAAAGAGCAATTATTGCAGATCTATACCGAGCTTGAATTTCATAAGCTAGCGGCGGCCTTAAATAAAGAAGACGAAGGCATAAGTGAGGATACTTCTGCAAGTAAGGAGAGCAAATCTGCAAGTGATGACAATGCGCAGGATGCAATCAGTGATTATAAGATTTCGACCTTTAAGAGTATTGTGACGCTTGAGGATTTAAGGCTTTTAGTGGAGCGAATCAAGAGCGCTAAATTTGTCGCTTTTGATACTGAGACCACCTCGCTTAAGCCTCAGGAGGCAAAGCTTGTCGGTATCTCGTTTGCGCTTGCGGCCCACGAGGGTTTTTATCTGCCCTTAGGTCATTCCTATTTAGGCGCTCCAGAGCAATTAAGCTTAGATAAGGTTAAAGAGCTACTCAATCCGCTTTTTGCCGATCCTGAGATTAAATTCATCGGTCACAATATTAAGTACGATCTGCAAATTTTACATTACAGCGGTTTTGTCGTGCCTAAAGCCTATGCCGATACCATGCTCATAGCTTATCTCTTAGATTCCTATCAGAGCGTTTCTTTAGATGAATTAGCCCTTAAATATTTAAATTATAAAAATATCAGCTATGACGAGATGACCTTACAAGGTCGCAAGCGCATCAGTTTCTCTGAGGTCTTAGTTGAAAAGGCAACGGCCTATTCAGGTGAGGACTCTGAGGTAACTCTACGTTTGTATCAGGCCTTAATGCCTAAGTTAAAAGCTTTTTCTGATTTAGAGCGCGTCTTCTTTGAAATCGATATGCCAATGCTACAGGTGCTCTATCATATGGAGATCACCGGTGTATTAGTTGACGGCAAGGTACTCAATGCGCAAAACGAGGTTTTATCGCGGGAGGTGCAAGAGCTCTCTCAGGAAATCTATGTAGCCGCCAATCAGCACTTTAATATCGCCTCACCTAAACAATTAGCTAAGGTTTTATTTGAGGATTTAGCCATTCCTTATCCGAAGAAGGTTAAAAGCGGTAAGAGCTATTCTACGGCTGAAGATATTCTCGAGCAGATTGCCCCAAATTACGATATCGCCAATTTAGTCTTGCGCTATCGCGAGTTACAAAAGCTGATTTCAACCTATACGGAAAAATTGCAGACGCAGATTTCTCCATTGAGCGGCCGTATTCACTCATCCTTCAATCAAACCGGTACTATCACCGGACGTTTATCTTCAAACGATCCGAATTTACAAAATATTCCGGCCCGTACTGCTGAAGGAAAGCTCATCCGTACCGCTTTTATTGCGCCACAAGGTTATAGCCTCATTTCTGCCGATTATTCGCAGATTGAATTGCGTCTCATTGCCCATATCAGTGGTGATGAGGCTTTAATTCAGGCCTTTAATTTAGGTCAGGATATTCATAAAGCTACGGCTTCTGAGGTTTTAGGTAAGCATATCGATGAGGTTACGCCGCAGGAGAGATCGCATGCTAAGGCTACTAATTTCGGCCTTATGTACGGCATGGGTCCTTTCAAGCTTGCCAATCAAACCGGCATGAGTATGACTGAGGCGCGCTCCTATATTCAAAAATACTTTAGCCGTTATCCTAAGGTGCAGGAATATATGGAACGTACCCGTATCTATGCCCGCGAGCATGGTTATGTGGAGACTTTAATGAAGAGACGTATCAGTACGCCTAATATCAATTCCACCAATGCTATTTTACAAAAAGGGGCTGAGCGCGCTGCTATCAATGCGCCGATGCAAGGCAGTGCTGCCGATATCATCAAGCTTGCCATGATCAAGATCGAGGCGTGGTTATCTGAGTTTACAGATGAGCGCGTGCGGATGACGGTACAGGTTCATGACGAACTTTTATTTGAAGTGCGCGATGATTTTGTGGCAGAGGCACAAGCTAAGATCCGTGACATTATGGAAAATGTCATCAAGCTTAAAGTACCTTTAACTGTAGGTATTGGTGTCGCCCCCAATTGGGGTGAGGCTCACTAGAGAAGTTCTGACAATGGCCTTTCTCTCATGGTAAGGCCATGCTCATCGATTTTGATATAGCTGTAATTTTTATCCCAACTGCCTAAGCCTAAGCGCCGACTTTGCGGGCCAAAAGCCTTCTGAATATCGGCGAAGATATGAAAATGGCCGTGGATTAAAATTTGACAGTGATGCTCGTTGAGAAGACGCTGAGCTTCTTTATGAATAAGTTTTTGTTCATGAGCTGCAACTGTGCGTATAGGCTCTAAATTCCGACTTTTTTCGCGGATATGGGAGCCTATTTTTTTGCGTAGCCAAAAAGGTAGGGCCATAAAGAGGGCGCGAATAACTTTATTTTTAGAAAATTTACGAAAGCGCTGAAAGGCTGGATCATTGACGCAGAGTGCATCGCCATGTAAAAACAAAGCTTTACCTTCTTTAGTATCTTCTATATAGAGATCAGGAAGGAGAGAAAAATTGAAAAAGTTCGCGGCTTGGGCGTTTATAAGAAAGTCACGATTGCCGCATTGGAAAAAGGTCGAGATACCGCGCTCTTTATATAAAAGTATGAGCTCTTGTATCTTTAAATAAAGAGGATCTCTTCTATCAATGCCAACAAAGAAATCAAAGAAATCCCCTAATATGAACAACCTATCATTGCTATTTAAGCGTTTATAGAAATTGCTGAGAGCTAAAAATAGATCTTGGCGTTTTAAACTTAAATGTAAATCTGCAATGATAAAGGTTGCCATCCATTGTCCTCTTAATTAGTCGATGATTGCGTCGATGATCTCGATGGTCTCACGCGGAACATCACGATAGTAAGAACGGCTCTCGGTGCGGACAGCTTCGATCTTATCGACAACGTCCATACCAGCTACAACCTTACCGAAGACGCAATAGCCCCAACCGGAGAGATCCTTAGAACGGAAGTTTAAGAAATCGTTATCAACGGTGTTGATAAAGAATTGAGAGGTAGCAGAGTGCGGATCGTTAGTACGAGCCATGGCGATGGTGCCACGATCGTTAGCTAAGCCGTTATTAGCCTCATTGACGATAGGATCGTGATTAGGCTTGTCCTCTAAATCAGCAGTTAAACCGCCGCCTTGAATCATGAAGCCCTTGATGACGCGGTGGAAGATAGTGCCCTTGTAGAAGCCCTCTTTTACATAGCGCTCAAAGTTTGCAGCAGTGACCGGAGCCTTCTCGTGGTTGAGCTCAATAACGATATCGCCTAAAGTGGTTTTTAAAGTAATCATAATTAGTTCTCAATACCTAAAATTACAAAATTTAGCATATAAAACACTCTAAATTTTTCATTATAACCTACTTTGTTAGCTGAATTTGTGAGAAATATAAATGTGCGTGCATAGGGCTTAAGGTTGATGCGTTTGCGGCTGTGGGGAGTTTTTGATAGAGTAGAGGCAGTTTTATAAGGGGCAAAATTATTTCAATTGAAGCCTAGGCTGTAAAAGAGAGTGACGATGTTAAAGATTTATAACACTTTAAGCCGTAGTAAAGAAGAATTCGTACCGCTACAACAAGGTAAGATCGGCATGTATGTCTGCGGTGTTACCGTTTATGATTTATGCCATATTGGACATGCACGTACCTTTGTTAATTTTGACGTGGTTGTCAGATACCTCCGCTATTGTGGTTATGAGGTTAAATACGTACGCAATATTACCGATATTGATGACAAGATCATCAAACGCTCACAAGAGCGCGGTGTCAGTGCAAAAGATTTAGCCGAGCAATTTATCGTCGAGATGCATAAGGATTTTGATGCCTTAAATATCATGCGTCCTGATATCGAGCCTAAGGCTACGGAAAATATTCAGTACATTATCGACTTAGTACAGAAACTTATCGATAACGGCAATGCTTATGTAGCCGGCAATGGTGATGTGGTCTTTAAGATCAGTTCCTTTAGCAATTATGGTCGTCTCTCAGGTCAGAAGCTTGATGAGCTACAGGCCGGAGCCCGTATTGAAGTTGAGAAGACTAAAGAAAATCCTTTGGACTTTGTGCTGTGGAAGATGTCAAAGCCAGGAGAGCCTGCTTGGGAGTCGCCGTGGGGTTTAGGTCGCCCCGGTTGGCATATTGAGTGCTCTGCTATGAATGGCCGTTATTTAGGTCATACCTTTGATATTCACGGCGGTGGTGCTGACTTAATTTTCCCGCATCATGAAAACGAAATCGCTCAAAGTTGCTGTGCTTGGCATCAGAGCTATGTCAATTATTGGCTCCACAGCGGTATGGTCATGATCAATGAAGAGAAGATGTCTAAGTCTCTCAATAATTTCTTCACTATCCGTGATGTCTTAAAGAGCTATGATGCTGAGACCATCCGCTTCTTCTTATTATCCGCTCAGTATAGAAGTCCTTTAAATTACACTGAAGAAAACTTAGAGAAGGCGCGTTCGGGCTTAAATCGCTTATACACTACTATGCGCGATACTCAGTGCTGTGAGGTCAAGGATCTGCCGCGTGAGGATGAGTATACCCGTAAGTTCTGCGAGTATATGGATGATGATTTCAATACTCCAGGCGCAAGCTCGGTCTTATTTGATTTAGTCCGCGCTATCAATAAGGCTGAAGATAAGAGTGTAGCTGCTATTCTTTGTGGTCGCTTAAAGCAGTTAGGCAGTGTCTTAGGTATTCTGCAACAAGATCCGCAGTCCTTCTTAAAGAGCGGTGCTGGTGATAATGATGATGTCGCCGTCATCGAACAGCTTATCGCCGATAGAGCTACAGCTCGTGCTAATAAGGATTGGGCGGCTGCAGATAAGGCTCGTGATGCTCTGAAGGCTATGGGTATTGAGCTTGAAGACGGTCCTGCTGGTACTACCTGGCACCGTATCTAAGCACTAAGTTTTTTAATGTTTAAGGCGCAGTCTATTTTAGATTGTGCCTTATTTATTTGTAGAGTTTACTATGCAAGGAAAATTGATCTTAAAAACAGCACGCTTAGAGTTAAGGCAGATGCTTAAGGGGGATTTAGCTCAGCTTAAAACCATCTTACAAGATGAAAGGGTCATGTATGCTTATGCAGGACCCTTTAGCGAAGAGGAGTGTAAGATTTGGCTTTTTAAGCAATTAGGGCGTTATGCCATCAATGGTTGTGGTTTATGGGGCATGTTTTTAGCGGGTACGGACAAGATGATAGGTCAATGTGGCCTAAGCCTGCAGGAATATCGCCGCGCGCAGGTCCCTGAGATTGCTTATCTTTTAGCCTATGATTATTGGCATCAAGGTTATGCTACGGAGGTAGCCTTGGCTTGTCGCGATTATGGCTTTAATACCCTTAATTGTGAGCGCCTTTTTTCTATTATTCGCGATACTAATATAGCCGCACAAAAGGTGGCTGTGCGTAATGGCATGCATAAGATAGACACTATAGTTAAGCATTATCGTGGCGTCGACATGCCGCATTATGTCTTTGTCACCCCCTAAAATATTTGTACATATCGCAATATAAAAGTCTTTAAAAAAAGACGGCAGGTGGCAAACTTTACTTTTTATACCTATATTTAACAATAGGTTAGTAAAGGGAAGGCGCGATATGTTTCTTGAAAAAGCAGAAATCCTCAATTTCCGAGGTATACGTCATTTAAGTATCGATTTTCAGGAGGACAGCACTGCGCTTATCGGTGAGAACTCCTGGGGTAAGACCTCTTTATTACGTCTTTTATGGTTGGTTTTAGGCCAAGGTGAGAGACTATGCCAATTTAAAGAAGAAGATCTCTATATTCCGGTAGCCCTTAATGGTGAATTGCAAGAACAACACCATGAAAGTAAGGTTTTAGAGCCCGTCAATCTCTTTTCAAAGTCACTATTAGATTTAGCTCCAGCTTCACAGACGATCAGGGAACTTAGGGAAATTCATCCTGATTTTAACAGTCAGGAATTTCTCTGTCTTGATGAACAATCGCAATTAGAGCAACGTCGCAATCTCGAATTTTTACTACAAGACGTTTATAAAGACATTGCCGATAAAATTGAGATCGATCTGTGGTTTAGCGAAAGCACCGTCTCGCATAATTTTGATGATGAGCCTTTATTAAGACGTTATTGGATTTATGGAGAGGATGGCATCTACCGCCTGCATTGGCATATCTTAGCCTCTAAAGTCGACGGTAAATTTACCACTGTCCATGAGCTTTTAAATATCCATGAGGAGTGCTTTGATAATAGTCATGGCGAGGTGGATAAGGCCTTATTGATGATCATAAGCCTAAGTCCAGTCCTCAGGGTGCGCGATAGCCGTATGCTCTGTGCCACAAGTGAGAATAAAGATGGTGAGGCTAATGCTGAGTCTTCAGGCTTTAGCTCTTTAGTGGAGAAACTTGCCACCGATGCGGCCCTCAGTGCTCAGGAAGTGGGGCAGGCGCTTTTGACTTTAAATACACTTTTATCTAAATATCTAACAAGTTATGATCGCCCGCAACTTATCAATTATAGTCAAGAGTACAGCCGCAATGCTGGTGATATCGTCAATCGTCCAATCTCCATTGAAACGCTCTCGACTATCAATGAAACCTTTCAAAAACCGGGTTTAAATAAGGTTAAGATCTTATTGTCTTTATTAGCAGGTGCAGTTTTATCCTGTAAGGGTAATCGGGAGATCAGTAAGAAGGCCCGTCCCATTGTTATTTTTGAGGATATCGAGTCGCGCTTCCATCCATCCTTATTATTGTCATTTTGGTCCTTAGTAGAAGCTATCGATTTTCAGAAGATCATTACCACCAATTCAGGCGATTTGCTGTCGGCCATGACCCTCTATTCACTGCGCCGATTGCATCGTCGCTGTTATGATACGCGGAGCTTTAAGGTCGCACCTAATTCCTTTAATCATGAAGAGGTCAGACGCATTGCCTTCCATGTGCGTATCAATCGCCCGATGAGTCTGTTCGCGCGTACATGGATCTTAGTTGAAGGCGAGACTGAGGTGTGGGTGCTCTCTACCATTGCCTCGTTATTAGGTATCAGTTTGCAATGCGATGGTATTCGTATTATCGAATTTGCTCAATGTGGCCTAAGTCCTTTAATGAAATTAGCCTCGCAATTAGGTATTGAATTTCATGTGCTTACAGATGGTGATGAGGCAGGACAGAAATATGCCAATAGTGTTAAATCCCGCGTTAAAGCAAGTGAGCTTAAGCGTCATTTAACAGTGATGCCACATGTAGATATTGAGCACTATATCTATTCTTTAGGTTATGAGGAAGTCTTTAAAAAGGCCGCGGGTTTACCTCCGGGAGCTTTGCGCAAGGGTATGAGCTCAGAGCGGGTTATCGACATGGCCATCAAGCGTAAGAGTAAACCTGGATTAGCTTTAATCTTAGTTGAGGCCATGCAGGAGCGCGGCATTGAGTGGATTCCGCCTTTATTCTTAGAGATGATTAAGACGGTTAGAGCTCTAAGTCGCGCCGATGAGGCGTTCTAATTTATTCGAGATTTTGTACCTGCTCGCGGATCTGCTCGATTAAGACCTTAAGATCGACGGCAATGGCGGTAATGTCTAAGGAGGAGGCCTTTGAGGCCATGGTATTGGCCTCACGGTTAAATTCCTGCAACATAAAGTCAAGGCGCTTACCTAAGAGACCACCCTTATCTAAGAGACGATAGCTCTCCTTAATATGAGAGCGCAGGCGATCATATTCCTCGCGAATATCAGCTTTTTGAGCGGCTAATGCAACTTCTTGCTCTAAGCGATTTTCATCAAGTTTTAGATCGAGACTGTCAATACGCTCTTTGATTTTAAGGCGTTCTTTTAGGACTAAAGAATCTAAAATCGGGGCTACTTTATCTAAGTTAGCCTCAACCTTAGCTAAGAGATTGCGTAGGGCTTTAACTAAATTCTCACCTTCACGCTGACGATTTAGTTTGAGTTCATCAAGAGCCTGCTCTAAGGCTTTAAAGAATTGCTCTTCTAGCTCTTTTTGAGAGTTTTCATCGCTTTGTAAAATTCCCGGGTACTCTAAAATCTCTAAGGGATTGATATTGCCGCCGATCTTAGCTTGAATGGTTTCAACTAGTACTTGTAATTCAGCTAAACGCTCTGCGTTGAGCGTAAGACCTGCAGAGCCTTCGCTTTTGACATTGAGAATGACATCGAATTTACCGCGGGCAAAGTTTGCGGCAATCTTCTTTCTGATGGTGGCATCTAGTGCTCTTAAATTCTCAGGAAGCTTTAGGTAGATATCCAAATAGCGGTTGTTGACAGTGTTGATCATCAGGCTAAAGGATAGGGTGGGGCTGTTTACTTGTACTGAGGCTGAGCCAGTCATGCTTGACACTGTCATAATTTCTCCGTTTTACATGTGTTTTTTATCTATGATGTTTCAGTATAGACTTAATTTGCTAAAATTAAGACGAAAAAAATCATGGAGTATAGTCAATGCAAGATTATCAGCGTCGTTTTATCGAACTGTCCTTAAAAAAGGGCGTCTTAAAATTTGGAAGCTTTGTTTTAAAGTCTGGTCGTACCAGCCCCTATTTCTTTAATGCCGGTGGCTTCAATACTGGATCTGATCTGAAGATCTTAGGTGATTGCTATGCTCAGGCCTTAGTAAATTCAGGCTGCGATTATGATGTCTTATTTGGACCGGCCTATAAGGGCATTCCTTTATGCTGTGCCGCGGCCATGTCATTAAGCTGTGAACATGGTATCAACAAGCCATGGTGCTTTAACCGTAAGGAAAAGAAAGATCACGGTGAGGGTGGCAATCTCGTCGGCGCTCCTTTGACAGGTCGTGTTGTGCTCATCGACGATGTCATCACTGCTGGTACTGCCATTCGCGAGTCTGATGAAATCATCAAGGCTAACGGTGCTACCTTTAAGGCCGCTTTAATTGCCTTAAATCGTCAAGAGCGCGGTCAAGGTGAGAAGGGGGCCATTGCTGAGGTTGAGGAGAACTTAGGTATTGAGGTCATCTCTATTATCAGTTTTGACGACCTCTTAACCTATATCAAGCAGGATCCAGAGCTTTCAACTCACGTTGAGGCTATGCTTGAGTATCGTCAGAATTATGGAGTTTAGCTTTTAGCTCATCTTCCATCTGTCTTTGTCTGAGGCTATAGACACAGCCGCAATATTGCTGATTGTAATAGCCGATCTCTTTGACTAATTGATAGCGGCGGGTGATCATCCCGCCCTTACGCCAGTCAAAATCCCAGAATTTACTACCTATCACTGCTTTTTCCGCGGCAAAGCCGGCGCCATTGACCTGAGGCTTACTCTTCCAGCGTGAGGTGCACAGCGTGGTGGTAAAAAGTCCAATATTAAGCTTAACTGCAAGTTTAGCTGTCTCCACTAAGCGCAATTTAAAGCATAAATCACAGCGCTGACCGCGTTCTTTTTCCTGTTCAAAACCGCGCGTGGCTTCAAAAAAGCAACGGGGCTCATAATCGCCGATGACAGTCTCAACTTTGAGGAGCTCACATAGATGTAGCCATTCATCGCGGCGCTTTAGATATTCGTCTTGTGGATGAATATTAGGATTAAAGAAAAAGACCACAGGTTTAATCTTATTTTGTAATAAACATTCTAATACGGCTGTAGAGCAGGGCGCACAGCAACTGTGGAGGACTACGCGCTTATAGCCTGCGGGAAGCTTTAAGTCCGTATGCGGGGATTTAGTTAAGAAATCAGCGGGTAGGGTAAAGTTAAATTCCATAATCGAACCTAAACAAAATTTTCATAAATTATAAGGGTAAACGGCTTTCTCTTAACATTTTTTTTACATATAGGAAAAAATGCTGTAAACTTTGTCCTCTTGAAGGCATTAGTTAGTATAAGAGGTAATGGTCATGTCGTTCTCTTATTGGTCACGGCATAAATTTTCTACTTTAAGAATTTGTCTATTAGTCTGGGCTCTAATTACGGGCCTTAGCTTGATCTTGCAATTTTTTAACGGGCATTTAGCAGTAAAAAGCCTCTATTTTCCGATCACAAGCTTTAGCGTCATTATTGTTTTAGCTCTTTTTGGTTATAGTCGTCAGGTTTTATCGAGTTTTGCTTGGTATCTCTTAGTCTGCCTATCGGTTTTAGGGGTATTTTTGTGTTTAGATATCGATTCAAAGTCTCGCGATTATTTCCATGCCATAAGTTTTGCCTGTGGCACCTTTGCCTTTTTAGGCTTAGGCGTGTATAGCGCGCTTATTATTCACAATAAAGTTTTAGCGCTTTTAATTAGGACTTTTACCTATCTTAGTGCCATAGTGCTGTTATTGCTGCCCCTTTCCATCTGGGATTACTATCTAGCTTTAGGTGAGCTTTTAACCTCAGATATTATCCTAGCTTTTGCGCAGACTAATGCCGATGAGAGTTATGAATACGTAATTAGCCATGCTAATGTCTATTGGCTCATAGCTTTGATTGTGACCATCTTAGCTCTAAGCGCCATGCTCATTTCCCTGCATAAGATTACACAGCTTAAGATTTTTGCACGTAAATATGCCTTTTTATATGTAGCCTTTTTGGTCATAGCGCAGATGTATGCAGTGGTGCCCCATATCGATTATTTCAGCACCACCGTCCTTAAGGTTACTGGCAATCAATTAGAAGCGTTTACGCTCTTTAAAGAGGCGGCTTTAAAACGGCGTTCACGCTTAGCGCAATTAGATAGTATCAAGGTCGATCCTAAAGCTTTTGGCCTTCATGTTTTAGTTTTAGGTGAATCGCATTGTCGTGATCGCATGCAGGTTTATGGTTATGGTCGTAAAAATACCCCGAAACTTGTAGAGATGCAATCTAAGGCTCAGGCTTTGATTTTTGATAAGGCTTATGCGAGCTTCCCGCAGACGGTACCGGCTTTAGCCTATGCTTTAACTGAGCAAAATCAGTATCAGCATAAGGATCTTGAAGATGCCTATTCGCTCTTAGAATTAGCTAATATTTCAGGCTATGAGACCTATTGGCTGTCAAATCAGCGTAAATATGGCATCTATGAGACGCCAACTTCAGTCATTTCCTCAGCTGCCGATCATGAAGAGTGGATCAATGGCACTTCGCGCATGCAGGGTTTTTTCTATGATGATGAATTATTAAATCGCCTGCCGGATTTAAGCCACAAGGATAAGGTTTTAGTCGTGTTGCATTTGATGGGTAGCCATCAGAAATATTCCGATAGATCTCCTGATGAATTTAAGATCTTCCTAAGTCAAGATCGTGATCTTGATGATTATGATGCCAGTATCTTATTTGTCGATAGCTTTTTAGAAAAGCTCTATACCAAGATGAGTGCTTATCCTAATTTTCAAAGCCTGACCTTTATCTCCGATCACGGTGAGGAGCTATCACAGGGTATCTATGACCACAATCCTACTAAGTTCACCTTTCCGATGGTGAGAATTCCTTTAGTAATCTGTCTTAGCGATAAGTTTAAGCAGACGCGCCCTGAGATCTATGACAATCTCAAAGCTCATCGTCAGAGTGTGTGGACTAACGATCTCACCTTTAATCTCCTAAATAGCTTTTTAGGTATCCTAAAAGTCGTCTAAAGCCCCCACGAATCACTTCACGCCCAACATCTTGA
>OGWZ01001030.1_pt1 | contig 27910 bp, 18 predicted proteins | sample 1576141 | NCBI WGS metagenome assembly OGWZ01 (sample SAMEA3541512, study PRJEB24748) | human gut metagenome | biome: human gut; feature: human-associated habitat; material: faeces | place: China | collected 2012
GGCGCTGCCGGTGCGGGCGCGGGCCGCAGCCGTGCTCGCAAGGGCGGCGACCTATCGCTGACCGTCGATGTGACGGCCGAGGACGCGTTTCGCGGTGTGACGCACAAGGTCACCTACCGCATTCCCTCGACGGGCGAGCAGCAGACCATCACGGTCTCGGTGCCCGCGGGCGCGGTCGATGGCGGCAAGCTACGCTACAAGCGTCGCGGCGAGTATGGCGTTGCGGGTGGCGAGCGCGGCGACCTGGTCGTGACCACGCATGTGGAGGAGCACCCGCTGTTCAAGCGCAAAGGCGCCGACGTGACCATGGAGGTACCGGTCTCGGTCTACGAGGCGGCGCTCGGCTGCACGGTGGACGTGCCCACACCCGGCGGTGCGACGGTCCGTTTGAAAGTGCCCGCGGGTACTCAGACGGGCAAGAAGTTCCGCTTTAAGGAGATGGGAGCGCCCGACGTTAAGCACCGTGGCCGTACGGGCGCGCTGCTCGTCGAGATCAAGGTGCAGGTCCCCACGAACCTATCCGATGACGAGCGCGATGCCATGACCAAGCTGCGCGAGGCCGACACGCGCGACTATCGCGAGAAGGTCAACCGTTACAAGGCGACGTACTAGGAAGGTCGCGGCGCGCGCCCGCGCCCGCGGGCTTATGATGGACGATAACGAGACGGAAAGGGGTCAGGTAGCATGGCCGAGGACAATAGGAACAAACCGCTGTACATGATCAGCGTGGCGGCCGAGCTGACCGGCATGCATCCGCAGACACTGCGCGTCTACGAGTCCAAGGGCCTGGTGAACCCCCGGCGCTCGGGCGGTAACACGCGCCTGTATTCGCGTGCCGATATCGAGCGTCTGGAGCTCATCAACCAGCTGACTGACGAGGGTATCAACCTTGCCGGCGTGGTGCGCATTCTCGATATGAAGGAGCGTGCCGAGGAGCGCGAGCGCGAGAACGAGAAGCTCCGCGCTCGCGTGCGCCAGCTCGAGGATGAGCTGCACGAGTACAAGATGCAGAAGAAGATCACCGCCCTGGCCCCGCGCGATGGCTCGGTTAACCCCGAGCAAGTCATGCGCAAGCTACTGGGCGCCGGCGGGGACTTATAGTTACGCGGTTTTACCAAACCGCGTAACGGCTCGACGCTGCAAGCCCGCCAGAGCGGCGGCACTCATTGGGGACAGACTTAAATGAGTGCCCGCAGAATGAGAGTGGATAATCTCCCGTTTTTGGCCCATGTGCAGGCTCAAAGTGGGAGATTATCCACTCTCGTCATTTCGGCGTCTAAGTCTGCCCCCCGGCACCCAACTCGTCCTTTGCTTTACTGAGATAAAGTGAACGTGCAGATTCGTAGCCCACTGGCAACCGTTCTATGGCACGATATTGAACGAATGTATGCTATGCGCCCAAATCTTTTGGGCAGAGTGGGAGACAGTATGGTCAAGCTGTACGAGGACGGCATCTACCTGCGCCGTGGCAGCGAGGTTGTGCCTGCGGCCGAGGCTGCTGAGCGCGGTATTACGCAGACGCCCGAGGATGCCAAGCGCGGCACCATCGCGTATTCGATCCTTCAGGCACACAATACGTCCGGCGACCCCGAGGCGCTCAAGATTCGCTTCGACGCCATGGCGAGCCACGATATCACCTTCGTCGGCATCATCCAGACGGCGCGTGCCTCGGGCATGGAGCAGTTCCCGCTGCCCTACGTGCTCACCAACTGCCATAACTCGCTGTGCGCCGTGGGCGGCACCATCAACGAGGACGACCACGTCTTTGGCCTCTCCGCTGCTAAGAAGTACGGCGGCATCTTTGTCCCGCCGCACATCGCCGTTATCCACTCCTTTATGCGTGAGAACTTCGCCGGTTGCGGCAAGATGATCCTGGGTTCGGACTCGCACACCCGCTATGGTGCCCTGGGCACCATGGCCGTGGGCGAGGGCGGCGGCGAGCTGGCAAAGCAGCTGCTGCGTGACACCTACGACGTCGCCTATCCCGGCGTCGTCGCTTTCTACCTCACGGGCGCCCCGCGCCCCGGCGTCGGCCCGCACGACGTGGCGCTCGCCATCATCCGCGCCGTCTTTGCCAAGGGCTACGTTAAGAACAAGGTCATGGAGTTTGTGGGCCCCGGCATCGCGAGCATGACGACTGACTACCGCAACGGCGTCGATGTCATGACCACCGAGACCACCTGCCTTTCCTCCATTTGGGCAACCGACGAGGACACGCATGCGTTTTTGACCATGCACGGCCGCGGCGACGACTACCGCGAGCTCAAGCCCGCCGATGTTGCCTACTACGACGGCTGCGTCGAGGTCGACCTGTCGAGCATCAAGCCCATGATCGCGCTGCCGTTCCATCCTTCCAACGGCTTTGAGATCGACGAGCTCAACGAGAACCTCGAGGACATCCTGCACGAGGTTGAGCTCGAGGCTGCCAAGATCGGCGAGGGCAAGACGCACTTTAGCCTGCTCGACAAGATCGTCGATGGCAAGCTGCACGTGCAACAGGGCGTTATCGCCGGCTGCTCGGGCGGCAACTACGACTCCGTGGTCCAGGCTGCCCGCGTGCTCAAGGGCGCCAACACCGGCTGCGGCGAGTTCTCGCTGTCGGTCTATCCCACGAGCCAGCCCGTGGCGCTTGAGCTTACGCGCCGCGGCTATATCTACGACCTCATGGAGGCCGGCGCCATTGTGCGCACGGCGTTCTGCGGCCCGTGCTTTGGTGCCGGCGACACGCCTGCCAACAACGGTCTGTCCATCCGCCACACCACGCGCAACTTCCCCAACCGCGAGGGTTCCAAGCCGGGCAATGGCCAGCTGAGCGCCGTGGCCCTGATGGATGCCCGCTCCATCGCGGCGACGGCTGCCAACGGTGGCGTCCTGACGCCGGCGACCGACCTGCCCGAGGAGACTTGGGACGAGGCCTGCGAGTACACCTTTGACGATGCACCGTACGAAAAGCGCGTGTACTGGGGCTTTGGCAAGGCGGAGCCTGCCGACGAGCTGGTCGAGGGCCCCAACATCAAGCCGTGGCCCGCGATGGAGCCGCTCGGCGACGACATCCTGCTCAAGGTGTGCTCCAAGATCATGGACCCGGTCACCACGACCGACGAGCTCATTCCCTCGGGCGAGACGAGCTCCTTCCGCTCCAACCCGCTGGGTCTGGCCGAGTTTACGCTCAGCCGCCGCGACCCTGCCTACGTGGGCCGCTCCAAGGAGGTTGACGCCGTAGAGAAGCGCCGCGTTGCCGGTGAGGCCGCGGGCGACTTGACCGCGCTCGATGCCGAGCTTGCCGGTGTGTTTGAGGCGCTGGCCGGTGCGGGCGTCGCGGCAGATGCCAAGGCGACCGAGTTCGGTTCCATGATCTATGCCAAGAAGCCCGGCGACGGCAGCGCCCGTGAGCAGGCCGCGAGCTGCCAGCGCGTCATCGGCGGTCTGGCCAACATCGTCCACGAGTACGCCACCAAGCGCTATCGCTCCAACGTCATGAACTGGGGCATGGCGCCCTTCCAGATGGAGGCCGAGCCCAACTTTGAGGTGGGCGACTATGTCTTTGTGCCGGGTATCCGTGCCGCGCTCGATGGCGACCTGAAGAACATCGCTGCCTACGTGGTGCGCGCCGACGGTGCAGTCGAGCAGATTGAGCTCTACATTGCCGATATGACGGCCGAGGAGCGTGCCATCGTCAAGGCCGGCTGCCTCATCAACTACAACAAGTTCAAGACCGCTGCCGAGTAACGCTGCTGTACGCCCCGGCCACACCGTTCCCTCGTGCTCACGCGCTTCGCGAGGGTCGCCCGAGGGAAAGGTGTGGCCGGGGCTACCGCGATGTTCTCGTTGGGTCTTGAGGGACGCCAAAAATAGACTTGCTTGATGCCGCCTCTGCTATCGGGGCGGCTTCTTTTTGTCGAAAACCACCACAAAGGGGACAGGCACCTTTGTGGTGGTGGGGACTAGCTCGATGTTGTTGTGATCGTTGAGCGGCATGTTAATGGGCGTCCCTACAGGATTTCATCCAAGCCGGGAGTCTTGGTTGTTTTGGGGATGCCGAGTTTGGATGACGCGAAATCGTCAACATTGTCCTTAATTCCGTCTTTGGTGTAGACAGTGACTATATAGGTGCTGTGCCCAAATTCGCTCTTGTCGCGTATCGCCCAGGCCTGCCAGTAGGCAGCTCCGCCTCGCTCTCTGATTTTTCCAATGCGGCGGAGTTCTGTTCGCTTTAATTTCTGGTCGCTGTCGACGGTTCGGCCGACCTCATCGGTGAGCCCGCACTGTTCAAGCAGTTTGTCGAGGACTTGGTTCATGTGACGCTCATCGGTGTTTGGAGCATAGTCGTAAGCGAGGGTGATGGAGTCGAGTGGCTGGTCGTCGATCAAATAATTCATCGTCTGAGGTTCAAGGCTGAAATGGGGGAAGCATCCATCAATCGTTCCGAGCAGCGGTAACATTGACCGCCAAATTCCGGTGGGAATTCCATCTTCGTAGAACACGCCGCGACAGATAAAGGAGAGCGAGGTGGCACGCGAGCCGGCGTCGACCATTCCGCATAAATCGAAGGGCGAGGCGATGCCAAGGGAAAAGGGCGTGGCGACGATAAGGAAGAGCATCACGATGGGTATGGCGAGAATGGCGATGACGTTGCGACCGGTGGAATGAGACGGCTTCATATGCGCTCCTCGAGACAAAGATCTGTTGAGGATAGGCAGAAATGGATATGTTCAGAGAACAATTCAAGTTTAATCTCATGGCGCGAGATGGTCGACCGTTAGCGTCGAAAACCACCACAAAGGTGCCTGTCCCCTTTGTGGTGGTGAGGAGCGCGCGGCTTCTTTTGGTAATAATGCTGGCTGGCGATATCATTAGTGCAGGTAGCGAAGGTTTGCGTTGCGAGGTGCTTTGCTGTGAGAAGTCCTGCCCGTATTGGATTGATTGTTTTGGCGCTTGCGATTACCGTGGTTGGCATGGGCACTGTCGGCATGGCGTTTCTACCTGCTGCGGTGACGGAGCCGGTGGTCAAGCCTGTGACTCAATCTGTCGAACTTCTGACCGGCGACGACAAGCCCGAGACCATTACCGTTGATTTTGATGAGCAGCCGGCTGTGCTGGGTATTAGCAATTATCCGCGTATTCAGCTTGGGGCCATGCGCTATACCACGGATACAAGCCTGATCGATAGGGCGTCCGAGCTACTCAAGGGCAAAATATTTAAGCGTTGGTACGGATATGCGTCCTATCGGGCAAAAGCGAACGACATGGTTGGCGGATGCCACTCTTCCATCGAGCTGGACACTGCAAACGGCGCAAAGTTATGTGATGTCTCGTACGATCCGGGCTACGAGGGCAATGAGGGTCCGGGCATCTACATCATGGACGGCGATGTCGCCTATGTCATGGAGGGCGACCAGACCGAGCCCAACGATTTTATGGGTCAGTGTATCCAAGATGCCTATAAACAGACCTGCTTGCCTGACCCGCAGACTGCACGCGATAGTGGGTCTGCCCGTACATGGCTGTTCGAGGATGAGATGCCCTGGACCGTCGAATCGGGAAGTACGGGTTCGGCGAAGGAGTAGAGACCGCGACTACCACAAAGGTACCCGTCCCCTTTGTAGTAGTTCTCGGTTTGTCTCGATCTGTAACATCTTGGCCGCTAAAAGTGGGCCTGGTGTTACAGATTTAGATTTTCGACTCAGGTGTCTTCGTTCGTCTCGATTTGTAACAGTTAGACCCTAATTTGCCGAGTAGATGTTACAGATTGAGACAAACGGTTGCCGCTGGTCATTTCATCTTGATCCGTAACATCTAGGATCAAAAATGGCTGCTAGATGTTACAGATCGAGACGGTAGTGCGCCTGGGCAGCGGCGGGCTGACATCTCAGTACCCTATCCATCAATCACTCAGAAAATCTTATATATAGAGACTTAGATTTGTGTATAAGATCGCGCAAAGCTGGCAACAATACTTCTCGAACAACGTGAAGCCGCCCCGTAGGGCGGCCGCCCCAAGAGAGGTGATTCCATGAGAATCGATAAGCTAGCAATGACGTCGCGCGAGGCGCTGCAGACCGCCATGAGCACAGCTGCCGACGCGCAGGCCGGCGCGGTGGAGCCGATTCACCTGCTGTCCGCCCTGCTTGGTGCCGGCGAGCGCAATATCTCCGTGATCATCGAGCGCATCGGCGCCGATCCGGCCCAGCTTGCACGCTCCACACAAGATGCCATCGACCGCGCGCCCAAGGTTTCGGGCGAGGGCCAGCAGATGGGCCTTTCCAATGAGCTCGTCCGTGTCATCGAGAAGGCCGAGAAGAAGGCCACCAAGATGGGTGACAGCTTTGTGGTGACCGAGCATCTGCTGATGGCGCTTGCCGAGGACAAGGGCGAGGCTGGTCGTGTACTGCGTGACGCTGGCGTGACCAAGGAGCGCATCGAGCGGGTCTACGAGGAGCTGCGTGGCGATGACCGCGTGACGTCTGCCGAGGACAAGACCCAGTTTGAGGCGCTGGAGCAGTACGGTCGCAACATCTGCGATCTGGCCCGCGCCGGCAAGCTCGACCCGGTCATCGGCCGTACCGACGAGATCCGCCGTACCATCCAGGTTCTGTCCCGCCGCACCAAGAACAACCCCGTGCTCATCGGCGAGCCGGGCGTCGGCAAGACGGCCATCGTCGAGGGTATCGCCCAGCGTATCGTGGCCGGCGACGTGCCGAGCACCCTGCGCGACCGCGACCTCATCGAGCTCGACATGAGCGCGCTGGTCGCCGGCGCCAAGTATCGCGGCGAGTTCGAGGACCGCTTGAAGGCCGTGCTCAAGGAAGTGCAAAAGGCGCAAGGCAAGGTCATCCTGTTCATCGATGAGCTCCACACCATCGTGGGCGCGGGTGCCACCGAGGGCTCCATGGATGCCGGCAACATCCTCAAGCCGGCGCTCGCCCGTGGCGACTTGCACGCAATCGGCGCGACTACGCTCGACGAGTACCGCAAGTACATCGAGAAGGACGCGGCACTCGCCCGTCGTTTCCAGACCGTGATGGTCAGCGAGCCTACCGTCGAGGACACCATTTCAATCCTGCGTGGCCTCAAGGAGAAGTACGAGATCTTCCACGGCGTGCATATCACCGATAGTGCGCTCGTGGCAGCTGCCGACCTCTCCGATCGCTATATCGCCGACCGCTTCCTGCCCGACAAGGCCATCGACCTGGTCGATGAGGCGGCAAGCCGCTTGCGCATGGAGCTCGACAGCATGCCGGTCGAGATTGACGCCACCACGCGTCAGCTCACCCAGCTGCAGATCGAGGAACAGGCGCTCATGAAGGAGACCGACGACGCCTCCAAGGAGCGTCTGGAGGCCCTGCGCCAGGAGATCGCCGAGGTCCAGGAAAAGCTCAACGTGCAAAAGGCCGGCTGGCTCAACCAGAAGAACGCCATCGACCACGTGCAGGAGCTTAAGGGGCAGCTTGACGAGGCCAAGAGCGAAGAGGAGCGCGCGACGCGCAACGGCGACCTGGGCCGTGCGTCCGAGCTGCGCTACTCCGTGATCCCTGGCCTGCAGCAGCAGATTCAGGATTCCGAGGCTGCGCTCGAGGCACAAAAGCAGCAGGACGGCGAGGGACTCAACGAGCAGGTAACCTCCGACGAGATCGCCGAGGTCGTGAGCGCCTGGACCGGCGTGCCCGTGTCCAAGATGATGCAGGGCGAGCTCGACAAGCTCAAGGGCCTGGAGGGCGAGCTGCATAAGCGCGTTATCGGTCAGGATGAGGCGGTCTCCGCTGTGGCCGCGGCCGTGCGCCGCAGCCGTGCGGGCCTCTCCGATCCGGACAAGCCCATCGGCAGCTTCTTCTTCCTGGGCCCCACCGGTGTAGGCAAGACCGAGCTCGCCAAGGCGCTGGCCGAGTGCCTGTTCGATGACGAGCGTGCGCTCGTGCGTATCGACATGTCCGAGTACATGGAGAAGTTCAGCGTCCAACGTCTGATCGGTGCGCCTCCGGGATACGTTGGCTACGACGAGGGCGGCCAGCTCACCGAGGCCGTGCGTCGTCGTCCGTACTCCGTAATCTTGCTCGACGAGATGGAGAAGGCTCATCCGGATGTCTTCAACGTGCTGTTGCAGGTGCTTGATGACGGCCGTCTGACCGATGGCCAGGGTCGCCAGGTGTCCTTCAAGAACACGATTATTATCATGACGTCCAACGTGGGCTCCAAGGCCATCGCCGATCTGTCCGGTAAGGACGAGGGGGAGATGCGCCATCAGGTCGACGCCGCCATGGCTCAGACCTTCCGCCCCGAGTTCCTCAACCGTATCGACGATATCGTGGTGTTCCATCCGCTCGGCATGGCGCAAATCGAGAAGATCGTCGATATCCAGCTTGCCGATGTCCGCGCACGCCTGGCCAACGAGCGCATGACGCTTGCCGTCACCCCGGCGGCCAAGCAGATGCTCGCCGTGGGCGGCCTGGACCCCGTGTTCGGTGCCCGTCCGCTCAAGCGCCTGGTCCAGCGCGAGGTCGTGGACGCCATCGCCGCCGCCATCATCGACGGTACGGTGCGCGAGGGCGATCAGGTGACGGTCGATGTCGACAAGGACGGTGCTTTTACCGTCGTGTGCGATAACACGCCGACGGCCACCTACGAGGTCCCAGACGCCGAGTAGATTTTGGGACCGGCTTAAAACCGCCCCTCATCGCAAAACGCCAAGGGCGGCGGATCCAATTGGATCCGCCGCCCTTTTTCGTGCGACAATCGATGATGTTGAACGGATGCGATGCAAGGAGATGCGCAGATGACAGACAAGAACAAGACGGACACGCCGGCGACCGATGCCGCACCCGCCGCACCCAAGCCTGCGCCTAAGCCGGCACCCAAGCCGCGCGACCCCTACATCCGTGCCGAGAACGAGGATGACGACGGCTACGATCCCTACAGCGACCGCCGCCCCGAGCGCGAGCCGCTGTTCGAAGCCGACCCCTGGCGCTAAGCAGCTAATTTGGGACGGGGCTTTTTTAGCTACTTTTGCCGCCCTACCTGCCCGATGATTTATCTTTGCCCCAGCCGTTCGATATCTTTCGGGGGAGCGGCAGCGGAAAAACTTGCTTAGCTACTAATCAAGATGCACATCAATCTTGCTTATCTGCTAATCAAGATTTGGGACGGGGTAGCTAAAAGCCCCCGTCTCAAAAAGACTGCTCTGGGTTGTGGGCGGCTAGTCCTGGGCTTTGATGCTCGGCAGGAGAATCTGGGCGAGGTAGTCGGTCTCTAGTTTGGTCGCAGCGTCGGCCTTGCCGTCTTTGCCGACCAGTACGTTCTTGATCTGGCTATAGGTGTAGCGGTTGCCGGTCGTGAGCTCGACAAGCTCAATGGCCGTGTCCATGGGGTAGGTCGACACGGGATTCTGCGTCCGTCCGTTGATGGTCTGGGGCACCACGTACGGATAGGCGGGGCCGCTGGCGTAGACGGTATAACCGTTGCCTAGGTTGGCCGCACCCAAAACCGTATCGCCTTCATCGGGCGTAAAGCTCTCGCCCTCGCGCACCGCGACGAGCGTCACAATCGGCGTATCGCTGTCGCCGGCAAGATAGATGCATAGCGTGCTGCCATTTTGCCAAGTCTCGACCTTGCCGTACCACTCGACGGGGATATCGAGCTGGTAGAGGTCGGTTGCCTTGTGACGGGCGTCGGCATCACGGGCCGCCTGTGCCTTTTGCGCGCTCACGGCATTGACGGCGGCGTCGCGCCGCGCGGTTGCCGCCTGCTGGAGCACCTTGGCGGTGGCGGAGGAGCTCGCGCCTCCCTCCTCGGCATATTTGGCGGCGGCATCGATCTGGTCGTCGGTTACCGTGTCGGCCGAAGGCACCTTGAGCTTAAAGGTGACCTGGGCACTTAAATCCTGTCCATCGCTCTTAACGGTGACCTGCGTCTTGGTGGTCGGGACGGTATAGATGGTGCCGTCGGCCGCGATGGGGGAGGCAGCGATGGAGAGCGTGTAGTCACCGGGTAGTAGTTTGATGCCACGGCCGTGCTCGTCAACATAGAGTGTTTCGCTTACGGAGGATCCGTCAGAATCCTGGCCACTTACCTGTACGGGAATCTTGGAGCCGGTGGAACAGTCGAGCCCCGCGGCATGTACGCCAATCTGCACCGACATCATCGTGTGGGCATTGGCGGCGACAGCGGCAGCCTGCTCTTGCTGATATCCGTTCCAGGCAGCATAGCCTGCACCACCGGCGACGAGCGCGACGGCCACGACACCGGCGACCATCAGATTGCGGCGCTTGGGCGACATCTTGCGATGGCGAACCTCGGCCTCGCGTGCCGAGGGAACGGACGGCAGGGGAATATCGCCCATGGCGATGGTCTCGTCCACGGCTGGTGCGGAACCCAGGCCAGGAAGCTCGCGGGTCAGCGAATCCTCGGCCGGCAAGCTGTCGAGCAAGACGGTTTCCTCGCCCGTGTCGGATTCGAGCTGATTGCCGGCCTCGCTTTCGGTGTCTTCGTGACCTGCCTCATCTTTGGCAGGCTCAACGTCGTCTGCATCCTGATCATCGGACTGCGCCTCGGCTTCCGGCTCATCCTGCACACCAACGCCCGAATCGTCAAACGCAACTTCGTCCAGCGAAAACCGGTCTAGGCTCTCCAAGGCCTCGGCGCACGCCGCTGCATCTTGGGCCGCGTCCTCTTGGCCCCTCGTCTCATTTTCCATATATCCCCCAAGCTCAATATCGGGACAACAATGTACCCAAAATTAAGGTCACATAGAGCTGGCGTGCAGTCGGAAATTCGATTTTATCTGCGCGATACATTGTGAATATGTGCATGAATGCACGCGCGACAGCAAAAAGCCCCCGGAAAGCAAACGAATTGCTTTCCGGGGGCTGCGCATAACGCGAGATTACGGAGCCAAAGAGACGCGCCTACATCCAAATGCGGACGGCAGCGAGCGCGTTACTCGGCGTGTGCGTAATCCACCTTGGCGCGGCGAGCGGTAGCCTTCTCCCAATCGCTGGTGCCCTCAAAGACATCCTGCTTGTAGGGATTGCGGCCGAGCTTCTTGGCGCGGTAGGCGATGTAGATGATCGCGGCGATGTTGGCGACCAGTGCGGCGATCGAGACCGCAGTAGCGGCGCTGGGGTCGAGCGTGGAGTGGGTCACAAAGATGGACTCCTCCTGGAAGTACGGGAACACCTGGGCAAACATGCACCAAATAGCCAGCGTAAAGGCGCGGTTCTGGATCCAGCCGCCCTTGTTCCAGATAAAGGCGGCGACGGTGGGCGCCAGCAGCAGTGCAAAGCCGCAGAACCAGGAGTGGGTGGGCAGGCAGTTGTAGGTGTAGCAGAAGTTCCAGATGTCGTAGGCGATGATGTAGACCCAGGTCATGTCGGGCCACAGCATGTCGGTCTTGTCCTCAGAGGCGTAGACACTCCACCAACCGGTCATGCAGAAGATGTTGATGATACCGGCGATGCCGTTGAACACGTTGTTCCAGCCGGCGAGCTGCGTGGCGCCCTCGGAGGTGACCCAGGTGGACTCGCCCAGGACAAAGAAGTGATAGGCGCTCTCAAAGTCGGACACGACGGCGATCATGATGTTGATGGCGACGATCACAAACGGCCACGCGCGGAACCAATGCGCCTTGCCGATCTTGCCCCACTGGTACTTAATGGCAATGAAGCCCCAGCAACCGGCCAGCGCCGCGTATACCTTGGCGTAGTGGAACCAGCTGTTCTGGTACACATGGGTGGGGTTGGTGAGCGCCCACTCGGCACCCTGTGAGACGCCGATGGCGATAGCGACGCAGTAGATGGTCATGGCCAGCGGAGCCACGCCAAAGATGATGGCCGCGCCCAGCTTGGTGCGGCGGCCGACCTCGTTGAGCACGATCAGGCCAATAAAGACCATGGCCCAGCCGGCCCAGTGGATAAGGGTATTGCTACCCCAAACATCGAACAGCATGCTGCTCTCCTTTCACAAGCCCGCGGCCCCTCTTCTGATCGCGGGCAGTTTGGCCAAATGTCGTCAGTTCTGGGGCTTGCGCTCCTGATACTTGGCGGTATAGCCCTCGATATGGAGCGTCGAGGCGATGATTTCCTTGACTGTCTCGTCGGGCACATCGGGGTGCGTGCGGATATACATCAGCAGCCCCATGATGAGGGTGTAGAACGTCTCGTAGACATGGTCGATGCGTAGCTCGTGATGGGCGACAAAATCCACCACGGTGGTATCGCAGATATACTGCGCCACGCGCTGGACCACGTTGTGCAAAAAGCCGCCGTAGAGCGCGCCGCTGCTCGAGGTGAGCGTGCTCGGCAACTCGTGGCCGCTCACGACCAGGCGCTTAAAGAGCGGAGCAACGGTGTCGAGTGCGCCTTCGATGTCGCCAACCGTGCGGCTGGCGTTCCACTGCTCGAGCTCGGCGATAAAGCCGTCGATTGCCTCGTCCATAACGGCGGTGACGGCGGCATCCATATCGGCAAAGTAGTGGTAGAACAGCGAACGCGTGCAGCCAGCCCGCTTGGTCACGGCCGATACCGAAAGATGGGACACACCAAGCTCGGCGCTCACGGCGCGCACAGCGGCGAGGATCTCGCGACGGCGCTCGTCGCCCGTCAGGCGTTTTGCCGCGCTATCGGATGCGGGGACGGCATCGACCACAGAGATATCTGCTGCGTTGTTGCCCATGTTTTGCCGCCTTTCATCCTCTTTTGCCTGACCGTTCGCCTAACAGTCTTGAATATTGTTGACGGTTCGTCAATACTATTTTTGACACAATGTCAACAATGGCGGGTGAAAGGCATGGGGGCATGCCCGGCCTGCAAAAAAAGAGGGGCGCTGCGGTCTCGCCGGGCTGTGGCAAGAGAAGGGACGACTATGATTCTCAACGGACCGGGGATTAGCTATACCGAGCCCGATATCGGCGCGGAGTTCGTGCCGCCGATACCGGAGCATCCGCGCGAGGCCATCGTCAAACTGTGTGAGCACTGCACCAACCGCCTGCTGCACCGCGACGAGCTGCTGGGCTACGAGTACTGGTCGTTTGCCGAGGCCGCAACCGACGAGCAGGCCGAAGTGCTCTGCAAGATGAAGATGCGCCGTCCCTATACGCTGCCCGAGATGGTCAAGCTCACCGGCATGCCCGAAGCCGATATCGAGAAGATGCTCGACGACATGAGCTACACGGGTCTGCTCGAGTACAACTGGGAAAACCCCGAGCGCGCCAAGCAGTGGGTGCTGCCCATGCTGGTGCCGGGTTCTGCCGAGTTCCTCAACATGCGCATGGGTCAGCTCGAGGAGCATCCGGTCTATGCCAAGTTCTTTGAGCAGGCGTCCAAGGGACCGCTGTCCAAGGCCACGCCGATGGTGCCGCCCGGCGGTGCCGGCATCGGTATGCATGTCATTCCGGTCGAGAAGGCCATCGATGCCGCGAGCACCTCGGTGCCGATCGAGCATATCGAGCATTGGCTCGACAAATACGATGGCAAATATGCCGCTAGCACCTGCAGCTGCCGCGCGAGCCGTCGTGTGATGGGCGAGGGCTGCGCCGACGACCCCGCCGACTGGTGCATTGCCGTGGGCGATATGGCCGACTACGTGGTCGAGACCGACCGCGGTCATTACGTGACCCGCGAGGAGGTCTACGACATCCTGCGCCAGGCCGAGGACAACGGCTTTGTGCACCAGATCACCAACATCGACGGCGAGAACAAGATCTTCGCCATCTGCAACTGCAACGTCAACGTGTGCTACGCCCTGCGCACCTCGCAGCTGTTCAACACACCCAACCTGTCGCGCTCGGCCTATGTCGCCAAGGTCGAGAAGGACAAGTGCGTGGCCTGCGGTCGCTGCGTTGAGGTGTGCCCGGCTGGTGCAGCCAAGCTCGGCCAGAAGCTCTGCAGCAAAAAGGCCGGCGGACAGGTGCCCGAGTATCCGCGCCAGGAGCTGCCCGATGCCACCAAGTGGGACCACACCAAGTGGTCGCCCAACTACCGCAACGACAACCGCATCGAGACGCATGAGTCCGGCACCGCTCCCTGCAAGACGGCCTGCCCCGCGCACGTTGCCGTTCAGGGCTATTTGAAGCTCGCGGCGCAGGGTCGCTATGACGAGGCGCTCGCGCTCATCAAGCGCGAGAACCCGCTGCCCGCTATCTGCGGCCGTGTGTGCAACCGCCGCTGTGAGGATGCCTGCACCCGCGGTCGTGTGGACGCCGCCGTGGCTATCGACGAGGTCAAGAAGTTCATCGCCCAGCGCGATCTGGATGCCGCGACCCGCTATGTCCCACCTGTGGTGACCCCGACGCGTGCCGGCGGCTTCGACCAGAAGATCGCTATCATCGGTGCCGGTCCGGCCGGCCTGTCCTGCGCTTTCTACCTGGCCGAGAAGGGCTACAAGCCCGTCGTGTTCGAGAAAAACGAGCGCCCGGGCGGCATGCTCACCTATGGCATTCCTAGCTTTAAGCTGCAGAAGGACGTTATCGAGGCCGAGGTCGAGGTCATTCGCCTGATGGGTGCCGAGTTCCGCTATGGCGTGGAGGTCGGTCGCGACGTGACGCTCGACGAGTTGCGCGCGCAGGGCTTTAAGGCCTTCTACGTGGCTATAGGCTGCCAGGGCGGCCGCCTTGCCGGTATTCCGGGCGAGGACGCCGAGGACGTGACCGTGGCCGTCGACTTTTTGCGCGAGGTCAACAGCGGCAAGATCGATGCGCTGCCCGGCCGCACCATCGTGGTGGGCGGCGGCAACGTGGCCATCGACGTTGCCCGCAACGCCTGCCGTCTGGGTTCCGAGCACGTTGAGATGTTCTGCCTGGAGAGCGAGGCGCAGATGCCCGCCAGCGAGGAAGAGCGTCGCGAGGCCATCGAGGACGGCGCACACATCAGTTGCGGTTGGGGCCCCAAGGAGGTCCATCTGGACGAGGCCGGCCGTGTGTGCGGCATCACCTTTAAGCGCTGCACGCGCGTCTACGATGACGAGGGCCGTTTTGCGCCCGAGTACGACGAGAACGACCTGCGCCGCGTCGATGCCGACCGCGTGGTCATGTCCATCGGCCAGTCCATCGTGTGGGGCGACCTGCTGGCTGGCTCCAAGGTGGAGCTTGGCCGTGGTCAGGGCGCCCTTGCCGATCCCCAGACCTACCAGACCGCCGAACCCGACATCTTTGTGGGCGGCGACGTCTATACCGGTCCGAGCTTTGCCATCGATGCCATCGCCGCCGGTCACGAGGCCGCCGTGTCCATCCATCGCTTTGTGCAGCCGGGCTCCACGCTCACCATCGGCCGCAACCAGCGCCGCTACGCCGCGCTCGACCGCGACGATGTCGTGATCGAGAGCTATGACAACGCGAGCCGTGAGGTTGCCCACGTGGACCACGAGCGCGAGAAGGCCGCGCCCTTCAGCGAGTACGTCGAGACCTTTACCGAAGAGCAGGTGCGCGCCGAGACCGCCCGTTGCCTTGGCTGCGGTGCCTCAATCGTCGACCCCAACAAGTGCATCGGCTGCGGCCTGTGCACCACCAAGTGCGCGTTCGATGCCATCCATCTGGATCGCGATCGCCCCGAGTGCTCCACGATGGTCAAATACGAGCAAAAGCTCCCGAGCCTTGGCAAGTATGCTTTAAAGCGTGCAATCAAAATCAAGTTCGGTCGTAAATAGGTAACCATGGCGGGTAAGGGGACGGCGCAGACTAGATTTCGCTGTCCCCTTGCTTTGAGTTTGCATCGCATCAACCGTTGTTGAAAGGTTTCTACCTTGCATGAATTGGGAATCGTTTATCACATTATTCGCGATGTTGAGAACGTGGCGCGCGCCAATGGCGTGCGTCGCGTTTCGAGCGTCACGCTGCTGCTGGGCGAGGTCTCGGGCGTCGTTCCCGACTTGCTGCTCGACGCTTGGCGCTGGGCGGCAGATAAAAAGTCCATCACGCAGGGCGCGGAGCTTATCGTGGAGCCCGTCGAGGCCGTGACGCATTGCGAGGCGTGCGGCCGCGACTATGCGACAGTCGAGCACGGCAAGACCTGCCCCCATTGCGGCAGTGGCGATACCTATTTGCTCCAGGGCCAAGAGGTCATGATCAAGCAGATCGAGACCCCCGACGAGGATCCGGCAGACGCTGCCCCCGGCGGCCCTTCTGACGCCCCCGACGCCGTCGACGCCGCTAACCCTCTCCACATCGTCTAGCCCCTAGTCGTTGGGGACGTTCTTGTTTGACTAGTCGTTTAAGAACGTCCCCAACGACTACTTGCGCTAGAGCATAAGTTATACAATTAGTCAAGTTATGTCTGTTTAAACAAAATAGCGGCACGCAGGCGCATTGGGATTAACCTAAAAGCGGCGTTAATGAACAGAGTGTCTGTATATATCTGTGAAAGTAATTGGGAAATCACGTTTTAGTAGGCAATGAGCTGTAAATCAGCAACGTAATCAATTTGTAACAAACTTAGACGTTTAAACAAATAATGCAACCGTTTGCGAATTTAGCTATAAATCCACAAGGCGAACAGGTATACTCCTTTATTGTCGTGTAGGAAATACGTAGACAAAAAGGAGGTTATGTGATGGTAAGTATTGTTCTTGCTAGCCATGGGGACTTGGCAGCTGGAATCAAGCAGACGGGCTCGATGGTCTTTGGCGATCAGCCGTCTGTAGCCGTGGTCTCGCTCGAGCCGAGCATGGGCCCCGACGACTTCCGTGCCAAGGTCGAGGAAGCAGTCGCTTCCTTCGAGGACCAGGAGCAGGTGCTCTTCCTCGTTGATCTGTGGGGCGGCACGCCGTTCAACCAGATCAGCGGGCTCATCGAGGGCCACGATTCCTGGGCTATCGTCACCGGTGTCAACCTGCCTATGCTCATCGAGGCATATTCGCAGCGCTTTGACGCAAAGAACACTGCACATGCGATCGCAAAACATCTCGTGACTGAGGCTAAGGCCGGCGTGCGCGTCAAGCCCGAGTCTCTGGAGCCCGAGGAGAAGAAGCCGGCTGCGGCCGCCGCTGCTCCTGCGGGTGCCATTCCTCCGGGAACGGTGATCGGCGACGGGCACATCAAGATCGCCCACGTCCGTATCGACACGCGCCTGCTGCATGGTCAGGTGGCCACCACGTGGACCAAGCAGATCAACCCCAACCGCATCATCGTGGTCTCCGACGGCGTTGCTCACGACGAGCTCCGCAAGACCATGATCGAGCAGGCTGCCCCTCCGGGAGTCCACGCCAACGTCGTGCCTATCAAGAAGATGGCCGAGGTCGTCAAGGACACGCGCTTTGGCGACACCAAGGCGATGCTGCTGTTCGAGAACCCGCAGGATCTGCTCAGGGCCATCGAGGCCGGCGTCGACATCAAGGAAGCCAACATCGGTTCCATGGCCCACTCCAAGGGCAAGGTCGTCGTCACTAACGCTGTCGCTATGGGCGATGACGATGTCAAGACCATCGAGGCTCTCAAGGCCAAGGGCGTCAAGTTCGAGGTCCGCAAGGTTCCTTCGGATTCCTCCGAGGATCTCGACGCCATGTTGAAGAAAGCTAAGGCCGAACTGGCCGCTCAAGCATAGTAAAGGAGGGTCCGATACATGTCTGCAATCACTATTCTGCTTGTTGCGATTGTCGCGTTGCTTGCCGGTATGGAAGGCATTCTGGATGAGTTCCAGTTCCATCAGCCGCTCGTGGCATGCACGCTTATCGGTCTCGTAACCGGTCACCTTCAGGAGGGCATCCTCCTGGGCGGTTCGCTCCAGATGATGGCCCTTGGCTGGGCTAACGTCGGCGCCGCCGTCGCGCCTGACGCCGCTCTGGCCTCGGTCGCTTCTTCGATCATCATGGTGCTCGCCCTCAACGGTGGCGCCACCGATTCGGCCAAGGCCGTTACCGCCGCCATCGCCGTCGCCGTCCCGCTGTCGGTCGCTGGCCTGTTCCTGACCATGATCTGCCGTACCCTGGCTACCGCTATGGTTCACGGCATGGACGCCTGCGCCGAGAAGGGCGACTTCGCCGGCATCGAGCGTTGGCAGTACGCCGGCATCCTCATGCAGGGTGTTCGTATCGCCATCCCGGCAGTACTTCTGTGCATCATCCCGGCCGAGGCCGTTACCAACGCGCTTAACGCTATGCCCGATTGGCTGTCCGGCGGCATGGCTGTCGGCGGCGGCATGGTCGCTTCCGTCGGTTACGCCATGGTCATCAACATGATGGCCACCAAGGAGACCTGGCCGTTCTTCATCCTCGGCTTTGTCCTTGCTGCCATCCCTCAGCTCACGCTGATCGCCCTTGGCCTCATCGGCATCTCCCTTGCCCTCATCTACCTTGGCCTTAAGGATCTGGCCAAGCAGGGTGGCGGCATGGGCGGTGGCTCCGGTGACCCGCTCGGCGACATTCTGAACGATTACGAGTAGGAGGGGAGTGATACATATGGCAGAGAACAAGATTCAGCTCACCAAGGCTGACCGTAAGAAGGTTTGCTTCCGTCATCAGTTCCTTCAGGGCTCGTGGAACTACGAGCGTATGCAGAACGGCGGCTGGTGCTTCGCAATGATCCCTGCGATCAAGAAGCTCTACACCAGCAAGGATGACCAGATTGCCGCTCTTAAGCGCCACCTGGAGTTCTATAACACCCACCCCTATGTTTCCGCCCCCGTCATTGGCGTTACCCTCGCCCTCGAGGAGGAGCGCGCCAACGGTGCTCCGATTGACGACGTCGCCATTCAGGGCGTCAAGGTCGGTATGATGGGCCCGCTCGCCGGCGTCGGCGACCCCGCCTTCTGGTTCACCCTTCGCCCGATTCTGGGTGCACTGGGCGCTTCCCTGGCCCTGTCCGGCAGCATCGCCGGTCCGCTGCTGTTCTTCTTCGCGTGGAACATCATTCGTTACGCCTTCCTGTGGTACACGCAGGAGTTTGGCTACAAGGTCGGCTCCTCCATCGCCAAGGACCTCTCCGGCGGTCTGATGGGCAAGGTCACCGAGGGTGCTTCCATCCTGGGTATGTTCATCATCGGCGCCCTGGTCGAGCGCTGGGTGTCCATCTCCTTCACCCCGGTCGTCTCCAAGGTCACGCAGTCCGCTGGCGCCTATATCGACTGGGCCAACCTGCCCGCCGGTTCTGAGGGCATCAAGCAGGCATTGACGATGTACAGCTCTGTCGGTGCCAACGCACTCGACCCGGTGAAGGTCACCACGCTTCAGGCCAACCTCGATCAGCTCATCCCCGGCCTTGCCGCCGTGTGCCTGACCCTTCTGGTCTGCAAGCTCCTCAAGAAGAAGGTCAGCCCGATCGTCATCATCCTGGCTCTCTTCGCCGTCGGCATCATCGGTCGCGTCTGCGGCTTCATGTAAGCACGCTTCGGCTTAAGACCGAGAGTTGCTAGGCAAGGGCTTTTGAGCCATTGAAACGGACCGCACCCGGTGGGTACACTGGATGCGGTCCGATTGTTTTTATTGGAGGGCGAGGCGCGTATGGCGCAATCTCAGAACAGCACGGTCGATTTGGCAACGCCGGCAACCTGCCTGATGGGGCTTACCAGTCACGGTAACGTGATGGTGGGCAATAAGGCGTTTGAGTACTATAACGAGCGTAATCCCGAGGATTATATCCAAATCCCGTGGGACGAGGTCGACTATATTGCCGCCGAGGTTTTGCGCGGCACCAAGAAGATTACGCGTTTTGCCATCTTTACCAAAGAGAATGGCCACTTTACGTTTTCGACGCGCAATGACAAGGAAACGCTTCGCGCGGTGCGTAAGTACATTGACGAGGACAAGCTCGTTCGTTCGCCCGACTTTATCGATGTGACGGCTAAGGGCGCCAAGAGCATCCCCTCCGTTATCAAAAACCTCTTCCACAAAGGCAACTAGTCATTAAAGAGCGCTCCCTCAAAGTGGGGCGCAGTCTCCCATGTGGCTCGATCGGGAAAGTGCATCCCAGTTCGAGCGTCGATTCCGGGATGTAGTTTCCGGAACGGGGTCGTTTGGGAAACCGTGTCCCGTTTCGAGCCGAAATTCTGGGTCACAGTTTCCCAGCGAGGTCTCATGGGGAAAGTCTGACCCAGAATTTGCCTGGATAGTGGGACGCACTTTCCGGAGGGCTGTTCCACCGCAACTTCGAAGAGTGGGTATACGCTGCATTACAGCGGCGTAAATCTGCTACACTAATACAACATGCCTCCGTAGCTCAGGGGATAGAGCACCGCTCTCCTAAAGCGGGTGTCGACGGTTCGAATCCGCCCGGGGGCACCAGAGATTTGTCGAGCCCGGTACACCGCCACGGTGCCGGGCTCTTCTGGTTCATGCCATGTCAAAAACGAAGCGCCCGCTTGCTGGGGGAGCAAGCGGGCGCCTGTGAGCGAATATGTTTGCGGCGAGAGCCGTAATGAGCGGTTGGGTTGCGACTAGTTGGTCGTACCGGAATCGTCGCCCGTGCTCGTGCCTGAACCCGAACCCGAGCCAGAAAGTGCAACCGTCAGCGTAATCGTGCTGTCGGTGGACTGTTTGCCGGTGGGGGAGACGCCCGTAACGGTGGCGTTTTCATTGCCGCTCACGGGGTTGCCGTTCTGATCGCAGAATGCGATGTTGTAGAACCCGGCGTTGTTGAGCGCGGTGACGGCCGCGGAGATGCTCTTGCCGTACAGGTTGCCCGGAACGCTGGCCTTGCCGGACTTCTTGGCAATGACGACGGTAATCGTGGCGCCAGGCTTCTGCTTGCCGCTGGGGTTCCAGCTAATCACGGTGCCCTCGGTAACCGAATCGTTCTCCTGGTAGCTCACGTCGACGCCAAAGCCTGCCATATCGAGGGCGTTGCGCGCCTGGGCCTCGGTCATGTCGGTCAGATCGGGGACGGAGGTGGTGTCAGGACCGCTGGAGACCTTGTACGAGATGGTCGTGCCCTTCTCGACTTCCTTACCGGGTTCGGTGCCCTGCTCAAAGACCTGGCCCTCATCGGCCTCGTTGGCCTCCTCGGAGGCGTTGCCCTTCAGGCCAACGCTTGCCAGCGCGGCTTCTGCCTGGTCCTTGGTCAGGCCGACAAGCCGGGGAACCTCAACCTTCTCGGAGGGCTTGGGGCCCTTGGAGATTACCAGGTTCACCTTGGTGCCCTTGGCCTTCTTGGTTTTGCCGTTGGGCGTCTGCTCGGCGACCTTGCCCTCGTCGATATCGTCGTTGTAGCTTTGGTCGATGGTGCCGACCTCGAGGCCGGCTTCCTTGATCTGCTCGACGGCAGTCTGCTGGTCCTTGCCCAGCACATCGGGCACGGTGACCTGCTCGCCGCCAAAGAGTCCTGTGGCAAAGGCCACCACGATACCGATGACGGCAACGGCTGCCACCACGGCGGCGATGATCTTGTTCTTGTTGGATTTGGGCTTTTCGACCTCGTAGGAGCCGGTGGAGCCCGAAACCGAGCTACGGGCGGTATTCTGGCCGCTCACGCCCGAGACGGGACGCACCATGGCGCGCGTCTGATCGGAAAGCTCGCGAGTCTTGGTGGCGCCCAGCTCACCGGGGGCACCGATGATGCGCGTGGGCTCCGAGATGTTGACGGCACGGCCCGACAGGTAGCTGTTGAGCACCTGACGCAGCTCGTCGGCGGTCTGGAAGCGGTTTGCCGGGTCCTTCTCCATGCACTTGAGGATGATGCGCTCAAGGTCGGCGTCGACACCGGAGTTGATCTGGCTCGGCGGAATAGGCAGCTCGTTGACCTGCTTGAGTGCGACCGAGATAGCGTCGTCACCGTCAAAGGGAACGCGGCCGGTGGCGCACTCGTACATCACGACGCCCAGCGAGTAGATATCCGAGGTGGGGCCGAGGTCCTGACCACGGGTCTGCTCGGGGCTGACGTAGTGGGCGGTTCCCAGCACGTTGTTGTCTTGCGTGAGGTGGCTGTTCTTGGCGCGCGCGATGCCAAAGTCCATCACCTTGATGTTGCCGTCTGGCAGCACCATGATGTTCTGCGGCTTAATGTCGCGGTGGATGATCTCGTGCTTGTGGGCGACCGAAAGCGCGGAGCTGATCTGCGAGCCGATCTGGGCGACCTTCTTGGGGTCGAGGGCGCCGTGGCTCTTGATGCCGCTCTTAAGGTCGGTGCCGCGCAGGTACTCCATGACGATGTAATAGGTGTCGCCGTCCTTGCCCCAATCGTAGACGCCCACGATATAGGGGGAGGAGAGACCGGCTGCTGCCTGGGCCTCCTGCTTAAAGCGTGCGGCGAAGGTTGCGTCGCCAGCATACTGCGGCAGCATGATCTTGACGGCTACCGTGCGGTCGAGGACCTGGTCCTGCGCACGGTAGACGGTCGCCATACCGCCTGTCCCCACCTTATCCTTGAGGAGGTATCTTCCCCCGAGGACCCTCTGTTCCATTCCTGCTCCTAACATAACTATTCGCTCAACGACGTGTGTAGTACCTACGATGTGGCCGCTGGGGCCGTGTGGCGCGTTGCCGCTAACTCTTCGGTCGCGGCGCGCCTCGGGTGTCCGATTCGATCATGGGCATCACGCTCCCTGTGCGGCGAGCGCCGCGGTCAGGACGATGCCGGCAATCTTGGCGGCCTTGACGTCATGCTTGTCGTAATCCTCTAAGGCCACCGAGATAGCGACCGTGGGTGAATCGTAAGGTGCAAAGCCAACGAACATCGAGTTGACGTTGGTGCCGCCGGTTTCGGCCGAGCCGGTCTTGCCGGCGACCTTGACGCCGGGGATTTGGGCATCGGTGCCGGTGCCGGACTGGACGACGGCAAGCATGGCCTGCTTGACCTGGTCGGCCGTGGCGGAGCTGACGGCCTGACCCAGCGAGCGGGACTGCGTGGTCTTGACCACGGTTCCGTCCGGGGCGAGTACCTGGGCTACAAAGTACGGGTCCATGACTACGCCGCTGTTAGCGATGGCGGCGGCAATCACGGCGTTTTGCATGACGGTGGTCTGCGGGCCGGGCGTGTGGTCCATGCCGACAGGCTGGCCGGCGCCGGCCCAGGCGGTCTCCCACTCGGTCATGAGCGACGGGTCGGCCATGATGGAGGCCGCGGAGGTCAGGTCCTGGCCGAGCTTTTGGCCGTAGCCAAAGGCGTTGGCAAACTGCACGAGCGTGTTTGCGCCAACTTCGTTTGCCACCTGGCCAAAGACGACGTTGGAGGACACGGCAAAGGCCTGCTGCAGGCTGATGGTGCCGTAGCTCTCGTTGGCATAGTTGGTGACCGGTGCGTTGCCGATGTCCATGGAGCCGGGCGCCTGGTAGGTGCTGGTAAGGCTGGCGGTACCGGTCTCGAGTGCCGCGGAAAGCGTAACGACCTTAAACGTTGAGCCCGGCGTGTACAGCGCGTCCATGGCGCGATTGTACATGGAGCCGTCCTCGCCGCCGCCCGTCTGCAGCAGGGCATCGATGTTGGTGTTGTCGTAGGTGGGCGAGCTGGCACATGCGAGCACCGCGCCGGTACGCGGGTCGATGACCACTACAGCGCCCTTAAAGCCCTTGAGTGCCTGCTCGGCCGCCGTCTGGATACGCGAGTCGATGGTGAGCTTGGCGGTGTTGCCCGGCTGGGTCTGGCCCGCGAGCGACGCGATGGCGTTGTTCCAGCTGGAGTAGTCCTTAGAACCGGTGAGCGTGTCGTTCATGACGCTCTCGATGGCGGTGGTGCCATACTGCTGGCTCACGTAGCCAACCACGTGCGCTGCCAGGTTACCGTTGGGGTAGGAGCGTACGTAGGTGCCGTCCTCCTGCTGCAGCGACTCGGCCAGCGTCACGCCGTCGGACGTGATGATGGAGCCGCGCTGGATGTACTTGGAGCGGGCGATGGTGTGGTTGTTGGTCGGCATGTCCTGATAGTCCTTGGCCTTAATGACCTGGACATAGGTGAGGTTGCCGATAAGGATGGCGAACAGCGCCGTAAAGGCGAGCACCGCACGGGTTAGACGGTTGGCGAGCGCAACGCGGCCGAGCACACCGGATTCAGGCGTGTCGAGCAGGCGACGGCGCATGCGCGAGCCGACGGAATGGCTGCCGCTGCCGTAGGAAGACGAGGTGGCAAAGCGCGTGCCCGTCGGGGCGGCGGCAGATGCGACCTGATCATCGGTGATGGCGGCCATGGTGCCGGTGCCGGTAAGCTCGGCCTCGCGTCCGGTCGCCTCGTCACCGGCGCGCAGCAGGAGCGCGACGATGATAAAGCTTGCCAGCAGCGAGGAGCCGCCCTGGCTCATAAAGGGCAGGGTGACGCCGGTCAGCGGGATCAGGCGGGTTACGCCGCCAACGATCAAGAAGGCCTGGAAGCTGATGGCTGCCGTAAGACCGGTGGCGCTAAAGGCGGCGAGGTCGGATTTAGCGCGGGCAGCCGTGGTGAGGCCACGCACGGCAAAAAGCATAAACAGGATGAGCACGGCGCCGCCGCCCAAAAGGCCCATCTCCTCGCCGATAGCCGAAAAGATAAAGTCGGACTCGACGACGGGGATGTTGTTGGCCATGCCGTTGCCGATGCCAACACCGACCAGGCCGCCATCGGCAAGCGAGAAGAGCGACTGGACGATCTGGTAGCCCTGGCCCTGGGCGTCCTTAAACGGATCGACCCAAACCTGGAAACGCACCTGAACGTGAGACAGGAACTTGTAGGCGCCCACAGCTCCAACGGCTAAGAGCGCAAGGCCGATAACGACATACGAAAAGCGCCCCGTGGCAACGTAGAGCATCAGCAAGAAGATGGTGTAGAACAGCACGGCCGAACCCAGGTCGCGTTCGAAGACGACGACGAGCAGGCACACACCCCACACGGCAAACAGCGGCAGCAGCAGTCGCAGGCGAGGGATCTTAAAGCCCAGGATCTTGCGGTTGGAGATGGAGAGCAGCTCGCGGTTCTCGGCCAGGTACCCAGCCAGGAACAGCACGATAAAGACCTTGGCGAACTCGCCAGGCTGGATGGTAAAGCCCGCGATGCGAATCCACAGCTTGGAGCCCGAGATCGTGGTGCCGATAAAGATGGGCAGCATCAGCAGGATGATGCCGATGATGCCAAAGGTGTACTTGTAGCGCATGACCACGTCGAGGTTTTTGACCAGTGTGAGCGTTCCCACCATCAGGGCCACCGAGACAAACAGGATGATGAGCTGTGAGATGGCGAGAGCGGGGGCGAGGCGTGTCACGAACGTGATGCCGATGCCCGAAAGTATAAATACGATGGGTAGGATGGCGGGGTCGGCGCCGGGCGCCAAGATGCGCACGGCGATATGTGCCGCGGCGAAGGCGGCAAAGAGGCCGATCGGCACGGCGAGCGTCTCAAAGGAGATGGCGGCGCCCGCGGTGAGCACGTACATCGCATACAGCAGGATGACGGGGAACGCCGAGGCGATGAGCAAGAGCAGCTCGGTGTTGCGGCGACTCATAAGCGGCACTCCCTTTCTAATTCTTATCGGAGGCTTCGGCCTCGGCGGACTGTTCGGCGGTTTTCTCGGAATCTGATTCGGAGGTCGATCCCTGATTGGTGTTGTCGCGAATCGTCTGCGCGTCAATCACCTGGCGGGTCTGCTCCTCGTCGATCTGGTGGCGGTACTTGGATATCGTGTCCTGCGCATCGTCGACACTTGTTTGCGGAATGCCCGCCTTGAGGCGGTTTTGCGTGTCTTCGGGCAGGTCGGATAGCTTGATGCTGGTTTCGCTTTCGAGCCAGTGGAGCTTGAGTCCGAGCGGCTTGCCGGGCAGGCCGCGCCAGACGGCGACATTGCCCTGGTAGGTACCCAGGTAGTACGAGCCGGTGACACCCGTGTAGGCCCAGATGCCAGCTGTCAGCACAAAGACGAGGGCCAGAATGGCGGCGATAGTAATGTTGCGGCGACGCACGCGCTGCGCCTCGCGCATAACGCCATCGTCAACCAGGTCAACGACTACTACGGTCACGTTGTCGTGGCCGCCGGCGGCAAGCGCAGCGTCCACTAGGTTGTCGACGCAGATTTGCGCGGTTGAGGACTGCGTAGCGATGTTCTCGATATCGCTATCGGGAATCATGCTCGAAAGGCCGTCAGAGCACAGGATCAGGCGGTCGCCTTCCTCGATATGCAGAGTGAAGTGGTCGGCATACATGGCGGGGTCCGAGCCCAGCGCACGGGTGATGACCGAACGGTTGGGGTGGACGCGAGCCTCGTCTGCCGTAATCTCGCCGGCGTCCACGAGTTCTTCCACATAGGAGTGGTCGCGGGTCACGCGGATGAGCGTGCCCTCGTGGAGCAGGTAGGCGCGCGAGTCGCCCACGTGGGCGATGGCGAGCGTATCGTTTTCGATATAGGCGCAAGTGGCTGTGCAGCCCATGCCGGGCTTGCCCAGGCCATTCAAGGCGGCCTCGATTACGGCGGCGTTAGCGGCCTCGACGGCTGCCGCCAGGCGTGCGGCGTCGGCGGACTGCGGGGCCGTCTTGGCAATAGTCTCAACGGCGATGGAAGAGGCCACCTCGCCGGCAGCGTGACCACCCATGCCGTCGCATACGCAAAAGAGCGGCGACTGCACCAGGTAGGAATCCTCATTGTGCGGGCGCACGCAGCCAACGTCGGAGCGGGCGCCCCACATGAGTTGCGTGGTGGTGCCGGCATCATAGGTCGAGTCGGTCTCGATGCGCTCCTCGGTCAGGGGCTCAAAGCTCATGGTCGACCCGGGGTCTTTGAGCTTGGCCTCAACGGCGGCAACGTCGATTTCGGCTGTGTCACCGGGAGAGACGGTGTCGGTCTCGGCGTTTGATTCGGAATCGCCGGTGTCCGGGGAGTCGGGCTCCTCGGAAACGCGGGCGGTCGGCTCGTCATCTTGCGGGCTGACGTCTATAGGCTCGGGCGCCGGCGTAGACGCGGGCGCAACCTCGGATGCCGGGGCTATGGGAAACGCCGGCGCGGCGGGCTCGGGTGCCGCAAACACCGCAGCGCTCTCGTTGATTGCCGCGGCGACGGGCTCTGCAAAGTGAGCCGGCGCCGGGGTTGCTTCGGGCGCTGTGGGCTGTTCCGCAGCATGTGCGCCGATGGGCGCCGCTACGGCATCCTCTTCGTCCTCGTTATCGGCGAGATCCGAAATATCATGCGTTACTTGCGAAAGAGGCAGGGAGAACACGGTGTCCTCGGGCTCCACGGGTGCGGAGCCCGCCGGAGCGGCGTGGGCCGGCGCAGCTGTGGCGGTGGCCGGTGCCTCGGTCATAGTTGCGGACTTGTTCTCCTCGTCGATCATCGACGGTTCACCTTCATGACCACGTCGCCAATCTGGACTTCGTCGCCCTCACGCAGCGTCGCGGGCTCCACGAGCTGGCGGCCGTTGACGAGCGTGCCGTTAAGCGAGTTGAGGTCCTCGATGATGAGCGCCGGGCCCTGCAGCGAAAAGCGCGCATGCGAGGCCGAGACGAACGGTTCGTTGATGCAGATGTCCGAAGACGGAGAGCGACCGACGATGACGGGGCCGAGCATGTCTACGTGGATGCCGCGGATACCGCGCGGGCCCTTGTCCACATCGATCGTCCAGATAGCCGAGTCGCGGCGCTGTCCGCGCACAAGTCCCACGCCGGTCTTCATGACGGCGAACAGGAAGATATAGAGCAGGGCGACCAGGACGATGCGGCCTGCAAAAAGGACGATATCGATGTTCATAAGCGACTATCCCCTAAATTCAAAGGTGCTCAGGCCAAACGTCAGCAGATCGCCGTTGCGCAGCGGGCAGCGCGTAATGCGGCGGTTGTTGACGAGTGTGCCGTTGGTGGAATTGAGGTCCTCGATCGACCAATCCGAGCCCGTAAAGGTGAGCTGGGCGTGGCGGCGCGACACGTTGGGGTCGCGCAGGGCGATGTCAGAAACTGAGCGCTCGCGACCGATGGTCACCTGTGCGGAGGTGATGCTATGGCTCTCGCCGCTCACGACGTCGACGAGCTGGGCGAGCGGGCGCTGCGGGGCGCGAGTGCTCGCCATGTTGGAGGCGATACCGGCTGCGGCGCCTAGGCCCACGGCGGCACCGGTCGCGG